>ERZ651776.216-NODE-216-length-84465-cov-7.572925_pt1 | contig 84465 bp, 82 predicted proteins | sample MGYA00514761_ERZ651776 | MGnify/ENA metagenome assembly ERZ651776 | reverse complement strand
GGTTGCGCTCGTTGCGGGACTTAACCCAACATCTCACGACACGAGCTGACGACAGCCATGCACCTCCTGTGTAAGGCCCCGAAGGACACCCTATCTCTAGAGCTTTTCCCTACATGTCAAACCCAGGTAAGGTTCTTCGCGTTGCATCGAATTAAGCAACACGCTCCGCTGCTTGTGCGGGCCCCCGTCAATTCCTTTGAGTTTTAGTCTTGCGACCGTACTCCCCAGGCGGGGCACTTAATGCGTTAGCGACGGCGCGGATCTCGTTGGTTGAGACCCACACCTAGTGCCCAACGTTTACGGCATGGACTACCAGGGTATCTAATCCTGTTTGCTACCCATGCTTTCGCTCCTCAGCGTCAGTTACGGCCCAGAGCGGCGCCTTCGCCGCTGGTGTTCCTCCTGATATCTGCGCATTTCACCGCTACACCAGGAATTCCCCGCTCCCCTACCGTACTCTAGTCATAGCAGTATCGAGTGGCCTCTCTGGGTTGAGCCCAGAGTTTTCACACCCGACTTACCAAACCGCCTACGAGCTCTTTACGCCCAATAAATCCGGATAACGCTTGGTGCCTACGTGTTACCGCGGCTGCTGGCACGTAGTTGGCCGCACCTTCTTCTGGAGGTACCGTCATTTTCTTCCCTCCTGAAAGCGGTTTACAACCCTAAGGCCTTCTTCACTCACGCGGCATCGCTGCATCAGGCTTTCGCCCATTGTGCAAGATTCCCCACTGCTGCCTCCCGTAGGAGTCTGGGCCGTATCTCAGTCCCAGTGTGGCTGATCATCCTCTCAAATCAGCTATTGATTATAGCCTTGGTGAGCTTTTACCTCACCAACAAGCTAATCAAATGCGGGCTCATCTTTTGGCATTAAAACTTTCTCCGTTAGGACTTATCCGGTATTAGCACAGGTTTCCCCATGTTGTTCCGAACCAAAAGGCAGATTCCCACATGTTACGCACCCGTCTGCCGCTAGGTATTGCTACCCCGCTCGACTTGCATGTGTTAGGCGTGCCGCCAGCGTACGTTCTGAGCCATGATCAAACTCTCAAGTTTAATAACGGCGTACACAAGCTTTCGTGTATTTTAAAAAAATACACAACTTACATAAAATTACTTTTTTATAAGTTTACTTAAAGCGTGTACGACAAATTTTTTTTTGACAAAAAATAACCGTCCACGCTTCTCTTCCAAATTTACGATTTCAAGAGCTCAACAAAACTACTGAAAATTCTCTGGTTTAAGAAAGAATTTTCCTTAATTTTGTTATGTTTTTTGTATAAATTGCACCTAAATAACAGTTATTATTCAGTGCAAGGACTCGAGTAAATATTGATAAATAGGCAACAAGTCAATAGCTATAAATATAAAAAAGTAGCACTTTATAAGGTTTTTTTTACTTTTTAAATTAATTATCAACTGTAAGTATATAAAATATAGAAAAATGAAAAAAAAACACGAAAAAGCTCATCCGATTTATATAAAAATATTTTTAATTTTAGTTTTTTCTGCCCTTTTGTACTTTGTTTTTTCCTCCAAATATTTTGTATCTACGGTTCATCAAAATGAGCGTCAAGAATCTAAAAAAGAATTAAAAAAAGAATTTAAAGACGCCTATTCTTTTTTTTTCAATACCGATTTTATCCCTAATAAAAAAATTATTAAAGTTGTTGCAGGAGATTCGCTGCAAAAAATTTTATTAAAAGAAAAAATTTCCAAGGAAGAGGTCAATAAAATTTACCAAAAGATTAAAGGTATAATTGATTTAACAAAAATAAGGCAGGGACAAACCATAACTATTGTATTTCGAACAAAACAAAATAAGCCATCAATATCTAGAATAACTTTTCAAGTAGATGAGCTTTCTACAGCTTATATTTACTACCGTAACAAAACAGATGATTACGAAGTTAGACTTAATCAAAAAAATTTAGAGAAGGTAAATTTTTTAGCAAAAGGAGTTATTGTAAATAGCTTATTTGCCTCAGCTCAAAAAATCGACGTGGATGCTGAAATTATAGTTGAGTTTGCAAGAATATTTGGATTTGAAATAGACTTTCAAAGAGACATACGAAAAAATGATGAGTTTCAAATTTTTTATGAACGGTTTGAGGATGACGAAGGAGAAAATTTTAAAAATGGAAACATTTTATTTGCTTATTTAAAAAACAGTGGAAGAGAAATTAAACTTTACCGATACAAAGATAGCAAAAATAATATTGGTTATTTTACACCTGATGGAAAAAGTATTGAAAAAGCTTTGATGAAAACACCAATCAATGGTGCACGATTATCTTCTGGCTTTGGATTTAGAAAACATCCTATATTAGGTTATAATAAATTACACCAAGGAACAGATTTTGCTGCACGTAGAGGAACACCTGTTATGGCTTCTGGCTCAGGAACAGTGGAGAGGGCATCGTGGTTTGGAGCGTATGGAAAATATGTTCGAATAAGACACAACTCAACTTACAAAACTGCTTATGCACACCTATCTAAATTTGGAAGAAATATTAAAGCTGGAAAAAAAGTTAGACAAGGACAAATCATTGGTTACGTAGGAAGCACTGGTAGATCAACTGGGCCTCATCTTCATTATGAAGTATTGGTAAATAATAAAAGAATTAATTCTCAAAGACTAAAGCTCCCCTCGGGAAAAAAATTGTCAAAAAATGAAATGGGAAATTTTAATTTAGAAAAACAAAGAATTGATCAATTGGCAGAAATTTCTAGAACTAATAAATAGTTTACTTCTCTACAGCTTCTTCGGTTACAGTCTTTGAGGCAACAGCTTCTGCTTTCGCAGCATCTTCCGAAACTATACCATCTTCAGTTTCTGCACTTTCATTATCTGGCTCATTTAAAGATTCTTCACTTTTAACAACTGGCTTGGGTTCTGGTGGTAATAACCTTGCATAATGATCTGCATGCTGAAAATAGCTTTCTGCCAAAATAATATCTCCAACAGAAAGGGCGTCATTAGCCAATGTTTTATATTTATCAAACATTTTAGTTGCGTTCCCGCCTCCACGATTGCCATTTCTATTTCTGGAAAAATTGTTGTTATTACCCGATTCTCCAAGAGAAACTATTTGGCCTGACCCACTGTTTCTAAAATTAGCATTAGGTCTACGACCATTACTTCTTGGGTTATTACGACCTCTCGGTCTTCTTACAAAATTTGGCATTTAGATTATTTTTAATTCTATTTTAAAATATTATTTAATAGATGTTTTAAAATCACATATTCTTAAACATTTGTCAAAAGAAATTTATCCTATTTTAGATGCTAGAATACATCTTATTTCCCCATTGATTAATCGGTATTTGTCTAAAACTCTAAAAGAGTTCTCGGCCAACATCTCCTTTATTTTAAAAAACTGTTGGTCACCCAGCTCTAGGGCTAGCAATCCATTTTTTTTTAAAGACATGGACGCAAAGGTAATAATTTTTTTATAATGTGATGTTCCATCATGACCTCCTTTCAGTGCAGTTTTTGGCTCAAAATTTTTAACATCTATTTCTAAATTGTCATACTCAGCTGAAGACAGGTAGGGAGGATTAGATAGAATTACGTCAAATTTTTTTAATGTAAGAAAATTAAAAATACTCTCTTTATGAAGTTCAACTCTTTTATTGAGCTTATAATTCCTAACGTTAATTTTTGTAACCGCTAAAGCATCTGAACTAGTATCTAGTCCGATGCCAATACTTTTTGTAAGCTCTCTTAAGCAGGAAATTAGTAGGCATCCAGAACCACACCCAATGTCCAAAAGCTGCCATACTTTTGATTTGTCTTTAATTTTTTTTAAAACCATTTCAATTAGAATTTCTGTTTCTGGTCTTGGAATCAAAACTCTTTGATCTACAAAATAAGTTTCGTTCCAAAAATCTTTTTTATTTAAAATATAGGCTACTGGTTCTTTATTTTTTCTTCTCTCCATCAGCTGACTCATGAGAAGTTCTTGAGATTTATTTAGAATTAAATTGTGTTGAGTAGATAGATTAATTCTATCGGTTTTTAAAACTGAAGCTAAAATTATTTCAGAATCTATTTTTGCAGTTTTGATATTAATATTTAATAAATTCTTACAATTTTTTTTTAAGGCTTCTAAAACTGTAGTCATGCATTACTTAACATCTTCTAATAATTCTTCCTGATGCTTCATTTGTAAAGCATCAGACATTTCTGCAAAATCATCACCTGCCAAAAATCCTGTTAATTTGTGTAAAGTCAAATTAATTCTATGATCGCTAACTCTTCCTTGAGGAAAATTATAAGTTCTAATTCGTTCCGACCGGTCTCCAGTTCCAATTTGACTTTTTCTTGCAACCGAACGTTCTTTTTCTAATCTTAATCTTTCTGCCTCATACAGCCTGGATCTTAAAATAGTCATCGCCTTGGCTTTGTTTTTGTGTTGAGATTTTTCATCTTGTATTGCAACCACCACACCTGTTGGAATGTGTGTAATTCTAACTGCGCTGTCGGTTGTATTAACAGATTGTCCGCCCGGACCTCCAGATCGAAAAACATCTATTCTCAAATCATTTTCATCAATCTTAACATCTACCTCTTCCGCTTCCGCTAGAACTGCAACGGTTGCTGCAGATGTGTGAACTCGTCCTTGGGTTTCTGTATCGGGTACACGCTGAACTCTATGCACTCCAGATTCAAATTTTAGCTTAGAAAACACATTTTTTCCTGTAATTGTGAAGACAATTTCCTTGTATCCTCCAGCCTCACTAGCGGAAACACTTAACACCTCCACTCTCCATCCATTGATAGATGACACTTTTTGATACATGTTAAATAAATCTGAGGCAAATAGAGAAGCTTCCAAACCACCTGTGCCAGCCCTAATTTCCACGATGGCATTCTTCTCATCTGCCTCATCTTTTGGAAGTAAAAATACTTTGACTTTTTTTTCATACTCTTGCTCTTTGGATTTAATTTCTTCGAGATCATGTTCTGCCATCTCTTTAATTTCAGTATCTGAATTCTTGTCTAATAAGATTTTTTTCAGATCTTCCTTGTCTTTTATGACATCAATATAACTCTTGATGGTCTCTATTATTTCTCCAATTGAAGAATATTCCTTAGAATTTTTAACAAACTCTTTTTTGTCAATATCAGTTTTCGAAAGGCTAGATTCTAAATCATTATAGCGATTAACAATACTTTCTAATTTTTCTAAAGATATCATGAGTTAGTGCTTAGCTTTCTGCTCTAATTTCAGCAGCTTTATTTTCTACTAAAGATACAACGTGATCAATGATTTCTTCTGATGCCACCTTGTGATCTGCAAGACCATGTAAATAAATCATATTATTTCCCTTGCCACCTCCTGTTAAACCAATGTCAGTTTGAGAGGCTTCACCCGGACCATTAACCACGCAGCCAATAATAGATAAAGTAAGAGATTCTTTAATGTGTGATAATTTTTTTTCTAAAATTTCCACAGTCTTGATTACTTCAAATGCCTGTCTAGCACATGAAGGACAGGAAATTATTTTTACGCCTCTATGTTTTAAATTTAAACTTTTTAGGATCTCCAGCCCAGCCTTAACCTCATCTATAGGATCTGAAGAAAGAGAAACTCTAATAGTATCTCCAATACCATCCATGAGAAGCATTCCCATTCCAATTGAAGATTTAACAGTACCTACAAAATAACTGCCTGCTTCTGTTATTCCAAGATGTAACGGGTAATTGCATTTAGAAGCTAAGAGTCTGTAAGAGCTGGTTGCTAAAAAAATATCAGAAGCTTTAACACTAATTTTAAAATTAAAAAAATCTAAATCTTCTAAAATTTTTATGTTTAACATAGCGCTTTCAACCAATGCCTCCGGGCATGGTTCTTTATATTTTTCTAATAATGCACTGTCTAACGATCCTCCATTTACTCCAATTCTAATAGAGCAATCAAAATCTTTTGCAGCTTTTACTATATCTGCAACTCTATCCTTGGATCCAATATTTCCTGGATTAATTCTTAAGCAGCTTGCACCAGACTTTGCAGCTTCAATCGCTCTCTTATGATGAAAGTGTATGTCTGCAACAATGGGAATGTTAGTTTGTTTCACTATTTGCGATAGAGCTTTTGTAGAATCTTCATCTGGACACGAAACTCTCACAATATCAGCCCCTGACTCTTCCAGGTCATTGATTTGCTTTACGGTTCCGACAATATCTGTCGTCAGGGTGTTAGTCATGGATTGAACCGATATAGGGGCGTCACCACCAACCAAAACATCCCCAACATGAATTTGTTTAGATTTTCTTCTATTAATTGTTCTAAAAGGTCTAATTGTACTCATTTTATTTATCTAACTCGAAAATTTGATGAATTGTTTTCACAGCTTCTTTAGTATTTTTTTCATCAATTAATACTGAAATTTTAATTTCGGAAGTAGAAATAACCATAATATTTATTTTTTTGGACGATAATGCATCAAACATTCTATAGGCAACTCCAGGATGAGTAATCATGCCAGCACCCACAATTGAAATCTTAGAAACATGACCATCAGTTAATAGTTTATCAAAATTTAGTTGCTCTTTTAATTTTTCTAAAACTGAAGTAGTTTTTTGCAAATCATCTCTTTTGATTGTAAATGTAACATCTGTTTTAGAATTATCTGCTGAAACATTTTGAACAATCATATCAACAACTATATTATTTTCATACAAAGGTTTGAAAATTGAAGAAGCAACCCCAGGCTTATCTTTTACTCCTTGCAAAGTAACTTTTGCATCGTCACTTGAGTAAGCCACTCCTGTGATAACCTTATCATATGAAACCCTATCCTGGCTGCCAATTTTGGTTCCTGAATTATTAGAAAATGTAGATTTTACATAAATATCAACATCATTAATCATGGCTTTTTGTACAGAACTGCTTTGCATCACCTTGGCTCCCAGTGAGGCCATCTCTAACATTTCCTCATATGAGATTTTTTCAATTTTTTTTGCTTTGCTCTCTAAATCTGGATTAGTAGTGAACACACCATCTACATCTGTATAAATTTCACAAAAGTCTGCATCTAAACATTTTGCAATTGCAACTGCAGATGCATCCGAACCACCCCTGCCGATTGTACTAATTCTATTACCTTCTGTCAGACCTTGAAATCCAGGAATGATTGGAACAATGTCTTGATCTATACAGTCATTTAATACTTTTGAATTAACCGAAATAATTCTACTGTTTTTGTGATCTCCTTCAGTCACAATAGGTATTTGCCATCCTAGCCAAGATCTCGATTTAATTCCAATTTTTTGCAAAGCTGCCGCTAACAGCGTAGCAGTAACTTGCTCGCCTGAAGATAAAAGAGCATCATATTCATCGCCGGGAAAACTATCTGAAATTTTTTTAGATTTTTGAATTAAATCATTAGTAACGCCGGCCATAGCAGAAACTACCACTGCAATTTTGTGGTTTTGATCAATCTTTGCTTTAACTATATTAGCAACATGTGAGATTCTATCTGTATCTGCGACAGAGGTACCACCAAATTTCATTACAATTTTAGACATATAAAGTATATTTTTAACATAATTACTCTGCTAAATAAAAATAAGCAATAACACAAAAGACTATGAATAAAAAAACAGCTAATGAGCAAGAAGTTAAAAAGTTTTCCGATATGGCTTCTGAGTGGTGGGATCCTAATGGGAAGTTTTCCCCTTTACACAAATTCAATCCTGTAAGACAAGAATACTTAATTGACAGAATTTCCTCTCACTTTTCATTGAACCTTGATAAAAATTTTTCATTTTCAAACTTAACACTTTTAGATATTGGTTGTGGCGGAGGTTTGTTATGTGAGCCTTTTGCCAGATTGGGTGCACAAGTTACAGGAATTGATGCTTCTAAAAATAACATTGAGGTGGCAAAAGTACATGCGCAAAAAACAAATTTGCAAATTCAATATTTAAATAAACTTCCAGAAGAAATAAAAAATAAAAAATTTGATGTCATTTTATGTATGGAAGTAATTGAGCATGTTGATAATGTTAATTTTTTTATCGAAAGCTGCTCAAAACTTTTAAATAAAAATGGAATTATATTTTTTGCAACAATTAATAGAAATCCTAAATCTTATTTATTTGCGATTGTCGGTGCAGAGTATGTCTTAAGGTGGTTACCTATAGGAACGCACGATTGGAAGAAGTTTGTAAAACCTCAGGAAATGATTAACTACGTATCTACTCAACAGTTAATACACCAGGAAACTAAGGGAGTTACTTTTAATCCTATTCTTAATAAATGGTCCTTAAGCAATGATGCTTCTGTCAATTACATGACCTGCTTTACAAAAAGCTAACTGTCAGTTTTGTCTACCCAAGGTATAGAATTAATTTCTATCCCCTCTTCGATTAATTCTTTATGTTCTTCTAGGCTAGTTTTGCCATAAATATTTCTCACATTTTTTTTATCATAATGAATGGAGCGAACTTCAGATGCAAAATTATCTCCTACATATTCTGCATTTTTTTCTACATATTTTCTAAGTTCTGTTAATTTTTTTTGAACATTTTGATAGATTTTTTTTTGCTGGTTATCGTTAGTCTCTTTTTTGCTACTCACTACTTGCGGGGACATAATTTGTTTGGAAATTTTTTTAGAAACTCCACATATACAACTAAGCAAGTTTTTTTTCTCTAACCTATCAAACTCTTTGGAGCAGCTAAACCAGCTCTCAAACTCTTTTCCACATTCGCATTTAAGTTGATACTTGATCATAAATTTAATGGCCCAAGAACTAATCTTTATTAAAGAAAAGAATAACAGTTCCTAAATTAAATCCAAATTTATTAATTTTTGCGATATTAATCAAATAATTTTTATCCTGCAGGAACATCCAATCATCAAAATTTACTTTTATTTTTTTTGATCCAATTGGTAAATTAAATGTGTATTTCCAATTAAAGGCATTACCACTAGTTGATCCAGAGGCTTTACCAATAACTCCATCTGCAAAACCTGTATAGAAATTTTCACCCTCTTTGGTAATCGTCCATTCACGAAATTCTTTACTTCCATCATCATAAATAAAATCTTCTTTTAAAATGAGTGTTTTTCCATCCCAAGTTCCATCTATATAAACAATAAAAGATTTTTTTATATTTCCAAACCTATCCTCAAAAACACCTCTTGCAGTAGTTTTGCCAGAAAAATATTCCTCTAGTTTTAACTCTGGTTTCTTTAATTTAAATTCTTCAAGTTTCATGGTTGAGCAACTATTTAGCACAGACAGTAAAAGAATGGCTAAAAAAATATTTTTAATTCTACCCATGATTAAATCCATATAAGTTTGCATTAATTTTATCTAGTATTGTTTTGCTACCTTCTAAAAATTTTACCTTACACAAATCTGCTGCAGTTAACCATTGGATTTGCTGACCCTCCTTAGCTTTCACTATTCCGGTCCATTTTCTTATACAAAAAACAGCCATTATAACAATGCTATTTAATTCGTAGCTATGCGAGACATTATCAATAATTGAGAGATCTTTGCTTTTAATTTTAATTCCCAACTCTTCTTCTAACTCTCTAATAATGGCATCGTAAAAACTTTCTCCCTTTTCTAATTTTCCACCAGGGAATTCCCAGTAATGAGGAAAGGGTTTATCTGCAGGTCTTTTGGTGGTTAAAATTTTATTTTTTTTAAGTAAAATGCAAGAGGATACCAATACAATCTTCACAACTAACTTCGGTAGTCTGCATTAATTGAAATATATTCTTTAGTCAAATCACAAGTGTAAACTGAAAAATTATTTTTACCCGATCTCATATCCACATGGATTAAAATCTCTCTATTCTTCATGTGCTCTTTTACATCTGACTCTTTATAATTTTTTACAATCTCTCCATTTCTAAAAATTGAAGTTGGCCCAATTTTCAATGACACTTTTTCTATTTTTATATCAGGACTAACCTTGCCGATCGCCATCATTATTCTACCCCAATTAGGATCTTCCGCTGCAATTGCTGTTTTTACCAGAGGGGAATTCGCGATTGAAAATCCAATAGTTTTTGCTAAATTTTTATTTTTACAATTGGTTATGTTAATGGTTATTAATTTTTGAGCTCCCTCACCATCGGCAACAATTTGTTTTGCAAGATCCAACATAACTATTTTTAATTTTTGCTCAAATATTTTTGCTGCTGGAGAGTTTTTATTTGTTATTAATTTATTTTTTGATTTATTGGTGGAAAATAACAAAACCATATCATTGGTTGACGTATCGCCGTCCACTGAAATAGCATTAAAAGTTTCTTCTACATTCTTTTTTAAAAAATAATTTAACACAGAGGGGGAAATATTTGCATCTGTAAATATAAAACCAAACATGGTTCCCATATTAGGAAAAACCATGCCAGATCCTTTTGCAATTCCTGAAATGTTAATTTTTTTATTATTAATATCAAAAGATTCATAGGCCATCTTGGAAATTGTATCTGTTGTCATTATTGCGTTAGCTGCACCAATCCATTCAAATTTATTAGGCTTTACCGATCTTTCCATTAGCTTGTCTATAGAATATTTAATTTTAAGAAGAGGAAATTTTTCACCAATTACCCCCGTTGAAGCAAATAAAATATCTTTTTGAGAAATATTCTTATTTCTGGAAATTAAATAAGCGAGTTCTTTAATGGCCGTGTAACCTTGCTGTCCATTTAAAGTGTTTGCGTTTTTTGTATTTACAAAAAGAGCTTTGATTTTTTTTGATGTGATGCTTTGATTCCATACAATGCAGTGAGATTTGGTTGAAGATTTTGTATAAACGCCTGCAAAATTAGCTCCTTCTTTGAAATAAAAAAAACAAACATCATCTCTTTGTTTTTTATAGAGACCCGCAGAAGCAGTCGATAACTCCATTCCTTCTATTGCTGGAAGGTCTTGAGTGGTCTTGCCTTGCTGGCCTTTAATGCCAAAAATTTCACTAAATTTTATTGCCATAATTAATAATTTGATAAAGAAGTGGTTTATAAGTTAGAAATACAAACTTTACTATTAATAATTTAAGCAAAACCTAAGTAGAAATGTTGAAAAATTTAAATTTTCTAAAAAAAATTTTTGGTTCCACCAACCAGCGAAAAATTTCTGCTTTAAACTCTACAGTTGAGCAGATCAATAAGCTAGAAGAGTCATTTACAACACTATCTGACACAGAGCTAAAAAATAAAACTAATGAATTCAAAAAAAGACTCCAAGATAAAGATACCCTCGATATAATTTTGCCTGAAGCTTTCGCAGCAGTTCGTGAGGCTAGTAAAAGAGTAATTGGTCAAAGACATTTTGATGTTCAGTTGATGGGTGGAATTATTTTACATCAGGGAAAAATTTCTGAGATGAAAACAGGTGAGGGAAAAACGCTAGTTGCGACTCTTCCCGTATACTTAAACAGTTTGCAAGAAAAAGGGGTTCACGTCGTAACCGTAAATGACTACCTAGCAAAAAGAGATTCGGAATGGATGGGTCAGATTTATCAGTTTTTAGGGTTAAGTGTTGGTTGTTTAACAGCAAATGTCCAAGACGAAGATAGGAAAAAAATTTATAATTGTGACGTAGTGTATGGAACAAACAATGAGTTTGCTTTCGATTACTTGCGAGACAACATGAAACTTTCTCTTGATGAGATGGTTCAAAGAGATTTTCATTACTGCATTGTAGATGAAGTTGACAGCATTCTAATTGATGAAGCTAGAACTCCACTAATAATATCGGGTCCTTCCGAAACAGACTCTTCTAATTATTTTGTATGCAATAAGCTTGTTCAAGAACTAAAGGTGACTGATTACCAGGTTGATGAAAAAGATAAGAATATTAACCTAACAGACTCTGGCATCGATTCGGTTGAATCAAAACTTTCAAAGATGAAACTTTTACAAGGTAGTAACTTCTACGATCCAAGCAATTTATCTCTTGTTCATCATATTAACCAATCTCTTAAGGCAAATATTTTATTCATCAAAGACAAAGATTACATTTTAAGAGATAATCAAGTTCAAATTATTGATGAATTTACTGGAAGAGTGTTGGAGGGAAGAAGATATGGAGATGGATTGCATCAGGCAATAGAGGCCAAGGAGGGAGTTCCTATTCAAAGTGAAAATCAAACTTTCGCATCTACTACCTACCAAAACTATTTTAGACTTTATAAAAAACTTGCAGGGATGACGGGTACCGCCATAACAGAAGCAGAAGAATTTTATGACATCTATAGACTGGATGTAGTTGAAGTTCCCACGAATGTAGTGATGTCTCGTAAAGATTTAAATGATCAGATTTTTCGAACTGAGAAAGAAAAATTAAATGCAATTGTGCAAGATATTAAAGAAGCTCGTAATAATAAGCAGCCTGTCTTGGTAGGCACAACTAGTATAGAAAAGTCAGAAAAAATATCCAATATATTAAAACAAGAAGGGATTAAACATAGTGTCCTTAATGCTAAGCAGCATGAAAAGGAGGCTGAAATTATTCAATTAGCTGGGTGTCCTGAATCGGTAACTATTGCAACAAATATGGCTGGAAGAGGAACCGATATTCAGTTGGGGGGAAATCTAGACGTTAGATTAAAGAATGCAACTAATAACGAATCTGAAAAAGAATTACACAAACAAGATAAGGAGGCAGTCATCCAATCAGGAGGGTTATTTGTAATAGGAACTGAAAGACATGAAAGTAGAAGAATAGATAATCAATTAAGAGGTAGGTCGGGAAGACAAGGAGATGCTGGAAAAACTATTTTTTATTTAAGTCTTGAAGATGACCTTATGAGAATTTTTGGATCAGAAAAAATTGACTATATGTTGCAAAAGTTAGGATTCAAAGAGGGAGAATCGATTGATCATCCTTGGATTAATAAAGCTCTTGAAAAAGCTCAACAAAAAGTTGAAGCAAGAAATTTTGATATTAGAAAAACTATTCTTCAATTTGATGACGTGATGAGTGACCAAAGAAGAGTTATCTACGAACAAAGATTAGATGTTATGAAAACCGAAAATATTTACTCTATTGTAGATAATATTTTCAAAGAAATAATTGATAACATACTTTTGCAGAGCACTAATTTAGAAGAAGATAATGAAAGAAAAGAAAATATTAAAAATAAGATTGAAAGAGTGTGTGGAATTAGAATGTCCGATCTTGATTTTAAAAATTTTATTTCAAGTTCAAAACAAAAAAAAGTAGAGCTTTTAGAAAATAATTTTAAGAATAAAAGAGCATCAAGAATTGATAAAATAACAGATATCAACAATCAGGATATTGAGAGAAAAATATTCTTACAAAACTTAGATTTTGAATGGAGAAATCACCTTCAATATTTAGAGCAGCTTAGACAGTCTGTTGGTTTAAGAGGGTATGGTCAAAAAAACCCTCTAGATGAATACAAAAGAGAAAGCTTTGGATTGTTTCAAAATCTATTAGATAAAATTAAAGAAAATTTAATACTTTTCTTATCAAATCTAGAAGTATCTTTAGATGAAACCAATAATAAGAACGAACCTAGCGATAAAGCACTAGAGCAAAATAAAATTGAAGGCTGTTTATTATCTAGTAATCCCAAAGAAAAAATTTCAAGGAATGAAAAGTGTCCTGCGACTGGAAAAAAATTCAAGCAGTGCTGTGGATCTTTAGTATAACCACCACATTATCGTACCTACTAAAATCAAAGCTCCTAAAATAATAAATGCTTTTTTATTCTTAATAAAACTTTTTCTTGAGAAATACATTGCATTTTCGTGGTTAAATATATTAGTTTCCTCTGGCAGCTTTGTACCAATGGACAGAAATTTATCTTTTCTTTCTTTCAGAATTTCATCTGCACTTTTTCCAGAAAAGGACTTTAAATTTTCTACTAAACTTTGCTTGATGTGTATCGCGGCTTCTTTGGGGTTTCTGTGGGCTCCTCCAAGCGGCTCTTGTATAATCTCGTCTATTATCTGATGGCCTAATAAATTTTGTGCAGTTATTTGCATAGATTCTGCTGCTTCTTTTGATTTAGATGCATCCTTCCATAAAATAGAAGCACATCCCTCTGGAGAAATAACTGAATAAATAGCATGCTCAAGCATCAAAACTTTATTGGAAGTAGCAAGTGCAATGGCACCGCCGGATCCACCCTCCCCAATTACTACCGATATAATTGGTTGTGAAACTGAAAGACAGCAATCAATAGACTTTGCTATTGCCTCTGCTTGACCTCTCTCTTCTGCTCCTTTTCCTGGATAAGCACCTGGAGTATCAATAAAAGTTATTACTGGAATCTTAAATTTTTCAGCTAATTTCATTAAACGAATGCATTTTCTGTAACCCTCTGGACGCATCATGCCAAAATTTCTTTTTAATCTACTTTCTGTATCACTTCCTTTTTCTTGGCCCAAAACCAAAACAGATTGACTTTCTAACTTTGCAAAACCGGCGATGATAGCCTCATCTTCACCAAACAACCGATCTCCTGAGATGGGCTGAAAATGTTCAAAAATATTTTCAATATAAAAATTCGACTTAGGTCTTTCACTGTGTCTTGCAACTTTAGTTTTTTTCCATCCATCAAGACTTTGATAAATTTCACTCGTTTTTTTATCAATTTCGGACTGTGCTTTTTGTATTTCTTCATTATTTAAAGAAGACAGTCCCGTATTTTCAAAAGGATTCTTTAGATTCTCTATGTTGGAATCTAGCTGCTCAAGCTCTTTTTCAAAGTCTAAATACTGCATTAATTAAATATAAGTTTTTATTATTGTATATACATGAAACAAAAATAACAATTAATTGATACCTGTAATTAAATAGTATTAATTTTAATATCTTAAATAAATTGACTTTTTGACTTTTTAGTCCATTTTAGCCCTTCAAAAAATGACATCAAACTTTATTAACGTAGCAAAAACCAAAATTAACGAGGACCTATATAATTTTGTTAGTAATGAAATTATTCCAGGCACTTCGATAGACAAGGATATTTTTTGGAAAGGCTTTGTTTCCTCTTCAAATGAATTGGCTAAAAAAAATAAGTCTCTCTTAAAAAAAAGAGACGATCTTCAAAAGAGTGTGGATACTTGGCATGTTGATAATAAAGATAATTTTAGCCTTGAGTCGTACAAAATTTTTTTAAAAGAAATTGGTTACCTTGTTGATGAGCAGGAAGACTTTAAAATAGAAACTGCAAATGTTGATGACGAAATTTCTAAGATTGCAGGCCCACAACTTGTGGTGCCTATAGATAATGCGAGGTATGCATTAAACGCAGCAAATGCAAGATGGGGTAGTCTTTACGATGCGCTGTATGGAACAGATGCAATCTCCGATGAAAATGGTTGTGAAAAATTAAAATCATACAATCCAAAAAGAGGGAAAAAAGTCATAGACAGTGGAAGAGATTTTTTAAATCAAATCGCTCCCTTAGACAAAGGTAACTGGAAAGATGTTTCAGGATTTTTAATAGAAAATGGAAACTTGACTATTCATCTATCTGATCAATCTAAAACGCAATTAAAAAATAAAGAAAAATTCATAGGTTATGTGGGAGACAAAAATAAACCTAGTTCTATTCTATTAAAGAATAATTATTTACATGTTGAGCTGCAAATAGATTCCCAACACATTATTGGAAAAGATGATCCATCTCATATAAGTGACATTGTCATTGAATCAGCAATATCAACTATTATGGATTTAGAAGATTCTGTGGCTGCAGTAGACGCTGAAGATAAAATTAATTGCTACAGAAATTGGCTTGGGATAGCAAAAGGAACTCTTCAAGCTGAAATTGAAAAGAACGGAAAAAAAATTATAAGAAAACTAAATTCGGATAGAAAATATTTAGATACAAATGACAATCCAATTAGTCTTCACGGTAGATCTTTAATTTTGTTAAGAAATGTAGGTCATCTAATGACCAATCCATCGATTTTATTAGATGATGGATCTGAAATTCCAGAAGGAATAATGGATGCTTTCATAACTACGCTTTGTGCACTTCATGACATAAAAAATAAGCTTAATTCAAGAGCTGGCTCTGTCTATATAGTTAAACCAAAAATGCATGGTCCAGAGGAAGTTGCTTTTGCAGATGAAATTTTTACTCACGTAGAAAAAGTTCTAAACTTAAAACCCAATACAGTAAAAATAGGAATTATGGATGAGGAAAGAAGAACTACTGTGAATTTAAAAGAATGTATTAGGCAGGCTAAAAAAAGAATTGCTTTTATTAATACTGGTTTTTTAGACAGAACTGGAGATGAAATGCATACCTCTTTTCAGGCAGGACCAATGATTTTTAAAAGTGAAATGAAAAAATCTAAATGGCTGTTAGCTTACGAAAATTGGAATGTGGATATAGGATTAAGCTGTGGATTTTCAGGAAAAGCTCAGATTGGTAAAGGAATGTGGGCAATGCCCGATAGAATGAAGGACATGTTGGACCAAAAAGCAGGTCATCCTATTGCAGGAGCTAATTGTGCATGGGTTCCTTCCCCTACTGCTGCTACATTACATGCTACCCACTATCATAAAATAAATGTTTTTGAGAGACAGCAAGAATTATCGTCAAGAGACAAGGCAAACATAGATGATATTTTAAATATTCCTATGGCAGACAGACCCAACTGGTCTAAAGAAGAAATCAATAAAGAAATTGAAAATAATGCCCAAGGTATACTTGGCTATGTAGTTAGATGGATTGATCAAGGTGTGGGATGTTCTAAAGTCCCAGATATTAATAATATCGGTTTAATGGAAGACAGAGCTACTTTGAGAATTTCCTCTCAACATATTGCTAACTGGTTGCATCACCAAATTTGCACAAAAGATAAAGTGATGGAAATAATGAAAAAAATGGCAAAAGTGGTTGATGAACAAAACAATTCTGACAAGCACTATGTTCCCATGGCACCTAATTTTGATCATTCTATAGCGTTTAAGGCAGCTTGTGATTTGGTGTTTAAAGGAATGGAACAGCCTTCAGGATATACAGAGCCGGTCTTGCATCAAAGAAGGCTAGAAAAAAAACTAGCTAACTAAAAGCTCGTACTTATTAAAATCATTTTTTAATAGATCAAGACCCAATCGATCAAATATCTTGTTTATTATTCTGAAATCTCTAACGTAATCTTTACTTTCTTTAAGGTTCTTAATTAATTTTAATAATTCTATTGTCGCCAAATCCAGCTGATTTTTTTCCAATAAATTATAAATTTTATTAGGAATATAAATTTCTTCTGAGTTTAAAGATTTTTTCAATTCTCCAGGAAGTGAGATTTTTTTTTCAGACAACAAATAAATCATGGCAAGATCTTTTTCATTTAATTGATATTTGTTTTTTGCCACTAATTTAGAAAATTTATTTAAAACTTTCACTTTTTTTTTGTTTATTTTTTTTTCAGCTAATAAAGAAATTGCATCAGACGTGTGGAGATATGCATTGTTTGTCTCTACACTAGTAATTTTTTTATTACTATTTTCATTATATGTCTGAATTTCACTTAACAAGTCTTTGCTTAAATATTTTTTATTAATGTTTTTAACTAATTGGAAATACAAAGCATTTGCCAGCACAGGAGTTTTGTTTTGAATGTAGTTTTTTTTGAGCTCTAGCATAAATGCTAATTTTTGCTCTGGATCTCGTGTCAAAAGAATAGCCTGATATAATAGGGCTCTTCCTTTGGAGGGATGATATTTTGAATAAGTTTCCAGCGGGCTAAGTAAATCATCTATTCCAAAAATTATTTTTTTATAAAAAGGAAGGAGTTTATCAATAGGAAAAATATTTGCGTCAGAACCACTTTCTAAAAATTTAATTAATTCAAATTCATCTTCGGTAGTATATCCAGATTCTAAAGTATTATTTTTATCAATAACTTTTTCTATAAGGGGACTTTTAAAAAAATATTTTTTTTTATTTAAATTATTCTTAAAAATAGAATAATTAGGATTAAACTCAGGGTCAGATAGAATGGACAAGTGAATATTCAGCAAACTATCTGTATTTTCGATTCCCTTTTTAGACAGTAGCATTCCCTGCAAATAATTTATTTTTTGTACAAAAAAACTGTCTTTAAAACCAGCTTCTTTCATTAGCTCGAGTTGTGCTAATGCTTTTCTGTTTTCCTTTGCCTGAACTAAGCAAAAGACTTTAAACTTTTGTAGTTCAAAATTTGAGATCTCTGCACCTAGCTGTGTAGCGTATTTGCAAGTTTTTTTAATTTCATAAGATGCAAAGTTATCGTTAATTAAATAATTTAATAATTTTTCATTATTTAAAAGTAAGTTATTTTGATTGATGACCGAGTCTATTAAATCTATATCTTTTTGCTTCGCAAGAAAAAGGCTTATGAAGTTCAGATAAGAGATTCCCTTATCGTCAAATTCTGAAAGATTAACTTTACTAAAAAAAATTTTTTTAATTGTGTAATTTGTTGCAAAGCTATTTGTATCACTTAACAAATCTAACGAAAGACCTTGGAATAACTTGCTGTCAATTCCAGACCAAAAATTCACTGATATACCAGTTGTTGCAGGATCATAAATTCCAAAAATAACTTCGTTCGTTTCTTTTTTAATTTTCACTTCTTGAATACCAGAAGTGCCCAACTGTTGTTGGGATGTTGGATTAATTGTAGTCGGGGGTAATTCTTGCTGACTACCAAATTCAGAATCAGATTTAGATTCAATTTTTTTTATATTTTGAGACTGTTTCCAAATATCCTTTACATCAGCTGAGGATGGCTGCAAAAATATAGGTATTAAGAATATGGTTAAAAAGATCGCTCTATTTAACAACTTCCAAAATTTTCTCATTAGGTAATTTTTTTTCTACTTGTTTGGAAGGAGGCGAAATATCTAAAGAATTTACAAAAATTATCGACCCAAGGATCAATGAAGTAAGTAAAATTACTTGCCAGAAGAGTTTATTTTTCAACATTAGTAAATTTAGTATATAAAAATTTAAGTCTAAAATATGTTAATAATTTATATAATAATAAATATCAATGAATAATACCCTAGTTTTAACGGGAATGATGGGTTCGGGAAAAAGCTCTATTGGAAAAGAGCTGTCTAATATTCTGGGCTTAAAATTTTATGATACAGATTTAGAAATTGAAAAAAAGTTAAATATGACAATCCCAGACATTTTTAAAAATAAGGGAGAAAACTACTTCAGAAAAATTGAAGAAAAAATATGCATTGAGTTAATTAATGGAGATGAGAAGGTAATAGCTCTTGGAGGGGGAACTTTTTTAAACAAAAAAATTAGGGAAATTGTTTTAAAAAAATCTATATCAGTATGGATTGATGTTGATATTTCGACTATTGTAAAAAGAATGAAGATCTCTAAAAATATTCGTCCTATGCTAGATTACAAAGACCTAAAAGGTTCAATTACTAGTATTCTGACGAAACGATTTCCTATTTATCAATTGGCTAATATTAAAATCAAAGCAACTAACATAAGTAAAAAAAAAGTTGCCAGTGAAATTAAAAAAAAATATGAACTATCCAAAAAAAATTAATATTCGAACGGAAAGTGGTTCTTACCCAATACTTATAGGTAATAATATTTTAAAAAATTTTAATAAAAATTATTTACAATTTTGTCCAAAATCAAAAAAAATTTTATTTATAACAAACACTAAAATTCCTAATAAGTATTTTTATAGCATTAAAAAAATGCTCCCTAAAAAAAATGAGTGCTTTATTATTAATATTCCATCTGGAGAAAAAAATAAGAATTTACTAGAAGTTAACAAAATCTTAAATTTTTTAACGATCCATAATTTTGATCGAAATGATACTGTGGCTGCTTTAGGGGGTGGTGTTGTGGGAGACACAGCTGGATTTGCTGCTAGTATTTTTAAAAGAGGAATAAATTTTATTCAGGTTCCTACTACTCTTTTATCACAAGTAGATTCTTCCGTTGGTGGCAAAACTGGGGTAAATAATACTTATGGCAAAAATTTGATTGGGACTTTCTATCATCCTAAGTTTGTATTAATCGATATAGCAGTTCTTGGCTCACTACCTAAGAGAGAAATGGTATCTGGTTTTGCTGAAATTTTAAAATACTCACTTATTATGAATAAAAAGTTTTTTTTATGGTTGTGCAAAGAAGGGGCAAATATTATTAACCGAAGCAGTACCTTGTCGATATTAAAGGCAATTGAGATCAGTTGTAAAAGTAAATCTATTATTGTGGGTAAAGACGAAAAAGAAAAAGGTCTTAGAGCAATATTAAATTTTGGTCATACCTTGGGACATGCATTAGAATCTCATTTAAAATATTCAAACAAACTAAACCATGGTGAAGCAGTAATTATTGGGATGATGGCAGCATCAACAATTTCTCATAAGAAAAATTTTTTAAAAAATCAAGAACTACAAGCTATAAAAGATTTATACCAAAGGTTAGGTCTAAACGATTCTTTTAAGAGGTATGTACAAAATAATCAGCTAAATAATTTTTTTAAAATTATGAAAAAAGATAAAAAAAATAACTCAAAAAATATTAATTTAATATTATTAAAAAGAATTGGAAAAGCATTTATTTATAAAACTACTCTAGAAAAAACACTGATGCCATTTGTAAAAAATGAACTGAAGAATGCTTGAAAATATTTTTTTTTCTATTGTGGCAGTAGTTTTTTTGCTGATTTTATCTGGCCTTTTTTCTGGATCTGAAACTTCCATTACCTCAGTTGCAAAGAGCAAAGTGCACAAGCTATCTATTCGAGGTGACAAAAGAGCTAAAATTCTAATGAATATAATCAATAAGAAAAATGATTTAATTAGCTCTTTGTTAATAGGAAATAACTTTGTAAATATTTTAGCTTCAGCACTTGCAACTGCAATCCTAATTAAATTCTATGGTGATAAAGGGGTTATCTATTCTACTATTATAATGTCTTTGCTCATTGTAATATTTTCAGAAGTTTTGCCAAAAAGTTATGCTCTATTAAGACCTGAGAAATTTGCATTAGGTATGGCAAAATATTTGTCTATTTTTTTAAAAATTGTTTTTCCCGTAATGCTATTTGTAAAATTTGTAAATTGGTTTTTTTTTAAAATCATGCAAATAGACATGGAAAACAAGACCACTTCCAAAACGGCACGAGAGGATATTAGAAATATTATTGATATGCATGAGGATGAGGGAAGATTGCTCAAGGATGAAGGAGACATGCTCAATGCCATTTTGGATTTAAAAGAAATTACAGTGGAAAAAATAATGACTCACCGAAAAAAAATTTATTCCATTGATCTGAATAATAAACAGGATTTTTTTTCTACTATTGCAAAAAGCTCTTTTAGTAGAATTCCAGTTTGGGAAGAAAATCCTAATAATATTTTAGGACTCATTCATGCAAAGAATGTTCTGACTAATTTAAATGACAATGGCCAGTTAGATATCTCTAAAATTAAAGACAATTTGATCAAGCCATGGTTTATACCCGAAACTACAAAGGCAAAAGATCAATTAAGCGAATTTATCGCAAGAAAAGAAAAGCTTGCTTTTGTTGTTGATGAATATGGTGAGCTTATGGGTTTAATTTCGATGGAGGACATTATTGAAGAAATTGTAGGAAACATTTTTGACGAAAAAGACTTTTCTACAATTGGGATTAGAAAAACTAGTGAAAGATCTTATAAAATAAGGGGCGATGTTAATATAAGGGATATTAATAGAGAGTTAGATATTGAAATACCAGACAATGTATCCTCTACAATTGCAGGTTATATAATTGATAAAACAGAATCTTTTCCAAATGTTGGTCAGGTTTTTTCCTTCGATGGTATAATCTATGAGATAATTAATAAAAATAAAAACCAAATTACACAAATACATCTAACTCTTCCCAGTAAAAACTCTAATCCTCCAGCGTAATCTCTAGAGAATGGACATAATCATTCATCTCTTCTTTTAACTCCGAATAAATTTTTTTATGAACCTGAATGCGACTCATGCCTTCCATTTCTTGGTAAGAAAGTATTATTTGGAAATGACTATTCCCACTTTTGGGAGAGGAGCTGTGGTGCCGGTGTAGGTGAGAATTGTTAACAACTTTCACTTTTTTTAATCCAAGAGATCCTTTTATTTTATCTTCAATAATAGTAGCAAAATTTTTTTCCATATTTATATAATTTATTATAGTATCAATATTTACCGCTTATGAAAAAAAATTGTGAAAAATATCTTTGTAAAGAACGTGCTTTTAAACAAGTTTTGATTAAAGATAAAAAAAATAAAGAGTACCATTGGTACTGTTTTGACCACCACAAAGAATATGTTGATAAGCAAAAATTAGAATGTGATTGGGAGCTGTGTGATAAAATCGGGGAATTTAAAGCTCCAAGCAAAAATGAAGATTCTTTTCTTTGGTTTTGTGAAGATCATATTAAAATTTACAATCAAAAATGGGATTTTTTTGACGGAATGTCCCAATCTGCTATAGAAAATTTTATGTATGACGACTTAACATTTCATAAAAAAACTCAAAAATTTGGTAATAAAGATTCTTTTTTCCAAAAACTTTGGAACAATGCTATTGAGGATGAGTTGCTGTTTATTAATAAGTTTAAAAACTCCTCTTCCTATTCTGGTCGCAGATATAGTCCTACTCAAATCATAGCCTTAAAAAAAATGGAGTTAAATTCAGAAGTAAATTGGAGCGATATTAGAGTTCAGTTTAAAAAGCTTGTTAAAAAATATCATCCTGATATTAATGCCGGCAATAAACAATATGAGGAAAAGCTTAAAGAAATTACCCTTGCTTACACTTTCTTAAACAATTCTATAAACAAAAACACTGAGGTTGCATGAGTACCACCCCCACATTTCAAAATGAACCAGATATAAAAGTTTCAGTAAAAAAAGTTTTTAATATCGATAGTGAGATGACTGTTGATGCTTTTTCTAAAAAAAATGACTACGTTCCTGAAATTGACGATAGCTACATTTTTGACCGAGAAACGACCTTAGCTATTCTGGCTGGCTTCTCTCATAATCGGAGAGTTTTGATTCAAGGCTTTCATGGAACGGGGAAATCAACTCACATTGAGCAAGTAGCTGCACGCTTAAATTGGCCATGTGTCCGTGTAAATTTAGATAGCCACATAAGTAGAATTGATCTGATAGGTAAAGATGCAATTGTTGTAAAAGATGGTAAACAAATTACAGAATTCAAAGAGGGTGTTCTTCCCTGGTCTTTGCAAAATCCTGTCGCATTAGTTTTTGATGAATATGATGCTGGTAGACCTGATGTTATGTTTGTTATTCAGAGAGTCTTAGAGACAGATGGTAGATTTACCCTTCTAGACAAAAACAAGGTTATTAAACAACATAAACAATTTAGATTATTTGCAACAACCAATACTATTGGTTTGGGTGATACTAGCGGGCTTTATCACGGAACTCAGCAAATAAACCAAGGACAAATGGATCGATGGAATATTGTATCTACACTGAACTATTTACCACCTGAAAAAGAAGCTGAGATTGTACTATCTAAATGTAAATTTTTAGATACTGCGGATGGAAAAAAACTAGTAAGCAATATGGTGAAAGTTGCCAATTTAACAAGAAAAGGTTTTGCTAATGGGGATATTTCTACAGTCATGAGTCCAAGAACAGTGATTACATGGGCAGATAATTATAATATTTTTAAAGATCTTCCTCATTCATTTAAACTATCTTTCTTAAACAAATGTGACGAACTAGAACGCTCCATTGTTGCAGAATACTATCAGCGATGCTTTGGTAGTGAATTAAACACTTCTTCTACTGCTAAATCAGTAGAGAAAAATAATGGATAATAATCAAGAACTAGAAAAATTTAAAAATGCAGTTTTTTCTACTGCCAAAGCTATAGCAAGAAAATCCATATCTTTAGAAGATCAAAAGCAATTAGATAAGATCACCGCACCCAAGATTATTTCAATAAACAACCATGAAGAAATGTTAGAAGCTAGAGCGAATGCAGATTCAGAAGCTCTTCGTATTCGACATAGTGATGAGGCTATTTTTAAAAAAAATGAGCCAAAAGGAACGGTTAGTAAAAGCTTATACAAAATTGCCGAAAAAATTAGATATGAAAAAATAGGATCAGATCAATACATAGGAATTGAAAATAACTTAAATAACTTTTATCAAAAAAAAATTATGGATAGTGATGTCCATTCACAAAATTTTATTGCCGATGCATTTGAAGCTTATTTAAGAAAAAATATGATGAATCTAGAAATCCAAGAAAGTAAAAAAGAAGATTTTAAACAATGGGATGATTTATTTGAAAAAAACATATCTAACAAAATTAAGGATCTCAATTTATCTTTGCATGACCAGACAGAATATACTTCCTTGATGTCTTCTATTCTTCAGGACCTTCAAATAGAAAATGAAAAAAATGAGCCAGAGAATATAGAAAATGAAAATAATGAAGAAAATAGTGATAATAGCCAAAATCAAGAACAGTCTTTAGAAGACGAACAAAATGAACAGTCTAAAAATCAAGAATTTGATATGGAGAATATTGTTCCTGAAATTGAATTTGATCCTAGTTTAAGTGAACAAGAAACTATGCTTGAGGAAAGTGATGACGAAAATATTCCCCAAGGACAAAGGCAACCATTGAAGGATGGGGATCCCAGAAAATACTCTGTCTTCACAAACCAATTTGATAAAATTATTGATGCAAAAGAATTGGTCACGGAAGATGAAATTAAAAAGCTAAGAAATAACTTAGATTTACAACTATCGAGCCTTCAAAATTTTATATCTAGACTAGCTAATAAATTACAAAGAAAGCTTCTTGCAAAACAAAATAGGTCATGGAGCTTTGATTTGGAGGAAGGTATTTTAGATGCCTCTAAATTACCGAGGGTTATTATGGATCCTTTTAATTCTCTATCTTATAAAAAAGAAAAAGATATCGAGTTTAAGGATACGGTGGTTACTTTATTAATAGACAATTCTGGTTCTATGAGAGGAAGACCTATATCGATTGCAGCTATCTGTGCGGATATTTTGTCCAGAACTCTCGAAAGATGTTCTGTGAAAGTCGAGGTTTTAGGATTTACTACTTTAAATTGGAAGGGAGGAAAAAGCAGGGAACTTTGGATGAAAAATAAAAAAACACATCCTGGAAGGCTAAATGATTTGTGTCATATAATTTATAAATCTGCAGACACCCCCTGGAGAAGAGCAAAAAACAATTTGGGTCTCATGCTGAAGGAGGGAATTTTAAAAGAAAATATTGATGGAGAGGCTATTTTATGGGCCTTCAACCGCTTAAAGAAAAGGAAAGAAGAGAGAAAAATTATTATGGTTATTTCTGATGGTGCTCCAGTAGATGACTCTACCCTGTCGGTTAACTCAGGAAATTATCTTGAGCAGCATCTTAAAAAAGTAGTGAGGTGGGTAGAAGAGAGCAAGGAAGTTGAAATTAATGCCATAGGTATTGGCCATGATGTTTCAAGCTATTATAAGCAAGCTATTAAAATTGCAGATGTTCAAGAATTAGGAGATGCAATGGTTGATCGATTAGTTGCTTTATTTTTAGCTGATAGAAGAACGTTTAACTGAAACTAAACTTGCAATAATTAGTCTAAAAGGAACAAGCATCATAATTGCTAATAATAATTTTACAGAAAAATCTCCTAGTCCTAAGGTAACCCAAGGAACACCCGTTCCATAAAAAGCAATCGAGAAGAAAAGAACGGTATCGGCTGCTGAAGAGAAGAGAGAAGAAATAAAAGGGGGAACAAACCATTTTTTGCTATTTCTTAATTTGTCAAATATTTTAGCATCCATTGTTTGAGCTATTAAAAAAGCAATTCCAGAACCTACAACAATTCGAATTCCAATTAAATCTATAGGGCTTAAAGTAAAAAAGTAGGAAACACCCACACCCCAGACAAAACCAATAAAAATAATTTTTCTAGTAAATGAAAAACCATATAATCGATTTGCAATATCTGTAACTAAAAATGCAATTGGATAGGTAAACGCACCCCATGTAAGAATGTGGCTCAGTTGAAAATATTGAAAAGGAAATTGAACTAGATAATTAGATGCCAATACGATTAGCATCATGGCTAATACAAATGGGATAATTTTTAGGTTTTTCAAGTTCTATTCAGACTTGGAAAGAATTTGTTTTTTTATTTTTTTTACTCTTAATGCTAACTTTGCATTCTTGGCACGAATAAGAAATTCGTCAATTCCGCCTCTAAAATCTACTGCCTTTAAAGCTCTGGTAGAAATTTTAAAGCTAATATTCTTATTCAATAATTCACTTCTTAAACTTACTTTTTTAAGATTTGGATAGAATTTTCTTTTTGTTTTATTGTTAGAATGACTCACGGTGTTTCCACTCATTGGTCTCTTTCCAGTTAATTCACATACTTTTGCCATAGCTTCTCCGAACAGGGGTATATTTTGATAAAGTTTTCTGGTCAAGTCATAATTTAAGCAATTTGACATTTGAGTCCTTGAAGAATAATGCACTATTAGGAGTTTTTGTTTAATTAATGCTACAAATTTATTTACCTATTGCCGAAGTAACCATTAACGTAGCCACCTTACTCTTTGTTAGTGTTGTTGTTGGTTTTTTTGCGGGTTTGCTTGGAATTGGTGGTGGTTTTTTACTTACACCTATTTTGATTTTTTTAGGTATCCCTCCAATTTATGCAGTAGCCAATGGTGCAAATAATATTTTAGCCGCATCTGTTTCCGGGACGATAGGACATTGGTTTAAAGATCAGCTTGATATCAAAATGGGTATCCTCATCATCGTTGGTGGGGTCGTGGGAGCAATTTTTGGTATTTTTTTATTTAAACATTTTCTATTGCAGGGAAGTGTTAATAAAATTATTTCCATCATGTATTGTATTTTGCTATCTGGGATTGGAATCTCAATGCTGATTGAAAGCTTAGTAGAAATAAGAAGAATTCGACTTAATAGGTTTATCAGAAGAAAATTACATACGCACTATTGGGTTCATAATCTTCCTTTTAAAATCAGAATACACAAATCTAAATTATACATAAGTATTATACCCCCTGTTTTTTTTGGAGCAGTGGTTGGAATTCTTTCTTCTATGCTTGGTGTAGGAGGTGGTTTTTTATTAGTCCCCATTATGATTTATATTTTAGGTATGCCTGCTCGACTCGTTGCAGGAACTTCTCTTTTTGTAATGATTTTTATTATGATTGTTGTAACGTTCTTACATGCCATCAATCACAACTCCGTGGATATTTTTTTAGTTCTCATTTTAGTAGTTGGCTCAGGTATCGGTGCTCAATTAGGAACCAAAATTAGCATTAAGTTAAAGGGAGAAGAATTAAGAGCTATGATGTCTTTGTTGGTATTAATTTTTGGATTTAAATTTGGTTATGATTTGTTTTTTAATAAAATTATTCCTTCAGCAGATATTACTTCTGTATTGCAGCCTGGCAATACCAATGCTCTTGCTGATTTTGCAATACATGCTTCTCAAGTCTTTCCTTGGTCATATGCCATAGCATCTATGTCCATTGCAATTTTGGTTGGAGTTTTGGCAGCTTTTAGCTTTAAAAAATTCTTATAGTGACATTCAATAAATGGAATAACATTCTTGGATATGCTGGCTTAATTCCTTTTTATATCCTTTCCATAACAAGCACTTTTGAACATTACAATTTTTTTATTGATATTTTCTTTTTATACTCTGTAATTATTCTTTGTTTTTTATCTGGCTCTTTGTGGATGAAACTAATTTTACTTCCTGAACAAAAACACAATCTTTTATTCAAGTGCTTATCTGTTCTTTTTCCTCTTATTGGTATGATATCAGAGATGTTTGTAACTTATATGCTGAAAACAGTAGTTTATATTCTAATCTATATGCTCATTTATCTTTGCGATAAAAAAACTGTTAACAATGATCTTTCTGGCTATATGCGAATGAGATTTTTTTTAACAGGAAATGTTATTTTGGCTCACTTTATTTTACTCTATACAATCTTTACCTATAGCATCTTTTAAATTCTCAAACCCTTCCGCTTCTAATAGCACTTCTAATTCTTTATTAATTTTATTTACCACATAGGGACCTTGATAAACCATTGAAGTGTATAATTGAATTAAGGAGGCACCTGATTTAATTTTATCAAAAGCTGATTTGCCGTCAAAAACCCCGCCCGCTCCAATGATCGGTATTTTTGTTCCTAAAGATTTGTAAAACTCTTGGATAATAAGATTTGAAGATTGCTGCAAAGGTTTTCCGGAAAGACCTCCGAGTTCTGTTTGATTAATATTTTGTAAGTTTTGGTCTCTAGAAATAGTGGTATTGGTCAATACCACTCCATCAATTTTTTGATCTAAAACTATAGTACTTAGCTCTGCAATATTTTTACTAGTGATATCTGGTGAGATTTTTAATAAAATTTTAGTTTTATTGTTAAGTTGCTTTTGTTTTAGTTTAATAGCTATTAACAATTCTTCAATTTTGCTCTTTTCATGAAGATCTCTTAAATTGGGTGTGTTAGGAGAGGATATATTAATACAGATATAATCACATAAATTACAAAAATGCTCGAAGCATTTTAAGTAGTCTTCTATCTTTGATGTGCTTTCTTTGTTGGGGCCAATATTAATTCCTAATATTCCTTTGGGGGGATTGTTCTTGATGGTAGATTGAACTTTGTCCATTCCTAGACTAGGAAATCCCAACCTATTAATAATTGCCTCGTCTTCTATCAATCTGAATACCCTTGGTTTAGGGTTTCCATATTGAGGTAAGGGAGTAACCGTCCCCACTTCTGAAAAACCAAATCCTAATTTAAATATAGAGTTATAAATCTCTGCATTTTTATCAAAACCTGCTGCTAGCCCGACTGGATTGCTAAAATTTTTACCTAAAATATTTATTTCTAATTTTGAAGAGGGAACATCAGTTAGTAGATTAAACGGCAAATAACTATTTTTTAAAAATTTGATCGCCAAGCTATGCGCAAGCTCTGGGTCTGCTTTTTGAAGCAGTGTGCTTATTGTTTTGTAAATCATGTACTCTAGTTTCTACTTAACGATTTATTAATCAAGTCTATGGTTTCTTGTTTGCCAAAAAAACAAATAAAAGAGCCCATTCTAGGTCCTTGTTCGTCTCCAAATACCACTTCGTAAATAGCCTTAAACCAGTTACGCAATTCTTCTTTGGGATAGTATTTTTTTCCTACGGTAAACACGACTGTCTGCATTTCTTCAGGCGTCATTCCCTCTGGCATCTTTTTTATCTCTTCATTTAATTCTAGTAGAGCCTTTTTTTCTTGCTCATTAGCATTGCGATATTTTTTGTGAATCTTCACATGATCATTGAAATAAGAAATGGCATTCTTTACTAACTGATTTAATATTGGGTATTTAGACCTGTCTGTATCAGGTGCAAAATTTTGAATAAACTTCCATAAAACTTCCTCATTATCCGCATTGCTTGCGCTAACTAAATTTAAAAGAACGCCAAAGTTAATAATGTTTTTTTCTTTTGGTGGGACTCCATTATGGACATGCCAGACAGGATTTCCCAACTGTTCTTTGATTGGTTGTGTTTCAAATTTTTCTAAAAAAGACAAATATTCATCTACAGCTTTCGGTATGACTTGCGGGTATAATTTTTTAGCTCTTTGAGGGTTTTGAAACATATACAAAGCTAAACTTTCCGGATTTGCATACCTCAACCAATCTTCAATTGAAATTCCATTTCCTTTTGATTTAGAAATTTTTTCTCCTTTTTCATCTAAGAACAATTCATAGTAAAATCCATTGGGAGGAGTGTGTCCAAGAGTTTTGCATATTTGTTGGGATAATTCAGCACTTGGAATTAAGTCCTTTCCGTACATTTCAAAATCTACTTCTAGGGCATGCCATCTCATAGCCCAGTCTACTTTCCATTGAAGCTTGCAATTGCCCCCTGTTACTTTTGTTTTAAATTTTTTACCGTTACTTTCGTATACAATTTCTCCATTCACAACATCTCTTTCTAAAATAGCTACTTCCAATACTTTTCCAGTTTCAGGGCATATAGGAAGAAATGGGCTGTAAGATTTTTTTCTTTCTTCTCCAAGAGTTGGGAGAACGATATTCATAATTGAATCAAACTTATCCAGAACAAGTTTTAAGGTGTCATCAAAAATACCAGATTGGTATAATTCCGTGGAGCTCTTAAATTCATAGTGAAAACCAAACTGATCTAAAAAACTTTTTAACCTTTCGTTATTATGCTCTCCAAAGCTATTATATTTTCCAAAGGGGTCTGGAACACTTGTTAGGGGCTTATTAAGGTTTTGCTCTAAGACTTCTTTATTTGAAATATTATCAGGGACTTTTCGAAGACCGTCCATATCATCTGAAAAAGTAAATAATTTTACAGGTATGTCTGTTAGTTTTTGAAATGCTTGAATAACCATTGTGGTTCTACAAACCTCTCCAAATGTACCTATGTGTGGTAACCCACTTGGGCCATATCCAGTTTGAAATAAGGCATAACCCTTTTTGTCAAAAAGTTTTTTTCTTTTTTTTAAAAGTGCTCTAGCCTCAACAAATGGCCAGGCTTTTGAATCTAAATACTCAGTATCAATCATTTGCGAATGCATTCCTTATAGCTCAAAAAACAATTTTTTGTCAGGTATTTTACTAGGAATCATTATTTGTTTTAAAAACGAATTGATATATTTTTGAGATCATTAGGAAAATATGAAAGATGGAACCAAAACAGTTTTTTTAGTTATAGGCGCATTGCTTATTATTTTGGGTCTATTTATGCTTATTCCCTACTTGGTAGAAATCACCATTGGAGACAAATCTCATAATTTTTTATTTTGGTCTTTTTTTTCCATTTTTATTGGATTTCTTTTGCTCATCACGAACCAGACTGAAGAAAAAAGTCTTAACATCAAACAGGCTTTTATGATGACCTCTTTTTCCTGGATCGCCATAACTTTATTTGCCTCTTTCCCATTAATGTATTCCTCTTTGCAGCTTTCCTTTACCGATGCTTTTTTTGAATCGATGTCCGGAATTACCACTACTGGATCAACTATTTTAGACGATATAGAAAGATCTTCTAAGGGAGTATTAATTTGGAGAGCCATTCTACAATGGCTGGGTGGTATAGGAATTGTAGTGATGGCAATTACAGTGTTGCCGCTTCTTAATATTGGTGGAATGTCTTTGTTTAAATCAGAGGGTGCAGAGTTTGAAAAAATTCTTCCAAGCTCAAAAGAAATAGCAATGGTCTGTACTAAAATTTATTTTATCTTAACAGCCATTTGCGCCTTATGCTTTTATCTTTTTGGCATGAATGCTTTTGATGCAGTAGCCCATTCTTTAACTACCATTTCAACTGGTGGCTTCTCTACGTATAGTGGTTCTATTGGACAGTTTAATTCTGTCTCCATAGAAATCATTACTATGATTTTTATTATTTGTGGAAGTGTTCCTTTTTTAACTTACTTAAAATTCTTAAAAGGAGAAAAAACTGCCTTTTTTAAAGACACTCAAATAAAAGGTTTTCTTTATTTTGTTTCCTTATCGACAGTTATTGTAACTATTTATTGTTATTTTTTTGTGAAAGATTTTTTGCCTGACAATATTCGAGAGTCTGCTTTTAATGTCATCTCGATTATAAGTGGCACTGGTTTTACCACTCAAGATTTTGGAACTTGGGGTAATTTTTCATTATTCTTTTTTCTAATACTAATGTTTGTTGGAGGTTGTGCTGCTTCTACTACCTGTGGAATTAAAATATTTAGATTTCAAATTCTGAATTTATTTATTAAAAAACAAATCAAACAAATTATTTATCCCAACGGGGTATTTCCCATTAAATATCGTGGTGAAGTAATTGGAGACACTTTTTTAACCTCAGTCTTAACTTTTGTTTTTTTGTATATTTTTATTTTCTTTCTTCTTACCGCCCTACTATCATTGAGCAACCTTGACTTTACCACTGCTATTTCTGCTGCAGCCACTTCTCTTTCCAATGTGGGTCCTGGACTTGGCGAAATTATTGGACCTAATGGAAGCTTTAAATACTTACCTGATCTAACTAAATGGTATTTGAGTATTGCTATGTTGCTTGGAAGGTTAGAGTTCTTTACCGTTTTAGTTTTATTTCTTCCGTCTTTTTGGAGAGATTAGTCTAAACACCAATCAATAATGGCTTTTTGGCCATGCAATCTATTCTCTGCTTGGTGCCACACAACAGACTGTTTTCCATCAATAATTTCTGCCGATACCTCTTCCCCTCTTGCCGCCGGTAGAACATGCATAAAAATTGCATCTTTACTAGCAAGGCTCATCATCTTTTTATTTACTTGGTAATCTTTTAGGGCTTTCTTTTTTTGTTTTACATTTACCTTGTCCCCCATTGAAATCCACTTATCACTCATAATAGCATCTACTCCTGCTACTGCTTTTTTAGGATCTTGAATAATATTAATTTTACCATTTTTTTTATCTGCCCAATCTAAAGTTTTTTTAGATGGCATATATCCTTTGGGACATGAAATATTTAACTGAAAATCAAATTGAACCGCAGCTTCAATTGCAGAGTTGGTTACGTTATTACCATCTCCAATCCAGGCAACTGTAGCTCCTTTGATAGAACCTTTATTTTCCTCAAAAGTAAGCACATCGCTTAATAGTTGGCATGGATGTGAATGGTCCGTTAATCCATTAATTAATGGAATATTTAACAAGTTAGACAATTCTAATAATGATTTATGTGAAAAAGTTCTAAACATAACAATATCGGAAAACGAAGAAATAACTTTTGCTGTATCTTCAATGCTCTCCTCTCCTTTTCCTAGGTGCATATCATTTGCATTCATAACAATCGTTTGTCCACCCAGCTGTCTCATAGCAAGATCAAAAGATAATCTTGTTCTAGTCGAAGGCTTTTCAAAAATCATTAAAAGCAGTTTGTCTTGTGCGTTACTAGCTTCCGTGACGGACACTTTTTTCTTTATAGAATATTTCTTTTTTCTTCTTTTTGCTTCTTCGACAATATTTCTCAGTTCCTTTTTGTCAATTTGGCCAAGATCTAAAAAGTGGTTCATTTTATTTATAGTTTTTACAGACCTTGGCGATAATACTAATAGCTAAGTCAATTTCATTTTTTTTAACAGTAAGAGGAGGTAGTAATCTTATTACGTTCTCGGCAGCTCTAATAGTTAAGAGCTTATTATCCATTAATTTTTTTATAAATGTAGTCTGATCTTTATGAAGTTGCAAGCCCACGAGTAGCCCAGCGCCCCTTACCTCTTTAATAATTTTTGGATACTGTTTTTGTAATTTGTTTAATTTTAAGTGAAAATAGCTAGATATTTTTGTCACATTTTTTAAAAAACCTTTTTTCAAAATAACTTCTAATACCGCGCTTCCCACTGACATTGCCAAAGGGTTTCCTCCAAAAGTAGATCCATGTGTGCCCGCAATCATTCCCGAGGCTGTTTTTTTATTCATTAATACAGCACCCATAGGAAATCCTCCTCCAATACCTTTGGCTATAGGAACTATATCTGGTTTGACCTTGGCATGTTCAAATGCAAAGAATTTTCCTGTTCTTCCAATTCCACACTGAACTTCGTCTAGAATTAATAAAATCTTTTTTTCATTACAAAGCTTTCTTAATCCCTTCAAACACCAGTCTGGTATCACCTTGATTCCACCTTCACCCATTACTGTTTCCACCATAATGGCAGCAGTTTTTTTAGTTATTAATTTTTTTAATTTTGTATGGTCTCCAAATTTAAAGTGATCAAAGCCTGGAACTTTGGGATAAAAACCTTCTGTCATTTTTTTGGAACCGCTGGCAAAAATAGTTGCTAAAGTTCTTCCATGAAAAGAATCTTTTATACAAATAATTCTATTTTTTTTAGGCTGGCCAATAGAATAAAAGTATCTTCTAGCAACCTTTATTGCTGCCTCGGTTGCTTCTGCTCCACTATTTTGAAACAACACATAATCAGCAAATGTGTGTTGGGTTAATTTTTTGGCTAACTTTTCCCCCTCCGGTATTTGAAATGCATTAGACACATGCCATACTTTTTTAGACTGCTTATTTAAAGCGGCTACTAGCTTGGGGTGAGCATGTCCTAAAGAATTCACTGCAATTCCTTGAACAAAATCTAAATATTTACTTCCATTGGTTGAATAAAGAAAAGACCCTTTTCCTTTTGAAAAAGCAATTTTTTTTCTATTATAATTATTTGCTAAACTACTCATAATTTTTAAGATTTAATTTTGTAACCTTTGTTAAATAAATAATAACAACTAAACCATGTGAATATATTCACGCTTATTAAAACAATCAATCCTGTGGTTATGGAGCCATCGGAAACTCCTAAAAATCCATATCTAAATCCATCAATCACATAAAAGAAAGGGTTAAAGCTACTAACCGTTTCAATATAAACATTTAAATTTTTAATAGAATAAAACGTTCCTGATAAAAATGAAAGAGGTACAATAATAAAATTAGTGACTGCTGCCATATTATCAAATTTTTCTGACCACAATCCAGCTAAAAATCCAAGGCTAGCAAGTAAAGAGGATCCTAGTATTCCATAAATTAAAATAAAAATTAAGCTATGAATAGGAACGTGAATAAAAATAATAGAAACCATAACCGAAAAAAAACCTACCACCAAACCTCTGGTAATTCCTCCACACAACATAGCTACCGTCACTTCTAGTGCGGACAAAGGTGGGTACAAAAGATCTACGATGTTGCCTTGCATTTTAGAAATGACCAATGAGGACGATGTGTTGGCAAAAGAATTTTGCATCATCTGCATTACAATTAAACCTGGGACTAAAAAAATAGTATATTTATACCCAAGAACATCTGCTCTCCCATTTCCAATTGCTAAACTAAACACACCTAAAAAAAGAAGAAACGTAACGATAGGTGAAAGAATAGTTTGAATCCAAACATTAAAAAATCTTAACACTTCTTTTAAATAAAGAGTGTAAAGACCAATCCAGTTAACTCTTCCAAATCTTCTAGTTCCGATTTTATATTTTTGCTCAATTGTTGTCATGAACCATTCTAGTATCAATTAAAGTGGCAAAAATGCACAAAAATGTGGATAGAATAGCTATTTATTAAAAAATCTCCATTTACATGCATTTTTTAATCAACATGTTGTGTTTTCTTTACTTGCTTATGCAATATATGGGGATATAACAACGATTAATGGCTTGGACAGAAGAAAAAACAGAACAATTAAAAAAACTTTGGGCTGAAGGGCATACTGCCAGTCAAATTTCAAAATTATTAGGAAATGGTATTTCTAGAAATGCAGTCATTGGAAAATCTCATAGGCTAAATCTTCAAGGAAGAGCTCAATCGAGAATGATCTCTTCTCCAAAAGTAAACAGTAGAACTTTTGATGATGGACAGGGAAATGAGAAAAAAACTAGAAGACCAAGAGGTCTTAGAGCTATTGTTATTGAAAAAGATTTTGAACCTGAAAATCCTATACCATTAGAAAAATTGACAGATAAAGTTTGTAGATGGCCTATTGGTCACCCAGATGAAAAAGACTTTTATTTTTGTGGAAGATCTTCCATGGAAAGCAGAGTGTATTGTAAATTACATGTAATGCATGCCTACCAACCTAAGGGCTGGAAAGAAGATAAAGAGAATAACGCTCAAAATGAAGAGCTTCCAGATTTTATCGAAAAAAAGATCAAAACCGCCTAATTATAAAAATAAGCCTTTATTTTAAACCCTTATTTGGGTTCGTTTGTCTCAGCAGCCTAAATAAATCGATCCGAGCTGTATTTTGAAAAATTTAAATTTACGCCATCTTTACAAATAATTTTTGAAATCACACTTCCTGTAATAGCTGCTAAAGTCCATCCTAAATGATGATGACCAAAAGCATAAAATATATTTTTATAATGTTTAGATTCTCCAATCACAGGAACAAAGTCTGGGAGGCTAGGTCTAAATCCCATCCAGCTATCATAAGGATCAGGAAGATTTGAAATCATTTTTTTACTTTCTTGTGTAACATATTGTATTCGTTTTGGGCTTGGTGGATTGCTTAACCCTCCTAACTCTACCGTTCCTGCTGCTCTTAATCCTTGCTCCATAGGAGTAAGATAAATTCCATTGTCTAACGAACATACAGGGCGACTCACAACTCTAGCAGATTCTTTAAAGTGAACATGGTATCCTCGTTCTGTCTCTAAGGGAATAGATTCACCCAACTGATCGGTAAATTGTTTTGAGAAAGCTCCTGCTGTAATAAGCAATTCTTCAAAGGCATATTCTTTATCTTTTGATTTTAATTTTTGAGAATCGATTGTTATGATTTCATCTTTAATAAAAGTGGCTCCCATCTCTAAACACTTGGAAAATATTTTATCTGATATTTTCTTAGGGTTTTTTGTATGCATTGAATTGGGAAAATAAATACCCCCTTCATAAATAGGATTTAAATTAGGCTCCATGTCATGAACCTCATGTTTGCTTAACAAATGTTGTTTTATTTTTAACTCTTGTCTCAGCAAATTAGATTCCTTGACTGGTTCTTTGTTATCTTTGCCATAGATATACAAAGTTCCTTTTTGCTCTACCAAATCTTCAGCTCCAATATCTTTAAAAATTTTTTCATATTCAGCAATAGAAAAAACTAATAAATCATTCATTTTTTCAGCAGTATTGCGCATGGATTTTTGATTGCAGTTTTTTAGAAATTGGAAAGCCCAAGGGAGTATTTTAAGCAGGTAATTAAATTTAATCGAAAGAGGAGAAAAAGAACCAAATAAATATTTTGGCAAATTTTTAATAACTGACGGCTGATTGAGCGCTACTGCACCATAATCTGAAAAAGAACCAGCGTTACCATAAGAAGCCCCGCTACCAGGCTCATCTCGGTCGTAAAAAGTAACTTCATAACCTTTTTTTAAAAGATGATAACCTGAACAAAGACCTACAATACCGGTCCCTAAAACAGAGATTTTTTTTTTCATTTACAGAAAGTCAATACTATATTTTGGATTTTGTAAGAGTTCTTTTTAAAATCATAAATACATTTTATCCGTAAAGCTTAATCAAAACAACACCTGCAAAAATTAAGCAAGAAGACAAGAATCCCAAAATTCCAATTTTTTCTTTTAAAATAAAAACTCCATATAGAGAAGCAAAAAGTATACTTGTCTCTCTTAAGGATGCTACGGTTGCAACTTTTGCTACCGTAAAACCATAAACTGCAGGAAAATAAGAGTACGAGGCTAAGATTGCAGAAATTAGAATTTCTTTTGAATATTTCTTAAAAAAACTTAATGACAAATTACTATTTTTTAAAAATAAAATAGCTAGCAGATTAAAAATAATTCCATCAAATGCAAAATAATAAATAAGGTAAACTATAGCGTCAGAGGCTCTAGAGCCTAGCGCATCCACTATTGTGTAAATGGCTATCATGAGAGCAACTAATAATGCGTAAGAAAGACCCTTTAAGTTAATTTTTTTGAATCTGCTATCTGCAAATATTAATAAAATTATACCAAAACATAATACGGATACTGAAAAAATATTACTAATAGTTAAGTCGTCAGAAAATATTAATGGCGTTACAAACAAGACTATTAGAGATGGAGTTCCTCTAGCCAACGGGTAACCATAGGATAATTCTGAGTTATCATAAACACGACATAAAAAGAATTTATAAAGTGTATGAATAATTAGAGTAATTATAAAAAATGAATATGCTGCTGGGGGTAACGGCTCCACAAAAAACAAAACAGGTATAAAAAAAATACTAGCAACAAGAGTAAATGCTCTTGTAAACAAAACTTTATCTTTAGATTTTTTTAAAAGAATATTCCACGTTACATGGCATGCTGCACCAGATAAAATGGCAAAAAATAAAAAGTTATCCAATGATTTACAATTCCATGAAGTCTTGAGCTTTATTTAGGCTTTGTAAATTTCCAATAAAGTTTTTTCCTCTTTCTCCTTCAAAGGCCTCTGAAACAATTAAATCCCACTCGTTGGAACTTCCAATATAGCTTTTGGGGTCTATAGAAATATCAATTGATTTAAAAAAATCCTTTAGAATTTTTGGTCCTTGTTCCAAATCCTGTCCAAAAAGAGTTCTGAAATTGTCGTCACAAACTTTATCTATTCCAATTACCGATTTTAAGACTGTGGGCAAAGTGAAAGAACATGCAATACCATGAGGTACACCGTGTTTTAAAGTGATTGGATACGATATATTATGAGAAATGGCAGTTTTTGTATTGGAAAAAGCTAAACCTGCATACATAGATCCCATCGTTAACATTTCTCTATATTTTATATTTGTTGGTTCCTTTAGGACCTGAGGAAGAAATTCCATAATAATCTTAATAGCTTTTATTGCATAGGTATTAGAAAGAGGATTTGAATTAATATTCCATATGCTCTCAAAAGCATGGGACATAGCATCTAATCCAGGCTCTAAGGTAATTTTCTTAGGTAATGTAAGCATTAAATTAGAATCAAAAATTGACATTTTTGAATATAAGCACTCATGTGCTAAAGAATACTTCTTTTGATTATCGCTATCCCATATAGTTGCCCAAGAGGTTAACTCACTACCCGTACCAGCAGTTGTGGGTATTGAAATTAAGTCTGGGTGATTTTTTTTAATATATTCGCTTCTCTTTTCTAGGAAATCAACTGTATAATCAAAATCTCCAAGCCCGAAGGCTATAAATTTAGCAGAATCAATTACTGATCCTCCTCCTAAACATATAATTTGCTGGTTTTCCGAGCTTATATTTTGATATTTTTTAGCAATAATTTTTAGGTTTTTGTAATCTGGATTAGGAGATATCTCATCTACTATTAGTAAGGGTACACCAAGCACATCTGTAATTTTTTTAACCTGATCTTTAAAAATTTTATCTGGATAAGTAAAAATACAATATTTTTTTTTTGGAATTAAAGTTAAAGATTTTAGATTGTCTAAGAACCCAGTTTTAAAAACTATTTTTGATGGATTGTGATAGTTCCACATAATTTACCACTTCATATTTACATTTTTTAACTTCGCATAACTTTTCATTTCATCGAAACACTCTTCAACACCTAAACCACTTAATTTCCATCCTCCATAAGGAGCCCCTGAATATCTACCAAATGTATTAATCCATACATAACCAGCTTGAATGTCTTCAGCTGTCTTCATTGCATTGCTTAGAGAATTGGTAGCTATCATTGCTGTTAAGCCGTAAAGAGTTGAATTTGCAATTTCAATTAATTCCTCATAACTCTCCCAAGTTAAAACAGATATTACTGGACCAAATATTTCTTCTTTTGCAATAGTCATATTAGGGTTTACATCTGTAAAAATAGTAGGATTGATAAAAAAACCATTTTTTAATTCTGGGTCTTTCGGATTATCACCTCCAAGAACTAATTTCGCTCCTTCTTTTTTTCCCATCTCAATATATTCCATGATTTTATCAAACTGTCTTTTAGAAACGATGGGACCTATTTCATTTTTTTCAATCCAGGGTAAACCGACTGGTATTTTTTTTGCCTTTTCTATTAAGTGCTTTACAAAATCTTCCTTTAAACTTTTGTGCACTAAAACTCTGGAAGTGGAACTACAAGACTGTCCCTGCCTACTTAAATTCATTCCCTTAATTGCCAAATCAGCTGCAAACTCAGGATCAGCATCATCAAATACCATTAGTGGATTTTTACCGCCAAGTTCAAGAGAAACATTTTTAAGATAGGGTGCTGCATCTTTATTCACTGCAATACCTGTATTGACCGATGAGATCACTCCAATCCTTTTAATTAGAGGGTGCTTCACAAGAAAAGAACCTCCCTCGGGCCCTCCTGTAACAACATTGATCAACCCGTCTGGAAAAATATCCTTAAGTAACTCACACCACTTAAGCGGTGAAATTGGAGCTTGTTCAGAATTTTTTATTACCAGGGAATTTCCCATTAGCAAAGGTGCTGCAATTTTTTCAACACAAAATCTAAATGGGTGGTTAAATGGATTAATTTTAAGAACAACTCCATATGGTTGATATCTTGTAAAGTTTAAGTGTTTCGGTTCCATAGAAAATGTTTCGCCCTTAACTTCACGTACCAATCCACAAAAATATTTAATATTTTCGATACTCATAGCTACATCTTTCCTCATACCGGTTAATGCATTTCCTGCATCATACGAGTCTATGAGCGCAAACTCTTCAGCTCTTTCTTCAATTCTAGAACAAAGCTTTAAAAGCGCATCTACTCTCTGGTTTAAAGATTTTTTTTCCCAAATTTTTTGAGCTTTTGCTGCAGACTGTACAGCTAATTCTAATTCCTCATTGTCAGAGATAGGAACATCACAAAGTTTTTCTCCATTGGAAGGATTGATAACCTCGTAGGTATTTGGATTGTTCATCCATTGACCATTCACGTAAGTTCCTTTTATTTTAAATAACTTATCGATCATAATTCAAAGCCAAATCAAATATGTCATAATTGTTCAATTTTTCTTTTTTCTTATAACTATCATCTAACTTATCTGAGATAAAAATTGGTATTGAAGTTTCGTCTAAGCCCCCATGAGATCTCAAAGGCTCTTTTAATTGACTTAGATCATGGTCTTTTTCACCCTTGCCAAGAGCAAAGCTGGCCTTACAGGTTACAACTAAGTCACCAATTCGATCAGCTGGCTGATTTAATTTATTTACAGCTTCTTCTTTTGTCAAAGCAACGTCTATTCCCTCAATGGCTTGAATGTAATTTTTGATTTCATCTATTTTATCTTTATTATCTAAATAAATTGTAACGAAAGAACCTAGCGCCCCATGGTGAATAACGTACGGGTCAGTAATGGTACATATAACATTGCATTTGTCCTCAGGATAATCTTTGTTCAATAAATCCTGCAAATAAATTACATTTGGGGTTCCGTCCGGCTTGCTTTTTGCCTTCATTCCATGATCAGCTGTAAATGCAACCTTACACCCAAAGCTTAGAAGTTTTTCTATATAACCATCAATCATTTTATAAAATGAATTTGCAATATCACTTCCTGGAGCACATTTGTGCTGAATATAATCTGTGGTAGATAAGTACATTAAATCAATTTTTTCACCTTTTTCTAAAATTTTAACTGCAGCTGCAAAAATAAATTCTGACAAATCTGCACTATAAACTTCTGGAATAGGCTTTCCTACTAATTCTAAAACATTTTCTATTCTGCTATCTTGTAAATTAGCAAGGTCTGCTTTCTCAGCAGAAAAACAAATTGATTTTTTTAAGTTTTTGCCAAGTAATTTTTTGAGCTTATCTTTTGCAGTGATGACAGCTACATTTGCTCCTGCTTTTTCAAAAGCTTCGAAGATAGTTGGTGCTCTTAAAAAAGAGTCGTCGTTCATCAATGTTTCTTTTTTAGATTCAGGATTATAGAAAAAATTTGCACAAATTCCATGTACGTCAGGCGTGGTACCAGTCACGATTGATAAATTATTCACATTAGTGAAGCTTGGCATGGCACACTTTCCTATTTCATAAGTCCCCTGGCTGATAATAGACTTCATGCAAGGCATAAAGCCCATTTCTATTGCTTTTTCAATGTAGCCATCTTTACCAGGCTCACTGCCATCTAAGCAGATGATTATAGTAGTTTTTTTGGGCCAATTATAAGATCGATTATTTATTGATATTGAATTTTTCATAATTATTTAAAAAGACTTATATCAAATATAATATTTTTAGTCCTCACGCTTTTATATATAATGCTTATACAAAATTCATATGAACTATACTCAAATTAGAAGTTTTAATGCTGTCACTAAACATCGTAGCTTTACAAAAGCAGCAAAAATACTAAATGTTTCCCAATCAGCCATTTCAGAACAGGTAAAAAGTGTTGAAAGCAGATTTAAAATAAAACTATTTATAAGAAATGGTAATGGAATTTCATTAACCGACTATGGGAAAAAACTCTATGATATTACAAGAGATATAGATGATATTCATGAACAAGCATTAAATCTTTTAAAATCATCTAACAGACTCACAAGTGGAACATTAAATATTGGAACTGTAGCACCTATACACTTAATGCCTATCTTGAGTAAATTCTCAAAAAAATATCCCAAGATTAATTGCAATATTGTTTTTGGTAATTCAGTTCAAATTAAAGAAAAGCTTTTAAAAAAAGAAATAGATATTGGAATTTTGGCTGATATAAACGATCAAAGTCAACTGTACTCAAAGCCTTTGGTACGTGATAAATTATTATTGTTTGCATCTATTAAAAATACTATTTCAAAAATAAAAAGTATTTCTTTCAAAGACATTGTAAACGAAACATTTATTGTAAGAGAAAAAGGATCTCAAACAAGAGCTCTAGTTGAAAAAGAATTGCTGCATTTAGGGATTAAAAAAAAATTATACACTATTGGAAGTAGGGAGGGAATTTTTGAAGCAGTAAAAAATAATATGGGTGTGGGCTTTGTCTATAGTACTGAGAAGATAGCCTTACCAAAGGTAAATTTTGTAAAGCTTACTAATACAAATTTCTATGCTACTGAATATGTTTGCTGTCTTACTAAAAGATATGACTTTAATGCCATAAAAGCTTTTTTTGATATTGTTCCAAGTTTTAAAGACTTATCTAAAAGTTAAAGATAAATAATAACTAAAAATAAAAACAACAACTGGTAAATAGATCCAGCTACTTATTATGAATAAAGAATTCTTAATATTAGTTTCTCTAAATCCTTTAAATGCAGCTATACCTAAAATGCTAGCCAAGGTTACATGTGAGGCTGAGATAGGCATTGCAAACAAATTAATTCCAAACTTTAAATTTACATAGTCAATAATTAGCTTCGATGAGAAAAAAAGTAATATGACTATTTGCGTTGCCAAAATTGCCAATGCCGATACTGGATTAATTTTGGAAACTTTAGTTCCAATGTTATGAATAATTTTTTTTGAAAAGAAAAGAGCTCCCAGTCCAATGCATGAAGAGCCTAAAAAAAATAATAGGTTTTCATTAATATGAATTGAAGAATTTAGGAAAGGAGAAAAAATACCTACAATTGATGCTGTTAAATTAGACCCTAGTGCAAATGCTGCTAAACAGCCAAATAAAATTAATAAAGCTCTTATGACAAAATCTTTATAAAATATGTTTAGTTTTAGAAGGTTTAAACAAGAGTTAATTAGAAAATATAAAATAATAACTAAAAGAAATGAAATAAATGGAGTTAAAATCCAAATAAAAATTAATCGTTCAAAAATATCATAACTAATATTTATTCCAGTTGCTGTAGCAAAACCAATAATAGAAAAGATTAGAGATTGTGAAATGGAACTTGAAATTTTTAATTTTATAGAAACTAAAGTTGCAATTATAACAGGCATTAAAATAATAACGGTCCTATCTAATGAGAAATAAGAAGGAATGATATTTTTGTAAATAGCTGATGGATATTGAGCATTAATAATAGCGCCAAGAATTATAAAAATTATAAAAAACCATATTGCTAAAGAAAATTTAAGCATTTTAGAGCCAATGGCTGACCCAAAAACATTTACCGCATCATTCGCTCCAATAATTATCCCTAGTACTAAAGCTAGAATTAGATATGTCATATAATTAATTTTTAACTGAAGATATTATTAAACGGTCAGCAACATCTTCTGCCAGATTGGCTACCTCATCTACAATTTCAACGAAGTATCTTAGGTGCATTTTTTGAGAAAGATCCAAATTACTATTATTAAAAATTGCATTTTTAAGTTTAGTGCTAATTTTATCACCCGTGCTTTCATGTTTTGAAACTAACAAACAATCCTCAATAGTTTTTTTAGGGTCAATAAAAAATTGTTTAGATCCACTAATTAATAACTTTACGCAGGTACTATTATTCTGGACAAGACTATTAAAATCATCATGCAGATCCTCATGAATATTGGGTTTTTCAGTATTTATTCTGTGTGCGTTGCCCTGTAACTGACCGGGAATTTTATCAAGGTTTTCTAACATACCCAAAACATCACCCCTCTGTTCTGGAATAAGAGTTTCTTTATATATTTTTCTTTCAGTACTTCTTCGAAGTTTATCACATTCACTTTCTAAATTAGAAATCTTAATAGTTAGGTCTTCAACACCTTTGTAATTTTTTAAAAAGAACTCTTTTATTAAACTTTCGAAAAGATTATTTATCTCTAAAATATTATTTAAAAATAAATTTATAGAATCAATTAGTTCTTTCTGGTTATTTTTATAAAAAGACACTTCTTATTGAGTTTCTTTTTGAATTTTATTTCTCATAAATGCCGATAAAGACTCAGATAAGACAACTAAAACTATAATGGAAACAATAATAGCCGAAACTCTTGCATACTCTAATTGCAGTACATTTCTTTTCAAGTACCATCCCATACCACCCGCTCCAAAAAAACCAATGATTGTTGATGCCCTAAAACATACGTCCCAAGTATAAATTAATATACCCGTAAATGCCGTTTTTACTTGCGGCCAAACCCCGTAAGCAAAAACTTGAAATTCATTTGATCCATTAGAACGTATAGTTTCAACTAATTTCATATTTACATTTTCTAATTCTTCAGAAAAAAGTTTTCCAAAAAAACCAATACAATACATTGTAAGAGCCATTACGCCTGCTAACATTCCAAAACCAACAATAGTTACAAAAAGTATGGTCCATATGGTTTCATGTATAGATCGCGAAAAAATAATTAAAAATTTTCCGATTGGATATGCAATTCTTTTGCTTGGGGTTATGTTTGCAGCTGCAAAATAAGCTAGAACTGAAGCTATAATGACACCAATAACCAGTCCTAAATAGCCCATCTGAACACTGTTTAAAATAGATTGTAGATAACCAGGGTCCAAAGCATATTCTAAATCAACAGGGTAATATCGATTTGCTATTAAGCTTCCAAATCGACCAAGAGCAGAAAAAAATCTCTCGAAATCTATACCAAGGTAAAGAAAGCACAAATAAATGACAAAGAAGAATAGACAAACTCCTACAAATTTTTTTGAAGTGTTATTTTGATAAATATCTTTCATAATCTAATTAATTTTCTTTCTTAAAAAGTGTGACAGAATTTCTCCAATAATAATTAGTAAAAAAATAAAAATTATTACTGTTGTTACTCCTGGATAGTTAGACATGTGCATCTGTCTAAAAAAAGCTAGGCCTAAGCCACCAGCCCCTACCAATCCCATAATTGCAGATCTACGAATATTAATATCCCACTCGAAAATAATAGTTCCAATTACAGTAGGAAGTATTTGCGGTATAATTCCATAATACATAATATCAAAACCTGACCCTCCCGCTGCTCTAATTGCTTCTATCGGTTTTTTGTCAGCTCCTTCTATAGACTCCGAAATAATTTTTGAAATAAATCCTACTGATCGAAAGGCTAAAGCTAAAATACCTGGCAAAGCTCCAAGTCCAACAGCACCTACAAATATCAATGCCCAAATTATTTCGTGGACAGACCTACTTATGGTCATTAGAAATCTAGCAAATCCAAAACTGACCATTCCTAGAGGAGTTACATTTCTTGCGCCTAACCAAGCAACTGGCAAGGAAAGAAATAAACCTAGCATCGTACCCAAACAAGCCATTAAAAAAGTTTCAAAAGTTGGTACAATTAAATGTTTCATAATTGTAAAATCGAGACCAACAAAATAAGATAACTGCTCAAGTATTCCACCGCCTGAGCCAATTCGATGCCAATCAGTATCTAGAACAATAATAAAATAAACACTAAGAAAAATAACAACGATAAGAGTAATATAAAATATTATTTTCTTAATTATCTTTTTATAGTTTTGTTGCGAATAAGTATTTACATCAAGTGCAAATGATTCCATTATAAAACCTCATATTTATAAAGATCTTGAAGAACTTCACGCGTTAACTTATCTGTTGTATCGTCAAATTTTTTCTTACCATCTTGAAGGCCTAAAATTCTATTTGCAAATTGTTTTGCCAAATCAATATTATGAATATTACATAAAACAGGAATTTTTAATTCGTCTGCTATTCCCTTAATTAGCTCCATCATTTCGACGGCTATTTTTGGATCCAAACTTGATGTAGGCTCATCTACCAACATAATTTCTGGCTCTTGCATTAAGGCCCTAGCAATACCAACTCTTTGACGTTGACCGCCGCTTAATTGGTCAACTCTTTTATTTGCAAAATCTTCAAGACCCACCTTTGCAATCAAAGCAATGGCTCTGGCTATGTCTTTTTTATCGAACATTCTAAAAAGACTGGTAAAAGTATTCATATAACCAAGTCTTCCCGTTAGAACATTATCTATAACTGACATTCGATCTATTAAATTAAATTCTTGAAAAATCATTCCAATTTTTCGCCTTACAGATCTTAATTTTCTACCACTTAGATTGATAATGTTTTCCCCCTTAAATAAAACATTACCGCTATTAGCATCTGCTAATTTGTTAATACATCTAATTAATGAAGACTTCCCAGCTCCACTGGGTCCAATGATTGCGTAAAAGTCACTTTTGGCAACTGAAAATGAAATATCAAATAAAACTTGGGGGCCTCCCTTTTGATATGTTAAGTTTAAGTTTTCTACTTTTAATATTTCATTCATAAAATCCTATCTAGAGTATGCGTAGATTGTTAAATCCACGCATACTACTTATTTAATCAATTAACAGGAGAGTTAATTATTTCTTAGCTTTCTTTTTCTTAAACTCAGCTTTAGCTTTAGCTAAAGTTCTGATTACATCATAATCTTTGTCTGTCATTGGAACAAACTTAGATGATTTAAGATTAGCAAGAAACTTTGCAGCACCTGCATCGTTTCCAAGCTCTAGAAAAGTTTTTTTAATATTATCCTGAATATCCTTACAAAGCTTACCGCTGAATACGAAAGGATCTTGAGGAACTGAAGGTGATCTCCATAAAATATTAAAATCACTCAATTTTACTTTTCCTTTTGCAACTACGTTGTCAAATCGGTGACTTGCTACGAAGCCAGCATCGATTTTTCCACTATAGACTGCTAGAGTTGTAAGGTCATGACCACCTGTGTAAACAATTCGTTTCCAGAATTTGTCTGCATCAGTGTTCATAGAAGGTGCCCAAACTACTCTTGGAATTAAATCTCCAGAAGTACTTCCTGGATCAGCATGACCCACCGTAGCACCTTTTAGAGATTTTTGAGTTGTAAATTTTGATCCTTTTTTAGAAATCAAAACACTTTGGTAACCTGGTCCTTCATTTTGCATATATCCTTTTTTCTTAGCATATGTAGCAAATACCGTTATTGAAGGTTCTTTCTTTTTAGCAGTAATGTAACCATAAGGTCCTAATACAGCTATATCAACAAAACCTCCTATTAAAGCTTCTGCAACTGAAGCGTAAGAAGTTGGCATGTAAAATTCAATTTTTTTACCAGTATTTTGTTTTAATTTTAAAAGAACCGGTTTGTATAAGTCTAATTCAAAAGACGATTCTTCTGTTGGAATAATTGAAAATCTAAGTTGCTTAGGATTACTACACTTGGCAGCATATGCGCTAGTACCAATCAAGCAAATTGAAATCAAAACTCCAATTTTTTTAATTATAGTCATTATATTTTCCCCTCTTATTTGTTTAAAAAGATTATTACATAGTAAGTTTCTAGTTTCTTCTAATATTTAAAAAAGATACCCCCTATCGAAAAAATAGAAATTTTATATTTGTCATAAAAAGTAAGAAATTAGACAAAAAATGAATAAAATTTACTAACTGTAGGTTGTGTGTGTGTCTTGAATCTTATAATTTTTGCGTCTGGCCCCAAACTCTAAATTAATAAATGAGTTTGTTATTTTTTCTGTAGTCTTTTATTTTGTCCGCATTCTTAAAAAAGCTTATTTTTTTGTTAGTGTAACCTCCTTGCTTAAGGCAAAAATCAATCTTAGAATTTTGAGCTGCATGATAATCATGTTCACTATCTCCTACGAATAAGGCATCTTTTTTATTTACCTTAAATTTTTTTACCACATTGTTTAATACACTTGGATGAGGTTTTTTAAATTTAAAAGTGTCTCCCCCTGCTACAAAATCAAAATATTTTTTTAAATCAGATTTTTGTAATACAATTTTAGTTAATTTTTCCAACTTATTAGAACAAACTGCTAGCTTGTAATTTTTCTGTAATTTTTTTAATAAATTTTTTATACCAGGATAAGGCTTGGACTTAACATAAACGTTTTTTTTATAATAAGAAAAAAAGTAATCATACATGTCTTGTTTTTCCTGGTTACTGGCTTTTACTTTTTGCATAGCTAATGATTTAATAATATTGCCCATAATTCCCTGACCAATAATACTTTTTACCTTGTGGTAGCTAATAGTTTTATAGCCAAATTTTTGCAAGGTAAGATTATTAGCTATTAAAATATCTGTTTGAGAATCCACTAAAGTTCCATCCAAATCAAATATAATTAGCTTCTTTTTTTTTAGATCCATTACAAAAACTTAATTTTTTTGGAATCTAAGAACATGGTTATTTTTTCCTTTGGATAGTAAATTTTTTTATCTACTTCATGCAAAGTATCGATAACTAAGGAATGATTTTTAACATTCACAACATACCTTATAATATTTCCAAGAAATTCCTGGTTTTCAACTGTACCCTCAAACTCTTCTAATGATAATCCTCTTAATCCCAATGAATTGTTCTTATTTTCCAAATACAAATTTTGAGGTCTTAATAAAACAGAAGTTCCCTTTGCATCTGCACCAATGCCCTTGATCACCATTCCATTCTTGCTGGTAAAGACAGAATTTTTAAATTCTCCTTCTATTACGTTAGTTGTTCCAAGAAAATTAGCTACGAATGCATTGGTTGGATTGTTATACAAATCTACCGGTCTACCCATTTGCTGGACAATTCCTTCATTGAAAATAGCCAAGTTAGTGGACATGGCATTAGCTTCTTCTTGATCATGAGTAACAAAAATCGTTGTGATATCTAACTTATGATGAAGTTCTAACAATTCTTTTCTCATCTGAACTCTTAGTTTGGCATCTAAATTAGAAAGTGGCTCATCAAGAAGTAAAACTTTTGGTTTCACAACTAATGTTCTAGCCAGTGCAACTCTTTGCTGCTGTCCACCAGATAGTTGGTAAGGGTATCTTTTGCTCAATCCATCCAAGTCTACTAGCTCCAAAACTTCAGCAACTCTTGTTTCTATTTCTTTGCTATTAATTTTTTTTTCTTCTAAACCAAAACTAATATTTTTATAGACAGTCATGTGGGGCCATAAAGCATAGTTTTGAAAGACCATTCCCACATCTCGTTCCCATGGATTCAAACTGCTAACTTCCTCACCTCCAATAAAAACTTCTCCTGATTGAGATTTTTCAAACCCAGCAATCAATCGCAACAAAGTAGTCTTGCCACATCCAGAAGGTCCTAAAAAAGTATAAAAATCTTTATTGTTAATATTAAGATTGACGTCTTTTAAAACATGGTTTGAACCATAAGACACATTAATATTTTTTATTTCAATTATTGAATCGCTCATTAGTCTATCTTAGCCTCCATCCCTCTTTGTTTGTAGTTTTTTTCTATAATTAATTGAGAAAGATATGTTCCTGCAGTTACAATTAAAACTCCGATTACACCAAAACCAGCACCAGGACCTCTTCCTGCGGCTGTTTGCATGTAAGAATAGATTGCATAAGCTAAAGGTGCATCGGTTTCTGTAGATACCAACATAATAGTTGCTGATAATTCGACGGTGGCTGTTGAAAAGCTAGTAATAAACCCTGCAAGTAATCCTCCTGTCATCAAAGGAATTAATATTTTTCTAAAAATCGTGGTTTTTTTTGCTCCCAATGATTCAGCGGACTCTTCTAAATATTTGCTTATTTGCATTAAGACTGCGTTGCAGGCTCTCAAGGCATAAGGAAGTCTTCGCACAGCTAAAATAATGACAATCATAAACCACCAAGAAGCTAATGGTTTGTCATTCCAAGGTAAATTAACTGAATAGAAAGTCCTTAAATAACCGATACCCAAAACAAGGCCTGGGATCGCAAGCGCACTCATAGCAATATAATCTAAAAGCTGCCTTCCTACAAACTTCGTTCTTAAGACAATGTAAGAAATAAAGAATGCTAGCACAATATCGATTAATGCTGCAATGGAACAATACAGCATGGTATTTTTGATGAAAACACTATTTTCAAATACAGCTTTATAGTGACTAAAAGTGAATGCGTCTGGCAAAATACTAAATGACCAAACAGTTCCAAAAGATAAAAGAGCCAAAGCAATGTGGGGTGATAAAACTAAAAATAAAATAAGAAATACTACAGAATAAGCAAAAAACTTTTGATGAGGTAAAAAATTTCTTTTGACCATACCACCACCACCTTTTTGCAGCATAGAATAATCTTTTCCTCCCAGCGCTAGTTTTGCAACCCAAACTGCAGCGACTGAAGTCAATACTAAAATCACACCAATCACATAACCCATTGGATCGTTGATTCCGATAGAGGAAATTCTTAGATAGGCCTGTGGAGCTAACATATTATTTACATCTAGAAGCAAAGGCGTTCCAAGGTCATCAAATACTTTTAAAAAAACTAAACTTGCTCCCGCAATATAGCCTGGCATAGACAAAGGAAGTACAATTCTTCGAAATAAACGGAAGCCCTTAGCACCAAGAGTTTGAGCTGACTCTTCCATAGTTCGATCAATATTATTTAAGCTACTTATCAAATTAATTAAAATGAACGGAAAGTAATGTATAGACTCCACAAAAATCACTCCGTTCAGCCCTTCCATAAATGGAATTTTAAAACCAAACCATTGATCGAGCATCAAATTAACTGAGCCATTGGTACCAAAGAGGAGTTTCATAGCTACAGCTCCTACAAATGGTGGCATAATTAAGGGAATAAAACCTAAACTTTGAATAAGAACGGATCCTTTAAAATTAAAACGTGCTGTAAAATAAGCCAATGGAATAGCAAAAAAAGAAGCAAGAATAACAGACATGGATGCTACGTAAAAAGAATTATAAAGTGACTCTATAAAAAGAGCACTTTGGAAAAAATCATAAAAATTTAAGAAAGTAAAATGACCGTTCTGATCTAAAAAAGAAACATAAAAGACTTGAACAATAGGAACGGCTAAAAAAATAAATAAAAATAATCCAATAAAAATAGCAGTGGATTTTAAAAAAAGATTTTTAAACATAAGAAAAGATAATCACGGCCCTAACCATAAGAGCTAGGGCCGCAAAATATATTATAGAGACTTTAACGCTTGTTCAGCCTTTTGTTTCGCTTGTTTGTAATTACTAACAACTTGCTTATCCCAATCAGCTTCTACTTCAGCCTGACGAGTACCCGCGTATTTTGATATATCTTTAGCTTTTTTTCTTTTCTTCTTAAAGATTTTATTAAAAGCAGGATCGTTTGCTTTTGCTTCAGATATAGGCAACTTAGCAACTAAAGCCCTAGCATCTGCTATTAGCTTTTTAGCTTTTGGATTATTTTTATTTCCAAGAGCTTTTTCTGCTTTGTAAATTGCTGACATAGTATCTCTCAAATCATCAAGACGATAAGTGATCATTACATCAAATAAAGAATTTACAAGATTGTATCTTGATTTAGATAGCAAAACATCAAACTTAACGGCAGCGCCAATTGAACTATCCTTAAATGGATTAGGAAAGTCTTTAGGAGCTTTTGAGTAAGTTTTTGGATTTACTGGCAATCTTCTAATTTTTGGATCCAGAAGGATTTCTTGTCCTTCAGGAGTTAATAAAAAGTCAATAAACAGTTTTGCGTTTGCGCTATTAGGAGCATTTTTTATAACCCCAATATTAGCTGGCACCAAAGTTGTTACTGTTGGATAAACAAATCCTACAGGAAAACCACTTCCGATTGATGAAAGACCAAAAAAGTCAATTACAATTCCAACACCAAAGTCACCACTGTTCACACCATCCGGAACACCGAAGCTTCTTGCAGTAACTGTTTTGAAGTTTCCAGCAATATTTTTCATTTTAGCCCAACCTTTATTAAAACCATCTCCTTGTAATAAAGTTTCAACAGTTAAGTGCGTAGTTCCTGATCTTGAAGGAGCACTCATTCCTGTGTGACCAAAATAAATTGGTTTTGCCAAATCAATCCACTCTTTAGGAGCGGGTAATTTATTTGCCTTTAAATACCTTGTATTCCACATCATGCCGTATCCAGCTGCAGCAAATCCAGTATAAAAACCATCCGGATCATTCACAGGATAAGAACCCACTTTAGATGGAATTCCTTTCACTTTAGATGTGTATTTAGCTAATAAACTATCCCCCTTTAAAACTTCAAACGCATCTGGTGCGGAAGCCCAAAAAAGATCTGTTCCATTATTTGATTTTGTTTCCTGAATGTATTTAATTCCAGCAGTAGTTTTTTTTCCTACAACTTCAACCGTAACACCAGGATATTTTTTTTCAAATGCTGCTTTAAATTTTCCTGAAAGATCTTTTGGAAAGGAAGTGACTACTACCACTTTTCCAGAAGCTGCAAAAGAATTTGAAGCAAACAATAAAGCAATAAAGATTGCTAATAGTTTTTTCATGTTATCCCCTTTAGTTTATTTAACAGTAAGCGTACTTGAATTAAAATTTGCGTTCAATAAGAAAAGGGAAAGAAATAAGAGTAAAATAAATTCTTATTCAAAAAGAGGTTCTTTTTTGTCAAAAAAGGCTAAAATATTAAAAAAAAATTTATAATCAGAGCTTAATTTATTAATGAAAAAAAACTATTTACAAATCATAGGTTGTGGTGCCTCTCAGGGAGTTCCTACTCCAGATGGTGATTGGGGGAATTGTAAAAAAAATAAAAAAAATATTAGAACTAGAAGTTCCGTTTATTTAAGTCTTAATAATTACAAAATACTGTTTGATACCTCTCCTGATTTACGATTCCAGTTATTGGCAAATAATATTACTGAAATTGATTATGTTTTTTTTACACACTCTCACGCCGATCATATATTTGGAATAAATGAATTAAGAACATTTTGGATAAAAAATAAAAAAAAAATTGATATTTTTTCAACTAAGCAATGTATTTTTTATTTAAAAAAATATTTTAGTTACCTTTTTAAGGATAACAAAAATTACCCTGCTGTCTTAAAAAGCAATATAATCAAAAGCTATATCAACATTGGTAATGGTAAGGATAAAATCAGAATAGAAAGATTGGATGTAAAGCATGGATCCACCAAAACTATTGGCTACAAAATTAATAATGATATTGCATATATCCCAGATGTAAAAACTATTCCTAAAAAAACCATAAAAAAAATAGTAAATATTAAATATTTAATAATAGATTGCTTTAGGACCAAAGAGCATAGCTTGCATGTTAATTTAATAGAAACCTTGGAATATATTGATTTAATCAATCCTAAAAAAGCTTTTTTAATCCACATGAGCAAAGATCTTGATTACAATAATTTAAAAAATAAATTAAAAAAATACAAAAATATTGAACCCTGCTACGATGGAATAAAATTTAATATCTAAATTTAGTTATGTACGAATTATTTTTTTTAATACTTGGTTTTGCTTTATCCTTCTTGTTTATCAAGTTTAAAAATAAAAATTTATTAAATAAAAATATTAGTGAAAAAAATCTTGAATCAAAAGATTTATTTAAAAATCAAAAAAAAATTTTAAATCAAATACCAGATCAAATTCTAGTAATAAATAAATTAAAAAACATAGTATTTGCAAACCAATCAGCTCTAAATAGATTTGGTGGAAATATAAAAGATTCTCATATTGCAGAAGTTATAAGAACATCTAAATTTTTAGATGGAATAGATTTTGTAATAGAAAAAAAAATACCCACTGTAGTAAAAACTGAGATTCAAACTCCAACCTACCAAGCTTATGAAGCAAATATTTTTCAAGCTCCAATTTTTGAAAATGAAAGATCTATCATTATATTATTGAGAGATTTAACTGAGATTTATAAAATTCAACAAATAAAGTCAGATTTTGTTGCTAATGTTTCCCATCAATTGAGAACACCTCTTCAGTCAATTAAAATGGGACTAGAAACTATTGATGACAAAGATTCTCAAAAAAAATTCTTACCTATTATGCTTCAAGAGGCATACCGGATGGAAAATTTAATTAAAGATTTGCTAATTCTTTCTAAAATTGAGCAGCAAGAGCATGTCAAACCAAAAGATATTATAAATTTAAATGAAATTATTAATTATGTAAAAAATTCTAACAAAGAATCTCTTGATAAAAAAAATATTACTCTTGATATTAATATTCCTGAAGACGCTACAAATGTGATTGGGGACAAAGATAAGCTAATAGAGGTATTTTCTAATTTAGTTGATAATTCTATCAAATACAGTGAGCCTCAAAAAAAAATTCATGTAGAAACCTATAAAAAAAATTCTCATCAAATTGAAATTGTTTTTAAAGACCAAGGAATTGGCATACCAAAAGATCTACTTCCTCGTGTTAGTGAAAGGTTTTTTCAAGCCGATCCTAAAAAAAGCCGAGTAGTAGGTGGTACCGGCCTTGGATTGGCAATTGCAAAACATATTATCATCCAGCACAGGGGAAATCTAAGGATTGAAAGCGAAGAAGGTATTGGGTCAAAGTTTATTATCAATCTCCCTTTGGCTAGCTAAACTTAAGTGTTGTCTAAAGAATACCCGGTGCTACGCACAGTTCGTATTAAGTCTTTTTTTCCTGGTAAATTAATTGCTTTTCTTAACCTCCTTATATGAACATCCACAGTTCTCAATTCAACATTAATAGAGTTTAGCCAAACATTTTCCAACAATTGCTCTCTTGAAAAAACTCTTCTAGGATTAGTGATAAAAAAATTAATCAATCTATATTCTGTTGGGCCCAAAATAATTTCCTGACTACCCCTAGAAACTCTTTTTTGCAAACGATCTACTTTCAAATCTTCAAAAGTAACTGAGTCTTCTATAGCTTGAGGTTTAACTCTTCTTAGCAATGCATTGATTCTTGCAATAAGTTCTGAATGACTAAAAGGTTTAACAAGATAATCGTCTGCTCCAGTATTTAATCCTAATACTTTATCTTCTTCCTGTCCCTTGGCAGTTAGCATTATAATAGGGATGAATTTAAATTTTTTATCTTTTTTTAGACTCCTGCAAATTTCAATACCCGATAAATCTGGAAGCATCCAATCTAACAATATCAAATCTGGCTCTATCTTTTTTATTTCCTTTAATCCTTCTTCGCCATTGTTAGAAATAAATACTTTGTAATTTTCTTTTTCTAAATTATATTTAACTAGAGTTGCAATCGAAGGCTCGTCTTCAACTATAAAAATTTTAGCCTTCATAATATAAGTTATTATTTTTGGTAATAATCACCTTCTACTAAATAATAAATATTTTCTGAAATTCGTCTAATATGGTCTCCGGCTCTTTCTAAATTTTTAGCGACAAACAAAAGATTGGTCGCAAACTCTAAATTTTTGTTGTCTTTTGATAAAAAATTTAAAATTTCCTTAATGGATAAATAAGTAAGCTCATTTACATTCTCATCCAATTTAATTACTTCAATCGCACCCTCTTTTGATTTTTTAATATATGCATCTAATGTTTTGTTCAGTTGGTTTTTAACCGTATTGCCAAGACGCTTTAAACTATCTAACAATGCTTGAGATAAATCTTCAGGCAAAGGAACTATTTTTTTTGCACTTCCCTTTGCAAGATCTCCTATTCTTTCCAAGTCTTGTGAAATACGTAAAGCACTTATGGCAACCCTTAAATCAATAGCCATAGGAGCTCTCTTTACTAGTATAGTCATAATTTGGGTGTCAATTTTTGCTCTATACTCATTGATTTTTTTATCGCTTTGGACAATCCTGTCTACCGCATCTTTATCTAAAATAGTAATTGCATTCATAGAATCGGTAAGTAGCGACTCTGTTAGGCTTCCCATTTGAATTATACTATCATTTAAAAATTGAAGCTCTTCTCCGTAAGATTTTACAATATGTGTGTCATTCGTCATAAGTTTATCCAAATCTACCAGTTATGTAATCTTGTGTCATGTTATTCGTGGGATTTTTAAAAATTTGCTCAGTAGTTCCTACCTCGATTATCTTTCCCATATGAAAAAAACCTGTTTTCTGTGAAACACGAACTGCTTGGGCCATGGAGTGCGTGACGATAACAATAGTAAAAGTTTTTTTTAATTCATCAATTAGTTCTTCAATTTTTGCTGTAGCAATGGGGTCTAATGCTGAGCAAGGCTCATCCATTAAAATAATTTCTGGATTAACAGATATTGCTCTAGCAATACAAAGCCTTTGCTGCTGACCTCCTGACAAGCTTGTTCCAGGCTCTTCTAGTCGATCTTTTACCTCATTCCACAATGCTGCTCTTTTCAAACTATTTTCTACAATTTGATCTAAATCATCTTTAGATTCGCCAATGCCATGAATTTTAGGACCATAAGATACATTTTCGTAAATACTTTTTGGGAAAGGATTTGGTTTTTGAAAAACCATTCCTACTTTTTCTCGAAGCTGAACTACATCGACGCCCGGATCGTAAATATTTTTATCATCTATTTGTATCTGACCTTCCATTCTACAAATATCAATCACATCATTCATTCTATTAATGCATCTTATAAATGTAGATTTTCCACAACCAGAAGGCCCGATTAGTGCTGTAACTTCATTTTGATTAATTTCTAAATTAATATCAAACAGAGCCTGTTTTTGTCCGTAAAAAACATTCAAATTATTTGATTTAATTTTAATTTTATTATCCATAATTAAATCCATTTTTTCTCAAACTTTTGTCTTGCATAAACTGCTATGGAATTCATCGCAATTAAAAAACCAAGTAACATCATAATTGTTGCTGAAGTTTTTTCAACAAACCCTCTTTCAGCTGATTCTGACCACAAATAAACCTGCACTGGTAAAGAAGAAGATGGATCCATTGGGGTACCAGGTACCTGCACTACAAAGGCAACCATTCCAATTAATAGTAAGGGAGCCGTCTCTCCTAAGGCTTGTGCTAAGCCAATAATTGTACCAGACAACGTTCCTGGCATTGCCAAAGGAACCACATGGTGCATCACGGATTGAACTTTTGAAGCCCCCACTGCAAGCGCTCCTTCTCTAATAGACGGTGGAACCGCTTTTAGAGATGCCCTACATGGAATAATAATTCTTGGTAAAGTCATAAGTGCCAATGTAATTCCTCCTACCAAAGAAGTAGATCGTGGCAATTCAAAAACATTAAGAAGAATACCTAAGCCCAAAAGTCCAAACACGATCGAAGGAACTGCAGCCAAGTTATTTATATTAATCTCGATAAAATCAGTAAAAGCATTTTTAGGCGCAAACTCTTCTAAATAAACTGCAGCAAGAAGAGCTATGGGAAAAGATATAATTAAACAAACTATAATACTAAAGAATGAACCCAGCATAGCACCTCCTATACCAGCAATTTCTGGATTTCTAGAATCTCCATTAGAAAAAAGATAATTATTAAAAATTTTACTAATTTTATTTTCTTTTAATAAAAAGTCATAAATTGTTAATTGAAAATTAGAAACTTTTCTTCTCTCTTCAGGAATATCTCTCGTGTAATTTCCTTTATGCATTTGATCTAAGTCCGATGCTGCTGTAATTTTAAAAAAAACCTTCTGGCCAATTAAATTTTGGTTAGACAGGATAAAATCTTTTACTTCATATTCAAAGTCTGAACTAAATAAGGTTAATAATTCTTTTTTTTCCTTAGTGGTTATTGCAGGATATATTTTTAAAATGTGCTGTTGGGCAAAGTCATAAAAATCTATATTTTCAAAATCTTCCTTGGTAGGTTTTTCAGGTAAGTTTAATTTTTCTTTACTAAGATCCAGCTCCAACTGAATAGCTGTTTTAACAAATGCTCCCGATCCTTCAGAAAAAACTTTAAAAACTAAAATCCCAACAAAAAGTAAGGCAGCACATACAGATATAATTCCATAAGCTTTAAATCTTTTTTCTGCAGAATATCTTTTTTTTAATCTTTGTTCTTTAGTCATATTTTTCTCGGTATTTATTTACCGCTCGTAGAGCAATAAAATTTAAAATTAATGTCATAACAAACAAAGTTAGTCCCAAAGCAAAAGCAGCTTGTGTTTTTGCACTGGTAAATTCTTGGTCTCCAACCAAAATCATAACAATTTGTGTAGTGATGGTAGTAGTTGAATCTAGTGGATTAATAGTCAGTTTAGCTGCTAATCCTGCGGCCATCACCACAATCATGGTCTCTCCAATAGCTCTGGATACGGCCAGTAAAATTGATCCAATAATTCCTGGAAGAGCCGCTGGTAATACTACTTTTTTAATTGTTTCTGATTTCGTAGCACCCAATGCATAAGATCCTTCTCGTAGTGATTGGGGAACTGCATTGATAACATCATCTGATAATGAAGAAATAAAAGGAATGATCATTACACCCATTACCAAACCTGCAGCAAGAGCGCTCTCAGAAGAAACAGCTAACCCTAAAGATTCTCCAATAGTTTTGATAAAAGGCCCTACCGTTAAAGCAGCAAAAAAACCATACACCACCGTTGGAATTCCAGCTAAAATTTCAATAATTGGTTTTCCAAACTTCCTTACACTAGGAGTTGCGTATTCAGCTAAGTAAATCCCAGAAAACAAACCTATCGGTACAGACACACACATTGCAATAAAAGCAATAAATCCAGTTCCAGCAAATAATGGAACCGCTCCAAAAGCCTTGCTCAATTCTTTTGCTTCTTTTGCACTTAGAGCTACTGAAGTATCGCTCACAAATGCTTTTTGTGGACTCCAGCCAAGACCAAATAAAAAATCAAAAAAATTAATTTGCGAGAAAAATTTTATACTTTCTAATAATAGTGAAAAAATAATTCCAGCAGTAGTTAATACGGCTACAACGGAACAAGAGATTAATACAATCTTAAAAATAAACTCCACACCTTCTCTGGCATGGGTATTATTTTGAATTTTCTTGTAAGCAACCAAGGCAAAACCAATAACCAGGGTTAATACTAAAACAACTTTTGCACTCTGGGCTATAGAAAGAAAATGACCATATTGTTCAGCTCCTTTTTTTATTTGCTCGCTAGCAATACCAGTAAAATTTCCGAAGTAAGATGCCTTAATTTTTTGATATATTAAATTTAGTTGATCAGGATCAATAGAGTTAATTGAAATTTTTTCTAAACCGCTAATAATTAAGTATTTAACAATGAATGGTTCAAAAATAGACCATAACAAAATAATTAAGAGAGCTGGCAACGCACACCATAAAGATAAATAAAAACCATAAAAATGAGGTAGCGCCTTGGGTTTAAATTTTTGTGAATATGCAATTTTTTTAATTTGAGATTTTCCGAAGAAAAAGCAGGAAAAACTAAATAAGGCTATAAAAGCTAATATTAATATATTCATATTTTCCTACCCCTTAAAATATTAAGAGCCAGAAATTTTCTGGCTCTTAATCTTATTAACTAAATTACAAGCAACTAGCTTGCAAAACTTACATCTTAATGTTGGTAAGTTTCGTAGCTGAGTTTCTTGTGATTTTATATTTGTCATTACTCAAAGGTACCAAACCAATATCTGCTAAGTAGCCTAAATTTCCCATTGCTTTCTTGGAAGTAAATTCATTTAAGAATTCCTTAATACCAGGAACAACACCAATGTGAGCTTTTTTTACGTAGAAAAAAAGAGGTCTTGCTATTGGGTAAGAGTAATCTTGAATGCCTTCTAATGAAGGTTTTACTCCATTGATAGAGGCAGCTTTAATTTTATCTTTATTTCCAATTAAGTAACTGTAGCCAAATAATCCAAATAATTCTGGATCAGCTGCAAGCTTGTTTACAATCAAAGTATCATTTTCACCCGCTTCAATTGCCAAACCATCTTCTCTAAGTTTTGGACAACCTTTTTTTGCATCTTTTCCGGCAAGCTCTTTATAAGCTTTTGAACAACCTTTGCCCATAACTAATGAGTTCCAGGCATCTCTTGTTCCTGAAGTTGGGGGAGGAACCATAATTTTAATTCCAAAATTTGGAAGTGACTTATCTATATCGCTCCATTTTTTGTAAGGATTAGCAACTATCTTTCCATTGATATCAACATCATGTGCTAAAGCTCTCCAAAGTTGCTCTTTAGTAAAATTTGCATCTTTTGCTTTCAAAGAATGTGAAAATGCAATTCCGTCATTTCCTACAACAATTTCAATAATATCATTCACACCATTTTTAGCACAAAGAGCTTTTTCTTTAGATTTGATAGCTCTTGATGCATTAGTAATATCTGGATGTTGCGTTCCAACACCTGAGCAGAATAATTTTATTCCACCACCAGTACCTGTGCTTTCAACAACTGGAGTTTTAAATTTTCCGCTTTTACCAAATTTTTCAGCAACAACAGTTGCGTAAGGATACACTGTAGACGAGCCTACAATTTGAATTTGATCTCTTGCTGAAGCGGCAGAAGTTATGCCAAGCCCCAAAACAAAAGCTGCAATAAACTTTATTTTATTCATTTGTTATTTTTCCTTTTTTTAATTGTTTAATTGCAGTTTAAGTAATTTGTATTTGGAACAATTGTGTTACAGAATTGTTAAAGTTTTATGACAAAAGCAAACTTTATAGTTGTATTAAAAATCTGTTTACTTGAAAAACCTAGGTATATTGGGGCTTATAAGACTATCGTTGTAAATATTTTAAAAAACAGAGAACTTAATTAAGTAATGATTATACGATTAAAGTAATTCCAAGAATCACTGCTGCAACTAAAATCAAAAATACTACAACAGCTTTACTAAGAGGTAGGCTTGATAAATTCATTAAAATTCTTTTCCTATTATATTGTCCATACTTAATTTGCTTCCGCCTTTAATAGTAATAGCAACCATGACTACTAACCAAAACAATGGGTATTCATATCCACCCTTAACCCACAAAAATCCACTTGGCAAATGTATATAAAAAGTAGCCACGGCAAGAACACCAATTAGTTGTGCAGACATTAATCTTGTAAACAATCCAAGGGCTACACAAATACCGCCCACCAACTCGATCAAACCAACATACCAAGCTAAAATTAAAGCAGGCTCTAAACCAGCGCTTGCAAAAAATTGGGTAGTTCCCTCGATTCCTCCGAACACTTTTCCATATCCATGAGGTATCATCATGGCCCCAGCAACAAATCTGATCATAGGATATGCTAGAGGTTCTAACGCTTCATAAATGGGGTCTAAGAATCTGAATATTCTTTTAGACGTTCTGTGTACAATTGGGTCCATATATAATCATAACAAAATCTAAATTAAAAAACCAACTCTTTCTACAAACCAAAACAAGCCAATGAGTGCGATGATCGCAGACAGTGGGTTGGTTAGATAATTTCGATACCATTTTTTTTGACCAAACCAAAATCCGATCGATACAAAACAAATAAAAATAACCAGCAATTGGCCAATTTCTACTCCGATATTAAAAGAGACCAGGCTCGTTATAAAATAGCTTTCCGCCACCCCAATTTCATTTAAAATTCCTGCAAATCCAAGACCGTGCAGTAGCCCAAAAATAAACACCAATATGGGTCTCCATTTAGTTAGGTCTTTAAGAAAAATATTTTCAATGGCAATATAAACAATTGAGATAGCGATGATGGGCTCTACTATAAAAGCAGGAATGACTATAATCTTCATAACTCCTAAAAAAATAGTTACGGTATGGGCAAGAGTAAAAGCTGATACTTGCCAAATCAAAGGTCGTAGTCTGGTCGATAACAAAAACAATCCCACTACAAATAAAATATGATCTAAGCCTTTGGGTACAATATGTTGAAAACCAATAATGATATAATCTTGAACTACACTTAAAAAAGTTTGTTGTTGATTGGTAGAAGTTGAAAAATTAGCAGTATCTCCATTTTGTAAATATTTGGTGAATAGCTCCTCTCTATCTTTATTAACCCTAAGAACAATAGAGCCATAAAAAGGGTCCCAACGAAATTGTAACAAAGGATTGCTAGAAGAAAAACTACCCCTGACTACAATTTCTGTTTCTCTGGCCAAAGAAACATCACCAACTTCACTTATCTGTATATCGTGATCTTTAAATGTAATTTTATCATTTCCATTTAGAAAATGAATATTTTGAAAAAAAGAGGATCTAATTTTTTGATATTCTTGCCGCAAAAGCTCTGGTGTATATCTTCTTAATTGTTCATACCGCTCTGAATTCTTTGATTCATTTGTATTGTCATGATTAGGATCTACTTCAGAGATAATCGATTCTAAATTTAGCTGAATCTTAAGTTCATAATGTATCTCTGATGGTTTAGAAGTTAATTCTAAATTGGCAATAGCCGGCTTCAATTCATGACTAAATGCAAATTGACAGAGACTGAAAAAAATAATTAAAGAGCGTATTAACATTTAAGTAAGATATAATTAACTAATGAACCATTTTCTAGCTAAATTAACTGTAGTCCTTTTATTTAGCTCTATCTCTCTAACCAGTTCTGCGCATGAACTATGGCTAGAACCTGAGGCTTTTATCACACAGCCTAATTCTAAACTAAATGCACATATTAAAGTTGGCCAAAAATTTAATGGGGACAAGTTTCCTTACCTTCGTTCTGAAACAAAAAGTCTAAAACTTTTTTTAGAACAAAAATCAATTACCCTACAACCTAGAGATGGAGATTATCCTGCTATTCAATCTTTATTAGAGGGATCTGGTTTGCATGTTCTTTCATATGAATCTACTCCAGAAAAAGTTGATTATAAAAATTTTGAAGTATTTAAATCCTTTTTACAAGATGAGGGACTTTGGAAAAAATGGAGTAAAGAAAATCCTGATTTTATTAATTCTGATATTAACGAAACCTACACTCGGTATGCTAAATCTCTTATTCAAGTGGGGTCTAAACCAGGTGAGGATTTTAATACAGGTCTTCTCTTTGAATTAATTGCATTAAACAATCCTTATGGAAGTGAAAATAAAGTTGAGGTTCTTTTGCTTTATAAAAACAAACCTTTTCCCAATTCACAAATTACTATTTTTAATAAAACTAAAAATGAAACTACAATTAGCAAAATTAGAACTAATAATGATGGCAAGGCAACTATTGCTCTTGAAAAAAAAGGAGCTTTTTTAATAAGCGCAGTACATTTTAAAAAATCAGAAATCAAAAATGCTGACTGGCATTCTTTGTGGGCCAGTTTAACCTTTAAAAAATAAAGTTGGTGCGCTCGAAGGGATTCGAACCCCTAACCTTCTGATTCGTAATCAGACGATCTATCCAGTTGATCTACGAGCGCTACTTGTTTTCTTAGCTAATAACATAGTCAGAAGAATGTTTCTAGTAAGCGTTAGTTATGATTTCAATTATATAGTTATTTGTTAGTCTGCATTTATGACCAAGCCGATAATTAGAAAATGTGAAAAATGTAAAATCGAAAACGAAACAGTTTATGCTAATTTTTTATTATACGGTTTTATGATCTGCGATTCTTGTAAAATTTCTGAGACTATTTTCCCCGTTTAATTTTTTAAAGATTGCCCACAAATAAACAAATTTGTGTTTACTATAGTATTCTTTTAAGATTTATTACAACGACACTTAAGCAAATTATAAATGACCCAATTATTTAAAATTCTTTTTACGACTATAACCCTGAGTTCTTTTTGCTTAACTGCCAACTCTATCTCTGCTGAATATTTTACTATTGGGTCAGGTGCTTCTAATAAAATTAACTTTGTATTAGGAAATGCGATCTGCAAAATGATGGGAAAGTTACCATCTGCAGAACATGGCACAGGTAATAATTCTAAATCCTATCGTTGTACAGCACCGTCGACTGGCTCTGCTTCTTTTAATTTAGATCAAGTTCAAGAGGAAAATTTTCAATTTTCTTTTGTAAGATCTGACAAAGTTAACGCTGTATTTTCAGAGCAAGCGTCTGAAACCATTAAACCCTTCAAAGAAATTAGATCCGTTTTTTCTACTAGTCCTTATATTTTTCAAATTGTCACTAGAAAAAAGTCAAACATTAAAGATTGGAAATCTTTAAAGGGGAAAAAAATACATATAGGAAAAGAAGGATCTGTTGAGAGAAAAACTTTTGATTTGCTCATGGATGCCAACCGAGTAAATAAAAGTTTTTTTGGAATTACCTTAGAAGACGGCAATGTATTTAAAGCAGACGATATTTGTAATAATAAGTTAGATGCCGCGGGTCTTATAAGTACAGTTCCTAACCTAGAGATAGAAAAAGCAATAACTAAATGTGGAGCTTCTGTTCTAGATTTAAAAGATTCTAACCTGAACTATATCATAAAAAATAATACTTATTTTTCTTTAATAGAAATTTCTAAAGATACTTATAAAAACAAAGAAAAAATTAGGTCTGTTAGCTTTGTCGATAATTTAATTACTCACTCTAATGTTCCTGAAGATACTGTTTATCATTTAGTCAAAGCTGTATTTGAAAACTTTTCTGACTTTCAAAAAGAACATGAAGCATTCGCTAAATTAAATATTCAACAAATGATTAGACAAGGAATTGCTGCACCCTTGCATCCTGGTGCCATTAAATATTATAAAGAAAAAGGATGGATGTAGTTATTTGATATTTAGTTAATAATATCAAAACTATCCAAATATTTATCAGAAATTGTAAGCCCCAATCCAGGCTTGTCATCCTCTAAATTGATAAAACCATTTTTAGGAGCAGGGTCTCCTTCAAATATATAATAGAAAAGTTCATTTCCAATCTCCACATCGTGCACTGGGAAGTACTCTGAAATAGGACAATTCACATTGGCCATAGTTAAATGATAGTTATGCATCTGTCCTGCGTGAGGAACTACTGGGACTTGATAAGCTTCCGCTAAAGCATTTATTTTTTGTGCGGCTGTTATTCCACCCACTCTATTAGTATCGTACTGAATATAACTGACTGCTTTCAAATCTAACAGTTGTTTAAATCCAAACAATGAAAATTCATGTTCTCCCCCAGAGATTGGAATCATATTCATATTATTTAACTCAGCATACCCGTGAATATCATCTGCAATGACTGGTTCTTCTAACCATCTCGGATTAAATTTCATTAGCTTGGGCATCATTTGTTTGGTGTAATCCAGATTCCATCCCATATAACATTCAAGCATAAGATCTGTATCGTAACCAACGACTTCTCTTACCGCCTCTACTAGTTCTAAGTTTTTTTTCATACCTGAAATTCCATCTTTGGGTCCCCATCCAAATCTCATTTTAAACATGGTAAAACCTTCTTTGACGTACTTCTCTGCTTCTTGCTGAAGATCTTTAATTGGTTGGCTGTACAGCTTAGAAGCATACACAGGAATTTTTTCTTTGGTTCTACCGCCTAATAATTTAAAAACAGGTTTCTTGGTGATCTTTCCAATCAAATCCCAAATAGCAATATCGACTGCAGAAATTGCTGTCATGCCAACTCCTTTTCTTCCCCAAGCTAATGTTCTTCGATACATTTTTTCCCAAAGATAAGCATAGTCAAAAGGGTCCTCATTAATTAGCAATGGTTTTAAATATAGATCGATTGTTTTTTTTACAATCTGAGGCGCCAAGGCTGCATTACCAATTCCTACGATACCATCATCTGTTTCTATTTCACAAACAAGCCATTCATGAAATCTAAATGACCCCATATTGTCACCACGCTCATAAAGTAAATCTGAGGCGTTAGTACAAAAGTTTTTCTGAGGAGGGACAGTTTTCCCCTTCCACTGGTAGACGGTCGTTTTAATATCTTTAATTTTTGTCATTCATTAAACCGTGACTCATATCTAGAGCTATTTGAAAAGAATTTATTGTAGGCTCCATATTGGCAATATTTTTATCTGTGATATCAAATGCAGTTCCATGTGCAGGTGTTGTTACTGGAACAGATAGTCCTCCCGAAACTGTTACTCCTCTATCAAAACCAAAAGCTTTAAGTCCACACTGTAAAGCATCGTGATACATACCAATAATACAGTCATATTCTTTGTTCTTAAAAGCAGTAATAAAAGAAGTATCGCATGGCAAAGGGCCTCCCGCATTAATTCCCATTTTTTTAGCTTCCTCAATAGCTGGGATAATTTCATCTTTTTCTTCCGTTCCAAATTCTCCATGAGGATTTAGTGCTTGAACGGCTACTCTTGGATTTTTCATGCCACTCATTCGTAAAGTTTTATCAATTAATTTTATGGGTTTTAAAATATTTTCAATAGTGATGTTTTGTGCAACATCTTTTAATGGAATGTGAGAAGTGACGCGAGCGGTCCAAAAATTATCTACCACATTGAATTCGCAACAAAACTCTTTCATCCCTAGTTTCTCTTGCATAAATTCATGTTCATCATTGTATTTGCATCCCCCTAGAATTAAACTAGTTTTATTCATAGGTCCAAAATTGATAGCGTGTATTTTTTTGGCTTTCGCTAAGTCAAGTGCATAATCTAAGCTTTCTAAAACACTCGCACCCGATTCTGCATTAGCTATTTTTTTTTCATACGTTCTATTTTTACCATTCGTAATATCTATAAAAAATTTAGAACCTTTGCTAAAATCTACTTCATCAAAATTTTTTGCAGGAATTAAATCAGTTTTTACTCCTGAAGTTTTTTCTCCATCTTCTAAAATGCTTCTTTCACCAATTAAAATACAATTTGCTTTGTCTGTTATTTTGTCTGCGAGCAATTTTGATACTAATTCAGGTCCAATTCCAGATGGGTCTCCTAGTATGATACCTATAGTTGGTTTGTTATTCATTGTCTGTGAAGCCTTTCTTTTTTTTGTTATTGTGAGTTTATTATATTTTCTTACTTTTCAAAATACTTATCCGTGATTTTATAATGACCAATTAAGGCATTTACTGCTTTATTCTCATCTCTTTTTAAAACATACTTTAATATATCCCTGTGCTCTGTATTCACTGGACGTTTATGATAAGATTTTTTTTTCTTAATTAACATAAACCTAAATCTTAAGTTTAAATCGTAAAGTTGCTCACAAAATTTAAATAAATATTCTGACTGACATCTGCTGATTAAAGTCATGTGAAATTTCTTATGTATCATCTCCCAAGAGTTGGGATTAGAAGGATCGTATTCTTCTTTCCAGTCCCTTTTTTCCATTCTATGACATAAAATAATCAATTCCTCCTCCCATGCATCAATATTTTTCTTATTCTGCATAGATTTTCTAAAAGCTACCTCTTCCATCCATAGTCTTGTTTTTAAGATTTCTTTAAAATCTTGGATGGTTGAATCTGTTGCAACAAATCCTTTCTGATCTATTTTTTGAACTAAATTGTCGGCAACTAACCAAGTTAAAGCTTCTCTAATTGGAGTAGAGCCAACATTATAAATTTTTTTTAAGGAATCGATTTTTAATTTTTCTCCTGGCTTTAATTCACCATTGATTAAAGACTTTTTAATTTGGTTATAAATCTGTGTAATAAATGAAGTAGTTTTTTCTGCAACTTCAGGATGAAGTTTTATAATTTCAGCATTTTTTTTAGTGTTGTTAAGTCCCATACAAAATATCGTTTTTTTCTTGATTTTATATTTATAATCGTTTTTAATCAAACTAATTAAAAACTAAAACGGGGAGTCAATAATGATAAAAAAGAAACTACTCACAGTAGTGCTGGCAGCTCTAGTAATGGTTCTAGATATGCCAATTACTGAGATGAGTGCAAAGGCTGGTTCACATAGTAAAAAAGCGATCCAAGCTATAACACATGCAGGTTTTGGTGGTGGAACAGATGTAACTACCAGAATGATGCTATTAAGAGCTCGGAGAGTTCTGAAACAAGATATGCAATTAGTAAATAAAAAAGGTGGCGGTGGTGCTGTGTCTATGGACTACATGATGTCATTACCTGCTGATGGTCAGCATACTTTAACATGGACAACAGGTCATGCTGTTTCTATGGCTTTAGGAAAAACTAAAGTGAAGCTAAGTGATATGCAACCTTTGGCTAGAGGAACAGATGATCCTCAGTTATTTGTTGTTAGTTGCAAATCTAAATTTAAAGACGGAAAAACTTTTGTGAAAATGCAAAAGAGCAAGTCTTTTTCTTATGGAACAACTCACACAGGTGGAATTGATGACGTAAGTGCAATTGCTTTTACTAAAAAAGGAAAATTAAAAGATCCTAAAATCGTTGCTTATAAAGGTGTGGCTCCCATTAAAACAAACCTAATCAAGGGTGATATTGATGTGGGTGTTTTGAATTTAGGAGAAGCATTAACTGAAATCAACGAAGGTAAACTTTGTGTTGCTGTTGTGTTAGCTAAAAAAAGAATGGCTAAGCTTTCAAAAGTTCCAACAGCTACTGAGCTAGGAATACCTGTTGCACTATCTACAGTTCGTGGATTTGTAACTAAAAAAGGTGTTTCGGCTGAACGAGCTAAAGAGCTTGAAAACGGAATGCTAAAAGCTATGGGTCACAACTACTACAAAAATTTCTTAACAGAAATTGGTTTAGACCAGACTAGTGTAGTTGGTGCAGACGAGTGGGGCAAGCAAATGGAAGATATGCTTAAAGAAATGACCGCTCAACTAAAAGCATTAGGTTACATAAAATAAACCCAACTATATTCTCCCATGAATAAAGTTAAGGTACTTAAAAAGGGCAGATTTAATGCTGCCCTTTTTTCTTTAAACCCAGAATTTCTTTTATTATTATTTATATATTTATTTTGTATTGCTACTTATACGTCTTCTTTATATTTCGATGAAGTTCCTCCTATTTTAATGAGAGGAATTCAGCCAGCTACTTTCCCAAAGGGATTAATTGTATTGATTGCCTTTCTAAACTCTATTTTAACTTATCTCTATTTTACAACCAAGACAGCTTCTAACAAAAATCTTCCTCGTATATTTTACAAAACTATTTTTGGTCTATTTGTATTTGTGTTTGTCTCTCATTTTATAGACTTGTTTCTTGCTCTAATTATTTTTTCTTTTTTAATTTCCTATTGGTGGGGAGAAAAAAATATATTATTAATTTTATCTCTTTCTATTATATTTCCAATAGTAGTATTTGTCTTATTCGAGGTGGTACTTGGCCTAAGGTTTCCTTCTGGAATACTAACTAACCTGTACTATAACTAACTACTTATGACTGAAAACTTTCTTTACATGCTTGCGCCTATCATGAATGGTAAAATATTTTTAATTTTACTTTTGGGAACATTGTTTGGTTTGATTTTAGGAGTTTTACCAGGTCTAGGTCCTACTACCGGTGGTGCATTAATATTACCTTTTACTATGACCTTAGAACCTCTTTCAGCAATTATTTTACTCACTTCTATTTATTGTGCTGGAACATACGGTGGAGCTATTACTGCTATATTAATTAATACCCCCGGCACTCCTGCTGCTGCTGCAACATGCTTGGATGGATATCCACTGGCACAAAAGGGAGAGGCTGCAAGAGCTTTGGGTATGGCAACTTTTGGCAGTGCCTTTGGAGGAATTTTTAGTGTGATAGTGCTAGTATTATTTGCTCCGATTTTAGCAAATATTGCTTATGAATTTGGTCAACCTGAATATTTTGCCTTAGCTATTTTTGGCCTAACTATGCTGGCCTCCATTGGAGAGGGAAGCCCAGTTAAAAATTTACTAGCAGGAGCTTTTGGTATTTTATTATCAACTGTTGGAAAAGACATTATGACCTCCGTTGACAGATTCACTTTTGGGGTTGGTCAATTAACAGAAGGAATTGGTTTTATTCCAGTCGTGGTGGGTCTTTTTGCAATAAGTGAGATGTTAGTTCAATCAACATTAACTAATCAAATTTTTAAAAGAGTTGCGATGAAAGCTGTAAAACTTCCTACTAAAGAAGATTTTAAATATTGTTTTAAAACAATTTTACGTTCTTCTGGAATTGGTTCGTTTATTGGAATCTTGCCAGCAGAGGGTGGAACCGTTGCTTCATTGATTGGATATTCAGAAGCTAAAAGATGGTCTAAAAATCCTAGCAAATTCGGCAAAGGTGCGATCGATGGGATTGCAGGCGCAGAAACGGCTAATAATTCAGCGACAGGCGGAGCGATGGTTCCTACTCTTGCCTTAGGAATTCCAGGCAGCGCAACGACAGCGGTTATTTTAACAGGAATGATTATTCATGGATTAAGACCGGGTCCAGATCTATTTAAAGAACAGCCGGAGTTTTTGTATGGGATTTTCGGATCAATGTTTTTTGCAAATATTTTATTTTTTATTATGGGATTTTTTGGAGCAAAACTATTTGCAAGAATTACACTAATTCCAAGTAGATTATTATGGCCCATGATTTTTGTACTTTCTGTATGTGGTACCTATTCTCTAAATCAATCTTTTTCCGATGTATTGCTTATGATTATTTTTGGAGTCATTGGATTTGTTTTGAGAAAATTTGGATTTTCCGTAGTTCCTATAATCATTGGTTTAATTTTGGGTCAATTAGTTGAACTTACATTGAGACAGTCTTTAGTTATTTTTGATGGAAACTATTTATTATTTTTTACAAGACCGATTGTAGTTACGTTCTTTGTATTATCTGTCATTGCTTTGTCTTTTCCATATTTAAAAAAGAACAAACAAAAATGAAACATATCTGTTTTAAAAAAAAAAATAAACTAAAAGGAGAAATATGAAGTTATTAAGAGTAGGAAATGTAGGCAAAGAGAAGCCAGCCTTATTTCATGAAGGTAAAATAAAAAGTTTAGAAGAGCATATTTTAGATTTAGATCCAGCGACAATAAATTTTGATACTTTAGACAAGTTAAAAAAAATTGATGTATCGAAACTTCCTGACTTAGATTCTAATCAAAGAATTGGACCTTGTGTTAAGAACCCTGGCAAGTTTATTGCGATTGGCTTAAATTATTCTGATCATGCTGAAGAATCAGGCATGGCAATTCCCAAAGAGCCTATTATATTTCATAAAGCCACCAGTTCTATTGTGGGGCCCAATGATAATGTGGTTATGCCCAAAGACTCTAAGAAACTTGATTGGGAAGTAGAAATCGGATTTGTTATTGGAAAAGAAACCAAGAATATCACAGAGCAAGAAGCCTCTGACCATATATTGGGATATTGCATTGTGAATGATGTTAGTGAGAGAGAGTGGCAAATAGAAAGAGGTGGTAACTGGACTAAAGGAAAATCTGGTGACACATTTGGTCCCATTGGTCCTTACCTGGTAACCAAAGATGAAATCAAAGATATTAATAATTTATCACTTCAGTTGGATGTAAACGGAAAAAGAATGCAAACAGGCAATACCAATAAAATGATTTTTAATTTTAATTTTATTTTATCTTATTTGAGTAATTTTATGTCTTTACAGCCAGGAGATATTGTTACCACAGGAACACCGCCTGGAGTGGGAATGGGAATGAAGCCACCAGTTTTTCTCAAAAGAGGAGATAAAATTACCCTAGAAGTAACAGGGCTAGGAACACAAAATCAAACAGTTGTTTAAGAAAGGAAAAAACATGAATCAAATTAATTTAAAAAATAGAACTGCCATTGTGACCGGAGGTGCTCAGGGATTTGGGCTTGCAATTACAGAGCGGTTTTTAGAATCTGGTGCAAACGTTATCATGTGGGATATTGATGAAGATACTACTGGCAAAGTTTTAAAGGAAAAGAATAACCCTAAACTTTCTGCTGCAAAAATAGATGTAACTAATTTTGATCAAATTTCTTCTGAAATTGAAAAAATTTCTCACCAAACAAAGATTGATATTTTCGTAAATAATGCTGGCATCACAGGGAAAAATGCAACAGTTTGGGATTATCCTATTGATGAATGGAAGAAAGTTTTAGATTTAGACCTGAATGCAGTGTTTTATTGCTGCAAGGCAATCGCTCCACATATGATCAAAAATAATTTTGGAAGAATTGTTAATATATCTTCGATTGCTGGAAAAGAAGGAAATCCTAATGCCAGTGCTTACAGTACTGCAAAGGCTGGGGTCATTGGATTGACTAAGTCATTGGGAAAAGAATTGGCTGACAAAAATATTGCAGTCAATTGTATTACCCCTGCGGCTGCAAAAACAAGAATTTTTGACCAAATGACCGAAGAGCATATTAATTATATGCTTTCTAAAATTCCTAGAAATAGATTTGCTAAAGTCGAGGAGCTAGCCTCTTTAGTTGCTTGGTTAGCCAGTGAAGAGAATTCTTTTTCTACTGGTGCGGTATTTGACCTGAGTGGCGGAAGAGCAACTTACTAATAATCGATTTTACAATAAGCTTCTCTAAGAGTAATAATAAATGCTATGCATTGGATTGCTGCCACTATTATTGCTGCTTTTTTTCAAAACTTACGCTCTAGTCTTCAAAAGAGCTTAAATGATCAGATGTCTTTAATGGCATCCACTTACGTTCGATTCGTATTCGCGCTTCCCTTTTCTGCTTTGTTATTTTTTGGATATTTTAAAGATTTAAATGTAGTTTCCGACGCTTTATCCAATCATACCTTCCTTGGCTATGTTGTTTTAGGATCCTTATCTCAAATTATATTTACCTTTATATTTCTTTACTCTTTTAAATTTTCTAACTTTGTTGTGGGAACCACATTAAGCAAAACAGAGGTCATACAAATAGCTTTTTTAGAACTCATCATATTAAATGATCATCTATCTGGCATGGTCATTTTAGGGATTATAATATCTACTATTGGTGTCATTATTTTTTCGGTAAAGGACTTAAACTTTTTTTTAAAAAATATCTTATCAAAGTCTACCCTATTAGGAATTTTTTGCGGCTCTCTTCTGGCTTTAAGCATTGTCTCTTTTCGAGGAGCTACTCTGTCGTTAGAAAATCTAACTTCTAACTTTGAAATGGCGATCACAACCCTATTTGCCTCTACTTTTGTTCAAACTATTTTGGTATCTTGTTACTTGATAATCAAAGAAAGGGATCAGTTTAAAAATATATTAAACAATAAATACAAAAGTGTTGCGGCAGGATTTTCTGGTTTTATAGCAACTCTTTTTTGGTTCTATGCATTTTCTTTAACCCAAGCATCTATGGTAAGAGCTTTTGGTCAAATTGAACTATTCTTTAGCTACTTATCTTCACGATATTATTTTAAAGAGAAGATTAAGCTGATTGAAATAATTGGAATTACAGTTTTTGTAATAGGTATTCTTGTTATCTTAATAACAAAATAGAGCCCATATGCAAAAACATATGGGCTCTATTAAACAAAAAAAGCTAACTTGTGGGAGTCAAAGTAAAAAGTGAGGCAAAAGAAGAAACTAAAGCAAAACTTAAATTACAAATTCTCATATCCATAAACTAAAATAATTTATCAAATAACAAAAATGCTATTATAGAATAGCAGGTAAATGATTTAGGAATAAACAAAACCCCAGATTTAAAGTCCGGAATGTTTAAAATGTATATCTCGAAAATAGATATCTAACTTTTTTTTAAATTAAATGCTATTAATTTAGAATTAAATTCTTCTGCAAGTTTAAAAAGTTTTTTTCCTTGTTCCGTAAGTTTTATTCCTCGAATATCTCTTTTAAATACTTTAAATCCAATTTTTTTTTCTAATTGGATGACATCTCGGCTTAAGGTGGATTGTGATTTGCCAAGTATTTGTGCAGCAGCTGTGAAACTTTTATTGCCGCAAATTTGGGTAAATACTTGTATTCTTCTCCAATCCATACTGATCAAAATATCTTAATCAAATTTTTAAACGAAGAGTTATTTGAGCTTGTGAGCTATGATGAAAATAGCTAGCTAAAAAATGAATAGGCCCGTAAAAATTTACGGGCCTATAATTATACCAACTAACTTGAGAGGTAATTAGTCTTTGATAGCGTATGCTCTTACTCCGATTTCAGAAACATCTGTTCCTTTTTTCTGAGCTTCATCACTAATTCTGATACCAGTCGTTGCTTTTAAGATGGACCAGATAATTATTGATGCGATGAACATAAACACTACTACTGAGAAAGTTCCTAAGAACTGAGTAGCAAATGATGTATCTTTATTGGTAATGGGCACTGCTAAAGTTCCCCAAATTCCTGCGAATAAGTGAACTGGTATAGCTCCCACAACATCATCAATTTTTAGTTTATCAAGTAATGATGTACCAGCCACCACTACTGCTGCACCGATACCACCGATACAAATAGCTGCAATTGGAGATGGCGCTAATGGTTCTGCAGTAATTGCAACTAAACCACCTAATGCTCCATTAAGCATCATGACGACATCAGTTTTTCCACCAACAAATCTGGTAATTAATGCATTCACCATTACACCAGCTGCTGCTGCTAAGTTTGTGTTGATAAAAATAGTAGAGATTGCAGAAGCATCGGCAAACGTTCCTAGTGCTAACTGAGATCCACCATTAAAACCAAACCAACCAAACCAAAGAACAAAAGTTCCAAGGGTTGCTAAAGGAATCGAAGACGCCGCAAATGGAAGAAGATTTTTTCCACTAGTAAATCGTCCCACTCTTGGTCCTAAAATGATTGCACCTGCAAGAGCTGCTGCTCCACCTGCTGCATGAACTAAAGTTGATCCTGCAAAATCTGAAAATCCTTTTGCAGCTAACCATCCTCCGCCCCACTGCCATCCCATTTCAATTGGGTACAAAACCCCAGTTAAAATAGCAACGAACAAAAAGAAAGGCCAAATTTTAATTCTTTCAGCTAAAGTTCCAGATACAATTGATGCCGTTGTTGCAGCAAATACCATTTGGAAATACCAGTCGGATCCTGCTGCATAACTATCTTTTTTAAAGTCTGTTCCGTCTGACCATGCAGAGAAGTTACCTATAAAACCTCCTTCAGAAATCCCATAAGCTAGATTGTATCCACAAAGCCAAAACATAATTCCAGCGATAGAATATAAACCAATATTTTTTGCAGCAATCGAAGAAACACTCTTCGATGTTACCAGTCCACATTCTAACATGGCAAATCCTGGCGCCATAAACATTACTAGAAAACCACAAATTAAAAACAAAAGCGTATTAAATACGAATTGAGTTTCTCCATTTACTGTCGATTCGGCAGCAAAAGATGGATTTACAAAAAGTAATGAAAATATTGCTACAAGCAATAAATTTTTTATTTTCATTATTTATCTCCTTTTTGATTATTAAAATCCTGAACATACTGATGTAAAATTTAATAAGGATAGTTAAGAATGCTTAACTGTCATGAAGATTATAGATATCTAAAAACAGAATAGGAGCTATGAATTTTTGCTAGGTTGGGGTGTGCTTTAATTTAACTAACAGGGGACTGAATGAGCAAACCAAAGCACACTTAATATAAATCGTTAATATGATTTGCACCATTTTAAAACCAACCATGAGGGGAATCGCGTAAAACGATTCTTGATCTATTTGAGCTGCTTTAAGGCCTGTTTGATATAAGCCTCTCTCAAAGCTTTGGTAAAAATACCAGGTTTTCCAGAACTTATTTTGCTTCCATTGATTTTTACTACTCCTGTAACGAATGTAGTGGCAGACGTAATGAATGCCTCATCTGCATTCTCTGCCTCGGTGACCGTAAATTGCTTAGCGGTTACTTTATAATTTAGATGTTTTGCAACGTTGATAACCGCTTCTCTGGTAATGCCTTTTAGAATTAGATTGTCAGCTTCTCTTGTGTAGATATTCTGTCCTTTAATAATCCATGCATTGTTAGAAGATCCTTCCATCACATAACCATTTTGTACCATCCAAGCATCATCAGCGCCCTGTTTCATGGCTTCTGTTTTTGCCATAGATGGGTAAAGAAGTTGTATAGTTTTAATATCGCAACGTTTCCATCTTAAGTCATCAATAGTAATAATAGAAATTCCATTATGTACACTCGGGTTATCTATTAAATCTTTTTTTTGCGTAAATGCAGTGATCGTTAACGCTGTTTTAGAATCAGGAAAAGCAAAATCTCTTTCTGCAACACCTCTGCTTACTTGCAAATAAACGATTCCTTCTTTAATTTCATTAAGCTCCACTAGCTTTCTGTGAAATGCTAAAAATTCTTCTTCATTAATTGTAGGTCCAAAATCTAATTCTTTCATAGATTTTTTGAGTCGCTTTATATGATTATCAAAATCAACCAACTTTCCATTCAATACAGAAGTTACTTCATACACTCCATCTGCAAATAAAAATGCTCTATCAAAAATTGAAACTTTTGCATCTTGCTCTGCAATAAACTCTCCGTTTACATATGCTGTTCTCATAATTTGAAACTTTCTTTAAGCGATATTAGCTTCTTCTACAAAATTTTTATTTAATAAATATTGGTTCATGTCCTCAATTGTAAACACATTGCTAAAAGCAAATGTATTATCAATTTTTGCATAGTCATTTCTATAATGCGTTCCTCTGCTCTCTTGCCTAATAATAGCAGCATATGTTATTAGCCTAGATATTAAAATCATATCTTTTAATTTTGCCGACAAATGTTTTGATTCTCTTTCTATTCGATCAAATTCTATAAAAGCTTGATTTAAGCTTTGATTGTTTCTTTCTAAACCAACGTTTCTTGTCATGTTCGATCGTAATTGCCATATATATTTTTTAGCTCTAATTTTGCTTATTGTTTTTTCTTTAGGAAAATAATTTTCAATATTAATTTTTTCTAATTTGGTCTGATCGATTGCTTTTGAATTAATTGCCTCTGCTATTTTTTTAGCGAATACAAAAGCTTCTAACAAAGAGTTACTTGCTAAACGATTTGCTCCATGAGCTCCTGTGGAGCTAGTTTCTCCACACGCCCACAGTCCTTTGACCGATGTTTGCCCAGTCAAATCTACTTTCACACCACCCATGTGATAATGAGCTGCTGGAATGATGGGTATTAGATCTTTGCTAGAGTCTATTTTAGTTTTTTTTAAGAATTCATATGCGGTTGGAAACAAGCTCTGAAAGCTATTTTTTTTAAAATGCCTGCAGTCTAAAAAGGTGGATCTGCCATTTTCTCTTTCTCTAAAAATAGCTCTGGCAACCACATCTCTGGGAGCTAATTCTTTGTCTGGGTGAATCGTTTGCATAAATCGGTTGTAATTTTCATCTACTATATGAGCTCCTTCTCCACGTATTGCCTCTGTTAACAGTGGTGCTGGATCCAATCCTATATCCAAAGCAGTAGGATGAAATTGAACAAATTCCATGTCACTAAGTTTTGCTCCCGCACGCGCTGCCATGGCAACTCCTTCTCCATAAATGTCTCTTGGATTGGTCGTATAAGCGTAAATACTTCCTATGCCACCTGTGGCTAAAACTACGTTAGGCGCCTGTAGAAATACAAAATTATCTACCACTCCTGGCTTATTCATGTGACCAACAATTCCTTCGCAAGCATTATCCTTTTGAACAATGTGATCCACCGATACATCTTCTACAAAGGTAATATGATCTTGTTTTTTAGCATGTTTAATTAATTTTTTTATAATGAATTTTCCTGACTGATCTCCATTAATTTTTAACACTCTTCTCCTGGAATGCGCAGCCTCAATGGATAAACAAAAGTTTTTTTCTTCATCTCTATCAAACTGGATGTTTATTTTTTCTAAAAATTGAACAATTTTCAAAGCCTCTGAAGTGATTAATTTGACCGCTTCATCATTGTTTAAGCCAGAGCTTGCTTTGATAGTGTCGGCAAAATGAATGTCTGGGTGGTCATCATTACCTACTGCTGCTGCAATTCCTCCCTGTGCCCAAGCACTAGAAGAAACCTCTCCTAATTTTTTTTTAGTCACCAGAGTAACTTTTCTGGGAAATAGGGAGATGGCAACCATTAGACCTGAAATACCAGAACCAACAACTACAACATCTGATTTGTATATACTTTCCATTTTTATTCTTTTGTTATAGATAGTTGTTAAAATTAAGTAAAATAAATTTTAAAATTATGAAACACTTTATTGCTATAATCACTTTGTTTTTATTAACGCAGAACTCCTTTGCCGCAGGTAATGACTCTGCCAATGAAGTTGTTAAACCTTCTTCTTATTCTAAAATGCTAAAGCTAATTAAAAATGAACAATATGCAGAGGCAGTACAGGGATTGGAAAAAATTTTAGAAACCAAAAAATATAATAAAGACGCTGATATTTTAAATCACTATGCTTTTGCTTTAAGAAAAACTAACAACCTTACAAAGGCAGAAGAATTCTATCAAAAAGCATTATCTATTGAACCTACCCACCGAGGAGCTCTTGAATATATTGGAGAACTTTATGTCGATACCAAAAGAATGGATTTGGCAAATGCGACTTTAAAAAAGCTAGAAAATTGTAGATGTGAAGAATACGCTGAACTTAAGAGTTATATTAATAAATAGTTAAAGCACAATTCCAACTATTTTTTAGAAGATTCAACTAACCGCAAAACACAATCTCCAAATTTTTCTGTTCTAGGTTTAAACCCAAGATCTTCACACTGCTCTTTAAATACATCTAAGTTGTTGATCTCTGACTTGGTGGAGGCATTCGTTTTTTTAGGTTTATTAGTTGACTCTGAATTTTTACCTCCTACTTCTTTTAATACTTTTGCAAATTCATATCTTTTAAAGTTGATATACTTAATCCTACATTGTTTTTCTTCTGATATTTTTAACTCTACTCCTTCTTGTGTCTTTAAATTTTTTACTTTAGTTTCATTACAATGGTCTAAAATAGTTCTTACAAAATTATCCACACTGATATTATTGTCTTCAATAACAGGCATTTTTAATTCTTTGCATTTTTTCAATACTTGAAATAATTTTTTAGTATCGTTTCCGCATTTCTCATTTCTGGAAGCAAACACATGATGTTTGCTATTATAGACATGTGAATTGATCTGTAATTTTCCATTAACTTGCATTTCCTGTGTTAACAGACCTAAAAATTTTGGTTTTAATTTTAAATGCTCTTCTAAAGTATACCAATAGGTTTTTACATTAGAGTAGTCATCTGAATATGCATCTAGTTTATTGTACCCTAAGCCTACAAGCTTATCGTAATCTTTGGCGGATAACCGTTCCGCAGCTACACTCCACTGGGGAATAGTTATTAAACTGAGCAAAGCAATAATTTTAAGTAATTTCATAAACTAAATAGATGTTGACTCTTATTACATTTAAAAATTAAAATTAGATTATGTTTAAATCTATTAAAATTCAACCATGTAAAAATAATGTTGGTGCTATCATTGATACTGATATTCAATCAGCAGATCCTGAATGTATAAATGAAATTAAGATTGCATTAGATGAATTTGGAGTTGTTTTTTTTAGAAAACAAAACTTAGATTCTAGTGCCTATGTTAGCTTTGCAAAACAATTTGGAACCCCCGCTGATTATCCTATGTTAGAGGGCCTGAATAAGTTTCCTGAAATTACAGTGGTAGAAAAAAAACCAGAGGAACAAATTATGTTTGGAGAGGGTTGGCATACAGACTCTACCTATACCCCTGAACCTCCTCAATATACCATGCTTTACTCTATTAAAACTCCTCCAAAGGGTAAGGGTAATACTTTATTTGCATCTCAATACGAGAGTTATCAAAAACTTCCCGGTGAATTAAAAGAAAAAATTCAAAGTTTAAAAGCGGTATTTAGTGCCGATGGTCCCATATCCAAAACTAGAAATAATAGGGTTGCAGAAAAAGGTACTGGAATTGACCCTAAATCAATGTCAGCAATTCACTCTATAGTAAAGACTAATGCTAATAATAAAAAAAAATCTCTTTATTTATCTCCAGGCCATGTAACTGAAATTGTAGGTATGGATAAGGAAGAGAGTAAAAAACTATTAAAGTATTTATTTGAACATCAATCCAAACCTGAGTTTGTATACGGTTTTGAGTGGGAACCTAACTGTCTTGCCATATGGTCTAACCATGTGATGTTACATAATCCTGTCAATGACTTTACAGGTATCCATCGAGTAATGCACCGAATTACAATTCAATAAATTTTAAATTAAATTTTAGAAAATTTTATTAAATATTCTGCAAAGGAAAATGACGCTGTCCAGGCAGGACTGATAGCGTTGAGTACGTGCGTACAATGTTTTTGATTAATGACGACAAAATCATTTACCAGAGTTTTTGACTGTGGATCAAAAATTTGTGATCGTATTCCCACTTTTTCATTGGAAGCAGTAATATTTTTTTTGTTTATTCCAGTGATAAGCTTATTAATTTCTTTTAAAAATCCACCCTTAGTGAGCAATCTAGATTCTTGGAGGGCTAATGTTCTTAGCTTATTTTCATTGCTAATAATTTTTTTTACAAAACTGAAACCTATAGTAATAGCTTCCGATACACTGAAATTTGTATTCCAGTCATATTGTTCTCTACCAAATACTGGCGTAGAGCTAGGTCCAATAAAAAAATCTCCGTTTTTTTTATGAGAAGTGTGTAAACCTAAAAAAGGATATTGAAGATCTGGAACAGGATAGACTAAATGTTTTAATGAAAAGTTAGAGTCTAATATTTTCCAATATTTTCCTTTAAATGGTAAAAAACTATACCTAAATTCTAGTCCTGATTTTTTGGCAATAGCGTCTGAATGCAGTCCACTACAATTAAAGGAATGAGTACATTCGTACGTAGAATTAACAGTATGAATTTTGCAGCCTTCTTCTTCTATTTTTGTGACCGCCTCTTGATATTGGATCTCAACTCCTAAATCTATTAGATCTCCAATTAAGGATTTGGATACTTCTTTTGGATCTGCAATCGATGTGAAAGGAACATGCAATCCAATGTTATATTTGTTGTTTATGTTTGGTTCTAGATTGGCAATCTGCTCGCCACTAAGTTTTTTTATAACAACTCCATTTTCTATTCCTCTCGCAAAGAGCTGCTCTGTATTTTCATAGGAGTTTTGTGACGTAGGAACGAGTATTTTTCCGCACTCATCTATCCATAGTCTCTTTGTCTTAATGTATTCCTTGAGTTCCCGACCGCCCTGAACTCCCAGAGTGGCTCTTAACGATCCCGGCTCATAGTAAATACCGCTATGTATAACGCCACTATTTCTTCCAGATCCATGTTGTATGGAATCCTTTTCTTTCTCTAAAATTAAAATTTTACTGTTATTGAATTTTTTTTTTAACTTATAGGCTAAGGTAAGACCAATAATACCACTACCAACAATAATAAAATCATACTTCATATATCTATCCTTTATCTGTTATACTGTTTCTTAAAATGAGTGAAGTAGAAGAATTACCATCAAAGCAAGTCCAAGATTTTTTACAAAATCATCCAGATTCTGTTCTAGTAGATGTGCGAACACAAGAAGAATGGGACATTATTGGAAAACCAGACGGGGATTCTATTGGCATGACTACTTACTTTATTTCTTATCAAAAAGGTCCAGACAGAATTCTCAATGAAAATTTTGAACAAGATTTTTTAAATCTAAATATTGAAAAAAATAAAAAAATTTTATTTTTGTGTAGAAGTGGAATTCGCTCTCTAAAAGCTGCAATGATTATAGAAAAATGTGGCTATAAAACCCTGAATATATCCGACGGTTTTGAAGGCTCTATGGTTATTAATGAACCAGGATGGAAAGCTAATAAATTACCTTGCAAAGAAAAATGATAAAAACATTTAGCTGTATGCTTTTTATTATTTTATTTACTGCTTGCGAAACTATAGATAAAAAAATAGACGAGACAATGAAAGAAGAAACTAAGATGTTGTCTAAGTTTCTAGGAAAAAAAAGCTCTACTATAAAAATAGAGCTTGGAGAACCGGATCTAATTAATTTTAACATTCCTTACAAAACATATATCTATTATAAGAAAAACCTACTTATCAAATGTACAAGAGAGTTTTTCATTAATCCCAAAACTGATTTGGTAGAAAAATTTAATAGCAAAAATTGTATTAAATAAGTGTTCAATACAAAATATAGAAATATAGTAGAAAAAGTTTGTCAGCAATTAACTTTACAACAAAAGAGAGAGAAAAATTTATTTTGTTTAGTTTCTGGACCTCAAGGATCTGGAAAAACTACTTTTACAAGTGAGATAAAAAAAAAACTTACTAAAAAAAAATTGAAAGTTTTAGTGTTATCAATCGATGATTTTTATTTTGGTAAAAAAGATCGAAATAAATTATCTAAAACCGCTTCCCCCTTACTAGTTACCAGGGGCGTTCCGGGAACTCATAATTTACAACACTTAAAAAAAGTTTTAAAAGTTTTCTTTAGCAAAAAAAAACAGACCTACTTATTACCTCAATTTTCCAAAGCAGAAGATGATATTCTAAAATCTAAATACCATAAGCTAACATTTCCTTATGATATTTTTATATTAGAAGGTTGGTGCATTAACTACCAAGGAGAACCTCTTGTTTCCTTAAAAAAACCAATTAATGCCATGGAAAAAAAGCTGGATAAGAATTTGCAATGGAGAAAATATGTAAATAAAAAAAGCAAAGAATATTTCAAGGCTATTTATCAGAAATCAAATTGTTCTATTTTCTTAAGAATTCCAAGCTTTAAGTACGTATTTCAATACAGAAAAAAACAAGAGCTGGATATTCCAAAAAATAAGAGAATGACTGACAGTCAGCTAAAACATTTTATCAGTTTCTATGAAAGAATTACTAAAAATTTACTGGTATCTAAACATAATAAATTTGATATTGAGATCTCTATAAAACCTAATCACAATTACACTAGTTTAAAACAAAACGTTTCTTAGAATAGACAATTACATTGGAACAAAAGCTAAATTTTACCAAAGATAAAATACCTTACCTCTTAAAAAAGATAGCAATACCCGCTGCTACGGGGACCCTATTTCAAAGTCTCTATACTTTGGTAGATACATTTTATGCAGGAAAAATATCTGCCAATGCTCTAGTTGCCTTATCTAAAGCTTTTCCTATTTCTTTTATTATCATAGCATTTGGTGTTGGTATTTTAGCCGGCACCACTTCTTTGATTGCTAATACTTTAGGTGAAAAAGATGATCACAAAGCAGCTACTTATTTAGCCCAATCAGTTCTTTACTCTTTTTTGATTTATATCTTAGTCACTTTTTTAGGACTTAATTTTGCATCCGGTACCCTTCGCTTCATGGGAACTGAGGAAATAAACATTCTTTTAACGCTAGAATATATTAAAATTATTTTTATAGGATCAATTTTCTTTTTTTTACAAGTCTCTTTAAATTCTGTACTGAATGCTCAGGGTGATACTAAGTCTTATCGAAATATATTAATAATTAGCTTTTTTTTAAATATTGTTTTGAATCCATTGTTTGTATTTGGATTTGGAATTATTCCCGCTTTTGGTGTTTCAGGATTAGCGATTGCAACTATCCTCTCCCAATTCATAAGTTTGATATATATTTTAGTCAAAGTATTAAAGTCAGATCTTGCTCAGTTAATCACTTTCAAATTTTTTTTAATAAAAATAAATTTAATTGCAGACTTGTTAAAACAAGGAATGCCAATAACTATTAGTTTAATGCTCATTGGTCTTGGTATTTACAATATTTTATTTGAACTGCTTTTTATAATTGGAACTATGGGCATTTTTTTCAGTGTAGATATATATGTTGGCTTTTTAATATCTATATTCGTTATTATATTTTTAATATATTTTTATTTTAAAAATAGACAGAGTTTATTTGGCCTGGGTAAGAGTATGAATATACAATATGCCGAAAGACTTAAAACAACAAAAGAAGCTATAGAAGGTTATAAAGAAATTAGCCTTCATAATAAAAAAGACTTTTTTGAAAAAATTTTTTTAAAACATACCTACAGAATAGCGGGTATAAATTCATTACTAGTTCTTAAAGAAATAGTACCAAAACATCTTTTAGAGTTTTTATCTGTTTTGTTAATTGCATTAGCTGTATTATTTTTTGTGAATAATGGATCAAATATGAATTCTGTAATACCAGCAATAAGTATAATTACTGCTGGTTTAATTAGAATGGTGCCAGCCATTAGCAAAATACATAGCTCACTACTTAGAATAAAATCAAACGATCCTGTAACCTATGAAATGTATAGTGAAATTAGAAAAATTTTAAAAGTAGATGAAAATAAAAATAAACTATTAAATTTTGAAAATAAAATTGAAATTAATAATGTTAGTTTTGAATATGGGGAAAATAAATCAATATTAAATGATTTAAATTTTACTATTAAAAAAAATAGCATATTTGGCATTAAAGGAAAAAGTGGATCAGGAAAAACTACTTGTTTAAATATTATTATAGGTTTTTTAAACCCGAAGAGTGGGATTGTAAAAATTGATAATAATAATGTTAAAGACAATGTGTATAACTGGCA
>ERZ651776.215-NODE-215-length-84658-cov-7.831251_pt1 | contig 84658 bp, 75 predicted proteins | sample MGYA00514761_ERZ651776 | MGnify/ENA metagenome assembly ERZ651776 | reverse complement strand
CGCTGCCGCCGCCGCCGTCGCCGCCGCCGCCGAGTCCGCCGCCATCACCACCGCCGTTGCCGCCGCCGAGTCCGCCGCCGTCGCCGCCACCACCACCGTCGCCGAGTCCACCGCCGTCGCCGCCGCCAAGTCCGGCATCCGCCTCGGCTGCTTTGCGCATTTACTTGAACGGCTACAGTAAGGAAGAATTCGAGGTGAACGAGGTGTCGGCTTTGTTTCGAAGCGGGATGATTTCGTTCTTCAAGAACGCCTCGGGTGGAGCAAACGTGCCGGCGGCGGTTGAGATCGTAGAAGTTGTCGACGTTCGAGCGCCACCGCCTCCGAGTCCACCACCGTCTCCACCACCGAGTCCACCGCCGAATCCGCCACCGTCGCCGCCGCCATCGCCGCCACCGCCGAGTCCGCCTCCATCGCCGCCTCCATCGCCGCCTCCATCGCCGCCGCCTCCGTCGCCACCGCCGTCTCCACCACCTTTGCCGCCGCCGTCTCCGCCGCCTTCACCTCCGCCGCCGCCGTCTCCACCGCCCTCGCCTCCACCGAGTCCGCCGCCGTCTCCACCGCCTCCGAGCCCACCACCGAATCCGCCGCCTTCGCCTCCTCCTCCGAGCCCGCCGCCGAGTCCGCCGCCTTTACCGCCTCCGAGCCCACCGCCGTCTCCACCACCGTCTCCACCGCCGAGTCCACCACCGTCGCCGCCACCACCGAGCCCACCACCGTCTCCACCACCGTCGCCGCCACCATCGCCGCCACCACCGAGTCCGCCGCCATCTCCTCCGTCGCCACCGCCACCGAGTCCGCCACCGAGTCCGCCGCCGTCGCCGCCGCCGCCGCCATCTCCTCCTCCTCCTCCTCCATCGCCACCGCCGTCGCCTCCATCGCCGCCTCCGTCGCCTCCATCGCCGCCACCACCGAGTCCGCCTCCATCGCCGCCTCCATCGCCGCCACCTACTGAGAGAAGGAGAAGAAGACAGTTGTTGCTCGAAAGATCGACCAAGGCGACGACGAGCACGATTGCGGTTGAGTTTCTCGTTTTGGGGACCACGGAAGCAGACGCCAAAGCGTTTGTGTCTTTCTACAACGCAGTATCTGTCGAGGACATCGAGTGGCACCTCGACAACGCGGGATTATTTACGGAATCGATCGTGAAGGATGCGCAGATCACTGGTGTTCGCGCGCCGCCGCCGCCTTCGCCGCCGCCGAGACCGAGTCCACCTCCATCGCCTCCTCCTCCTCCTTCTCCGCCGCCGTCGCCGCCTTCGCCTCCACCACCGGCGCCGTTGCCACCACCACCGCCGTCGCCTCCACCAGACGCGCCGCCGTCGCCGCCGCCTCCACCGAACCCGCCTCCTTTGAATCCTCCGCCGCCAAAGCCGAGTCCTCCGCCGCCGTCGCCGCCTCCACCGTCGCCTCCGGCGCTCTCTCCACCACCGGCTCCGGAAGGATCGGCGTCGCCACCACCCAACGCACCACCTCCGGCACCACCGGCTTTGGTTGTTGGTCGCGCCATCGACGCGTATTTGAAGAACTGCGACGCGTTTATGGATGAAAATGGAGATCGTAAATACTCGAGAGGCGAAGCGTATTCGCAAACGGATAGTTTGGGTGGCTACGAGTTTCAGCCGAACAACTACGACGCCGCGGCATCGGCATACCTCGTCGTTCTGATGCGCAACGAAAGTCGCACGGGAACGTCGAGCGAGTGCGTGGATGCTTATACGGGACAAGCTCCGGGACTGAAAATTTTGGAAGCGCCGCCGGGGTCGAAAGTGATTTCGCCGATGACTACGCTCATTGGCGAGGTCATCAGACTGTACTCTGGTGACGTCGACATGACTGTCGCTGAAGCGACGACCATGATCAACTCCGCTTTTGGTTTGGGCAACGCGGAACACACGCAAATCGATCCGATTTACGCCGCCTCGAACGGTGAAGTGGCTGTTTACGGTCCAGTCGTCGGCGCAATCAATATGATTGCGAACCTCGTCTCCTCCGTCGGCACGTTATTGTTTGGCATGTCCAGTCTGAATGGCGGCAGATTGAGTGCAGCAGATTGTGAATTGAAGGTATATTCTGGCATTGCCCGTGAAATTAACGAGGCTTTACTTGTCGCTTCGCGAGGTGGTAACCGAAAGTTACTCACGACGCACTTGTTAGATTTGGCCAACTCAGATTCAATCTCCGGCATTGCGAAATCTTCGTTATACTCCGCGAGTTTGACGAACATTCAGTTGATGGGTGCTGGTTATTCTCCAGCAGCGTTGGAGTCCACGGTGTCCATGTCAGCCAACTCTGGGGCGGCGATCAAGAATAGCTTGAGCGATTTGTCGGATCCGACAACCTTCTTGAAAAAAGTCACCGCGGCTTCCAAGGTTGCTCAAGATCCAGCTGTTCTGAGTGCCCTTCTCAGTAGCGCTACGAACGAAGCGACGGAGGATGAACTCACTACTTTGAATGGCGTACAGGATGCAGAGCTGTACGCGAGTAAAGCGACGGCTGAAACTGAGACCATCGCGGTGTCAATTCCGCTTTATCCGCCTCCGCCGTCGCCGCCACCTCCGGGGTTTCCACCTCCATACGTTTCTAGAGGACCGATATTGAATCCAGCGGAATTATCTGCTGCTATCACGGTTCCAACGCTCTTTGTGCTTATTGTAACTTTGGCTTTGACGTTGAGGTATATTGCAAAGAATAGAAGAGCGAGACGATTAGCGAGATATGAAACTAGGATTGAGAGAGAGCAGTTAGCGGCGCAAAAGTCAGTGAAGAAACTCAACGATGACAAGATTAAACGCGAATTAGCGGCGTTAACGGATGAGAAAGCGGCTGAGCGAAAGTTGATCAAGAAATACGAGCAGCACATGCAAAAGTCGAAAGAGAAAGTAGAAAAAGCAATCGCGTTGCGAATTCAAGCAGAGAAACAGAAGAAGAAGGATAAAAAGGCAGCCGAGAAAGCCGCCTTGCGATGATATAGATGAATTCGTGATTGAGATACGATTACTTTAGGCACAGCACATAACATATATCATGTATAGAAACAGAAACGCTTTATTAATTTTAAAAATACAATGAATTATATCAAAACTTCTTCTCTATTACGCGCTGCTACATAAGTACTTTTTGGAGTTGACTATTCTTCTCTTCATGACAGTAGTTTGTTCTCCAACTCTTGCACGCGTTCACGCAACGCGCGTATTTCGTCCGCTTGCGCGTACTTTATTTTGATGGCATCTTTCAATTTTTCGCGCAAGATCTCCTCCTCCTTCGTTTTCGGTTGCGTTGATCTAGCTGCATCTTTTAACTTATCCGCAATCATCCCGTGTTGCTGTTGTCCGTCAACGTCCATCGCGTCCGTCGTCGCCGCCGTTGAATCTTGTTCCTGGCGCTCGTGCTGTTCCATGGAACTCTTCAGATCGCCCTTGAAAACCAAGAATGTTTCGTGATCGACAGCAGGTCCGGGCGCATCGCGGTCGATGAAACCTTTGCGTTCTTTCGTGGCGCTAAAGAAGCAGACGCGAATCGATTTGCTTTCACGTTCTTCTTCTTCCTCTTCTTCTTCTTCTTCTTGAGCACCCATCCACGTTTTCGCCGCCGCGTAGTCTTCGAGAATGTTCGCGTCTGTCGTATCCACCCACACAACCTGGCCAGATGAGAGAACGTATCTCGACCAATCCGTTTGGAGCATGTCTTCTCGTTCTTCTTCTTCTTCTTCTTCTTCTTCTACCACTTTCTTTTCTTCTCGTGAAATTATTTTCTTTTTCTTCTTCGCGCTCTCTAAATCTTCGCTCGCTTTCGCTACAACCGACGATGGCGAGGAAGGCGACGACGATGCTTTCTTTGCCGCGCTTAAAAGCGCGCTTTCATGTCTCGGCAAGTGCTTTTTCAATCGCAATTCTCGAGTCGTTTGAATGTGCAACATTTGAGCCGCGTTCATCTCCTCCTCCACGTGTATCGTCATGTTTTTGTTGATGTTATTTGTGTTCTCCTCGTTCGCATTGGCAGCGGCGTCAGCGGCATCGGCAGCCACAGTAATCGCGTCTTTCTCATCTGCTCCTCTGTCCACATCTTCGCTCTCCAACGCGCGTTCGTTCAACGTCCACTTATTCCGTTCAAAATCAAACGTAAACTTCGCGCGAATGTGTTCTCTTCGCTTCTCCGCGTGTTCTCTCTTCGCGAACTCAAACGCGTCCAGACATTTTTTACCAACCGCCGTGTTCGAGTTGAACGGAGACATGGTTGTCGCCGTCGTCGTCGTCGTCGCACTTATATTCGCAGAATTTCTTCCGTCACCTTTGCTATAAATCGACCGCATCCCAGAGGACATCTGATTATGTTCGAACAAGTTGACCGATTTCGCTTCCACCGGATGTAAAGGATTTCTCTGGCTCCTCTTCTCCGTGAATCTGTTGTGGACTAAACCGCCGACGTTGGAGGCGTTCTCCGGTCGCGTGCAATTCGCCAAAACCGGTTGGTCGTTAAACCCTATTCCTCTTTCTTCGTTGGAAAACGATTTCGAGAGGGACTCCGAGTCTTCTTCTCCTCGAGGCCCCGCCTGTTGTTGAAACCACGAAGACGTCGTCCAGATAGATTTCGTTGACGTCGATGCTTTTTCTTCTGCTTTTCTCGTCATCGAAACGTCGTCGTCGTCACCAGAATGAGTACGTCTTCTCGTCGTCGTCGTCGCTTTGAGCGCGTCCACTTCTCCCGGGTCTTCGCACGGTAACGATGGGTTGTAATAATACCCCGTCATTTTTTATTCTTGTTTATGTTGTTGTTTATGTCTGTCGCGCGCGTGTAATTTTAAAGAGTGACGAGGAGATGTGATGAAAACGACGAGTGCAAAAGTGTTAATAAGAGGAGTTGGCTGCTTCTCTGCACTTTTTCGTATTGTGACGTGTGATTTTTGAGTTTTTTTCTGAAAAAAAAAGGAGAGAATTTTTTAAGAGCTCTAGCTCTTTTCCCTCTCGATGATGGTCTTCAAAAAAGGTGCTTCTCTTCGCTGTTTGTTGTTGTGGTGTGCTTTCTTTTCGTGTTTCTGTGGTTTGAGAAGAAGAGAGAGAGAGAGAAGAAGAGAGAACAAGAGAGAGTTTCGTAGAAAGAACACGAACGCGAGAGGAATACACGTAATACATACGAGAGAACAACATCGTCACAACAAGAATATAAGAATGAAAATCTTGAGAAAGAACGAAGGTCTTGTGTCGAACTTTGAGATGTGCGAACTTTTGAAACAACGCGAGTTGAAACGACACGAACAAGTCGGAGGAGGAACAGAAGTAGGAGACGAGGAGAACAACGAGTTTGATAATAATAATAATAATAATAATAATACAAATAGTTACGACGAAGGGATGCCAATAGATGAACACGACGATGAAGAAGAAGACGAAGAAGAGTTTGTGCCGTTATACCCAACCCCACACGCACCGTTTGAAACGGAGATTCTGATGTTGAAGGAGTTTAAAGAAAAAGGCGTGCGGGTCGGGAAACACGAAAGACAAATGATTCAAAAGTTTATCGAGGGTATTGTTGAACTTGATCTGACCAAAGCGGAAACGTTGATGTTGATTAATTTGAGACCGAGCGGGAAGAAGAAACACGCGATTGTGAAAGCGATTGTGGAGTCGAGCGCAGAACGCTTCGCAAGCGAGGAGGAGTTGGACGACTTGTTGACTTTAGTGAAGAAATATTTGTTATAAGAGAGAAGAAAATAAGGAATGAATATTGAAGTGGACGTCTACAAAGCGCTGGAAGCGCTTTTGCTTCAAGAATGTTCTGGAGATGCAATTGTAGACGACGACGACGACGAGAAAACTTTCGCGAGTAAAAATGTTTCGGTTTCGCGAGTGCGTTTGGCGATGAAGTTAAGTGAAGAAAAAACAACTCTTCGCAATACGTGCGTCGTCGTCGTTAAATATGGACGAAGCTTCGAATCAAAAGTGCATTTGGATAGGCTCGGGTTCATGGTGAGCGACGACGAGAGCGTCTCTATTCCAGTACCATCGAATGATGATGATGATGATGATGGTGACGGTGATGCACTAGTCTTTGAAGTGTGGTCCGAAAATCTCCTCGTAGGTATCGGTAAAACGACTCGACTACAGAAGGAAACCGTGGTTAAGATTAGAAATCCCCTTAGCAAGAAGGATACCACGGTCGCAATACTCGCGATCGTTGTAGTTTAGGTGTAGAAATAGTAAATGTAGTAATGTAGATAGTGTTACAGACTGTTAGTATAAAAACGTGACGGATGCGCTAAAAGCTAAAATCAAATGAGGCCCGGTCTGGTCGCCGCGCCGGGCGACAACCAAGTCGTCTTGTACGTCTTCGCCTCTGGATTCCAACCTCGCACGTTTTTCATCACCCTATTCTCTCTTTCTCTGATTTCTCTGCAATCTTTCGCGTACCGTCTATCTTCCTCTGCTTGTAAAAACGGAACTAATATCGCTCTCGCGTTGTGCTTCTCGTCCAACACTTTTCGTCGGTGTTTGTTCCCTTGTCCTATTTGATAAAAACCGTACACGGCTGCGGCACAGTAGGCGCCGAATAAAGCAAATCCCGATGGACCAGTGGATGGAATGCGTCGCGCGTAACGCACGGATGGGTAACCGCCCGGTGGTGGACCGTCCTAAGTAATAATAGAAGAAGAAGTTCTCGTTATGAGTATACGTGTTTTGTTGTTCAAAAGAGAGAGTTGTTGAAGAATCGAATGTCCCTCCTTTTGTCAAAATCCGACGACTTGAAAATAGAAACGAAATTGGCGTATTCGACGCGCTACATTTGATCGTCTCTCACGGAACGACGCGTAAACAAAAGCAAACGTATCGTTGCTCTTCGTATTCATCCTCCGCGGACCGAAGAGATTTTCGAATCGAGTCTCTTTTGACCATTTTTTTTTACGCGGGACGCACACATTTTATAAAAAGTAAGCGCAACGGAAAATGCAAAACGCGAAGAGGAACTTATTAAACAACGATTTGATGATTAAACCTATTCTTACCTGCATCACCGGCATGTCCAACACGGACTTCATTCCGGCCACACCCCGAATAGTCGCCTCCGTCATCGTGTGCTCGTTCGCGTTCTACTGCTATGTGTGTATATACGAGCGCACGTTCTCGTGCTTTTTTTTTGTGAAGAAATCTAAACTTGGACTCTCATCTGAATTCCTCATTGATCATCTGAACTCTTTGGTACGAAAAGGTTTGTTTACTCGTTTGTTTTTTATGCGCGCATGCGCAAGAGAGAGAGAGAGAGAGAGAGAGAGAGTTTTGTTTCGTTTCAGTCGATCGCATTCCTCCTTTCTCGTTTCGTGTTGTTATTGTTTGCCGGGGCTCTCTCTTCCTGTATTGGAAGAGGAATCGGTTTTGTTTCTCTTTCGCGTCGCTTTTCGTTTCCCCATCCATCATCATCGGCGGAGAACTTACGAGAGTCAACTTTTCTTTTCTAAACACAAAACGCAAAGATAGATAGACAGAGAGAAGGAGAAGAAGAAGAAGACAAAAAGAAGACATGGGAGGCGGTCAAATCCAAGTGGACATCGGGGACGTCGACGACCCAGTCGACCCGAAGTTACAAATCGAAGACTTGTGCAAACCAAAGTGCGAGGCGTTTTTGAAAGCGTACGAGGCGTGCGCGGAACGCATCGAAGGCGACGAAACGGGAGAGAAACATTGCACGGGGCAATACTTCGACTTTTGGTCGTGCGTGGACCACTGCGCGGTTGGGCCGACGATGAAGCACACGAGTTAAATTAGTAGCAAAACAAACAAATCGATAACGACAACAACAACAATAATCGAGTTTTATAATCTATCTACTGCTGCTTTATTACACTACATCAAACTTTCTTCGTTCTGAACCTACCGAATCGAGCTAAAATCCGAGAACAACATCTTCCTGTTGCGATACTCCTCGCTCTTCTTCTTCTTCTTTTCTCTGCTCTCCTTCTCTCTAGAACTAGAACTACCGCTAGAACTACCGCTACTACTATGGGCGCTGACGTGAGTGCTCGTGTGCTTCTCCGCCGCGGTGCCGCTTGCTTCCACCGGCCAATGCTCGCTCAAAAAGTCGTCAGAAACCGACACCGCGCTTACGTGACCTTGACCTTCCTCCGACGCTAACAGCTGATCGAGCAAATCGCCACCGAACACGTCGATGAACGGCGCGTACAAAGGCCTCAGAATCATCAAGAATATCAACCCGATCGGTAAACATATCAAAAACAAACGCGCTTTCCGAGTGCCTCTGACGTGCTCGGGATCTCTGTTCAACTTTGCAACCGGGTCCGTCATCGACGCGGCGTGTTTCGGCGAAGACGACGACGTTCCTCCTCCTCCTCCTCCTCCTCCTCTTTCTCGGGAAGGTTTCGACGATTTTGCTTCCGGGTCGATGTCCACGTGAGTATTCGTCCCCGGTCTTCTGCCGATGCACCACGCGGGTAACGCGCTAGATAAATGCTGCTTCCTCTGGTGCGTCGTCGTCATTTATTCGACGATATATTATCACGCTCTCTTTCTATTTATTATTGATATTATTATTACGCGTGTGTGTGTTTGTAAGAACAGAGAGAGAGTGTCGTGTGAAATCTATGACGAAACGAACAGAGGAGAGTCTTTGAAAAGACGAAAAATACTTTGATGCTCCTGTTTACGATATTGCGAACAACGCGCCGTGATGATGGTATACGATCACATCAACATTTTCTACGTATAAATACATCTACTCTCTGATTCTATATTCTAATTCTATTCTACCATGAAGACGATCGATTTGATTACTGTCATCTTTTCTTCGTCGTCATCTCTTCTTTCAGATGAAAGTTTTCCTTCTCTAACTCTCTGATTTTCGCCAACGCGACGAATAAAGGAACGAACAACAACAAACTCGCCAAGATGGAAGGAACGCCGATGGGGACGTATTTCGTACCCCACGAGACGCAAAGATTCCCCCACGGCGCACAGGCTTGAACGAAAACATCGTCCGAGGTCAATTGCATCATTCCATCCTCGAACGCACCGATCTTCTTCGCGACACTTCTGCGTCCTCCAAATTTCACGACGAGAGTTTTGGGAGCAGTTAAACCGAGTTTGAGCGACGACGACGATGACGACGAAGAAGAAGAATACGATGATGATGATGATGATGATATCGATGTCACCGCAGCATGTTTAGCAGCGGTGTACATTTTGTGGTGGTTTTGTTCTTGTTTTTTTTTTCCTTTTTTTAATCCCCCACCAAAAAAAGCAAAACAGAGGAGGAGGAGAGTTCAAAAAAAAAAGAGAAGAGAGAGAATCTCTCTTCTTCATTCTTATTCTTCTATGTATATTATTGATAACACATAACATAACACATACACAAAGAGAGAGAGAGAGAGAGAGAGAGAGAGAGAGAGAGAGAAGATGACGGAGGAAAACGACGACTTAAACGGGACGACGACCACTACGCATCGCTCTGCTCCGGACGACGACGGTGGTCTTCGCAATCGGAGGAAAAACGGTGGTGATGGTGTAAAAGAGAGACGAAATGGATTATCATCATCAGAAGCCGCAAGAAAGAAGAAAAAAGAACGACGAGATTCCTTGGACCAGATGCGAAAACGGGAACAAAATCGGATACCTTTGATCGAACTATCGACGAAATATATCTTTTACGCTCTGCTGGTGCTTCTGTTGGCCTTGGTTATTCCCATCGTGCTGAGGCAGTTGGCGAATAAAATGGTTGGTTTAAACGATAAGAAGAAGAGCTCTTCTTCTTTCTTTGGTGCCAAAACGTTGTTAAAAAAATGGTCTCTGATTGATTCAAAGTCCACGGATACGAAGTTGTTGTTAGGGGACATGTACCGAGCGGACATGGATACGGACGAAGCGATCGAGACGTTGAGAGAGGTGACGGTGAAATACGACTCTGCGTTGAAACAACAAGAAGAGGAGAAGAAAAGCGGTAGCGGGAGTAGCGAATCTTTAAAAGCGAAGAGCAAAGAAGCGAGCGTACGATTAGCGTTGGCTTTGTTAGATAAAGCGGACGGGAACGCGGCAAAGAGTCCGCTAGGATTTACGCACGATAAGACGCCGTTGGTAGAGGCGAAGTATAACTTGAAGAAAGCGAAAGCGATCGAAGAAGAGTTGCAAACTAGAAGAAAAGATGGCGGAAAAGACGACGACGACAACGATGAAGACAATAAGAACGTGAATAAGATTGAGATTGAGGTTGCTTTGTCGCGAGTATATCAACACGAGCGTGATTTTCCATCCGCGGTTGCTATTTTGAACGAAGCGTTGGAAAAGAAACCGTCGAGCACGGAGGCGAGATGGCAGTTGGCAGTCGCGCACCAAGGCGCCGGCGACTGTCAGTCGGCGTTGGAGCAATATCGCGTGTTGATTGAAGACGCGAAAGTCAAGCACGCGCACGTGTATTTGCGAGCGAGCATGTGTTTACTGCACGGACGCAAAAAAGAGGATAACTCGACGAAACCGTTGAAAATGCATTCGATTTCTGGGAAAGGCGTCAAGACGAAAGTCGATCCGAGTCCAGAGGAGGTTGTGCAAGCGATTTCATATTTAGAGGCGGCGACGACGATCGATTCGAGCTTAGGACACGCATGGATGCAGTTGGGATTAGCGCATGTTCTGCGAAACGCACCGAGAGAAGCCATCGGACCGTTGGAGAGAGCGAAGAAAGAACTTGGGGAGAACTCGTTGACGGCGGACTTCCACTTGGCGGCGGCGTATCAGCAAGCGAACAGATGTAAAGACGCGATTCCGTTGCTTATGAACGTGGCGCAAAAATCTAGAGAACAACACGAACGCATGATGCACATCGATAACATGAAAGATGGGAGAGCGCAAAAGTTAGAAAGTTCTATCCCCGCGCACGAAGCGTTCTTAAGAGCCGGTGGGTGTAAGTTTCTCATGGGCGAAGTCGACGGCGCCATCGAGTTGTATCGCGAAGCGTTGGTCTCCTCGGATAAATTCGCACCAGCATTAGTAAACTGGGGTATCGCGTTAGAGCATAAAAAAGAGTACGACAAAGCCGAAGAAAAGTACAAGCTGGCGGTGGAGAAGAACCCAAATATGGCGGAAGCGTACGCGCGATGGGGCACTTTGAACTTTGGACAAGCGAGAACGCTCGTGCAAGCGTTCGTCCATAAACGGCGCGAAGAGAAGAACAAGAAAAAGGTCTGGAAAGACCCGGAGGAATCGAAGGAGAGAAAAGAACTTGGAGCGTTAATCGATGCGGCGTTTTCGAGGTTGGAGAAAGCGGCCGCTTTGGACCCGAATCACTCGATTAATCAAAGACTCTCGTTTATGAGGCAACAAGCGAAAGCGTTGATTAAAGAAGTCGAAGGTAAGAATGCGAAAATGGACGAGCCGTGGGATTTGAAAGAGGAAAGAGAAAGTAGCCAGCAACAGCAGCAGCAACAATAATAAGGACAAGATGAGTAGTAGCGTATTAAGCACAAACGCGTAACGTATTTGTCGTGTTATTAATCCTAAATAAAACATACACCTGCAACAACGAATATCATACGCTTTGTCTTTCTACTTACGCTTCTAAAACTTCCTCTTCTTTTTTTTCGTCAACGCTAATGCTATTATCATCGTCCATCTTCCCTATCTTTTTATTCTCGCTCCTTCGCCTCAAATCGTCCGTTTCTAAACGCAAAATCAACTCTCCTTTTGTTCCGGAGACTTTCAACCCTCTCGTTTTCAAGTCGTGTTTCAACTCCATTCCGGTTCTTCCGAAATACGGTCCGAAATACGCCACGCCATGCTCGGAAACCAAACCTTTCTGCTCCAAAACGTTAAACACGCGTTTGCAAACCACGTCATCTCTGACGATATCCCCGTATTCGACGTCGTTGTTCTTCTGTAACGTCTCTCTCGCGTGACCGTACGCCGCAATTAACAAACTCTCCGCTCTTCCGTGATCCTTCTTCCTTTGCAACATATCTTCCGATTCCGGGAAGACCATCTTCGCCATCTCGATCGAATCATCTTTACTCGTTTTCTTACCACTCAACCCCAACGCGAGCTTCCACGCCTGAGGTTTCACCACCTCCACTCTCGTCGTCTCTGGGTTCACGCACGATTCTAAAACACCTTTCCATAAACCAAAATTGTATCCTTGCACGAACGCCGTCTGCGCGCTAAAGCCGAACTCGACGCCGCCTTCTTCCACGAATACGACGCTCGAATGTCCACCATTCCCATCGCTCGGCAAGTCCAGCTCTTTCACTTTTTCAATCATTTTTGCCACGTCCAATCGTATCCTCTTTTTCCCGTTCACCGTAACCGTCATCGTCGGCACGTCCACAATTTCAACCGTTTGCACGTCTCCGGCAAAGTCACCCCTTATTATTGCCAACGCCCCTCCTGCGTCGGAATCGCACCCGACCACGGCCCATTTGTACCGTTTCTTCCTCGGCGCGTCGTTCACTTTCTCGTTTTCGTTATTGTTACTCTCGACGACTTTGGCGACGATTTTGACTCTTCTTCTGCTTTTCTCTCGCAACAGAACAGACACCGACGACGACGATTTTGAAGAAGGGGATAATAGATTTTTCTGTGCTCGTCTTCTACTCAAACTGGAAACGTTCGTTGCGAATGATGATGATGATGATGATGAACACGACGATGATGATGAAGCAAACGTCCGTTGTTGTTGATTAGTATACGCGGTGGAAGGAGACGATTGAAATGTGAGCGCGCGCATCATCATCGAATGATGTAGGAGTACTAATACGTCTCTTTGGCGTCGTCTGCAGAGGAGGAGATGAGACATTTAGAAATGTGAAGAGAGTTCGTTTTAAAACGAAACACACAAACGTCTCTTTTTTTTCGACTGGTCTCTTCTTTTGGTTTGTACAAAATACTGTATGACAGTAGTTCATAGAAGAGATAATAAAGTTCTCACTTATTACAACAACAAGAATGATGATGATGATGATCATTAGTATTAACGATGATGATAACGATGATAATAATAACAGGTAACATATATATAATACATCCATTATTCACACGCGCTCGGCGGCTTTGGGAAGCTTTCAAACGCTGTGGTTCTGGTCTTTTTTTTTATTGTGCGAACAACAACACGAACAAGGCACTCTTTTTTTTTATCTGGAAGAAACGACTGCGTCCCAGGAAGGCAACGGGCAGAAACCTTCGGAGATCAAAACGTACTCGGATTTCGCGAAACGCAAGCGAGACCCGTCTTCGAGCATCTTCGTCATCTTATCCGTGACGACTTCGTCGTCTAAGAAAATCGTCGACCCGGGTAACGGCGAGACGAATAAATTTTCAGCATTCAACGTAAATCGAACCGCGTGATTGACGCCCATTTTCAACACGCCTTTGTGCCTTTTCAAACACTTGGAAATATCGAACGGTTCCAACGGGCACTCCAAATTTACATCGCACGGCTCGTCTTCGTCCATTCGCGCGTCCATGCACCCAGGTTTGTCTAATAAGAAAGTGAATTGACACGCCGCGCTTTCTTCTTCTTTTTTCTTTTTCTTCAACAAAGTCTTTTGCTGACTCACATAAGATGATGATGATGATGATGCGCGGCGTCTGTTATTTAACGCCGGAGAAACGCCCGTCGGTTGAAGACAAGAAATGTAAAGCATTGCGAGCGAGCGGCGAAAAGAGCAAATCTGGGTGCTCTCGTGGTGAGTTCTTTGGTGATTGTTGCAGAGGAAGGAATCGTGAGCGTGTGTGAATGTTGTTGAGCGTCAAAATTCTAAAGCACGACACGTCGGATTTTTCCTTTTCCTGTTTTGGTGTTGGAAGATGAGATCCTTTTTGTCCTCTTTCTTGTCTCGCTGCGTGTGATGGCGTAAAATACATTCATTTAAACAATCTTCTTCTTCTTGACTTCCTCATTACAAAAACTTCACCTTAATAATACTAATAAACAAACAAATTATTCGAGCTAACCACCACCACGGGTAGGCCACTTGGCACCCAACGGTTCCTCCACAAAAGTCCGATCTTTCAACCCGAGCGCAGTGATCACCTTTTCGTACTTCAACGGCTTGGTTCGACGAAGATACTTCAAAAGTTTCTTTCGTCTCTCCAACATTTGCGATAAACCTAATCGACTGTGCTTATCTTTCTTGTGGACTTTTAAATGTTCCGTCATGTACGCGATTTTAGCAGTGAGAGCGGCGATTTGGACATCGGACGAGCCGGTATCCGCCGACCACCGCGCGTGCTCTCTACGAACTCGGGCCAACTCAATCTTGTTGATTTCAGCTTTAGAAGCGGTTTCAACGCCTTTGAATTTGCGAACCATTTCGCGATAGCTGCTCGGATCAAGGCTCAACACCTCCCCGTCCGTGGACAAAAGAGATGTAGGAGTGGTGGAGACGAATCTCCTTCCTCGAAGGAAAGAATTGTTGTTTGTTTCATTTGTTGTTGTTTTTGTCGTCGTCGCCGTCGTAAAGAACGATGCTGCTGCTGGTGGTAAAACCAAAGCTCTCTTTTTATCTACTACGGTTGTACTTGTTGTTGTTGCTAAAAGTCGATGCCCCCCTTCGATGAAAGACGAAGAGCGACCTCGCGCGGCTATTCTCCTCCATAAACTCATTTTCAATATAATTCTAATAAACTACTAATATAAGTCAAAGAATATATGAAATTAAGCGGCGTTGGAGTTCGGCGACTTCTTCTTGCCCGGACCGACGACGACGTTGACAAATCTTCTGTTGTAAACGATGCGCTTGCCCGCTCTTCCCTTTGGGCGTTTCTTCGTTTCTTGTTTGGCAACTATTAATAATTTGGTTTCAAAGAGAGTGGAGTAGTGAGGGAAAGAAATTATGTTAGTCATATGTGATATCGACAAAAGATATGAACCGAAGTGAAAGCGATGAAAGAGAGCGCACTGACGCGTGAACATAACCCAACGCGATCTGTTCCGGTGAGGTTCCGATCCCACGTAACTTCGCGACACCTCTTTGACGCCGCATTTCCGAGCGCCGATTTTCACCGTCGCTACACGAGAGAGGGCTTCCCACAAAAGGTGCAAAAATTACGCGTATGCGCGCGAGGGATTCGATAAAAAAACCTCCACGCGAACGATTACAAATCACTATTCTCGTTCAAAACGACGTACCCTTCGGAGTTTGACCTCGGACTTTACCGGCACGAGCGAGCGAACCGTGAACTTTTCCCATTATACGTTACGTTTATGCACGTAAGATTTGAGTCTTAGTTTTTTTATGCCGGATTTCGCGTCGTCTTTTCCTCTTCAGTTTTTGTTTTTTTCGACGGATCAAAACGTCGATTTTTATAGCCGTTGTTGCCACTTTTTTAGCGACATCATCCTCGCCGACTTATACACACACACACACACACACAAGAACAACAAAAATGCCTTCCGACGAACAACAACTCGCAGAACCACTCCTCGACGACGGCGGAAACGACCGATTCGTTTTGTTTCCGTTGAAGTACGATGCCGTTTGGGAAATGGTACGTTTATCATACGATATCATTTCTTCTATTTTCAAAAATCTTTCTGTTTTCGAAGCGTTTGAAATTTGTGCGTGTGCTGACGTTCTCTCCTCTCTCTCTCTCTCTCTCTCTTCCTATTATTAATTACAGTACAAGAAAGCGCAAGCGTCGTTCTGGACCGCTGGTACGTTTTACTTCTTCTTCTCGTTCGTTCTTGTCTCTGTTCTTCTTTAGTTCTTCTTCTTCTTTGCTCTCGCTTTGGACATTTCAAAAATTAACCTTCTTCTTCTTTCCCTGAAACTCTCTCTTTCTCTCTCCGATTTCAACAGAGGAAGTCGATTTACAAGACGACATGAAGCACTGGGAAAAGCTCACCGCGGACGAGAAGCACTTCATCTCGCACGTGTTGGCGTTCTTTGCCGCTTCGGACGGGATCGTCTTGGAAAACTTGGGCGTTCGTTTCATGAAGGAGATCCAAATCCCGGAGGTACGTTTTTTGTTTTGTTTTTCCCCCCTCTTTCCGAGAGAGAAATGTGTGCATCCCCGCGCGAATTCGTATTCGTATTCTCTGCGCGTTCTTCATCACGCGAACGTGATACTCACCGAAAACCACTCTTTTCACAGGCGCGAGCGTTCTATGGATTCCAAATTGCCATCGAGAACATTCATTCTGGTACGTTTATTCGATGATCGTTTTTAAACGCCGCGCGCTCCTCTCCTTCATGATTTTTTTTTCCGTTCCTCCTCTCTCTTTCTTTCGACACCTTTAAGAGGATGACGTCAAGGGGAAGAATAAAACTAACATATGCCGAAAATAAAAATTTTCTTTCATGAATTACAACAGAAATGTACTCTCTCCTCATCGATCAATACATCAAAGATCCGGTGGAGAAGACGAGATTGTTCAACGCGGTCGATACGATCCCGTGCGTGCAAAAGAAAGCCCAATGGGCGTTGAAATGGGTGCGTGATCTCGTTGCGCGTTTTGTATGTCGTTTACTTTTGCGCGAATAATGTGCGCACCCTCGTTTGAAACTTTTTCTTTGATCTGTGAATGGAAACTTACCCTTTTAAATTATAACGTATTAAACGAAACAGATTGACGGCTCTGAATCCTTCGCCGAACGTTTGGTCGCGTTCGCCTGCGTCGAAGGCATCTTCTTCTCCGGCTCTTTCTGCTCAATCTACTGGCTCAAGAAGAGAGGCATGATGCCGGGGCTCACCTTCTCCAACGAGTTGATCTCCAGAGACGAAGGTTTGCACAGAGATTTTGCGTGCTTGCTTTACACGATGTTGAACAACACGCCGGGCGAGGAGAAGTTGAGAAAGATTGTTACCGAGGCGGTTGAAATTGAGAAGGAGTTTGTGTGCGACGCGTTGCCGTGCGCGCTCGTCGGCATGAACGCCGACATGATGAGAGATTACATCGAGTACGTTGCCGATCACTTGCTCTCGCAGCTCGGCTTTGCGAAGGAGTACAACACCGCGAACCCGTTCGACTGGATGGAATTAATTTCTTTGCAAGGCAAGACGAACTTCTTTGAGAAACGTGTCGGCGAGTACCAAAAGTCTGGCGTCACCGGCGGGTCTGGCTCCATGTCTACCTTTGCGCTCGACGAAGACTTTTAATGTTATTATTCTTTAAGCAGCGGCAGCAGAACCAGCAGCAGCACAGCAAATTAGTTTGGGAGAGAGAGAGAGGGAGAGAGAGAGAGAGAGAGAGAGAGAGAGAGAGAGAGAGAGAGAGAGAGAGAGAAATTGTAAATGTACAAGGACGTGAAGAGAGGAGGAGGAAAAGAAGAAACGAGTTGGGAAGAGACGCGTGGAAGTGAAGAAGAAGAAAGAGGAGGAGGAAGAGACCAACTTATTTCAAAGAAGGAGAGAAAAGAGGTGAGGAGTTTTCCCGAAATTGAGACGGGGAAACGTGCGATTACATAAATACTACTATTATTAGCGCGCTGATAAATCCTACGTAGCGTTGTCAGTGAACCGAACAAACAAATACTTAAATTATTATTACTCGTACGAGTATTCGTATTTTAACTCTTTCAAAGCGGCTTTCTATGCTAAAACTACAAATTTCCATAACTAAAAATCCAATCTCTAAAACTAAACTCTCATCATACCGTCGCTTTGTCACGATTACGTCTCGTAGTTCTATATCGCTTCACCGCGCGGAACTGTCGTCGAGCTACGCAATACAAAACCGTGAATATAGAGACGAGGAGTAGATATTTCCATGTGTCGATATCCTGGTCTCTCGCCCCGAACATCTGCGACCTCGCGTGGCCTTTCCTATTTATCTTATTACTCCCTCTCAGTCTTGCACCTGTTCGAAGTTGACCGGCGCCACGAAGCGACTGGTAGTCATGATTCGTGTTAACAGGAAGTACTGAATCCGAAGGAGAAGCCGATAATGCAAATGTTGTTTCTGCTTCTTCTTTTTTTCCTCCATCGCTCAGCGCCGTTCTCGACGAACCACTTCCATCTTCCTCTTTTCTTTCTCCGACTGCGGGATGCGCCCGCATCAAATGCGCAAAGCTCAACCCTGCTCCCGCCCACGACTCGACGACATCATCGTGCTTCTCCTTTGTGACTGGATTAAACATTGCGAAGCAATCGTCAAAGTGCGCCTGCGTGTCGCCATAAATTTCCCACGTAAACGCCGCTGGAACTTTCACCACATCAAACGCGTAATCCGTTACCGTCCCGTGCGCTAAATATCCGACGCCTTTCCCTCCGCTCCCAGTCACGCACCGTTTCCCGCAGTGCATTTGATTGATCTCCTCACCAATCTTTCTCGCAAACTCTGGATACTCTCCTTTCGGTTCCTCGTTCTTGTGATCGTACGGCGTAAAAATAGCCTCCATCCCCGAGTGCACGTTTACCCAAGCGTGCGGTTTCACGTCTTTAAACAATTTCTCCAAAACTTTCGACTCGGGTTCTGACATCGCGTAAGGGCCTGGAAACTCCTCGTTCGGATCGTAATCTTTCTCTTTGACGCCGAAATTTACCGGAAAATTTCTATTCACGTCCACACCTCGACCGTTCTTCCGTTCGCAAAACTTCTTTGACTCTTCCACCATCGCTCGGCCGTTGACGTTTTCAATCGGGATGATGGTAAACGTCGTTTGTTTTAACGATTCGAGGAAAGAGTGGCGGTCAGTCGTCGCTTTCTGCATAGAGAATGCACTGCTGGTGTTGCTACTGTTGTCTTCTTCTTCGTCGTCTTCTTCTTCTTTTGCCGCGGCCTCGACTAACGTCTCCATAAATCGAAACGCCGTATCCACCGTAATCAACTCTCTCCCGTGTTCTCCAAAGTCAAACATCAGTCTCGTTTTCTTCCTATTCTCAACCTCGTCAAACTTTCCGTCTAAATTAATCGTCACCACGGGGATGATCACGGAATACGACTTCGCGTTCGCGTTCCCGCCAAATTCGGCGATTTTATCCCCGACGCCGTTCGCCGTCGATTTCTTCACGTATTTCACCCGTAACACGGATCGATAATCCGTTTCCAACTTTACTAACTTTTCTTTGATTGCGTTTTGGGTGAGATAATAGGAAAAATCGGGTTTCGCGCGCGTGTTTGGTTTCATCTTCTTTCTTTCTTTCACCACCACCACCACTTTGTTTTGAGAGAGATGCTGTTACTCTTCTCGATGTTCAACAACAACGCCCCGTGTCTCCTCTCTCGTTCTCATCATCCGAACCGTTTTAAAGAGTTCTTTTGTATTCTCTCTCTTCTTTTTTCTGATGATTTTTTCATATGTCAAAGCAAGAAGTTGAATCAAAAAACATCACACTGCAGCAGAGTTAAAAAGTAAACAACAACATGTCTTCGACGACGCTTAATGATGACGAGAAGAAGAAGAAGAAGCAGAAAGACGAATCCAAAAACGAAGAAGAAAAAGGAGGAACAATCATCCCATCTTCGGTTCGCGCGGACGGTTCGGTGCGTAAACCCATCCGCATCCGCGCGGGATACGTGAACCAATTTGAAGTCAAAAAGTACGTCTCTCCGGCGCTGAGACAAGAAGAAGTTAAAGAAGAAGAAGAAAAGAAGAAGGCTTCATCGAGTGCGAAGAGTAGTAGTAGTAGTAGTAATAATAATAATGAGAATAGCAGTAGTAATAGCGCGGTGATCTCTGCTACTTTGAATAACAACAACAACAATACGACGGCGGCGCAAAGGAAGAACGCGAAACGACGAGAGAAGAAACGACTGGAGCAACTGCAAGTGGAAGAGCAAAAGCAAGAGAAAACGATACCGACGAAGAAGGAAGAAGAAGAAGGAGCAAACGCAGAACAGGAGGAATACTTGACGACGGAAATCAAACAGTTACGAAAGCAATTGCAACAGTGCGAACGGATCGAACGGAAACGCATCGAGGACGAGTCGAAAGTTAGGCCGAGCGAGTGGGTGAAACTCGGCGAGTACGACGAAACCGTCGACGCTTTAGAGAAGCTGCAGAGAGATTTAGCGAACATGCAGTTTCCAGCTTCAGAGGAGAAAAAGGAGAAGAAGGAACGCAAAGAGTGAATAGTATCGTTTAGAACACCTTTTAATTGTATTTTGCTAATAACTCGCGCGCGCCCACTTCGTCTATTGACAATAAATCTCTTCTCTTTTTCTATGCATGTGTTTTACAACTCGCCGTCGTCGTCCCGACGCGTCGAAGCGCTCCTACCGTTGCTCCTCTTCATCTCCTCCGACTTCCTTCTCCAAATTTCCATCTCGTCCTCGTGGTTCAATCCTAACTTCTCGTGCAATTTCTGTCTCTTTCTATCCCTGTGTTCTAACTTCCTCTTCAAATGTGACTCGTCCGCGAGTAACTTTTTCTTGTGCTCGATATCTCGCACCGAACTCGCCGCTTTCCTGTTTTTCGGTTTCTCGTACCCGTAAAACACGTCTCGGACGATCGTTTTAAGACTATAATCCGCATTCGATAACGACAGAAGAGGATTAAACACGTTTCGGTGAAACGCTTTCCCCACGTAGAAGATAACGATCGCGTAACACGCGCATTTGATCGCTTTTTCAATCGCTCTCACGAGAAGCGACGGTGGCGGGTCGATGTTGAATTTTGAAGCTCTTCTTCTTCTTCGACTGCTACTGTCATCACTACTTCTCGGAGAGTGAGGCGGGGAAGTCGCCGCGAGCGTTGGTTTCTTTATTTCTTGTTGTTGTTGTTGTTGTTGTTGCATCGCAGGCAGCGATGGCTCCTCTTCCGCGATAGAAGACATCATCTTTAACAAAGAAGAGAGGAATTCTTGTGAGACATAACTCTTTTCTCTCGTGCCTTTTTCTGCTCTTTTCTTCTTCTTCTTCTCATGCGAGCAAATTTTTTACAATCTCTTCTTCCACTCTTTCCCGCGCTTCAAACACATTTGAAGAACTTTTAGACATCACAACATTTTTGCGTGACTTTTCTTCAAACGCACACCACCACCTGTGATCGATCATCGCTGTTGTTGTTGTTGTTGATAGTGTTGTTGTTGTTGTTGTTGTTCTCTTTTTGTAGCACATTATTAGTACACGCCGCACGACGACGCACGGAAGGAAAAAAGTCATCATCTGATCTCATCAGAGGAGGCAAAAATGCCGCGGCAACAAAAGATGACGAAGAGCACAACAACGAGAAGAAGAAGAAGACGAACAACAACAACAATATCATCATCAGGGTTGTTGGCATCGTTAAACAAGCCGATGAAAATAGCCGTAGCTCTTTTCCTTGTCGCGCTCGCGTCTCTCTCGTCGTCGTCGTCGTCGTCGTCGTCGTCATCAACACCATCATCATCATCATCATTTACGACGGTCGCGGCGAGAAAGTTGATTGAAAAGCCGTCGAAGAAAGAGATGAAAGAAAACTACTTGGTGAATCACCCGCGACCGTTTTCGTGGGCAGAAACGAAAGCGCCGGACACTTCGGCGTTCGATAAGCACGTGCAGAAAGTAGCGAAGGAAAATTTTGAGAAGAAGATGAACCCAGACCCGGTGGAAGAGGACGACACGGCGTGGGACGATAACATCGTGGACCCGGATTACGAAGAAGAAGAAGAAGATTTGGGAGAGATGGGAGCGGCGCCGCCAAGTTTGTTAGACGCGTTTAAGAACAAAAAAGTCCCGAAAGTGGACACGATGAGTAAAGATGAATCTCCGTTCGTGGAAGTTTTAATATTAGCCCCAAGCGCGTTCTTGTTGATTGGTTTGATGTACATGTGGAGATGTAAATACGCCTGGAAGGAAAATTTCCAAGAGAGTCAAGCGCTGTCAGAGTTGAATAAAGTGAGAGAGTCGAAAGAGTACGCTCTCTTTTCCGCGTACATTTCCAGCGGGAACTTTGACGTCGGGATGTTGTATTGGTCCTTGGGTGGCGCGGTGTTGTTGTTGCAAATGCAATACAACGCCGTGTACGCTTTAGTGCCGCCGATGACGAGTTTAGCGTTCGGGGTGTTTTATTCGATGATTTTCCAGAGGTCGTTGACGGGTATTCCCGGAGTTACGGGACCCCCGTTAGCGCAGAGATTGTTGATATTAGCGACATCGATAGTTTTGTTGATGAACATGATTTATTGCGAAGTGAATAAGAGTTTTGTGGCCAAGGCGGAGTATTGGTACGTCACCGGCGCGTTGGTTGTCATTCCTCAGTTGCTCGCGTTTTATCACAGAATGGGCGGATGGATTCAACACAATAGAGAATATAGATACAAAATGGTTGAATAAGAAGTGATGAAAAGGTCAACATCGTCATCAACAACAACAACAACGTCAATAGTCACATAGAATATCAATTTATACATATACATATAAGAACTGTACCTCATCATTAATGAATATTATTATATGCTACAAAACTAAACACGCTCTACTTTTTTTCTCACCTCTTCTTCTTTTTACTCGTATGTTTCCACTGCTTCTCTTTCTTGAGCAAATCCACCTGTCCAGGCACGCCCATCCCTTGCTCGTTCGGTAACGTCGCGCTCACTTCTACAATCTCCCAGATTTGGTCCATCGCCACTGCGTTTTTCACAGACTCTGGCAGATATTTCAGAGGCGAACGCAACCACGCGGATTGGTACGGTTTCGCTCTCGCCGCGTCGTCTTTGTCTTCGTTTTCGTTACTCGTGCTATCATCCGTCTCTCCCTCCTTCTTGATCTTCTTGATCTTCTTCTCTGTACTATTACTCGCTATTCCTTTGTGTTCGAATTTCCGCATCATCACCACTTTCACGTCGCAACTCGCCTTCTTTCCGTCCGCTATGAACGCGACCACTCGCACGTTCTCGCCTCGTTTGTTACACGACGCGTTGTACCAAAAATCAGTTTCTAAACGAACGCCGTCGTCGTCATTTCTATTCAAAGCGACGACGTTCAACACTCTCTGGCTCTTTTCCAGCTTTGGCATCGCGACTGACTTCGCTTTTTCGTACAAGAGTAAATCGTCGATGGCTAAATTGAACGCGTACAGAGTTAACGCGGATAAACCGAAACCGAAATAGCGTTGGAAACCGGTGGAGAAACCATCACGAGAATTTGGATTTGGATTCGACGAGGATGAATACGAATACGATCGGCATTGGTGGCTACTTCTGCGCGAAGAAGAAGAAGAAAGAAGTCTGCGGAGAATTTCTCTCTGTCGTCGCACGGTTGGAGGAGGTGGAGGTGAGCGAAACATTATACATTTATTGCCCCCCGGGAAGCCTTTCTTTGGTTCTCTCTTTTTTTTGTCGCGTTTTTTTTGTTTTTATCAGTTGTAAGATCTTTAAAACTACTCACAGTTCTGTTATGCGGTAGACTCTCGTGACGTGATCGGCACCGCACGTGGCTAAAACTATCTCTGATGACGACGGTTTAAAAGCTACTTTCGTCACTTCGGCGCGGTGAGCGTTTGGAATATCACCGGCGACGCTCCACTTCACGCTGTCTTCGTCGTCGTCGTCGTCTTTGCCCTTTCGCGTCCAGATTTTAATCGAACCGTTTTCGTGCCCGGTGGCGAAGGTTACGTCGTTCAAAACACTCACACACGTCGGCGCAGACGAACACGCGGAGTCGGACGACCACGATGGTTTCATTTCTTCTTCTGAAGACGAGGACGACGAAGACGCGTTTATTTGCCACACGTTTACTTTTTTGTCGCGTCCGACCGTGATGAAGAGGCTATCGTTCAAGAACGCCAAATCGTACATCTCTCGCGCGTGCGCTTTAAATCGGTTCGTTAACAACCATCCTTCAGATAAATCCTTAGAATCGTCGGAAATCCGAGTGAATACGCAGGCGTGTCGATCTCGCGAGGCGACAATTAACGTCCCTCCATCGTTTGAGAATTCCAAAGCGACTGCTGTGAGCGTCGGTCCTAACAGCGATTCCACCATCCGCCAATCGTTGTGCGTTTCGTTGTGCTCCCAGAGTAAGATTTCAGCCGTCGACTCCTTCGTTCCTTTTGCACCAGACGCTAGCAACTTTCCACTCGGATGCGCGGCGACGGAGAAAACGTCGTCGCCGTGACCGTACAGTTTTGACGTTTCCGGCCACAACGTGTTCGTCGCCAAGTACTCTTCAACAATCGTGCCGCCGTGTTTTACATCTAAATTTGCTTTCGAAAGCTCTTCTTGGAGTAACTCTACGTTCGCGTCTACATTTTCGTTGTTGTTATTATTGGTGTTGTGCACGCCTTTATTTGATAAACCGAGCGCGGAAGCTTCGGCGGCGCCTTCACCAGAAACAATCAAAACGTCCACGTTGTCGACGTTCATATTTCCAATCTTCGTGCGCTCCCAGAACACTCGAGGTGCTCGGAACGCACGGAGAGCTTTTTCGCTCGAGCCTGAAATAAATGATTGACTACTCTTACTACTATTTTGACTATTTTGATTATCGTTGCTGCTAGTCTGTCCAGACTGCCTATTCTTGGGCGGAGGCACGAATGCTAAACACGATATCGCGTGGCCGTGCGTTTGCGGTCTAGCAATTTCTCGCCACCCTTTCGGCGTTTGAATTCTATTTGTGTTGCGACAAGCGTCTTCGTTCCAATACCCAATCAACCTCGTCGTGTGATCTTCGGATCCCGTTAAGAAATATCTACCGTCGTTGTCCCAAACCAACGCTCGAATTTTATCCGTGTGCCCAGAATTTACCGGAAGCGATTCCCACGATTGTAACTCTTCGATAAACTCCCAAGCGTGCAACGCGCCAGATTGCGAGTGGGCAATAAAACAGTTTCTACCGTAAAACGAAGCGCCTCGATATCCAAGACAGTTTTCACCAGCTTCCCCGAGCGATGCTAACGAAAACCAAAGTGATGTTCCCATACTATCAGCCTCGTCATTCATCGACGGAGACCATAAGTTTACCGAGCGATCTGCCGATGCCGTTAGAAGCTGTTGATGCAAAGAAGATGGGACAGGATTGTCACTATTCTCTGACAATGGTCGCCACGCGCACGTGAACACCCAGTCTTCGTGTCCGCAAAGTAATGCTTCCAACTGGAAGTCCACTCGCGCGCCTCCTAAAACTTCCGAAGGCGGTCGCGGCGGCGCCGCTAAAGTTTCAAACGGCAAACGCGTATTCGTTGATTCGCTTTCTCCTAAAGTATCGTTTCTGATGACAATTTTCCAAACTCTCGCGTTTTTATCTTGGCTGCATGTGGCTAAATATAAAGTCATATTACTATCACTTTCACTATCGCTCGTCAAAGATTGAAACTTTGCGTCTCGAACCCAATCGTCGTGACCAACCAATTCCGTTATAAACTCGAAATCCGTCGCCGCCTTCGTATCTACGGCGTATACGCGCGTTGTACCATCCGCACATCCAACCGCGACAAACCTACTCGAAGACGATGATGGAGTAGTAATAGTAGTAGTAGTAGTAGTAGAAGAAATACGATCGGAAACGTCCACGCACATCGGTCGATGTTGCGAAGGGAACGCCTTCTCGCCGACTTGTTCCATCGTCCAGTTTGTGACATTTAGATTCCACAAACGCACGTAATCGTCCGCGGCAACCGTAGCTACGATGACAGAATCACTCGTCTCGCGTTTCGCGGCAATTTGCGTGATTGGACCGAACGAGTGCTCATTATTCGCTCTCGGTATCCATTTTCTTTTTCTGGCGTCTTCTTTTTCTGCAACAGCCTCCCACGCGATGACTGTCCCGCTCGCGTCGGCGGAGAGGACGATAACCGCGTTCGTATTATTCTCGTTATCTGATACATTCTTCTTCTCGACAATCTTCACGCACGTCACCGGCGCTTCGTGGTGTCGTTCTTTTGCGTCGGAACCACCAGCACCGACGCCGTCGCCCAAAATCGTCGCGACTCCACCCGAAGAAATGTGCAACTCGAAAACGTTCTTATTCGACGCGTATACGATTACATTCTGAGAATAATCCGCATCCAAAGCGTGCGCGGAGTGATTACATCCTCCGGAGACGTACTCCGGGTGGATTTTGTTGACCACCACACCCATTTTCGTTCCTCTTCTTCTTCGTAGGTTGTTGTTGGCAGTTAAAAAACTTGAGAAGAAGAAGAAAAACTGAAGAAGAAGAAGAAGCAAAAAAAAAATCGATTTTCACTCTCTTTGTAAAGAAAGAGGAGGAGGGGCGGCGGAATTACGCCAAAAACAAACAAACGCCTCTCACCGTTCGGTCGCGTTTCGGGAACACACACGCGCAATCCATTCATTCGATAGATTTTCCAACCCTTGGGAATAACTCGAACGTGAATTTCCATCGATATCGGAGAACTCTCGTTCGCATTTAGCCGAAGAAGTGAGCTGAGAGAAAGAGCGGGATTGATTGATTGGGAGAGAACTTGTTAACGAGAAAAACAACGCCCAATTTTTGCCTTTGGAATTTAGTACAACATATAATAATAAAAGATGGCGACGTTTTTGCTCTACGAGAGCGCGTCCGGTTACGCCTTGTTCGAGGCGAAAGACATGGATTGGGTCGGGGATACGCCGCAATCCGTGGCGGAAACCGTCAAGTACGTTTTCTTCTTCTTTGTCTTCTTCTTCTTCTCCGATTTTCTCTTCTTGGGCCGCCAAATTTTTCTTTCGTTGCGAGAGGGCAAATTCGATTTGTATCTCCTCTCTTCTTATTCGGATACACGTTTACTCACCGCGCGTATTTACTAAATTTCTACTATACTTTCTACAGTAACATGGATCGTTTCGGTAAAGTGTGCTCGTTGCAATCGTTCAAGCCGTTTAAATCGGCCAAAGACGCTTTGGAACAAATCAACGCCATCTCCGAGGGCGTTTGCACCGACTTGTTGCACAACTTTTTGGAGCAAAACTTGCCGAGAATCAAAGACGAGAAAAAGGCAAAGTTCACTTTGGGCGTTTTAGATTCAAAACTCGGGAACTCGATCGTAGACAGCATGAAAATTCCGTGCGTGTGCAACGACTCCATCAACGAGATGACCAGAGGCGTTAGAATACACTTTGGAAAGTTCATCAAAGGTTTGAAAGAAGGCGACTACGAAAAAGCACAGTTGGGTTTGGCGCACTCGTATTCGAGAGCGAAGGTGAAGTTTAACGTCAACCGTTCGGATAACATGATTATCCAAGCGATTGCGTTGATCGACACTTTGGACAAAGACATCAACACGTTCGTCATGCGCGTGAGAGAGTGGTACGGGTGGCACTTTCCGGAATTGGTGAAGATCATCGCGGACAACTACATGTACTGTCGATGCGCTTTGGCGATTAAGGATAAGGCGACGCTTTCCGACGGTCACGTGTCGGCTTTAGCAGAGATCACCGGAGACGAGGACAAAGCGAAGGAAGTCGTCGAGGCCGCAAAAGCGAGTATGGGACAAGATATCTCTCCGGTGGACATGATGAATATCGAGTCGTTCGCGAAGCGAGTCATCAAGTTGGCGGAATACAGAACGAACTTACACAACTATTTGAACGAAAAGATGCAAGCGGTACGTGTTTTTATTTCTTTTTTTTCTCTCTTGTTTGGTTATGTCGCGTCGTTGGGGGTGCGTGAAATATGGCGTTGATGATTTGATACACCTATCACAGACCTGATCTGAATTCTTTGATGCTACAATTCATGCACCACTCTGAGTCATATTACACGCAGCAACAAAACGACAACGCGAACATTTTTTACCAAATTCTCGTTCTCTGTTCTTTTATACCTTTTCGAGTATCTTTAGCATCGTCATCATTATCACGCTGACGTCGTATTTTTCTTCTCTTTTATCCACACAGGTTGCACCAAACTTACAAGCGCTCATCGGAGACTTTGTCGGCGCGCGTTTGATTTCGCACGCCGGTTCGTTGACCAACCTGGCGAAATACCCGGCGTCGACTGTCCAAATTCTGGGCGCCGAAAAAGCGTTGTTCAGAGCGTTAAAAACGAAAGGTAACACGCCAAAGTACGGTTTGATCTTCCACTCGCCGTTTATTGGTAAGGCTTCATCGAGAAACAAAGGTCGAATCTCGAGATACCTGGCCAATAAGTGTTCAATCGCCTCGCGAATCGATTGCTTCGCGGACGTTCAAACCTCCTTGTTTGGCGAAAAGTTGAAGGAGCAAGTGGAGGAACGCTTAGAGTTTTACGACAAAGGCACCGCGCCGAGACGTAACGTCGCGGTGATGCAAGAAGTTGTCGAAGCCATGGGAGGTACTTCGGTCAATAAGAAGAGAAAGAGTTCCACGGACGACGACTCCAACGGCGGCGGCAAGAAACAAAAGAAGGAGAAGAAAGCGAAAGAAGGAAAGGAAGGTAAGGAGAAGAAAAAGAAGGAGAAGAAAGAAAAGAAAGAAAAGTAATACTTTATAAAGAGGATGAAGATGAAGAGGATGTTGATGATGATGATGAGAGTTAACTTTTAGAGTTTACGCTTACACACCACAGACGTCGAGGAAACAACATTGTAATTTTTAACACATACAGAAAACTAAATAAAAAAGAAGAAGAGAATCGAAACGTCATTCTTTTTAAGTCGTACGCACACCTAAAATAAAATGGAACTTCCACACCTCGGGAGGAATTGTGCGCTCTCCTCCTGCAACCAACTCGATTTCCTACCTCATCGTTGCTCGTGTTGCCATTTGTATTTCTGCGAAGAGCACAAAGACAAAATCGAACACGACTGCACGGGAATTGAGGTGCCTTCAGCACAGAATAAACAATCAGAGCTGTGCCCGATATGTGAAAAGTCGGTCGTGTACGTATTAAATGAAGATATCAACGTGACAATGGAAAAACATATGAATTCAAATTTCTGCGTGAAAAAGAAAAAACTGACCTGCCCGATCGAAGGATGCAAAGAAAAGATATATGCATCGAATCAATATGAGTGCATGAAATGTCAAACTGTTTTGTGCTTGGCACATAGACACGAGGAACACAGATGCGAAGAGATTCGACGGAGTCGGTATCAACCGTTAGGAAAGCAAAAGACTCGCAATAGCGGAATGTTCATGCGACACGCGTCGAAGAAAAGGGAAAAGAAGGGTGGTGGTGGAGTAACTTCTTCTCGCAGTAGCGCGCTTCCTTCTGCGACCTGCGAGGCGTGTCACAAGACTTTTCCGCATAGGGCCGCGCTTTTAGCACATAGATGTTCTAGCAAGAAGAAGGGTAGTAGTAGTGGTAATAGTTGCGCGGTGAGTTAATATTAAGTGAAACGGGAAGACTTATTATTTAGTTGTACATACAGGGACATAGCTTTTACTACAATAAATACATAAACATCGTGCATCCAATTCCTTCATACGTTCGTCGTTATCGATTTTCTAACATTTGTCTCGCGTTGCGTTCTAATTCCTCTACATCTGCGTCGTCTAAACTCATCGTTTCCACGACATCAATCATTTCATCCATCTCTGACTGCGTCATTGAATATGCTGCAGCAGTTGCAGAGGATAACTTCTCCTTTTCAAAAGAAATATCGTCTTGGATTGAAGGCGAACCGTTCGATCGACCTTCGCTAAATGACTCTGAATTAACTTTCTCTCTGTACACTTGCTCTGCTGCCTGGCGTTTGACTCTCTCCCCGTATTCTTCTTCTGCGTTTTTTACATATGCGTTCATCTTTTCGCGAGGTAAACTTTGTGATTTTCGTGCAATAGCGCTCTTACTCCCAGCCGCCATATCCTCTTGTATTTGTGCCGCGGCGAACTGCGCGCCAAACTGGTCTCCTTCGCCCGATCGATAACTCGACCCTAACTCCGCGCCTTCAAACTCTCTCTTCGCTTGCGGATGATACTCCAATATCTCTTCGTATAATAGTCTCCTGACTTCCTCTTTCCCAATCTTCCTTTTTTCAAACTCGAAATCCTCCACCTTCACCGGCCTCGCCGTCGGTTCTCTGCTCGGATCGGCTAAACCTTCAAAGTACGGGTCTTGCAAAGCCTCTGTCGCGTTCGGTCGCTCGTCCGGATCGAAAGCTAACAACCTAGACAGCAACTTTAACGCTTTCTCCGAAGCTTTCGGAAACTTGTCTTTCAAAATCGCTTTCGGTTTTACTCTCATCGTTCCTAAAAACCTCCTCGCTTTTTCGTTTCTCACTTTTGCAATCTGCTCCAAGGTAGGTGTCCCGAGAATATCGGTGATGATCTCCAACTGATTGACGACGTTCTTCCCAGGAAAGATAGGTTTCCCGTTCAAAATTTCCGCGAAAATACACCCAATAGACCAAATATCAATCGCCGGCGTGTACTTGGTGAAAAAACTGCCGCACAACTCGGGCGCTCGGTACCACCGCGTCGCCACGTAATCGGTCCAAAACACCGTCGTCGGCCCTTGATCGTGGAAACTCGGCCTAGCTAAACCGAAATCGCAAATCTTTAACTTGCAATCCGCGTTGGCTAAAATATTTTTAGGTTTCAAATCTCGATGGTACACGTTCGCCGTGTGAATATATTTCAAACCTCTCAAAAGTTGATACAGGAAAAACTGATGGTGATCTTGCGTCAAGTCATCGTTCGCTTTGATCACTTGGTGCAAATCTGTATCCAAAAGTTCGAATACTACGTAGACGTCTTTAAACTCTCGAGGATTCGAGGGTAATAAAATGTGTAAGATCTCCACCACGTCTGGATGTTTCAGCGCTCTCAATAGTTTAACCTCTCGTAAAATCCGCGTGGCATCGCTCACGTGCTCGAATATATCGGTTATTTTCTTCACCGCGACTTTCTTGTCCGTTTTCGTATCCGTGGCTGAGCAAACGACTCCGTAAGAGCCTTTTCCGATGACTTCATGGACGGAGTATCTGTTTGCGTCCTCAAACTCGCTGAAGAATTCATTTTCTCTTCTTTGGTTGTTATGTTGGCCTTCTTCGTGAGAGGTCGGCTGATCGCTGCTCGAATGAGGGTGTTGATTGTCGCCCATTATCTTCTCTCACTTCTTTGTTTCTTTCTCTTCTTCTTCGGGCGTTTTCTTCCGTCCGCTTGGGGGTCTACTTCTTTAACGTCAAGGTTTCTCGATCTCTGCTTTGTGTGCGTATACTTGACGCACTCGACGAAAAGGCTTCGTCGTTCGTTGTTACCCTTTTCCTTTCCTTTCTCTAATTTGATTGATCCTCTTCTCGAAAAGAAAAAGGAGTACTCGTACAAAAAAAGGGTAATATTCTCTCTCACTCTCACTCTCTCTCTTCTCTTTCTCTCTTTTCGTCGCGCGCTGATGATGATGACGCGATGGCGTGTGCGTCGTGTGCAGAGGGAAAGATGAAGAGAGAAAGGCTTGAGAGTGCGTGTGTGTTAGAAAGAGAGAGAGAGAGAGAGAGAGAGGAACCAATCGAATCGGTCGACTCTGCTATTAATTACTCCTCTAATCAAACGAGAGCGTTGGTGTTGTGAGGAGAAATACGTGTCAGATTTTTTGGTTGCTTGCTTGTGGGATCGAAAAGAAAAGAGCGACCCCCCGAAAAAAAGAAAAAAGAAGGCAAAGAGAATGGAGACCACACAAAACACAAACAACACGCAGAAAACAAGAAAAAGAAAAAAAAAATGTTTTGCAGAGCGATAATGATGAAAACGACGACGACGACATCATCGGCACCATCGTCATCATCATCATCGTCGTCGTCGTCGTCATCATCATGTAGAATACTAGCCTACGCATCAGCCTCAAAATCCTTCTCCTCGTCTTTTTCTTCGCGCAAAATGCGTTCTTCTTTTCCAAAACAAAAGACGACGACGTCAATTTTAGCGAAAGAAGAAGATAGTATTATTATTAACGCAGCAACAACGAGAAGATCATCATCGGATAAATTAGAAAAAGAAAAAGGAGAACGTACATTGAACGCATCATCGTTGACCGCTTTAGGTGCCATAACGGCGTTGTGTACCGTAGGAGGGTGCGCGATGCTTCTCAACCCATCTGAAGCGTTCGCGATGCCCACGACGCAACTCGTCTTGGAGTTGGCGGAATCGAACGCGGATGCTTTAGATCCGGAAACAGCAAAGACAATCGCGGGCATTCTCGGTCCGTTATTCGCGGTGTCAGAAATTCTATTCATCGTGAGAATTGTGATGACCTGGTACCCGTCCGTGCCGATTACGAAGCTGCCGTGGGTGGTCGCTTACGTGCCGACGGAGCCTTTGTTGAAACCGACGAGGTCGGCGATACCGCCGGTCGGAGGCGTGGACGTTTCGCCAATCATTTGGGTCGGAATGATTTCGTTTTTGAACGAAATCTTGTTAGGGAAACAAGGTTTGTTGGTGTTGTTGTCGAACAAAACCATGGCTTGAGAAAGAACTGTCATCATGTGTGTAAGATACTCTCTATTTTATAACTCTATCTTTTACTATTCCTACTCCACGCGAGGCGGTTCTTCTTCTTCTTCTTCTTTATCAACAACAACCGCTGTCGCCTTTTCAGCGACGATTCTAGCCTCTAAACTTATTCTATCTAATCGGAAATTTCTCGAACCTTTCCTCGCTAAGCGTTCTCCAACCTCTTTCGGTTGTAATCGAACGCGTATCGTTTGCAGTATTCCTCTCTTCTCGGCTTCTTTGAAGACCCACAGCCTCCGGTTGTTCATGCTGACGAATATCTTTTCTGTTTTCATCTTGTTCTTCTTCTTCTTCTTGCGAGCACTACTTTTTCGTCGGTCTTCTTCCTCGTCGTCGCTTTCTTCGTCGTCTTCCTCCCTTTCATCACCAGCCGTAGGTTTATCAATCTCCACGACCGCAACCGCAGGAATATCTCTCGAACTAATATCTCTCTTTTCCAACTGTAACAAAGTCTCCATCAACGTTTTCGAGCATCCACTGAACGTGTCGGAGATTTTAGAAAACGTGAAATAGATTTCCGACGGTTTCAGTTCAACGAATACCACGCTGTTGTTGTTGTTGTTGTTGTTGTTGTTGTTGTTGGGCGCTTTCTTACCTCCCATTTATCGAGAGCGTGTGAATGAAGAGAGGGGAGTGAAGATTTCTTTTTGGTTGAGAGAAAGAAATTTCTGCAGAAAACGAAAAAAGGAAGAAAAAAGAAAAAAAGATTTGGAGGGGGAACTTCTTCATTCACACACCACTTCGTTTTTCATCATCATCGTCACCACAAACAGAAGACGACGACGACGAGAGGGAACACACAAGAAGCACGAAGTAGAAGATGACGATGCCACCATTTTCTACCAGGAACGAGAACACCACTCCCTCTTCATCCGCTGTAGAATTCCAAAGAACGCAAAAGCAAGTCCTGTCCATGGCACCGCACGAAATCTGGTCGTTAGGCGGTCGCGCAAAAGTCACAACGTTGAACGCATCGGGAGCGTTCGAGTCCGCTGAGCTGCTCTGTTCGTTTATACACCACGCGGAACAATCAGTCGTATCGCCTGTGAGGGCATCATCGACCGTGGAAGAGAACGATATGGTGTTGACTTGGAGGTTAAAAGCGATCGATTGCGTGAACTTTGCGACGTCGTTCATGGGAAAGGAGGAATATCTCAGAGCTTTGAAATGGTTCGAACAGGCGATGGACTTCGAGAGAAACTTTCAACAACTTTCCTCGGCGAACATCGAAGCGGAAGAACATAATAACGAAGCAGAAAACAGTTCAGAAGCGCATCGCTACGCCATGGATAATTTTGACGCGGACGAGGTGAAGTTACACGTGATGGAGTGTCTTTTCAAAACGCAGCAATATCTGCGGGCCATCGAGTGTTTCGAGGCGACCAACGGGTACGAAAAAGAACAACAGCGAGAAGGAGACGAGACGATGACAGGGACGCAAACGGCAAAGAAATACAAAACAGGGGAACAGCACGATTCAACAATGACGGCGATAGTGCCTCTAAAATACCACTTGTTGAAAGCGAAAGCGCACCAAGCTTTGGGACACACGCAAAAAGCGATGCGAGCGTACGAGTTTGTCTTCAAAAACGACGCCTCGTATTTAGAGTGCGTGCCGCAATTAATATCGTTATCGCCAGTTGGGGGTCAACGCGCGCGAGAGATTTTCACCCGCCACTGCGAGAAGAATAGCTTAGGGGGTCTCGTTGAAGACATGCTCGTGGGAGGATCGGCGAATTACCGAAAAACGATACACTGTTGGATCGACGCCATGGAAGGATTGGAAAGAAATAGCGTCAGACAGGCGTCCCCACACGTGACCAAGTTGATGAAAGACCGACCGAAACAACCAGAGGTTTTAATTATGAAAGCTCGATGGGATGGTTTGAGAGGGAAGCCGGATAAGGCGATGGAGGCGTACGAGATGGTCGTGAAAATGGACAACAAACGCGTAACGAACATGGAAAAGTACGCCGCCGCGCTCCGAGATGCGAGAGAGGGTGAAAAATTGAGAATCTTGGCCCAGCGTTTGTTTGAAATCAACGAGAATTCGTGCGAGTCTTGGATAGCTTCGGCGATGGCGTCAGATTTATCGAAGGAAAAAGAGAAGGCGTTATCGTTTGCACAAAAAGCGAGAGATTTAAATCCGAGAAACCAAGTCGCTTTGGTAACGTTGGGAGAATGCGCGATGAAAGTGAAGAAAACAGACGTCGCCATAGCGTGCTTTCGAGGCGCGAACGAAGTGAAACCGAGTTTGAAGTCCTACCACGGACTCGTCAAAGCGTACTCGGCGGCAGGGAGACGGAAAGAAGCCATCGAAAGCGCGCAAGCGGCGACGGAGTTGAACACGCACTCGGCGTTTGCCGCCTCGTTATTAGGAGACGCACACAAACGCGTTTCTGGAGACATTGGTTTGAAAAGAACGAAAGATGCGTTTGCGAAAGCATTACAAATGGATCCAAGCTTATTGAGAGCGGCGTTTGGCTTGGCGGACGCGTGCATGCGAGACAACAACGACGTCGAGCGCGCCAAGTTTGTTATTAAAAACATTCTCGAGAAACATCCGCCGAAAGATGCGCAGAGTAAGGTGATGTTGCACGTGAAGTACGCTACGATTCTCGTGGAGATGAACGAAAGGGCCGAAGCTGTGCAACACTTCCAAAGTGCGTTAGGAATCGAGCCAAATAACGCTCGAGCGAAATCCGGATTGGAGTCGTGCGAAAAAGCGCTCAGGGCGGCGCAAGCAAACGCGAGAGGAGGTGGCGGCGATGGAAACGTGGTGGATGACGCGGAAATGGAAGAAGAGGACGGAGAGGATGAAGATTAGAGCCTTGATAGGAATATATAAGGTAGGAGTGAAAATAATAAGAATAGAATTAGCAAGCGGCAAACCGGTAATGCGTCGGCAAAGAAACATTTTTTTATAGCAGTATGATGATGCGAAAAACAAACTAAAAATATTCTTTTTACAAACGTGTGTAAAACTTTCTTCTATGTGTGGTTGTGTGCAATTTAGATATCCAACTCCTCGTCCGCTTGATCTTCGAACTGGTAGGTCAAGTAATCGTCCGGAACCTTATACATTCTCAATTGCGGTTTGTTTGGATCTTTGACTAAAATGTACGTCCCGTCGACTTGCTTTTCGACGACGTCCAAAATGAAGCCCAAAGCGCCCCAGATGTTGTCGTAGTTCAAGTTAATTTGCGCCGCAAAATCTTTCGGTTTGAACGTTTGCGTGTTCAGGATAGAGTGCGCGTTCGGATCTTTCGGGTGCACACGAGACACGAAACCAAGTTTGAGCAAATCTGCCCCAGCCAAAATAGCGCAGCACGTCCACTTCGCCAATTTGTTTGAGTTGTTTTTCAACTCTGTAGCGATGACAGCACCTCTTTGCGTCTCGATTTTAGCTCTCCAATCGACGGTTTGCGAGACCTTGGAATCATATTCGAGCAATGCACGCGCACACAGTAGAGCATTTTGACCTCGCGACTCTGTTACGCCGTTAACTTCGGTTCGCACTATCGCGTCTCTCTTGTCGTTCAACTGCCACTTTCTGTATCTGTACGCGACGCCGCTCGGAGCATCTTCCACTGGCACCTTTCTTTCCCCACCTAAAACAACTTCCGGTTCTTCCGACGCGACTTGCGCGGAATACGCGGCGGACATTAACGTAGCTTCCTCTGCTAACTTCTGCGCGCCGTTGATGTTATCTTTATCGTCTGAAATTGCCTCTTGCGCGGTTTCAGAAACCGTGTGCGAATCCACCACTCCTCTTGGACGTTTATCAAACGTAATCGTATTTCCTTTTTTCGTGATAACAACGTCCCAACCAAAGACAGAACGCGTCGCGCACATAATGGCAGCTAAAGTCGTATCCGTCGTCATGAGCGTGACTTTGTTTGGATTCGCGCTCGCGTTTGCCTTGCCCAATTCGACCATGACCGGATCTTTCGACGCAGTCGCGCCGTTCAAACTCGAAACTTGCGTCAAACGCTTCACGGTTCGTTCAGTTTTTGGCGTGATGCGGTCGATTGTTTTATCGAACGATTTCAAAGCGCCAAACTCTTTCAAAGTCTCCGGAGCGTCCGTCGGCGTGGCAATCTTCTCCGTAACTTTCGCAAACGCCGACAATTGAATTTGCTCGACCACGTTCCACGTCGGTTTGATTTCCACGGACGCATCGTACGAAACTTGATTGCGATCGTTCCTGTTGAATCCCCACGAGCTCCACTGTTGCTGCTTCTTGCTTTGTTTTCGCATTTGTCTGGCGCGTTCTCTTTCCGCGCCGATGCCTTGGTCGCCCAAAGCTCCGGATTGGTCTTGCGCCCCTCTCCCTCTGCCGAATCCTCTCCCACCGCCCGGTTGAAAGCGTCTCTGTTGACCGCCAAACTTCTTCTGTTGGAACCCTCCTTTCGAGGTATCCACCAACGAAAAGCTCCCTTCTTCTTCCTTGTTCTCGAAGAAGTTGAACGAAGACGTCGGCTCTTGCTCACCGCCTTGCTGCTGCGATCCACCGCCACCGCCGCCGCCTCCGCCGCCGCCTTGTTGTTGTTTCGATTGCACGACCCCACCGCCGCCAAAGTCTCTCTGGTGTTGCATTTCTCGTTCTCTCTGGTATCGTTGTTCGTTTCTGTTGTATTTCCCTCCCGAGGTGGTCCAGTCGGCTGCTCGCCCAAATTTGTCCGTCTTCAAAAACGGAGAGTAAATGATCGCCTCGATGCCAGTTTCCCCGTCTTCTTTGCCGTAGCCTTTACTGCTCGGACCCCATCCGTCCTCGTCGTCTCTGCACTGCGGCGCCACGAATGCCATATTTTTATCTACTATTTCGTCTTCTTCTTCTTCTTCTTCTTCTTCTTCTTTTAATTTCGATCCGACTTGTAATGGACTTCTTCTTTCTGAGGAAAAAGAGGGTTTGTTGCTCGGGTTTGTTTCTTTTTTCTTTCTTCCTCTTTTCCTTCTCAACACAATTTTTTTCTCTTCAAAGCAGAATTGTTGTTTGAGAGAAATGATGAAACAACAACAGCGCGGTTATAGGCGTTCTCAGCCTCAGCCTCAACAGCACGAACAGCAGCCTCAACAGCCTCAACAGCAGAAAGATAAACGATCAAAGCTGGTGGTCAGAAACCTCCCGTCGACGATGACGAAAGCGCAGTTTTTAGATTGCGTGGAGAAAGTGTTGGAGTTTGAGTTTGGACGGGACTTTTCGTATTTTGACTTTATGCACGGAAAGACGACAGAGAAGGCGCACGTGGAAGAGTTGATGTCGTCGTCTTCTGCATCATCGACGAGGGATAAAGAGAACGACGAGGACAAAGGAAAAGGAAAAGAAGAAGAAGAAGAAGAAGAAGAGAAAAAAGAGGAAGAAAACGCATCGTCGAGAAGGAAGAAAACAAACTCGAACAGCTCGAACAATAATAAGCCAAAGAAAGTAAACACGAACGCGACGGCGTTAATCGATTTGTGCACGTCGACAAAAGAACCGGAAATGAGCGCTTTGATCGGGAAATTCGTGAAAGCGTTCGACGGGGCGCCGTTTCAAGTGAAAGGCGAAACGTCGCGAGCGAAAGTGGAGTTTGCGTTGAACCAACGCGTTCCGTTCGCAGCGCAACAAAAGAAGAAGGAAGATGGTGGTGGTCAAGGCACGGCGAGTGTCTCGATGCAAACTAACGCACCATCGTCCTCTTTGGCGATTTTCAAAGATGCAGATTTTCTGAGTTTCAAGAAGACTTTCGATGCTAACGGTGGTAGGCGCGTCGCGAGTCGTTCGGCGCTCCGAACAGGTCCGGCGCAACCTCGAGACGAACACGGAAAAGATAACGTGAAAATATCCGCGTTGGTCAACTTTGTGGCGAAGAAACGCCACTCGGAGCAAGCGATATTGGACAAGGAAAGAAAAGAAGAAGAGCGAAAGCGACTGGCGAATATTGCAAAGAAAAAGAAGAAGAAAAATGCGGCAGGAGGAGGAGGAGGAGGAGGAGGAAACGGCCCCGGACCGGCTTCGAAAGGCAAAAAAAGCGGCACAGTTCGAGGTGGTCACGCAAACCCACCACCCGAGGAAAAGAAGAAAGCGAAGAAGAAAAAGAGTAGCGCGTCAACAGTAGCAGCGGCAGCAGCAACAAAAACAACAACACCGCCGGCACCGAAACCGCCCGGGAACGTTTTGCAAAAGAACAAAAACGGCAAAAAAGAAAAGAAACCAACGGCGGCTTCCGCAGGGGCGGCGAGCGACAACAACACCTCGTCTAAAAAAAAGAGCATCCCGATTCCTAAACCAAAGGGAGGTTTATAGAAGTAGGTAGCGAATGTATACGTTAGTAAGTTAGTTTAGTATTCCGTTCTCGCCAGCCGTGGGTGTGCTCTCTTGTTTTTTTTTCTTTCTTTTTTTTTCTCTTGTCTCTCCCGCAAATTTTTCTCGCAAAAAATGGAGATCTCTTTGCTTTCTCCTATTATCTACTTTTGGATGATTATCTTCAAATTATCATCCAACACACACACGACGAACCATAACGCATAAAATACGACAATGTCGACTTTTGCCACCATGATGACATCCTCTGCCGTGACCTCTTCCTCCTCGATCGTCTCATCGACGAGAAAGAACGTAAACCATAATAACAACAACAACATCGGAAAAAGAAATTTAGTCATCTCTCGCGGTATCTTTGATGATATCAAAGCGCAAGTGCAAAGCTTACGCCCAGACGCGAAATCTGCTGGAATCTACGGTTCACAAGGTAAAGACGATTACGAAGACGTGGATGTGGAATATTACTTCAACTATATGGGATTATTGGCCGTGGAAGGGACGTACGATCGTATGAACGCTTTGATGGAGACGGGCATTCACCCAGCGGATGCTATTTTGCTCTTCGCGAGCGCCGAGGGGGATACGCCAAAGTGCACGGAATTGATGGAAGCCGGTGCGAACCCCAACGCTAAAGGATTGGACGGTGTGACTGCGATTGATGTGGCCGGTAAGAACAACGCGGAAAAGAAAGAGATGGTGTTGGAGATTTTGCAAAAGAAATATTAAAAGAGCGTCGCGCACCCGCGCAAAACAAAAAGAATCGATAAATCAAATACTTATTTAGGAAGAAGATATAGTAAATAATTTGAACACACAAACCGTATCAAACGCAATAAACTAGTCGCCGTTTGGCGTGTCTGTCTTAAGTAAAGGCGCGTGGTTTCGCCAGTACGCTACCGACGCGTCGTACTTTGATTTTTCTAAGGGTACGCCCGATCCGCCTTCGCTCTTGCCCAACGCGTTTCGCATCATTGTAATCGGTTGCATCGGCAACTCGAACGGTTCATCTTGAGCCTTGATGGATATAATTCCCCACGGTGCATCCGGTAACGGTCTGTTTGGATCAGCTTTCCCCGTCGCCTCGCGTTCTTTCACCAACTGGTCTCTACTGTATAAAATAATGTCCAACATCTTGCTCGTTTTAATATCCTCCGCGTTGTCGCCGAAAATGTCATTTACGTGAAACCATCTCGTCAGCACCGCTAATTCGTTCTCAGATCGCGCAGAGTATCCAGATTTCAACAAGTGTTCGTTCTCTTTCGTAATTTCTACCGTCGCTACTTTCGCGTTCACAAAGTTTGGCACGAAGACGTGTTTACAAAACGGAGCGTACCCGTCCACGAGCTTATGCTCGCCACTCGAAGAAGAGGTGTGATAGTCGTGTATTTTCCGGACAAAGTCTATTTTATCGTGCGCGATAATCGTCCCGGAATAGTTCGGATCGTCCCACTGTCGAATAGCAAAGTCATCGAGGAAGAAAATATCCGTAGATAACGTCCTCTCGTCGACGACGGTGTTTGATGATTTTGACGATGCGTTCGTCATGAGCGTTTTTGCTCTTTTCTTCTTCGTTTTATTATTATTAGTAGTAGTATTAGTATTACTACTACTACTCTTTCTCGATGATAAATATGACGACGACGACGACGATGGATTACAGAAGTAACGAGAAGTGGTTGTTGGAATAGATGATGATGCTGCGCGCGCTGTTGCTGATGATAACGATGATGATGATGATGAGAAAAGGAGTCTCAGCAGCATCAGTTTGTTCGTGTCGCTCGTCGTACTTTTTCTAACGACTTTTGTTGTGTCAAAATCCTTTTGTTCGTGCGAAGGAACTCCTTACAATATTTATAAATTCTCGCCGCCGCCCTCAACTTTGGAGAGAGTGAGTAAAAAAACAAAACGCATCGCACCATAGGACGGACGGACGCGAGAAAACAAACACACAGTCAGAAGAAGAAGAAGGTTTTAAGTACTGCGCGAGGTTGGTGTTGTTGTTGTTCGCAGGAGTGTTGGTGAGAAAAAATGTCCTCCAGGCGAAGAGGCGAAGACGGCGCCGACGTGATAATCTCGCGTGTCCAAACTTCCCATCGAAGGATGGGAGACTACGAAAAGCTAGCGCCGAAACAGTACCCACCGAAAACGTTGCGAGAAACTTTGGAAGGGAAATATTGGAAGAACTATAAAACGACGTCGTTGCAAAACCAACCCGGGATCGTGACGGACGTGTTTTATTCCGGTTCCATGGACGATAGCACGTTTCCTTGTCACCTAACGGCGACGAGTTCTGCAAGGGTGACCATGTATAACCAAAACGGGAGGAAAGTTTTAAAGACGTTCGCGAGGTTTAAAGACGTCGCGTTTAGTGGAGTGTTGAGAAAAGACGCGAAAGTGTTAGCGGTGGGTGGACAAAGCGGCATCGTGCAATTGTTTGACGTAAAGACGAGAAATATTCTGAGAAAGTTTACTTTGCACGCCGGCGCGGTGAGAGCGGTGCGATGGAGCGAGACGAGTAATTTGAGCGTCGGGTCGAGTTCAGACGACACGACGGTACGGATATGGGACGTCAGTACGGGGAATTGTTCACAGAGATTCGATGGACACAAGGATTACGTTCGCGCGTTGGAATCGAGTCCAGAACAGAATGACGTGTGGGCGAGCGGATCGTACGACCACAGCGTTAGGCTGTGGGACGCTAGAGTAGGTAGAGACGCGGTGATGACTATGCAGCATACCGGTCCAGTAGAAGATATATGTTGGTATCCAAATGCGAGAGCGTTAGTATCGTGTGGAGGACCGGAAGTTATCGTATGGGACGTCGTCAAAGGCGCCTCTTCGTTCAACGTGAAGGATCCCAAAGAGAATAGTAATAATAATAATAGATTGATGCGTTTGACGAATCATCAAAAGACGGTGATGACGGTGAATGTGCACAAAGACTGTGGTCCAAGAACATCGAACAACAACAGCGCGACTGATGAATATCAGCCGAGATTAATCACCGGGAGCTTAGATGGACACGTGAAGGTGCATGAGATTGACGCGTTCACCGTGAAACACGCCGCCAAGTTTCCCGGTCCAGTTTTATGTTGTTCGGTCTCACCAGACGCTAACGCTTTCGCGGTTGGTATGGCAACTAAAACCTTGTGTATTAGAAAGCGAACGAAAGCGCGAATTGCGGATGCAAATGCGAAACCTACGCCCGGGCCAGGTGCAGGGAAATGGAAAATCACCTTGAAATCTGGATTCAGGATAAAACGACCGAGGCGAATGGACGCGAGCACGATTGGTTACTTCACGAGAACTGGGAACGCGCAACCGCGCTTGGAGGACGAGATTGTAAGGAGAAAGAAACGTCTACGACTGCAAGCGCACGATAGAGCACTGAGAAAATTTCGTTTTGGAGATGCACTCGATGCGGCTATAAATAACAGGAGACCAGAGGTTGTCATGGCCGTCATCGAAGACATTGAAAAAAGAGGAGGCATCACAAAGGCGTTGGCGAATAGGGATGAGCACGGATTGGTGCCAGTTTTAGAGTTCGTCGTCAAATACATCGCGAATCCGCGTCACACGCGAGATCTCGTCAGATTATCTCAGGAAATTCTCGATTTGTACGGTTCTGATGTAGGGACGAGTAAACGCATCGATAGATGCTTGAATCAGTTGAGAGAAAGAGTAATGCTCGAGCTTCGATTAGAAGACACGTTGGATAAGCTGTCTGGCATGTGTGGCATCATTTTGAATTCTTACTAGTAGTAGCCGGCTAATGAAATGTAAAATACTATATATTTATGTTCTAAAATTCTAGTCTACGTGACAATCACGAAATGGAGCGCCAACTGTATCGTATTCGCCTTCCAGCGCGAGCGCTAACGTATGTCTTTCCTCGACGAACCAAGCCATAGGTAATGTCATTTCTAAGCCACAAAGCACGTTCGTCAGTTCGCGAGCGACGTTCTTTGCATTCTCGCTCGTACCAGTCGTGCCGAGAAATCGAGCCAAAGTCGCGTGAATGATAGACTTATTGGAAACGATTTGATTGACCGGAGCATTTGGAAGATTGTCGTGCAAAAGTTGGCGAAACTCGGAGATTTCGCCACCATCCCTCGTATTTCGCGTGTTCCAAACGCTTACTAACGCTCCACTCGAAGTTATAACGATCCGTTCGAGTGTAATCTTTATCGGGCATATCTGCTTTGCCGATTCTTTCACCACGCGAACCTCTTCTCGGATTTCATTACCCTTTGCTTTGTGAGCGTCCAGATGATGCGACGCGTGGTATACAGAAGCGTGATAAAGTTCCGCATTTTGCAACCAGACGGAAGTTTCTTTAGAGAATCCATTTTTTGCGAGCACTTCGCGCGTAATCTTCCCAATTTTCTTTGCACCTTCCGACGTGCTAGGGAACGGCAACACGATCGCTCGCACTGGAATTTCGAGTTTTTCTAAAATCGGCGTAACTTCATCCTTCTCGGTATCGATGACGAAAACTTTGTCCAGCGTCAAATCGTTGTTATTATTAGCAGTTTGGACGATGACTGTTTTCGAGGGGTTGAAAATATCTAAAACTGCGGTATCTGATGTGCTTCGGAACATCTTTGCATAGAGTTCGGATCTCGCGTCGACGTCCTCGGATTCACCAAACGGCGCGAGCGTTTGTCCGAGAGTAAACTGACACTTGGACGACAAATCGTGCCACCAAATCTCCCGCTCTCTATTCGAAGAAGAAGAAGAAGAAGAAGAAGTGGCACTGTCACCACTTGCGCCTGATGATAATCCATCTTGATGAGTTTGTTTGCGTAAACTTGCGTCTGTGTTCAACTTGGTAGACACCTTCGAGGCGGAGGACGAAACCGCTGCACCTTGTTGTTGATGATGTTGTTGTTGAACGCTCGATGCGTAATCACCAGTATTATCAACTCCGTTTAAAGCGCGTCGTTTCATCGCACTCGATGATATGCCAAACAATACGCCAAGCAATACGAGTCGAGTCAATAGCTTTGAGCGTCTTCTTCTCGTCGTGTTTGAAACACTCCCGGGTCGGTGTTTCACATTGGAGTGATATTGAGAAGTAATCATCGTTTTCCAAGGTTTTCTCTCTTATTCTTAATCAATCTTACTTTGCGTTATCTGAACCTCTAAACGCCATCGTTTTCAGCGGATCCTCGGTGGCAAAATACACGTCGTTCGTCCCGTCGTATTCCGAGAAGAGTTTTCGAGATTCGTTCTTCTCTCTCACTTGTTCGTTTAAAATGCGTTCTCTCTGTTTCGCCAAACTCAGACTTGCTCGCGCGGAGACGTCCTCGTCGGAGATTTTTAACAGTCTCGAAAGCGCCTCTCGGTCGACGATTTTTGGAGGAGTTGCTTTGTCGTCTGACATTTGATTTGATGATTGATGCGTATAAGGAAAGGGCGGAGAGAGAGAGAGAGAATAAAGAGAAAGAGAGGTGATTTTGATGTGACGATAACACGCTGCAGTGATTTTTTTACAAGTTAGAGTTTTCCCGTTTGCGCGCCGTCGCCCGACGACTCTTCTTCGCCAGCGCTAGATAAACCACCCCCCGAACCGTCCGACGGTCCTTCCACGTCGCTGCCGCCGATATCTAAATCGTAATAGCATTCCGCCGGAGGCCTAGGCGTGGCTGAAAATGTACACACGTCTTCTACGCTACAAAAATTCGTTTCGCCTTTCAAACGAATGAACGCGCCTTCGTTATTGTGTCTAGTGTCACCGAAATCTCGAAACTGCGGGTAATCTGGAGCTGAAAATATAGTAACTAGTTTACCATCTTCTCCTAAGTCGTGGTCGATGCAGAAACCGGATTGGATGGAGGACATTTCCGGTTTATCTTCTCGAGCGTCTGGACCTTCGTGCGAACGAATAATCAACTTTAAATTTTCATTCTTCATGAACGCTCTCGATTCTTCCGGCCCGAAAATGACACCTATACCCCTTTGCACGTTTGGTTTCAATCCGTTCAAATGAGACGGGTCCGACCACATGACATCACCGGCAACTAACGTTCGTCCGACACCAGATGGATCGAAACCGCCTTTACTCGCCGCGCTCAGCTCTTTCAAAGTGCCCAACTTGGGGTTCAATTTCGATTCCGATTTCTTTTGAGACGGCGAACGAAAGAGTCCACCGTGCAAGACTAAGGCCGATGATCCTATTTTACACGCTAAGGGCAACGCCGCGCAGAATTTCAAGAATGCGGGATAAATGTGGTGCAGAGCGTTTGCGTCGCCAAACTTCACCTTCAACTCGCGTTCGAAACCGTAACACGACGTGCAGAACTCGCTCTCGTGGTTCCCACGAATTAAAATCACGTCTTGCGGGAAACATATTTTCATTAACACAAACGTCAAGAGCGTTTCGCAACCCCAGGCGCCTCGATCGACGAAGTCGCCGTTGAACACAAAGTTATTCTTCGAGGAAGGTTTCCCTGCCAACTCTAACAGTTGTAAAACGTCGTGAAACTGTCCGTGCGTGTCGCCAACGACGTTGACGACCGTTTCCTCCGGGTTTTCCGGTCGTAAGTACACGCACGTGTTTTCTTTTTCTATTATTTCCGTGCAATGGTTTAAGATTGATGTGAACTGTTGCGCGGAGACGAACTTTTGTATTCTGTTGGCGACGCCAGAGTGCGTGTTCGCTTCTAAATTGGACTTTAAACGCTCGATGTATTCTAAAGTTACGTGTTTTACGCCTGGGAATGCATTATCCATCGACGGACGACGCGTCATGTGAGCAATAGTATGAGTAGCCGTAGTAGTAGCGTTACTTACGTGTAAATGGTATTCTCTGAGTTGCTCAACAGATCTGCGACCTTTTAAGAAGGGTGTTTATATTCAGGAAACGACTTTTTCTAACGAATCGTACGAAGTTCTGCAGTAGGTATTTAAAACGCGATGTATTTTGGTTGGTACTGCACGTATATATTTTTTATTGTTGTTTACACTGCTCGCCCTCGGTTGGCGCTGGTTCGTTCTCTTTCGCGGCATTTGAAGGCGTTGGCTTCAACTTTTTAGCCTGCGGTTGTTCGTTCCCGCCGGAGACGGGAGTTGGCGCAACCACCGGTTTCGGTTGCACGCGGACCGGCGCTTGCTGCACAGGAATGACGCGTTTCGGTTGCAACTGGACAGGTTGTTGTTCCTGCTGCTGCTGCGGGACGACCTTCTTACGAACTTGTTGCACTTGAACGACAGTTGTTTGCTCGTTTAACTGCGGCTTATCGAACCCGTCCGTTTCGATGCCTTCATTCTTATCAGCCGCGTTCGGGTCTGGTTTCACCACGCCTCCGATGGATGCAAACGCAGCTCGAATAGCATCCTTCGCAGACTTTTCTTGGTCTTCGAGGCCTTTAAGTTCGATTTCTTTTTCCGTGAAGTCACCCAAAACCGCTCGAATAGTCTCAAACTCTTCCGTGCGTTCTTTGTTTTCCTTCCCTCCGTCTTTCAGATCGTCTTCTTGTAACCGTTTTAAGCGAGCGTTCAAGACGGCGATGCCGCGTTGACACGTTCGCAAAGCTTCTTTGAATCGATCTAAAAGCTGGTACGCGAGCGACATGTTAGACAAAACCGCGGCAATCCTTCTATCGTCTAAGCTCAGCTCTTTCTCGTAAATCTGCAAAGCTTTCGTTTCGTCTTCAATAGCAGCCTCGAAATTAGACTGCTCTTGATTGATATCTCCGAGGTTCTCATACACCGAAGCGAGTTCGAGCGCGCGTTCTTTTCGCAATGGTTCTGGGTCTGGATTCGCTTTCGTCGCTTCAAAATGCTCGAGATAAATCAAACGCGCGTTTTCTAACAGCTTCCACGCCAATTCCATGTCTGTTTCTTCTTCGTCTTCCTCGTCTTCGCCTCCTTCCTCGTTCGCGTCTTCTCCGTCGTCGTCTTCTTCTTCTTCCTTTTGTTCTTTCTCTTCCTCCTCCTTCGTCGCAGCAGCATTTTTCGTCGTATTCGCATCATCGCCACCGCCGGCTTCCCCACCAGCACCTCCCGGCGCGTTCGCCCCAAACACCGTGTTATCTTCTTGCGCTTTCCAAAACAATACGCATCCGTACTTCAAATACGTCGGCGCGACTTCAATGCTTCCTTCGCCGAATATTTCGTTTCGAATTTCCAAACTCGACCCGAGAAACTGAATGGCAGACTCCAAATCGTTCGCACGAATAGCCGCGATGCCGGCTTTGTACGCCGCATCGGCCGCGACGATTTGCTTCTGTTTTTCTTCTTCTCCTTCTTTTGCTGTTGATGTCATGACAACGGCAACAGAGTATACGTATTTCTATATAACACGAAGAGAATTTATATGGCGGAAAAGTCAAAATCTCTTCTGTTGTTTTGAATTTTTGAACCACGCGCAAAAAAAGGAAAAGATGATTTGTTTGTCATGCTGACGGCTGAAAGGAATAAACACACACAGGGTAATAAACGCTCTGAAAATATATTCTCGTCCTCACTCTTGTTAAACTTCCTCCCCTCCTTACACTATATATACACACACATAACGAAAAGAAAGAGAAAGAGAAAGAAGAGATATAAAGCACTTAAGTTTGATTGCACCACACGCACGCAATCACAACACATCCTTCTATTGAACGCACTCAAAAGAGAGAGAAATATCATCATCAACGTTTTTTATACAACAACGTAATAGAATGTTGTTTGCGTCTTCCACGTGTTCACCTTCGTGTTCGTATCACGACGCACCATCGTCTTCCTTATCATATCGTTCGTTAAAAAGATCGTTTGTGACTAGAAGAAGAGCCTGTAGAAGCAAATACGCGTCGTCTTTCAGTCGCGTGGTGTCATCATCATCATCAGAAGAAGAAGAAGAAGGAGAAAAAGGACGACGAACGGACAACAACAACAACAACAATTTTCCTTCCTCTTCTTCTTCGTCTTTGTCGACGAAGAAATGGAGAGTGAACTCACTTCGAGGAAGAAACTCCGCGAGTACGACGACTAGCTGTTATTATGATAATAATAATAGAAACGATCTGGAGAAAAACGCGTCGTTTATGCGTGCCGTGGTTGCCATACCTGGGTGCATCAAGCACAAACCACTGCGATACGTGCTGACTTCTTCGCACGCTGCTTCGAGAGGAGAAGGACGCGGAGATGGAGTGAAAATGTCGGCGCGGGGATCAAAGGATGACGATGATTACGAACGCAGTTACGACGACGACGGTAATAAAGGTGGATCCGCTATGGCGACTTTGACGGATATGCAAATGGACGTTTCGGACCGAGACTCGAAAGCCGTGTTGAGCGCGGAAGAACAAGAGAGTAAATTACGACAAACTGAAGCTAAGAACATAGTAGCCAGGCGCTTACAAAACGCAAGAAACGATCGATTGCATTTAACAAAACCGTACGCGGTCGTAAGATTGGATAGAGTGAACGGTATCGGGAAAGATGAAGACAGAGCGCCGTATAAGCAAGTCATGTCCAGGCGACAAATGTTGAGAGATACAGATTTATCGCCGCGGGATTTACGTCGTATTGATCCAGTTTTAACGCAATCAAACAACACACCGGCTATCATTGTTCGCGAAGACTCCATATTAGTCAACTTAGGTGTTCGAATAATCATTCGGGAGGATCACGCGTTGTTACTCGGCCCGGAGACGGGACCGTCGAACAACTTTTTGGAGGCGTGGAATCAGAAAATTGCCGCTCAAAAGATGCTGAAAAGTGCATCAAATGGCGTTTCAATTGGTGGATCATCCGTTGATGGCGGCGTTGGATTCACCTCTATGCAGCAAGATAACGCGGAAGGACTGGAAATTCCGTTCGAGTTACAAGTAGTTGAAGCCGCTTTGCAAGAAACGGTGCACCAACTCGAAGAGAGATTAGAAACTGTCACGAGACGATACCGCACTTTAGAACGTCGAATGCAGTTAAATATTAACAAAGAGACGCTCGACGAGTTACGCTTCATGAAACAGACTTTGGTTCAACTGGAATCGAGAGCAGAAGCAGTCAGAGACGTCTTGCTCGACACTTTGAACGATGAAGACGATATCGAGAGAATGACGTTATCCTCCACGGCGAAGAAAGAAAATGAAGAAGACGCGGAAACCATCGAGTATGAAGAGGAGGAAGTTGAAAACTTGATTGAGTATTACCTGCAGCAAGCCGAAGCATGTCACTCTGGTGCCGAGGCCCTCTTGGAAAATGCGAGAGATTTGGACGAGTCCGTGGCCTCGACGCTTGCGGCGAGACGATTAGAGGTTTCAAAATTAGAATTGACTCTTTCCATTGCCAGTTTTTCTGCTGCAATTGGAGCAGTCGTTACCGGTATCTTCGGGATGAACTTGAGAAGTTGCCTGGAAATGTCGATTTCTGCGTTTTATATCACCTGTGGTTTGTTGCTATTCGGCTTGACATATTGCAGCATAGCGATAATCAAGTGGGCCAGACGAAAGGGCGTCCTATAAAATATCCTCGTACTTTTTATGTATTTGTAATAACAGCGAAACCATACTACTTTATATGATAACCATGTAACGTGTAACGATATCGCAACAATTCTGTTTCAATGTAAGTGTGGTGGTGGTTGGTATTCATGGTACAAAAATCCTCTAAATATGCTACGCATTCTAAGCTATGACTAAAGGTAAACTAAAAGCTAAGGTTTGCGTTTTAAGAAGAATTCCCAACTGGCGGGGGATGGTTTTTCTTTTTCCCCCAGGTTTTGTCCAAGTATCTATTTCTCGCCCGTTCAACTATGCTCCTCCCTCGCCTGAAATCTTGTTTTAACTGCGAAACCGGCGTGGAAAATTGCGGAGAGTCCAAAGGTCCAGGGGAGATTATGTGCACGACTTCGTCCAACTCAAACTCCAATTGTTTACGTCGTCTCGCGATATCTTCTTTCACTTTACAAGCGGCTCTTTGAATGGTGAATCTCTCAAACTGAGGCAACTTGTTCAGAAGTCTCTTGGATGCACGAGAGAGAACTCCTGCCATTTCTGTTGTTGTCATCTACGGAACGTTTACGTGTTGTTTCTTTTTATTGTGGCGCTTGTTCAACGAAAGAGTTTTTGCATCGTGTAATTCCGAAAGTTGAAACTGAAAGCTTGAAACACGCGTATTAATTAATTATTTGTACCTTTACTCCGTACTACATACTACGGCACTATTACAACCACTACTAATCATATATCTAAATCCTAACGTTTCTTCTTCGTTATAATCGTTAAGAGTGCATCTACTAAGTTTGAAATCATGTGTGCAAACGCAAACACGCCACCACAGACGGCGCATAAACGAGTCAGAAAGTACACGAAGTGCGGTCGCTTCGTATCAATGGTTACCGCGATAGGAGAGAAGTCATACAAGAAATACACCGCTGGTAACGATCCCGACCAAGCATCAGTTTTACGAAAGTATTCCGTCACGGAATATTGGTTCGTCGAGACGCTTTTCGTCCAACTAAACAAACCTAAGAAGACGCTTCTATGGGTTCGATAAAACGTAGGCACAAGTTTGAGAAAATACTTGTACACTCCGCTTCCGTTTTCATCCCAAGTCAAGTCCATGAGCCTGCTTCTTCGAACTTGCTCTTTTTTCTTCCTCTTCTCTTCCTCCTCCTTTTCTTTCTCTATGTTTTTTCTATCCGAGCTCCTACTATCTTTGCTACTTTCGTCGTAGTGAAACTCGTCGTCACTTCCGCTTCGCGCGACGCCATCCAACGGGTTCACCAATCCTGGATACCCAGCGCCAAACGATAAGTGCGTGATGGTGTGCGATATGTTGATTTTATTCACCGCACCAAACGCGTGTTGGAGCGTCTCGTATTCTTCTGCGTGCGCGGAAATGTGGAAATTCCCACCGACTCTTTGCACGTGCATCCTTCCGTATAACCGACATCCTTCTTTCTTCTCCACCGCGTGTTTCACTTCCCGCGAATGTTCCGCGCGTTTCTGAAAGACAACCTTCATTCCGCCGCCGAAGAACTGTTGCAAGTCTTGTATGAGCGCGTCTTCTTCATCGGTGACTCCGCCTCCGGCTTTATCGTACGACCCTAACGATTTCCCGTCTTTGTTCAGTCTTTCCTTGTGTAACTCTCCTCTCACGTCTTGGTCGTTCTTTCCCGACTGATCGTACGCGTCCACCGATAACACCGAACAGGGAACTCTCGGGAAGGTAATATCCATTCTCACCGTCATCAATTCGTTCTGCGTACCATCCACGGCCATTTGTTTCACCACTGGTGGCGTGATGTAATTCAAAATTTCACTCGCGCCTAAAATACACATCAGCGCGATGCCGAGTAACGAGACGATGGCTCCCGAAGTCGTTCGCACCATGAGATGATCCTCGATTTTCTTATACGCGTCCAACGAGGATAAGGAGAAACCACCACCACCACCACCACCACCGATGCCGGCGCCGCCGCCCATTTTTGTTTCACTCTCTTCTTCCTCCTTCTTTGTTTCTCTCTATTTATACGCGTTCGTTCGTTCGCGTAGTCACGTCGTTCACTCACTCAACACTCGCTCGCTCGCTCCTCTTCTAAAAAGGGACAACAAAACGACTGTTTGCCCGAATGCGGAAAGAAGCAGCAAAACTCGCGCGCGCTTTTTTTGCTTACTTTGTGGCAACAACAAAGAACAAGAGGAAGGAAAAAAAGATAAAAACAGCAGCACTTTTTCTATCGACAACGATTTTATTATATTCGTCGGTCGGTCGGTCTCGAGATGATTACCATAACATCGACGACAAGCCTCGTGAAGATGAACGCGTCTTCGTCTTCTTCTTGTTCTTCTTATCGCGCGAACCGCGCGGTTTTTTTGAACGCGCAACAACAACAACGACGACGACGACTTTTCCTTTTGTCTTCCAAAAGAAGTGGTTTTTCTTCTTCTTCCTCTGCTTCTTCTTCTTCATTCTCGTTAAAACTGTTGAGGAATACTACGAAAAGCGCGAGAGATGAGAGAAGAGAGAGACGAAGAAGAAGCGACACACGAACGAGCAGGAACGCGACGAGAGAAAGGATAAAAACGCGAGCAAACATTGAGCCGGCGACGGACCAAGACGACGACGACGACGGCGAAAATTTTGCCGGTGCCGGTTTCTTGGAAGGTTGGAAAGGCGAGTTGATATTGAAGAACATTGACTTGAATAAAGCTGCGGTGAAAAACTACGTCGGCATACGAGATCGCTTGTTACAACTCGATCCTGGTTTGAACCAAACGCTCATCTCATCTGGGACGTCTATTTCGCAGTTATTCGATCAAGATAAGTGGGAAAAACATCGAAGAGTGAACCGCTTCTTTTACGATTTGCAAAACATCCCGAGTTCGACGGTTTTTCTTCGGTTGGTCCGAGTGCTTTTGACGCTCACATTTCTCGCGTACTTGGTTTTGATCATGCCGGGAACTTTATACAACCTTACGCACAAAATGGTTCCCTATGCAAGTGGAATTTTACCATTGAGCTTAGTAGAGTGGATGAAGCAATCGACGATAGAGACGTTTACGTTTCAAATTTCACCTTTGTTCCACACGATGCTCGGTACGGTGCTCGGTTTAGTGCTCGTCTTTCGCACAAACTCTTCTTACAGTAGATTCGTGGAAGGTCGGATGGCGTGGGGTGCGCTCGTTCGCCGGTGCCGCGATTTTGCGCGCTTCAGCGCGTACATAGAAAACGAGCAACTGAGAAAGACGATGTTAGGCGTCGTTTCGTGTTATCCGTACCTGTTGAAATCTAGATTACGGTCCGGTCGAACGCGAGAAGATAAAAGCGACCCTTCAGCTTTTAGAGACACGCCGGACGAAGCGGTGTCTCGCATCTTGAACAGAGTTGGTGCCAGCGAAGAAATTCCTATTCTATTGAACGAAGACAGGAATCGCCCGTTTTTCTGCACCATGCGCTTGACTCACTTTATGAAGATCGCAGTGAAAGAGGGCATAAACGACAACGCTCAATTGATGCTCGAGCAAACGATTTCAGAAATTAACCAAGCCGGCGGTGTGTGCGAACGATTATTATCGACACCAATTCCGCTCTCGTTCAGTCGTCACTCGTCGCGGTCTATCATGATTTGGTTGCTCACTTTACCGTTTGCGTTATCTTCGATAACGACTGGATGGACGCTTTTACCTTTGATGTTTTGCGTGAGTTATCTCATTTTAGGCGTGGATGAAATCGGTATTCAAATCGAAGAACCATTCGCGACGTTACCGTTATCGCCGCTGTGTAAAATCATAGAGCGGGATTTGCAAAACGTGATGGATTGCACGGACAGTAAATAATCATAGTATTCTATTGATGTAAAAATATTCGACGCGTGTCACTGCATTGACGTATAAATAGAACACACATCACACTGTTTGTAAAGTTTGTTTTGTTTGTTTAACTACTTTTTTTCTTCAAAACACAACGCTTTTTGTTGCCCGCAACTTTACCTCTATACTAAATAAAACATTTGTGATGCACCAAGCGTGTTACACGCGCATTAACGCGCACTCTTTGTTATTATTATCCCCGAGAACAAGTTCCACTTCTTCTTCTTCTTCTTCTTCATTATCATCATCATCATCATCATCAAAGAGTTGTTGTTTGTTGAAGCGAAGAAGAAATCCTACTCTTTTACCACCGAGCCGGGTTTCTTTCGCCTGTCGCGCTGCGAAGAATAGCGATGAAAATCCATTCGCGGCGTTGCAGAGCATGAGGAGTCACCTGGCAGATAAACCAGAGATCGTCTTCAAGAAGGAAGAAAAAAGAACGAGCACGAATATCGACGAGTTTGCATACGAAGACGAAAACAATACTAAAAAAGAGCTGACGAAGAAGAAAGCGACGCCGCCATCGCCATCGAAGAATGGTAAAGGCGTGCGCATAAAAGTAGAAAGGCGAAAGAATAAAGTCGTTACAGTCGTGTCTGGTTTAGTAAACCCAACGAAAGAGCTGGTGACGAAACTGAAAAAGGTTTTGGGCGCGGGCGCTTCCCTCGACGCGGATACGAAGGCGTGTATTTTCCAGGGCACGCACGCCAACGCTCTCGAGGATATGATTAAAGCGATGGGGTATAAAGACGTGAAAATAGTCAAGTAGAATATGTATATTTAGTATTTGGTAGTTCGTTAAAATAGTTTCTAAAGTAGATAGTATAGATGTAGTTGTTAGGAACGAATGTAAGAAGAGCAGGCTCTTTCTTTGTGTGCCTCCTCCTTTCCTCTCGTTTTTTTGTTTTTCCACTTCGAGAAAGAGATATAATCGTCATAAAAGAGAGAGTGAGGAACCGAACAATGGCTCGTACCAAACAAACTGCTCGTAAATCCACCGGTGGCAAAGCCCCGAGAAAACAACTCGCGACTAAAGCCGCGCGCAAATCCGCGCCGACGACTGGCGGTGTCAAGAAACCGCACAGATATAGACCGGGTACCGTTGCGTTGAGAGAGATTCGGTGAGTGGGATGATGAGGGATCTTGCGTTTTTAGCGCCATTTTTGGTCAATTTTGGCGGTGTTTTTTCTCGAGGAAACGATTCTCGTTTTCTCTATCGGGCGAGGCGTAAACGCGCCGTGATCTCGCACGCGCGGTCATTCCTGCGCGCTGACGCATTTTATCTGCGCGACTGTCAGATGCTTTCGTTTGTATTCTAGTCGCATCTGCGGAAACATCAAATCAAGAAAAAAATGCGCGGTGCCTTGCTCGAGGGAGGAGGTGGCCCAATTCCCTCTTCTCTCTCTCTCTTTTTCTTCCTCTTTTCTGACCTTCCTTCTTCCTCTTCTTCTTCTTCTTCCTCTTCTAAAAATATAAAACAGAAAATACCAAAAATCGACCGAACTCTTAATCCGCAAGTTGCCGTTCCAACGCTTGGTCAGAGAAATCGCCCAAGACTTCAAGACTGACTTGCGATTCCAATCGCACGCCGTCTTGGCGTTGCAAGAGGCGTCCGAAGCGTACTTGACTGGCTTGTTTGAAGACACCAACTTGTGCGCCATTCACGCCAAGCGGGTCACCATCATGCCGAAAGATATTCAATTGGCGAGAAGAATCAGAGGCGAACGCGCGTAAACCCGTGAACGTGCGTCCTCTTCTCTCCTCGGGCTTTATCGTGCTCCTCGTGGGTTGCGTGAAAACGCGCCCCAGAGGAGGACAAGAGAAAAGAAGAGAGCTCTATTTTTTTAAACCAATATCATAAACTTTGTAAATGTAAAAAATATCTGAATAATCAATCAAACCAATCCTACTATGTGTTACTACTGCAGTATAAATATTACACTCCTAATGTCGTCAATTTGATGTAAGCTTCGACGAAATCTTTGTTAAACGCTCCAGCGTCTTCGGCGTACTTATTAATCCACTTTTTATTTTCTTCGTCCTCAGCCAAGTATCGGTCCGATAACAAACCGATGTGTTCGTTCATCTCCAACTCGTCTTTGGTTAAGTTTGGTAAGTTCCACGGATCCTTTTTTAACGTCACGAAATACTCGTTGTCGAAAGTGTACGGGTCACCAAATCCTTTTTGTCCTATCGTGTGTGCTCCAGAAAGCGCAATCATTTCCTGGGAGGATAACCCGTACAAGTTTTGGAAATGTTCTCGCATCTCTTTTCCTCGAAGCGTCTCGACTGGCATGCGGTTTTCTGGATCCGCAGAGGAAGCGTCTCTACGTCCAAGCGGGATTGATTCTAAGAACTTTGGGCCACCAGTGAGTTCGATTGCGTAAGCTCCTGCGCAAGCTATGCAATCCGCTAACGATACTCCGCCGGTGTCGTCGCCGAAACCTCTCGCTTTCATCTCCTCGTACACCTCTTTTATCGGGTTCAGTCCTCGCTTCAAACCAAAACTTTCTGGACGTCCTAATTCGTACAAAACGCTCCCATTCATTCCACCATCGTTCGACGCTTTATTAAACGTTCCCGCGTCGTGAAATGCAACTCTCAACACCGCCGGACACTTTGTTTTTTGTATTTTACTCTCGAGCACTTGGCGTAAATTTTTTCGTACTTCTTCTTCGTTTTGTATTGTTATTGTTGCTGCGTGGGCGGCGATTTTTGACGACGGTAAAGGATACCGAGCAATCGCCGCTACACAGAGAGAAAACAACGAAGTGGACGAGACTAAAAATGCTCGTCTGTTGCTATGAGTTTTAGTTGTCGTCGACGTTGTCCTTTCGTTCTCGTCGTTACGCTGTGTCGAAGAAGACGCAACAACAACAGCAGCAGCAGCAACTTTCGTTGTCGTCGATGACGATGATGACGACGAGGCAAACGGCGGTTCACTTTTTCTCCTCCGAGTTTTCTTGTGTTGATACGAGCAGCATCGTTCACAAATCCGCGCTCTCGCATCCAACACCGACGATGATGATATCGTCATCGTAATTGTTCTCGCACCTGTCGTCGTCTAATAAATCGTCGGTGGTTTTGCGCGCCGCACAAAAAGTGAAGAAGAAGTAAATTCATATCTAAAGAAGAAAAGTGCTTCGTCAGAATAAAATACACGCACGCTGCGCGCAAAACCGAGAGGTAGTTTTCGACGATTCATACACAATGAGCGCAGAGAAGCTTAAGAAATTTGAGGCGAGCGAGAAGAAGTATTACGAGAAGGAGCGCGGCCTCGATGATACGGCCGAGGAGATACTCGTGAGCTCGCCGCAGTCTTCGCCGTCTTCGTTTTCGTTTCCTCCTCTCTTTTCGTTCTCGACGACGAGCGGGAAAAGAGAAGACCGAGAACAAGAACAAGACTCGCGAGAGGGACAACTCACTCCTGCGATGGGAGTATCTACGCCTTCTTTAACGAAATCGCTCGCGTTTGCTTCTCCGCCTTATTTGAGAATAAGTTCGGCTGGAGGAGGAGGAAGCGGAGAAGAAGAACGGTTTTCGCCTCTTATCGAGACGTTTTTCGAAGTGTTATCCCCGCGCGCTTGGATGAAGAAAAACAAAGAGAAAGAACGACAACGTCGACGACACCGTACGCGAATACTTCCAGGTATTTTGAACAACTGTAAAGTGGTAGCGGTGAATATTTGTTTTGCATTTCCAGTATCGGTCATGGCGTTGTTGTTCTCCTCAGCGGTGGTCCCGATTATTTCGGCGCACGCCGCTTTAACTGCCATTCTTTTTCTTTCGTTATCAGTTGCGTTTGAGATGCTTGAAATCTTGATTCAATCTCTTCACTCGATGAGTGATGTCCAGCCGTATTATCGCGAAGTGTCAGAATTAGCGTTAAAGTCATCAATGAAGGAGGTAAAGTCGTACAAGCGACGCGTCCCATTGCTCTTCTCGACTGAAAAAGACAACGACAACGACAGCGAAGAAGAAGAAGAAACGAAGCGAGAACAAGAAGGCTCTTCACAAACAGCGCCGTGAGCGGAATAGGCGTTGACTTTATATACTACTTGATATACCTCTTTCTTCTACATCGCTAAATTCTATTTTTGTTTTTGTCGTATTCAGATACCGCGTAAAAACTACTTCTTCTTCTTCTTCTAATGCGTCAATTTGCTTTTTATTCTTGTTGCTTCGTTTTACCATTGTATGGGTCCTAGGCCTTTCGCACGAACAGCGCTCAAATCTAACTTTTGATCCAACTCCTCGTCCACATCTCCAACTAGCGCTACGTTATCTCCTCTTACTACATATAAACCGAGCGGTGCCATCTCCACGCCGTTCTCCATGGAATAGACCCTCTCGTGACAGTTTTCAACTATAAGATTTGTTTGTTGATCGAAGCCACGCAAGTGACCGACAATGTGCCGGCCATCGTTCGTTATGATGGAGATGACGGAGTTCAGGAACGGTTTGAGCATGGACGACATGTTTTTTTTCAACCCTGTCGGTTGTTTGGGTGCGAGTCCGCGCTCCCTCACAAAACAAAATTAAAAGAAAGACACGTTCTTTTTGTTGTTCTCGATTGAAGAATGAAGAAATGAAAGACGAGAGAAGAAGACAAAACGAAGAAAAGAGATCGGAGAAGAGCTTCTTCTTCAAAACCGTCGTCGTCGTTTCCAAGAAAGAGGAGAAAGACAGAAATTTTGACACCCTAAAAACCCGCCGTAGTCAACCACGAGAAAAAGCGGCGGATTACGGCGAATATCCTCACCTTTGGTCGCGATAAACGTTGTGGAAAACGCGGATTTGGATCCCGAACCGTTTTTTCTATTCAACTCTTCGTCGAAACTAAACTTTTTACGTTCGCGTCACGTCTCAATAGTCGCAAAAGTCTTCGAAATTTTGAGTCCGAAGAAGAGCCGTGCCGGCGTCGCTTGAAAAGAGCTTCCACAATTGAACTGCATAAATTTTCATTCCGCGCGGGATAGGACGCACTTAAGATCGTCCAGTGACAATGGTTTCTTGTTGTTAGTAAAGAAGAACGCACGGGGAATCATTTTACACGAAAAGAATTAGATTTAAATCGCTTTGATAGAAGAATAAGCGGTCAAGAAGATTGCTTCGGAGGAGAGAATTCTTAGAGTACTCGGAAAAGAAGAAGGCAGAGGGGCCGCTTTTGAACAAGTTTGAATTCAATAAAAAAAAGGACTTTTAAGAAGGAGAGAGTGAGAGAGAGAGCTTTGTGCGCACACGTGCTTGGAGCAAAATGAACGGCGAGGGTGAAGGAGTCGAACGGCAGCACAAAAGTTCTGAAGAGGAAGAACTCGCGCGGCCGTCGTCGCCGATAGGAAGGGCCGAAGAAATTGGTGGTGGAGCTGAGGGTTCCTCACCCAAAAGTGAAACTCAACCACAAGAATTGGAGCGAGGAGGAGAAACTGCTACTGATCCGCCGCCGCCAACGCCGCCGCCGATTGTTACCGACCAACAAGTGCTAGAGAATGACGACCCAGGGGAGAAAGAAGAAGAAGAGACGAAGTTCGTGGAGTGGGATCCAACCGGGAGGTTCGGTCGGACGACGCAGTTGTTTGGGCGAGGGACGTACAAGAATGTGTATAAAGCGTTTGACGAAGAAGAAGGCATGGACGTCGCGTGGAATCAAGTTAAAGTTTCTGGTTTACCGCCAGAAGAGAAGCAACGGCTCATGCACGAAGTTGAGATTCTCAAGAAGCTCGATCATAAGAACATCTTGAAATTCTATCACAGCTGGAACGTCATGGAGAAGGGCGAAATGTCCGTGAATTTCATCACCGAAGCGTGCGAAGGCACTTTGAATAAATACGCGGCAAAGTTTAAGACCAACCTCGACATGCGTGCCGTCAAGTCGTGGTCTCGCCAAATTTTGAGAGGATTGGAGTATTTACACTTGCACGATCCCCCCATCGTGCACAGAGACTTGAAGTGCGATAACATTTTCGTCAACGGTAACGCTGGCGAGATTAAAATTGGCGATTTAGGTCTCGCAGCTATGCTCAATCATCAAAGAACGCATTCTGTCATCGGAACGCCCGAATTCATGGCTCCTGAACTCTATGAGGAAGATTACGATGAACGCGTAGATATCTACTCCTTTGGGATGTGTTTGATTGAGTTGGTCACCTTCACGTGTCCATACTCCGAGTGCAAAAACCCGGCGCAGATTTATAAAAGAGTTTCGCAGGGCATTTTGCCCGATGCTCTCGAAGCGGTCAAGGAAAAAGGCGACGCGATTTATAATTTCATTTTGAAGTGCATTGCACCAAAAGAAGAGCGTTGGACTGCTTCTGAACTGCTCGCGGATCCGTTCTTGGAGAAGAAACAGTCGCGTCCACGCAACTTACCGCGCGCGGTCGTTGAAGAAGAACCCGCAGCGCCGAGACCTCAGGTCGCGGAAGAGGAATCGTCAGAAACGAGCAGGTCTAGTTTTGACACGCTTACGAATCCTCCACCTGTACTGACGAGCAGCGATGCTGTCGCTGTTGCGGGTAGCGAAACGAAGGGGAAAGGTTTGTATCCCATACAAGAGGCATCGAAAGAACTTCCGGCAACGCCCGGCGGACGATTCTATCGCGTCGTTTCCAACACCGAAGGATCTTCCGACCTACCCGCTGGTCCTTTCGAACAACGCGAGCGTGGTGCTTCGTTGAACATTCGCGTCAAAGGTTTGTTGATGGACAATAATACTTTACGTTTGCGCTTGCGTATTACGGATCAGTCTTCCGGTCAGACGAGAACTGTAGAATTTCCATTCAGCACGAATACAGATTCTGCGCAGAACGTCGCGAAGGAGATGGTCGAAGAGTTACAACTCTCTGAATCCGACGTGAATACTATCGAACGCGAGATAAATAAGGAGGTGAAGTATTTGTCCGAGGAGAGGCCGAACTTGGAATCTGGCGAACAACACTCCTCTCGAGACTCGTTTGAAGAGATGCGATCTACGAACGGTTTCGGCGACGGAGGTTCGAGTGAACAACTCGCTAGCGGTGCTGGCTCTACCACTGGGTTGACCAGAGTGGATAGTGCGAGGTCGGTCGAATCGCAAGATCGCGAGAGCCTCCATCATCACAGCGCGGGAGGATCGCCGGAGGAGATGCACGAGCGAGAAAGATCTCCACAAAAATCTCCCATCGTCGTTTCCGCAGAGTTGCGACAAGATCCATTTGTCAGATCAGCGTCACCGTCGATAGTCGTTGGTAGATCAAAGACGCAAGAGGACGCTTCATCCGTTCAGCAATTAGGCTTGGACGTGCAGAGCATGTCGCTCGCTTCTGATGAACGCATAGAAAGATCTCACTCTGCGGGACCGGGATTGGCTCAACAGCAATTCAAAGCACGCGAACCCTCTCACCAGTATCCAGGTGATCAGAGAGGCAATGATTCGAGCGCGAGTGCATCGAAGTTGAGTTCTCCGTTAGCTTCTCCGCCGGTTGGTGCTATAAATAATTCGAATTACCCACAACAAATTCCGGCGGACGTGCTTTCTAGCGGTGGTATTTCTTTACCACCAAAACATCCTCAGTCTCAACAGCAAGCGATGAAACAGCAGCAGCAGCAACAACAACAACAACAACAACAACAAGGCTACGACGCGTCAGCAGCGGCGTATCCGAGTCGATCAGAGACTCCGGTTCTTGCCGCACTAGAGGATGGTGAGTTAGAGTACGATGATGAAATGGAGCTTCAAGTTTTAGAGGAGTTAGAAAAAATGCAGCAGCAAGAAGAGGCGGAAATGCGGCACAGGCACGCGACCGAGCGCCAGAGTAAAGTTCGTGCTTTTCACAAAAGGCGTTTAGAGCGTTCGTTCTCAAGATTAGGAACCAATCATCAATCAGATGGCAATCTCCCGCAACTGGCCACCATGCAGCAACAGCAACAATACACGCAGCAAGTGCAGCAGTCTCAAATGACTCAGACCGCGCACTCTTCAGCTTCGTTATCGACCTTGTATCAGCCGGTGCAATCACAGCAACAGCAACAGCAGCAGCAACAACATCAACAACAACAACAATACGCTCAACAGCATTTCTCTGCCGGGATGGAAAGTGCCAAGCCGCCTCTCGCACCCTCTCAGGGTTACAGCTCTGATCAACCATTGGTTAACGGTCATTTGCAAAGTGCAGCTGCTGCGTCGAATACTTACGGAAGTGATATTGGAACCTCTTCGATTGGAACGATGTCTCGCGAGTCGTCCAAGGCGTCTATGAGTTCTGACAACCGCGACGAAGCTGGCGACATTGGAAAGGTACAGTTGACGGGAGAGCAGTTGAAGGAGGCGAAAGAGAAAAAGAAACGCGCCGCGTTGGAAAAAATGAATGCGTTGACGGGGAGTTGCTTAACGGGATTAGATGTTAGAAAGAATAGCGATAAGAGTTCTCAACTAGCCTTGAAGGACGAAGCGAAACTGATGGAGAAGATGCAAAAGGCTGCAGACTCGGTTTCGCTGAGCGGCGAGAGTTGAGAACACTTATAACAGATATAAAAATTGTAAACAAAGCAAAGCGTACATGCATAAATATGAATCGAAACAACAGGAATTATTTTAATACGCAAATATTACTGGTATACTAATGGTTTTACAAATTTTTTACTATATTTTGCTGTTGCTTACCAACATCTCGACGATTTTATCCCACCGCGTTCTCTAACTTCAAGGACATGAGCGCTTCGACTTCGGCGGCGAATTCGAGAGGTAACTCTTGAAATACTTCTGAGCAAAAGCCAGAAATGATCACACCAACCGCAGATTCGAGATCAATACCGCGCTGTTGAAAGTAAAACAACTGATCTTCACCAATTTTGGAAGTAGACGCTTCGTGCTCGACTCTAGAGGAAGGATCCTTGACTTGGATGTATGGGTACGTATTCGCGCCGGCATCGTCCCCAATCAACATAGAGTCGCATTGTGAATAGTTTCTCGAGCCAGTCGCGTTGGGGCCAACAGAGACTAGACCTCGATACACGTTTTTGGACTTTCCAGCAGAAATACCTTTCGAAACAATTCTAGATCTCGTATTCTTACCGACATGTATCATTTTCGATCCCGTGTCAGCCTGCTGCTTGTTATTCGTCAACGCGACGGAGTAAAACTCCCCCTTGCTATTATCTCCAGCGAGTACGACGGATGGATATTTCCACGTGATGGAAGAACCGGTTTCAACTTGTGTCCAAGAAATTTTCGAGTTATCACCTTTACACAAGCCGCGTTTCGTGACAAAGTTATAGATACCTCCTTTTCCGTTTTCGTCGCCAGCGTACCAGTTTTGAACGGTGGAGTACTTTACTTCGGCGTTTTTCCCCGCGTAAATTTCTACAACCGCAGCGTGAAGCTGGTTTTCGTCGTATGCTGGAGCAGTGCAACCTTCGAGATACGAAACGTATGAATCGTCTTCCGCCACGATCAAAGTTCTTTCAAATTGTCCGGAGGACTCGGCGTTGATGCGAAAGTACGTAGACAACTCCATCGGCGAGATTACACCCTTGGGGATGTAGCAGAAAGATCCGTCTGAAAAAACAGCGGCATTCAACGCCGAAAAGTAGTTATCGCCTACCGGGACAACAGAACCGAGATATTTCTTTATGAGCTCTGGGTACTCCTTGATGGCCTCGGATATCGAACAAAAGATAACGCCGGCTTTCAACAAGTCCGCTCTAAATGTCGTCGCGACAGAAACGGAATCAAAAACGGCATCTACGGCAACGTTTGTCATTCTTTTCTGTTCGTTCAAAGGTATTCCCAGCTTATCGAACGTTTTCAACAGTTCTGGATCGACTTCATCTAAAGATTCTTTCTTCTCTAATACTTTTGGTGCCGAATAATAGGACACGGCCTGGTAATCAATCTCCGGGTATTTGTTATCCGACCAGTCCGGCTCTTCCATCGTGAGCCATTTTCGGTACGCTTTCAAGCGAAATTCCAACATCCACTCCGGTTCATTCTTCTTCGAGCTGATTAATCGAACGGTATCTTCGGATAGACCTTTAGGAATCGTCAAGGTTTCGATGTCCGTGGTGAAGCCCCATTTGTACGGTTTATTGAGCATATCCTGAATCTTCTCCCCTTCCGTTTTCTTCTCCACGGCGACCTTCAAAGTTTTCGAGGAATCTTTCTCCGGTACCGTCGCCTCGTTTTGCTCGCTCGAAGAACTTTCGTTGATCACCGCCCGCGTCGTCGTCGTCTTGTAATTCTTTTCTGAAAGACGGCGATGACGACGACGACGTGTCTCAATTCCTTTCGAAGACGACGAGGCAATTCTCGTCTTTGAAGAAAACGACGTTCTCGTCTTTCCAGCCGCGGACGATGACATCATCGAATGAAGACATGCGGTGCTCATCGCGCGCGCGTGTGTGTGTATGTCTGTCTGTCTGTCTGTGTTGAACTCTGTTTAGGTACGCGTTTTTAGAACAGTAGTAAAAAGAGTCGCGAGAGAGAGAGAGAGAGAAAATTATTGTGAAGGGGAGAGGAGGTAAGATTTTGGGACGAGAAGACCTGCTGGTGCTGATTTTTGTGGGGTCAGGAGTCAACTCTCTCTCTCGTACTTCAAAAAATTAATTCTCTTCCGCCGCGATACGGAAAGCTTCAAACCTGCGCGTGCGTGCTTCATCGAAGAGAAGAAGAAGAACAGAAACATGACTGGAAAAGGAGGAGATGCGATTCGATCTCCGCGGTGGTTATCCATCGAGGATCGCTCGTTGCAAGAGATTTACGAGTCCGTGAGAGAGTTGCTTTTGGAAACTTTGAACGAGGACGAAGGGTGGAAAGGTTTGACGCGCGATGACATCTCGGTCGAACCGCTTTCCGGAGGGATAACGAACAAGATGTTCAAGTGTGAACCGCCAAAACCACTGACACCGGTGGTTACCAGAGTGTATGGATCGTCCACGGATAAATTCGTCTCGAGAACGGACGAGAGCGAGATGGCGTTGGCGCTAAATAAGAGCAATTTTGGCGCGAAAGTAAGAGCGGTGTTTCAAAACGGCTGGGTGGAAGATTTCATAGAGAGTTCCTCTTTAGTTCCGTTAGATATGAAGAAGACAGAGATTTTGACAACCGTAGCTGGAATTATCAAACGATTCCACGAATTAGACATGCCACACAGAATCGCTCGGCCGCAAGCGATAGCGGAAACAGCAACGACATCGTCGCCGTACGGAGAAGGCGCTGCGGCAAACGTCGCCGGCGAGTTTTGGGAAACCATAGAGGTCTGGTACTCCATGGCGTTGGAGGTATCTTTTCCGGAAGATCCAGAGAAACAGAAACTATTAGATGCGCTGTGTGTCCCTCAGTTGAAGGAAAAGATCAAAAGGGTTAGAAAGATGTGCGATGCGACAAACTCGCCGACGGTGTTTTGTCACAACGATATTCACGCGGGAAATTTTCTCGTCGAGGAACCATCCAAGAAATTGATTTTGATTGACTTTGAGTACAGCGCGCATGGACCGAGAGGATTCGATTTGGCAAACTTTTTTTGCGAATTTGCCGGATTTGAGTGCGATTATTCGCTCTTGCCAGATAAGACGACGCGAGAGGTTTTTTATGAAATATATTTATCAGCCGGCGATACGGTCGAACAATTGGAGAAAGAAGTGGAGGTGTTTTACATCGCGACGCACTTGTTCTGGGGGATTTGGAGCGTTTTACAATCAAAGTTTTCGCCGATAGAATTTGACTTTTTAGACTACGCTAGGATGCGTTTGAGGCAAGGCGCCGTGTTGCTCGGGGAAAACGCAGATTCAATGTCGCCTTCGAAACCGGACTCTCCTTTGGAAACGCCAAAGTCACCGAACGCGCCTTCCTCGTGGGGTACTGTAAACGAAGCGCACTTCACGAAGTCGCCTCGACATTCGTTGGATAAGAGTAATACTAGGTAATCTTAGGCAAGTGAGTTATAAAATATGAGTGCGTCCGTACTGCTTTCTTTCGATTTAATTTTTAGCAACATTTTAGCAACATATGATTGTGTGCAAACTTTTAACTCGATTGAGCGAACGCGACGCCCTTCTCTATGCTCGCTCGTAACTCGGGAATAGCATTCTTTACCATTTGTTCCTCAAACAATGTCATTGCGCCCAATCCTAAAACTTTCTCGACTCCGTTAACGCCTAATTTGACTTTACTAGCAAAGAACGGCAGTTCCGGGATAACATTTGACGAGACGTAAGCGCATTCTATCACGTTCGATTCTCCAGCCAAACCCTTCAGGCATGATGTTGCCATATTCTCGGCAGCTAGTGCCATACTTAACGTCGCAGATCCAGCGCCGGCTTTTGCATCCACGACTTCGGTACCGGCGTTTTGAATGCGCGTCGTTAAGTTTTGCAACTCGCTACCTTCAAAAGGCTTCGATAACTTTGGCGTCATTTGCGAAAGTAAAGGAATAATTGTCTCGCCGGCGTGGCCACCGATAACAGGCACAGTTACGTCCGATACTGATTTTCTCAAGCGTTGTAATTCGTCTTTTCGTAAGCCGTACACGAAAGTCTCTGCTCGCACGACGTCAAGTTTCGTCACGCCTAAAACTTTGCGAGGATCGAACGCGTTGTATTTCTTCAGCACTTCCACCGCGATGGGAACCGTTGAATTTACTGGGTTCGAAATAATATTCAAAATTGCGTTGGGACAATATTTCGCAACCCCGACGGTTAAGTCTCTCACGATCCCGGCGTTGATTTTGAACAAATCGTCTCTGGTCATGCCTGGTTTTCTCGGAATACCCGCCGGAATGATGACCAAGTCGCATCCGACTAAAGCGTCTCTTAATTGGTCTGGTCCTGCGTACCCAGTCACTTCAGATTCAGTATTGATGTGTGATAAATCTACAGCCACTCCTGGCGTGATTGGCGCGATATCATACAATCGCAAGGCTTTTATTCGAGGCGACTGTTTCAACAGCAACGAAAGCGTTTGCCCAATACCCCCGGCAGCTCCTAAGACGGCAACCGTAAACTTCTCTTTGTTTTTCCAAAACAGAGCATCGTTACGTTCTATGATGGCATGCGTTGTTGATATTCTTGCTTCTGATGACGTAGTCAACGACGACGAAGATGGTGGTGGCATTTGTGATTCTCTCGCGTGCACATCTTGAAAGTGTTGTCGTCGGCGCGCCTGCGAATTTTGTTTTTACGATGAGAGAAGAGAAGAGAAGAGAGAGTTCGTTAGACGACGCGACGAGAGAATTTAGTCCTAAGGAAGAAAGAAAGAAAACAAAAAGAGAAGGAAAGATAGGAGAATTCAACGCACCGAGGATGTCATCGACGAAGGAATGAGTTGCTCGGAGAGCGAGTGAACGCGTCTTCTCGCGCGAGACGATGATGATGGGTCCATTTTTCTTCTTTTCTGTCCAAACAAAGTGTGGATTCGCGTCAAATTTCGTCAAAAATAAGGAAGCAAAACAGAAGAGTGCACGAGTAAGACGAGGGGTTCCCATCTCCTTGTGGATCAAAGAAGTAGAAAAGAGAGCTACTACGAACGCGCGAAGAGCATGTTCTCTCCGCCGTGTGGTCAGTCTCATTTTGAGAGAGTTATATCGTCCTCTTCCTCCTCCTCTTTGTCCTCCTCTCAAATCACAAGTACTGGTAACTACCACCATCAGCACAACACGAAGAACGCGCTGCAGAAGAGGAAAGCACCGATGAAACTCTTCGCGCACCCGAATAAGAACAGAATGCGAAGCAATAAAAAAGTTATCGACAATTCAAACAAGCCATATACGCCGTGGGCGCTGGATTTGGCGTTAATATTCAACTGGACCGATATTATCGACGAGGAGATGCGAGAGGAGAAAAAGTCTCTGAACATATTCCTCGACGGGGCAAACATCGCGTGGCAGCGCGGTGCTCTCTTGAGGAAAAAGTTCAAATGTCGACAGTTTCCTCTCAGTGCGGGAATAATTGAGGCTTTGAACTACGAGCATTGGTCGAATCATAAAGTAATAGCGTATCTTCCAAAAGAATACGTCATCGGCGAGCTGCCAAACTTGTGCGACGGCGGAGGCTTAGCGACAGTCAACACGGAACACGTAAAGTATTTGCAAAACGGTATTTGGGTGAACGAAAAGCTGAAAGCACTCGTGGATGAAGGGAAAATACAGCTCGTGGAGCGCAAAGAAGGCGGCGACGACGATTTAACGATAATCGCTGAAGCGAAAGCGAAAGACGCGTGGATATGTTCAAACGACCAGTTTCGAGATCATAAGAACGACAAGAGCCTTCCGTTTTCTGGAGGCCGCTCGCTCAGAGAGTTTTCTCGTTTAAGACGATTCGAGTGTAACTTTTTAATCGCTCCGGGTTTAGACGAGAAAATGTTGCACGCTATGCAATCCGCGAAAGGGTGGGAACCGAAAGTTGGGTGGGAGTTCGATGCGTTCTACAAAGAGGAATCCGAAAAGAAGAGACGGAATATCGTGAGCAGTAGTAACAGTAGTAGTGACGATGATAGTAACAATAATAGTAGTGCACATGGTTCCGGGAGAAACGATAATCCTGGCGCTTTAAATGGCGTTCTGCCGTTTTACGCCATGCCGCACGAAGTTCTCCCATGCTATTTCGAGCCAGTGCCGACGACGGCTATGATTGAAGCGAAAAAGTTGTTCGAAAAAAAGAAAGATTGGTCGCCACCGTTCGTGAAGAAAGAGTAATCACGCTCAATACGCCATTGATTACCTTCTAACTTACGTAGAGAAATTGAGTAGAATGATAGATGTTAATGAAAAGAATTACATAGATTTAATCAAGCCCTCGATTTCTTTGAACACCGTCGTTTTTTGGCGGTTCCCGTCAATAGTTTTCATGATGTTCTTGTACTTGGAGAGCACCGCGTTGACATTGGCGTGATGCACCTTCAATCGGTTTTGAGCCTTTTCTTCCGTATCGTCTGATCGCTGCGTGAGACGCTTCGCTACAGTCTCATCAGGCGGCGGGAAAAACTTCAAGTGATAAATTTGTCCAGTCACCGGGTCCAATCTTCTACCGACGACGCGTTCGAGCAACTCTTCGTCCGGCACGTCGAGGAGCAAAAACAAATCTGGTTCGATACCGTACGAACTCAACGCCTCAGCTTGAGACGCGGATCTCGGGTAACCATCGAGAAGCCAGCCGCCGGCGCAATCCGGTTCGTTCAATCGAGATTTCACCATATTCACGACGACCTCATCTGGGACCAAATCACCTCTGTCCATAAACTCTTTCGCTTTCAAACCATCGTCCGTGCCTTGTGCAACGGCAGCTCTGAGCAAGTCACCGGCGGAAATGTGCGTGATTCCAAATTTCTTAACGATCAATTCGCACTGAGTCCCTTTCCCCGAGGCTGGAGCGCCAGCGATGACGATTTTCTTCGCTTTCTTCTTCATCGCTTTGCGGGCAGTCACGCCGATAGCCGCAGCGGCGAAAACGCCAGCGGCAATTTGCGTCGGAGTCGGTCCAGTCGCGGCCGGCGGTGGCGGCGCTTTTGACTTGGCCGCGATCTGCTGAATGCATTCGTTCTTTGAAGAAGATGGCGCGAGAAGCGAAATACTTTTTTCTGATGATGCCGACGTCTTTTGTTGTTGTTGTTTTTGCGAGCGACAAACGACGAAAGAAGAGGAATTCTTTTTATTCTTATTTTTATTACTCGTCGACGACGTCGTCGTCGTTTTCGACGCGCGAAGAGCAGACGACGTGAAAAGCGAAGATGCGGTGAGCGCAGACATTATTGTCAAAACGTATAGCCCCGCCTCGTGTGTTTCTGACGTTCCCTCCAGGCGTTTTGGTTTTTACAATTTGATTATTTTATTTGATTGATTTTTTTCGGGATCATCATCATCATCCATCGCGTGGAGGACGGAGGAGGAAAGACAGCAGGGGAGGAGAGGAGAAAATCTAAGGAAGGGATTTTCCGCACTTTTCATCTTCGTCCTCGTCGCTCGCTCTTCATTTCAATTTTTCGTGACTTTTTCAGAACACACACGCAAACACACACAAACAAACACACACACACTCGCCACGCCACGCCACGCAATGATGATGATGATGGCGACAACATCGGCATTGACGACGTCATCATCGTCGAAGATGTTCGAGAGGAGGACGATGAATATCACCAGCGCGCGCCAAAAAGGAATGACTGCTTTCGGAGTTAAAAACGAAGAACGAAGAAGCGCGATGAAATGCTCCGCAGAATCATCATCGTCGTCGTCGTCGCTCGTATTCGACGGAACGTCTATGTTTACTATTTATTCAGAATTGAACGGAGAAAATGTCATCTTTCCTTCGTTCTTAGAGTCTGCGTTGCATGTGTGTGAAGTTTCGCGGTCGCACCCGGATTATATTTCTGCACACTTTCACGAGAAAGTCGGCACGGACCAGTTCAAGCAGCTCGATAAGAATCTGCCACCACATCAGTACATGAACTATACTTTATTCGACTCTCCTCCGGAGGAAGTTTTTAGTAGGTTTGATGACCTCTTCGATAGCTCAGATATTGCCCACCCGTCTCCGCAAAAATACGCCATGCTGAGTGCGAGTGAAGTCGACGTGTACCCGAAGAACGACGCCGCCTTGGAAGGCACGTTTGCAAAACGGGCGAAGGAATCTGTAGACAAAGAAACGAAATTAACTAAAATAGGATTAAACGATAGGAACGTAGCCATAGTTGTGGCCCTGAAATGCGATAACGCATTAGACGCTGAAAATTGGGTACAAACATTCGGGATTGGGAACTTGGAGAAACAGTTGAAGAAAAATTTCCAGCTCGCGGTATTACACGAAGTTAAACTGGGACTCGGCCCGATGGTTGAAAACGACGAAGCTTCGCAAGCCGAGGGTGATGCGACGCCGTTTACGCATGTGGTATACGCCTCTCTCGGTGAGGTGGAGGATTCCATTGCTAACGATGCGGTTTCTTTAGTACAACAGGCGTTGGTAGCAGAAGGTATAGCGGATGGATCGGTAGTGCACGCGTTCAAATGCGCTTTTAACATTGCAAAAAAAGGAACGCCGTGCGGCGCTTTACCAGCCGCGCGAGAGATTCAAAAGCGAAAAGAGGAAAACGAACAGGCTCGCAAGAATAATAAGTTTTAATTCTACGATTATTACGAGTAGAGTGTACCAGGTGCCAGGCCAGGTGTCGGGTACGCGCAAAATAAATAAACAAACATCACAGCACATTTTTATTTACAACGTTTCACTTCTCCCCACTCCTCTCGCTCGGTGTCTTCGAGGAGCTGGATGACTATTCATGTACCCTTGAAGTGGATCTTCTAAAGTTGGCACGTAATTGGATTTAGGTTGTGTCCTTCCTTCGTTGCTTCGGGATCTTGGACTCTGCATGGCCGAATGGTCGCTGATACCGAACGCCGACATCCCCATTTGCTTCGCTTGATTGTTGGAACTTCCTCTTTTTCCGCTGCTGCCTCCGAGCATTTTCATGTCATCTCCGCCAAAAACACTTTGCATACCTGGAAGTGAACCCATTTGGTGTGAACCGTGCGTATGCTGATGGTGTGGATTTGTAGGGTCGTGATGATTTTCGGTGCGATGCGGCGCGAAATGATCCCGAGCTTGCGCGTGCGCTCGCTGCAAGTGATCCCTTTCGTCTCCAAATCCTTCGCCGCCCTCGTTTGCGTTCTCATCAACATCGTGTTTCCCAACCAGCGTCGGGCAAATACCTGCTTTGACTACAATTGGATCGTCGCCACGCGTGTAGCTCAATTTATCACCTCGCTCTTCTCCGAGCATGTCCCCTGGGGTTTGGTTGATGAGTTCATACATGTCCTGCGTGACGTGACGTCTTCCCAAGCTCAAAGCGACGTCGTTGGCATTCAACTTGAACGTAGAAATCACGGCATCGAACAGCGCGAATAAAAGTGCGCGTCTCTTTTCAACTTTGCAGTTTAGCGCGAGGACGAGAACAGTTGCTTCGTCATTAGCACCTCTGGCCTCGAGAGTCTGTGCGGATGGAAGAATCTTGGTCAGAACGTAGTCGCGCAAGAGTCTCGCCTGTTTGCCTTTCGCTAAATCACGCTGTCGTTCGGTTTGATGCGGACGAGAGGTCTCGATTCCCTTTGCTCTGTTTACGTCTTCGAGTTGTCGCATTTTGTTATTAGTAAGGAAATTAGCAATGCACTCGCGTTTCGATTCGCCTTCGCCGGCGAACCGAGTGGAGAAAACACCCGAAAGCTTCAACGATTTCACGGCGACGGTGCTCCAGGTTGGATTGCTCGTCGACACCTCGTCGTCATTTTGGGAGAAGAAATCAATAATTTTCTGCCGCTTAAACTCATCAACGGAGTTCCAGAGCGTCAGTAACGCGAAAGGACCGGAAGGTCCGCATTCTGAATCCGCATTCTCCATGAGAAAACCATCCATCGGCGTGCTTTCGAGTGAGTGGGCTTCGACGATTTTATCAATTAAATCCTTCTCTTTCCCTTCCGGTTGTCCGGTGATGCCTTCCCAAACCTTTGTCGCCATCCTTCGATTTTCTTCCAAAATTTCCTCCTCGGAAAGTCTCCCGCCGTTTGTATCGTCTGATTTCGAGAGTTCCATGTTTTCTGTGTTTTCGCTGCTGTCGCCCGATGAGGCAACTTCAGAGGAGGAGGAGGAGGAGGAGGAGGAGGACATTTCCGAGGCTTCCTTGGCGACTTCTTCTTCGACTTGCTCGAGTTCGCTCTCCTCTTCGTTACTCAACTGTGTGTTTTCTATCTCTTCTTCTTCTAGTTTGGCGGCGTAGATTGCGGCTTGGTCATCATCCTCTTCATTCTTAGTGGTTTTTCTCTGCATCGCGTTCATTTCACCAATCTCGTCTCCGGCGTCCTCCTCATCGTAATTTTGCTTCAACAATCGAGCGCCTTCGGTGACGGAAATGCCGCAGCTTAAAAGAAAGACGACGAATGTCAGCGCGAAAAACAAAAGTCCCACACTTCGTTTCATCATTGCTCGTGCTTTATGTGTGCTTTATGTGCACGACAGTTCCACCACAGGCTGTGAAGAAACGTGTTGCTGTGTCACAATTTTTCACGCGGGAAAAAATAAAAGAGACAAAAGCTCTTTCGCAAAGAGGTCAAAAAAGCTGATTTTCGAGTGCTTTTTTTATTTCGGTCCCTCATCACTCACAAATATAACACGACGCGCTTGGTGTGAACACACACACACACGCACATACACACACATATAATCGATATCACTCTTTGCGTTCGCGTCCTCTCGATCGATATTCGTGACATCGCCCATCTCACGTCTCGTCGTGCTCTAGCTTGACCAATAATAACTCGCGAGCACGACGAAAGATTTTTTTTATTCTCTCTCGTGATATTTCCCATCACAACATCGATAGCGATATATAGAGAGAGAGGGAGAGAGAGTCTCGTGATCATGGCAGGAAAGAAAGCATCGCCGTCGTCTTCGCCAGGTGGGAACGATATTAAGTTAGGCGAGGAACATCGCTCGAAAAGCGTAACTTGGGCGAACGAATCGAAAATGGAAGAAGTAGTCGAATACGAGGTCAGTCAATATGAGCAGAGTGATTTAGATAGTTTGGATTTTCGGGGAGGAGATACGGGAGGGCGTTATAGGAGCGGTATCAGAGACAAGCCCGCGTGCTGTTGCACTATCATGTGATAAAAATAGCAATATGTAGATACACTTTTCTTATACCTTTATAACATTATTATCGAAACGAAACACTTTGTTGTGCCCTCTCTGCCCAACTCTCTTTTTGTCTTTCTCGTAGTTTCTCCAAAAGTGTATCGCATCAAAAATTCCAACTTTACATACTCTGCTCTTCCGACCTCGTATATATATACATAAACTAAGGAAGTGAACGATGATGAGTTTTGCGAGTACGAGCGTAACGGCAGCGCAAGCGCGGGATATTCACCGCACCACGCGTCATTTAGGCAGACGACGAAAACAGTGCATAAAACTCGAGAGAACGCGTGCAGTTCGCGATGACGATGACGAAGAGAAAGAAGATACCCATGAATACGGAATACTTGGAAAATCGAGAGCTACGTACGCTTCTTCGGGCGAGACGAGTTATAGCGATAGCGTGTACGACAAGTTTGCCATCGCTTTATTTAACGCCAAGTTAGCAGGGAAAATCATGGAATCAACCGAAGGTGTTTTATCCTCAGAAGCAAAGCAGTTTTCCATATTTTCATACCAGAGACTGGTTTATTTAGCGAACGAAGTTGGCGTAGTATTTAAAGGCACCGACGCTCAGAGAAAAGTCGTGACGGAGACGTTGTTAGAATTAATTCCGGAGATTATCAGGATATTGTTCAAGAAACTTATTAAACCATCGAATTGGGTGGACGAACTGAACAGTTTTATCACGGTACAGTTCTTCGGTTGGCTCGTCGGGCCATCTGAACGCGTTCCGAGAGAAAGCGATGGTGTACTCGCCGCTGTAAAGTTAAAGAAATGTAGATATTTAGAACAATCAGGATGCGTAGGATCGTGCACGAACTTTTGCAAAGTTCCTACGGAGAATTTCTTCAAAGAAGCCTTCGGTGTAGATGCGCATCTTCAGCCCAATCATGCCGACGGTAGTTGCGTACTGACGTTTGGGGAAAAGTTATCAGACGAGGAGATTTTCTCAGCACCGTGCTATCTAACGTGTAAAAGCAGAAAGCTTGGCATCAGCAGCGGAGGGGGAGTGGGCACGATCGAACGTGATGACGGATCAGTGCAGCAGCCAAAGTGTTGGAAATTACCGTGAAAAGCACGCAACGCGCAAATATTATCTTGCGAATGACAGAAATATGTCAGTTGCGCCGAGTAGGTGTGTGAAGCAGTATGTATGGTATGTGTGTGTATATGTATGTGCAGTATGAAACATATTAAAATTACAAGTGATCAAACTCCCCCCTACTGGTGTTAAACCCACCACCTCTACCATTCTCAACTCCAAACATCGCTGTTGGCGATCCACTTCTCCCCAATCGGATGCTGCTACTATCATTTCCAGCGTTCAAGCGCGCCGTGTCCTCCTCCTCTTCCATCTCGTCATCATCCAAAGGCATGTACTGACTGAGAATCCCCCGAATCTCCTGGTTCATGACTTGCTTCATTTTCCAACGATAGAATAAAAACAAACAAATGACCAGCACTAACAAGGAAAAGAAAACGCTGGCCAAAACCGTCGACGTCTTCCCGACGCTTCGCGCAGTCTGTTGCACGGACACGCAACTCCACGTGTTTAATGAATCTGAAAACTCGGAGTGTAAGCCCTTCGGGCAGATACACTCGTAATATGGAAATGCACTCGTCGTCGAGCATGTTGTCTCCCCGCTCTTATTAGGATCACTCAGACAAGTGTTCCAACCATCAGCTCCCTGGGCACACTTATCGTTTATGAGTCCACTATCGCTACACATCTCTGGCTTGAGATCGTTGGGGAATCCCGCGCATATCGCCTTCAAGACTTCACCGCGCGCTAGCTTACCTCGATATTGCACGTCATTTATAACCACTGTTGGTAATATTCGCACCGAAGATCGAGTGGACTCACTCGGAGGTGATTGCGCGATAATTTGCTCCTCCATCATAGCGTTTTCAGAATTAGCGTCGATATCCCCTATACAGTTTTTCCACGAGGAAGTATCCAAACCCGCTCGCTTCATTGATGTCTCAGCGCAATCGTATGAATTGAACAACCCGGTGCTCATTTTACACGACGATTGAAATTCAGTGATGTAGTCCCACCATTTTGTTGGGATTTGGGAGTCATTCGCAGCTTTAAACGCGCAGAGAGCTCGTAAATTCGATACGACAACATCCGCTCCGGAATATCCGCTATACAAGTCGTCGTCTGGATCAGGAATACAATATCTGCCATGATTTATACATTCGGACAGACAAACGTCGGAATCTTCGTACCCTTCCGGACACGACCACGTGAGATAATGGGGCGTGAACTGGGTGTAATTCTTGGTTTCCAACTCTTTCGCTATGGGCGCCCAATCGTTGAGAAATCCAACCTGCGCGTCGCATTTCGCGCCGCACGAATCCGTCAACTCTGTCCATATTTCGTACTCGACCCTTGAATCAGGATGTGGTAACACATCAGTCCAATTGAGGGTAGCGATGACGGCGTTGCCGGCTGAGAGTTCTTCCTCAAATTTTTCACCGACGCTTTCCGTTATTAACGCAACCGGAACCGATATGTTCTTCACGTACTCTTGTGATTCCGCATCATCGGCAGCATCCATGGTAATCAAATCCTCCGCAATATTATCGACGATAATTACCGCTTCAGCTCCAGCTTTTTGTGCGAAAAACGCCTTTGTCGTGAACGGGCACTCACCTCGGTTCAAGAGCATGATGTTTGCTCCATATGAACTGTTGGTGTTGAATGCGTTCGCGTCGAACTCTGCGCACCCGTCTTGGTCAGTTTTAGGATACTTAAACGATCCCACCAACGTCGCTCCGTACAACGGCACACCGAAATTGGCGATTGCCATGTCGTATTTCCCTTTCAATTTGCTCGGTAAAGAAACCGTAAAAGAAGCCCGTTCAACGTGAAATCCACTTTCAACGCGCTCCGCTTTCAACGAAAAGAATAAAAAGAAAAGGAGAACAACGACGAGAGGAGTCTTCATCATCATCCTTATTTAATCTGCCTTCCCTTTTCTATCTCTCTTTCTCTCTTTTCTCCTCGCGTACTGATCTTGTTCTTGTTCTCTTGTTCTTGTTTTTCTTCTTCTTCTTCTTCTTCTCCTTCTTGGTTGTTACGAGAATTTTAGAGAATGACGACGACGTATCGACGTCTCATAAAAAACTCATCAAGATACCTCAAAAAAAGCAGCTACTTCCTCCAAAGTCTTAAATGCTCGCCTCTTCGTTGAACTCCATCACTCGCGCCGCATCACTCTCGCGAAGTTCTTTTTCTTCTTGTTCGCCGTCCTCGTCGTCATCATCTTCGAGCAAAGCGGCGTTCTTGTATTCGTCAAAGAAAACACAATTTTTCAGTTCCGGATTCGTCGGAAAGACGGATAAAATCATCGTCGGCAAAAGTAAAAGCAAAAAACTTCTTTCCACATCTAGCATGACTACGGCAGATGCAAGTAAATACACCATCGCGGATCAACCGTTACGATTCGCAAATGGGAAGAAAGAAAACAACACGAGAATGCTCGACATCGACGCCATTTACGATGGTTCCTTTTTGAAAGGGAAGCGCGTTTTGGTCACCGGTGCTAACCGAGGCATTGGATTAGCGTTGGCGAAAGAGCTCAACGATAAAGGCGCTTTTATTCTCGGCACGTGCAGGAAGACGTCCGATGACCTTTCCGCGTTATCGAACACGCAAGTAATAGAAAATTGCGAAATCACGGACGAAAAATCTATCGCGAACGCGTTCAAAGAGATCACCGAACCGGTGGATATCGTCATCAACAACGCGGGATATTTTTACGAACCATTGGAAACCTTGGATTCAATGAACTTCGAAGAGGAGCTGAAAATGATTGACATTTGCGCAGTTGGGCCGCTACGAGTTGTAAAAGTTTTGAGAGACATGAAGCTGTTGAAAACGGACGGAACGTGTAAGATTGCCATGATCACTTCGCAAGGCGGGTCAATTTCCTGGCGCGAAGTCCAAAATCCAGACGGCCATGACTACGGGCATCACATGTCCAAAGCTGCGGCGAACATGGGGAGTAAATTGCTCGCGCAAGAGTTGAAGAAAGAGAAAATAGCCGTTCAAATATTGCACCCAGGTTTTAATAAAACCGGAATGACGCAAAAGTACGAGAAGATTTGGGAAATCGAAGGCGCCGTGGACGCTTCAGTTGGAGCGAAACGCGTGATGCACGAAATTTCTCTCATGGACGTGGATAAATATAACGGTTTGTTCATCAACTGCGAAGATGGATTACAAATTCCGTGGTAATTTAGAACAGAAATGTAAATTGTACAAATCATCACGCACCATATGTGGGCACACAAACACACACACAAATTTATAGGTGAAAACCTTTCAAACATTATTTCGACAGTGAATACATAGTCGCGTAACTGCTCGCACTTCCGCCGCCAATATCATCGTTTTTGTTGTGTAGAGAAGTGGTGAAATTGACAGCGGTGATGCCACTTTTCATGCTGGAACTTCCAGTGACCTTTTTCTTTTTCTTGGTAATGTTGTTCGTAGTATCGTGCGCGACGGCTACGTACCCATCCGTAAGAAGGGAATCTATTCGGTTGGCGAGTTTCCTCACCTCTTCGTTTCGGCTCGCGAGCGTCGCTTCTTTTTCTTTCGATATCGACACGTGGCGATTCGCGACGCGTAGCTTCTTTGATGCTTGTTCTAACTGATCGGATAACTGTTCGCGGTCGGATGAGAGTATCTGAATGCTCTCTTTCGAACTTTCTAACGCGCTCGTGAGTTGATCAATCTCCTCCTTTGCCTGCGATACCTTTTTTCTCTCGTTCTCCATCTCCTTCCTGAAATTTTCTAAAAATATCAGCAACTCGGCGTTTTCGTTTTCCATCGTTTCGTTCGCGCGAGTCAACTCGGATATCTCTCTTCTCGCCCGATGCAACTCTTCTTCTAGAATAGATGATGTTGATAACGGTGATGATGATGACGCTTTCTTATTTCTCGATCCTCTGTGGAAATCTTTACTCTTTTTTTCTTCTTCTTCTTCTTCTTCTTCTTCTTCTTCGAAAACGGAAGGAAGCCCCGTTGTAGTCGTTGTCGTTGACTTTCTCGATGACGTTTCGTTTTCGCGCTGGATAATGGAAGTGTTGTCGTACTCATCGTCATAGTCATCATCAGAACAAGAGCACGATGCGCTATCGCGTTCCTCTTCCATACCTTCTTCGTGAACACGTTCGTCGTCGGTAGACATGTTGTCGCGTATTTTTTTGCAGTCTTTCTCTCTCCTTTTTCCTCGTTTGCTTCAGACGTTCAAAAAGAGCCTGTTTTGCAAAGGCCAAAATTTTTTCTTCTGCATTACTTTCTTTACTTCGCACGATACTAATACACTCAGACACGCACATACACACAGAGAGAGTGAGAGAGAGTGAGAAAGAGAGAAAGAGAGAGAAAATATACATATATATATACAGATACCGATATCATGGAGGGTGGACATCAGATGGAAGACGACGTCGAACGTGCGAATGCCAACAACAATTCGGTTTTATTAGAAGAGGACGATTTCATTACCGGTTTTGAAAAAAACATTCCCGTTGAGCTCGTTCAAACGTTGAAAACGTCGTCGTTTACGCAGAAATTCTTCATCGGAGTTTTGGTGTTTAATCATCTGGTGTATTGGTTCGTTCCGAATTCTCAAGATTTTCTGGCGTTGATCCCTGATAAAACCATACCGACGCACTTTTGGAACGTGTTCTCCGCTGGCTATTTCGAAACGAACCCGTTAAATTTGCTCTTTTCATGTTTCATGTTGATATTCATAGGGAAATTTGTCGAAGCGAGTTGGGATGCTGTCGAGTTTTGCAAATTCATCCTCGTTACCAACGCGTGTATTGGTGCGACGACTTTTGTCATCATGTTTATTCTGTACGTCGTCACGAGGGACCAATACTTTCTCTTTGCGAAAATAAGCGGATTTCACGGCGTCATCGCCGCTTTACTCGTCGCGTTGCTTCAACTCAGTCCGGACGAGTGCGTTGCGTTCAATTTGCCAAAATGGATACCCTCGTTTGCACATCCGCCACAGTCTGTACGGAATAAGCATTTAATTCTTATGTACGTCTCGTGTACGCTTGGATGGTGCATCGTTCGAGGAGCCGAACATCACAGCTTTGGTATTTGGCTGTTCGACATCATCGGCGCGACCATGGCGTGGACGTATTTGCGTTTTTTTCAACAGATTAAAGGTAGGGAAGGGTACGGCGATAGTTCACCGTTGTTTGCCTTCCACATGCTGTTTCCACCTGGTATTAGGTATGTAGTTTTAAAGTTTATATCGACGCCTCTGTATTACGTATTTTGCAACGCTCGGGCGCGAGAGGAGGCAGCGTTGGAGGGAGAGAATTCAACAACTTATAGCAGTACGAAATCAAACAACGTACTATCAAAGATTTTGAATTTTAAGAAGAACGCGACGACGACGACGACACCATCACCACCGACCACGGGTGACGGTGTGGACAACGCGGATGACCCAGAAATGAAAAGGAAAAATGAGCTAGCCGAACGGGCGACGAAGTTAGTCGAGCAACGCATGTTGAATAGCAGTAGCGCTTAGAAATTACTATTAGCACATACCTGTAAAGAAAACAAAGTTAAAACTTACTTAGCAAGTATAGCGCGCATACTCTTCGAGTTTATATTATTGCACTAATTACATTAATGCGCGGTTTAATGTGCTTTCTATCTATGCTTCCGAAAGAGACGATTGCGTCTCTGATTGTTTCGCCATGACGTTAAAAGTCGAGCGAAGCTTTTTTAACGACGCTCCACTTTGACGCCAGAGCTCCGGCGTCGCATCAATAACCATCACAAACATCTTTTTGTCTTTCACGCACGACGATATTAAATAAATATGCTCTGGATATAAACACCCAACAGCGCTCGGGCAGGACTTTGGCGGCGGAGACGCGACGAGTTCGTAATCGTAATATTTAATCCCATTCGAATCAGTTCTCGACGATGCACCGAGCATATCCGATCGCTTGAACGTATCATTTACCCCCTCTAAATATAACTGTTTATACACTTGCAAATTCTCTGGCTTTCCTAATTCTTCTACTGAATCAACATCAACGTTCTCAGTCTTTGTGAAAAACACTCGCTGCGCCACCGTACCATTTACGGGATCTAAGAGACCATCGAAAGTCGCGTCTGGATAATTCGAAGAATCTTCTCCTCCTATTGATTTCGATTTGCTTCCAAGTTTCCATAGCGATGACATTTTGAACGTGCTCGATAAACTCGAATCCTCAACTTCTGCGTCAACATCGATGTAGGTGACTTCGCCGCTGTTTTTCGCCGTGACTGATTTTACGTACTCATCCAACTCCTCTTGCGACATGTCGTCGTCCTCGTCCGCGAGAGCGAGTCGACGAGTGAATATAGTCGAAGTTGCGGCAATCATCATCATCGAGGAGGCGGCTAATTCTCTTCGACTAAACGTCGTTGAAGTTTTTGTTTTCGTTCGTTGAGCTTGAGCTTCTGTTGGTGATGACGATGACGACGACGACGAGGAAGCAGTCATCGTTCGGTGACGACGTTCTTTGAGCGCTTTGCTGAATGCATAATGCGCGACCGCGTTCGTTTTACTTTGCGAAGTGATAACTTGATTCATACGTGCGATAAGCGCTGAGTGTGTGTGTGTTATTAGAGTATCTCGTGAGAACGATATCGTCGGAACAAAGAACTGCTCTGAAGATAATTTTATTGTCCACAAAAACATCAGCCATTCCCTCTCTCTCCCTTCTTCATTCTTTTCTCCACTTCCTATTTTTATTGATATCACACGGGGCACGAATAGCAGAGAAAGCTCGAAGAATGTCGTCCGTATTCAGAAACCTTCTCGTCTTCGTGACGATCGGTATGACGTTCACGTTATTCTATCTCTGGAAAGACGCGCAGGTAGGCTTGGATGAACTCCACGAAAAACTCGATATTCAACGACGGCGATTTGAGGAAAAGTTAGGGGAATCGCGGTCGAGTTTGGAAAAGACCGCGAAAGAGTCTAGTCAAATGAAAGCGGCCAAAGAAGAAGAAATAGAGAATATGAAATCAAACGCGGACGATTTAGAGCGCAGATTGAACGCCGTGCAACACGAGAGGGACGAAGAGAGCACGAAGTGTAAAGATGAAATCGACTCGTTCAACGCGGACAAGGCAGTCTTAGTCGAGCGCGTGAGAGGTTTAGAAGATGAAATGAAAGCGACGAAATCGAGTGCAAATGCCAATGCAAAGATTGCCGGGGCTAAAGAGGCGTTGTTATCTCTCGGTCAGGCGTTGTATTCGAACGCACCTGCGTCTTTCGAGAGAATAGATGACGATGTTGATTTTAGAAAGGCACAAACGTGTCCTGGGAGTGTTGGTGGAAGGACTAGCAGCGAAAACGACGCAGAGGAAAACGTAACCTCGTTTTCTGTACAAAGGCACGAAGTTTTCGTCAATCCAGGACGACCTATGGATGAATCGAAAGAAATGCAAGCCGATTTGAATGCCACGACGACGACGACGGCATCATCATCATCATCATCATCATCATCATCATTAAAAGAAACTGGAGAGGGTATCGACTATTCGCACATGGCAATGATTTCAAAGCTCCCCGCTCGCGCTTTGTGGAAATGGATAATGGTTTGGCAAGCCGCTCAAGTTAAAGAAGGAGAGCCAGATCAGCATTTCATGTGCGCATACTCAGATGATGCAAAGACATGGACGAAAGCGATTCGAATGCCAATCGGGAAACAGCGCGGTGCAATTCCTTGGGCACCGGTTTTGAGATTATCGGGAGAGACTTTGACGTTGTTTTTTGCAGAGTCTTCTACGTGCATGAAACCTGGTGGTGGCGTTGCCGCCATCGACGGCGCAGATATTCCGAGATGGGCACCTGGTGGCGATATTCGATTTGCAACCACGCGCGATGGCTTTCGTTGGTCAAAGCGTGTCGAGCTGTTAACGCAATCCTACAACACGGGGATTCCCAAGGTTATCGCGAACCCAGCGATACAGATTAGTCAAGGCGACCATAAAGGAACTCTTATTTTACCGTACTGGGAGGAAGTTCCGAGAATGTCGACGAAACGCGAAGGATGTCCGAGTCCAGATGCGACGCCGTCTGCGGGCGCGCTCATTTCAAAAGACAACGGTAGAACTTGGAAGCCTTCGGAGTCGTCCCTCACCGATTCAGAGACGTGGTTGATTGAAGGAACGATGGCTGAATTATCGAACTCGAGCGTGTTGCATTTATTTAGGACATCGGTTGGTGAAATATATAAAAGTTTGAGTGACGATGGCGGTAGAACGTGGACGAAAGCGTCCTCGACCGGTTTACCAAATCCAAACTCGAAGATTCATCTTTTGAGATTAGCAGACGGAAGATTAGCTTTAGCGTATAACCACGATAGAAAGTACCGAGCGAATTTATACGTGGCGATATCAGAGGATGACGGGGAAAAATGGCATTTAGCAGCCATCGTAGAAAAAGGTAGCGAAAGTTCTATGTACGCGTACCCGACGATGGTTGAAGACGAGTGCAAACTCTACGTCGCGTATTCGATTATGACTCGGAGAGATTGGAAGGAGATTCAAGAGAGAAGCGCGCATGAGCCAAACGGCGGTGGCATATACGTCGCGGAAATAGATCTCGTGAGTGGAATATTAAGAGGTGAGGAGGCTATACTCTTAAATCCAGCGGCTGAAAATATCGAAGTAGTAGAAGAAGAGATGGGCCTTAGTAATGGCAGTGCCATCGCGCTCTAAATTATATTGATAAAACTTGCAATTTTCAATAGTACTCAAATGGGAATTTTTACAAAGTCACAAAAGTCAAGATTATTCCCACGAGAGTTGCTTCGCTACGAGAATAATCGACGCGATTGAGACGATGACGAGAACGGATACCAACGCAAAAGGTCCGAGAACATCATCGTATCGAGTCGACGGTTCTCGCCTCGCGATTCGTTTCGCACGAACCAGATAAGTAACGAGCGCGTAAATCATGAACAAGATTGACACCGGCGCGAGCGCGAGTCCACACGTATCCGCGGCTGTGATTTTTCGCTTGATCTTTACCGTTTCTCCTTCAGTGATGACGCCGGTATTTTGCCCGCGAAAGAGATTAATCGTGTCCGAGGGAGAACCAGCCTCAAACGCAAGTAAACCGAGCGATAGAAAAAGAAGCAACGTTGACATTGATAGCCACTGGAGCAACGTGCGCTCGTTCGCGAAGAATGTTTTCGGTTCGATTTTTATCGGTGTGTATCTTCCACCACCTTTTTGAGACGACGACGACGACGGCGGAGGCCCAACTCCCTCTCTCCGTTGACTTTCGATATCATCGTTTGCGCGGGTTCTCGAGTTGTTTCGAAATCGAAGCATCGACATTGCAGATGCAAGGATGTGCGCGAAATCGCGGTTACCGGTTCCCGATCTCGTGGTGTGAGAGTTTGTGGACGTTATTTGAATCGATGTCGTCGTATGCGTTGTAGATTTCGGTGTTGTATTTCTCGAAGTCTCACTCGTATTTTTCTTCGCGTTCGGTTCGATGGTGCCATAAGTAGCGATGCCGGAGTTATCAGCCGTGAAGTCCCACCAATGCGGGAAACGCGAAATTTGATTGCCGCGAATGACACACGTTCCGTGAAGAAACTTTGAGAACTTCCAAACCTCCGTGGCGTTGATTTCGCGCAAAATGTTCTCGACCCATTCAGGCGTCTCTTCGACTTGAAGCTTGACTTCGAGAACGGCGAACGGGAACTTGTTAGTTTTTTGCGCATTTTTGGTGGCGTCTTCTTCAATCCAAAACTTTGTATTCGATATCTCGTCGGACCATGTCAAATCGGTATCGAGCGAAATACGAATCTCGTTGTTATCAGTGTTTTGAAATGCAGTTCTTCGATACGAAGTACGAATAGCGGGCGAAAGCGATTTACCTTTAAATTCATTCTCGAAAACTTCGCTTGCGAGTGCGTTTTGTCGATCGTTACCTGGGAGGAGAAGATCGCCGTCGTTTCGAGCGCTTTCGTAAAATTCAAGCGCTTGCTCTCGTGGAAGCGAAAATCTCTCCTTGACGGAGTTTTCGAGCGACCAAGATTCGTGATGCGTTTTGCGCTCAAAAAACACGATGTCGTTGTCGTTACGCTTGGGGAACACTTTACTTCCGTACCACCTACATCGAACGAGGCGAGCGCCTTGCAAACGATTGAGCCTTTCGTAATAGACGCGCAAGTCTGGGCTATCGAAATAAACCGAAGTAATCTTCTTCACGTCTCGATCGGTAAAATTTTCGTCGCTGTCTTCATCATCGCTCGCGGAGTCGTCGCCGGTATAGTTGAGAATCGGAAGGTGCTTGATGATCGCAAGCTGCAACGATACAATCTTATCGCGAGGAATCCAATATTTGGTCGTTTTTCTTTCGAAAGTGCTCGGCGGTACCCAAGTATTCTCTTTCCCAGAGGTTGCGTTTAAACCATCTCTAATAACCACGTGACACTCGCTTACCACGGACAGTATCGACTCGAATTTCAGCCCACACGCCTTTGTAATATCTCCGACTTTCGTTGTTGTCTTCGCTGCCAGTCCGATGGCAGTTAAAAAATACGAGTCAAGAAGTTTTATCTCTTTCTCCGCTTTCGATAACGCCGCGCGAAACGTAGACGAGCAATACCCTTCGTCGTTTGTAAAAGCAGCAGTTTGCATGCATTCAAGCAATTCGTTTCCAAGAGCATCGATTTGATTGATGATAAACGCACGGATGGTTTCGAGAGTTTCGAGAGTCTTATCGCCCTTTTCACCAACAACGAGGTCGTTTCTTGGACTTTTCGTAATATCCCGCACCGAGGGCATTTGCTCAAATGTCTCGAAAAGAAGGCGTGGATAGTGAGGCGGAAATCGCTGTGATGATATCTGAATGTGTTGATGCATGTTGTCCTGCGGTGATCGATCCGCGCTCGTAACGATACGAGTGCGCGGAAAGTGTGACGGAAAATATTTTTTATCCCAATTAGTTGTTGGTGTTGGTGCCAAGACTCTCTCTTGAAAATTGCAATTTTTATTATAATTTAGAGCGCGATGGCACTGCCATTACTAAGGCCCATCTCTTCTTCTACTACTTCGATATTTTCAGGCGCTGGATTTAAGAGTATAGCCTCCTCACCTCTTAATATTCCACTCACGA
>ERZ651776.214-NODE-214-length-84801-cov-12.202575_pt1 | contig 84801 bp, 77 predicted proteins | sample MGYA00514761_ERZ651776 | MGnify/ENA metagenome assembly ERZ651776 | reverse complement strand
CGCCAATGATGCTCCGTCTGGAGAAAACTTGAGTTATCAGTGGTGGCTGGAAGAGCCTGGTGGGGATTTCACAGAAATACCTGGAGAGGTCAGTTTATCTGGATTTTCTCCAAGTCTCAATTCAACTTCAAACTTGGCCATTACATACACCAGCGAGGATGGTTGTGGGACTGTCTGGTCCGAGCCTTTACAAATTGAAGTGCTACCACAATTACAAGCACCTGAAATCATTCGCGAGGGTTCGACTGAGACAATCTGTTACGGATATACCGGGCCAACAATTTCGAATGCCCTACCCGCAACAGGTGGAACGGAATCCTTCCAATACGGTTGGCAGATTCAAAACTCTCTTCAGAATTGGACCACCGTTTCCACCAACCCGGACTTCTTCACGTTTGGCATCATGACGGAAACAACCTCTGTCCGCTTGGTGGCTAACTCCAATGCAGGCTGCGGGGTGGTTATCAGCAATGAATTGACCATTGAGGTTTACGACGAAATCACATCCGGCACAGCGAGTGGAGCGCAAACCCTTTGCTTTGGCGAAGAGGCCGATGCTCTATCCACCACGAACACAATTGGTGCCAACGGGCAATTCAGCTACCAATGGTATGCTGGGGCTCCACCCTCACCTCTGGACGCTGAAACAAGCCAAACACTGATTCCAGGTCCACTCTACGAAACCACAACCTTCTTCGTAGTCGCCGCGAGCGACATTGGTTGTGGGGCTGTCACCAGCAATGCTATAGAAGTTGCCGTTTGGGACGAACTAATTGCAGGCTCCCTCTCCGAGGGCAATGCAGACACGTTATGTTTTGGCAGCAGCGCTGTGTTCAATGCCAATCCTGAAATCAGCGGCAATGACATGATTTACCAATGGTATTTGGGTGAGTACATCGAAAACCAGCCTCCGGAAACGTTGACGCCAATAGCCGGCGAAAACGGCTTAGCCTTGAACATCGATGATTTCAACGTCAGCTTTTGGTTAAGTCTGGAGTACATCTCTCCGTTCGGGTGTGGAAGTGAATTTGCGGTGCCCGTTTATTATCACGTCTTGCCGGAGATGCAGTCTCCGACAATCATTCTCGAAGGCGGAATCCAGGACACTTCGATTTGTTTCGGCGCTACACCTCCGGCCATGATTCAAACGTCTGGTGCAACTGGAGCAAACGGAGATTTCAGCTATGTTTGGGAAATCAGTTCCATTGGGGACGCCTGGAGCCTACTCGATTTTGATACGGATACCATTCAACTGGCAGAGTTACTCTGGAGCGATAACTTCATCCGAAACCTCGGAACCAATCCATTGTGCGGCAGCGTCGCTTCGGAGAACCTGTTCGTTCACGTCTACGATGAATTTGTACCCTCAGCCGCTGGAACATCCCAGTCAATATGCTTTGGATCGACTCCTGCTGAATTGGAAGGCCTCGGTGCACAAGGTGGAGGTGAAGAATACACGTATCAGTGGGTGGAACTTCTCGTCGGCGACACGCTGGAAATATTAGAAGCCACAGAAACCGTCTGGTCCGGTCCTGAACTTTATTCCGATGCCGCCTACATGCTCTACAGTGAGTCTTCAGTGGGCTGTGGCGCTGGGTTCAGTGACGTCATCACCATCAACGTAGCCGACTCCATGATGGCTGGTACAATCCAGATTGATGGACCCGCAGAATACTGTGCTGGTGAAACGGTCTCGTGGACAGCAATCGACGCAACGGGAGGGCTTGAAGGATTCTCAACGAATTGGTATTATTCAAACCCTGACGACTTGGATTGGACGGTATTTGCTGCCGACATGCTCGATGCAACAACGCCAACATTGTTAGACTCCACGCTCGTCTACTTGGAATACATCAATGCATGTGGAACGGTCGTGTCCGATGAAGCATTGGCCATCGTAAACCCACTGCCATCTCTCCCTTCTGCAGTTGGAAGCATCGAACCATGCATCAACAGCTCGGACAACCTCATCGAAGCCTTTCCATTCGATCCGGGATTGAACTACCAATGGGAATCGACCACATCCAATGCCGAAATAACCAGCGGAGAAATGGGGCATCAGATCCTATTCAATGTGGACTCATCGGCCGCTGAATTGAATTTAACATTCCTGTTAACCTTGGAAAATGATTCGACGACGTGCCTCAACGACACCGTCTACCAAATCACCACGTCCTCAGACGTGGCCCCAAGCCTCGGCGAAGTCATCAAGAAGCCCGGTATCAATATTTTGGTGTGCAGTGACAGCTCGGACTGCGCTCAATACAGCTGGGGCGCAATCAACATTGCAACTGGTCAGGAGGAGCTCTTTGAGAATGGCGATGAACAGTACATCTTCATCGAAGACTTGGATCCGGAGTCTTGGTATTACTTCGTTGACGTCTGGTACGATTGCGGTGACGGCCCCGGCTGCATCACACGCATGTATTACAATTACGAGCCCTTCTTGGAGATAGTGGAAACCGAGTCGCTTCACTTTTCAGTGTATCCAAATCCCGCACACGACCAGCTTAATATCACCTCGAGCAGCATGTGGACACTTGGATGGGTTACGAATCCAATGGGGCAACGCATTTTGAATTTCACGATGAATTCAAAATCCCTCGATGTAAGTACATTGCCCGCTGGCCTTTACCTCCTTACCCTTCAATCTGCCACAGATAAAATTTCTACTCGAGCCTTCATTCGAGAACAATGACATTCCGTTCCCTCACCCCCTTCATAACCTTCGCTTTCCTCCTCTCCCTTACCGCCTGTGAATCCGAGGCGGAGAGGCAAGCGCGTGAGGCCGTGGAGGAACAAGCTCGGGTCGAAGCCGAAGCGGAGCGTTTGCGATTGGAGGAAGAGCGACGCATCATCGAAGAAGCGCGCCGAAATTCAATCATGGCCATGGGCTGCTTTTTCAGACCGATTTAAAGGAATCTCAACAATTTGCTTATTCGCATGGCCGTGGGTCGTTGGCCAAATCATTTCAAACCCCACCCATTCCCCATCAATCAAGCCAATTTGATGGTCCCGAATCAATCGGTCAATGTAACCAGGAGCCTCACATGAATGGCACTCATAAAAATTTCCGAAGCCGTTGTCGCCAAAAAAATCACTGATGAATTTGTCCGTAGCAGCAATATCAACCGCACGTACCCACTCTGGGATTGGAATTTCCCCTCCCGTTCGGACGTCGATGTTCCACAGCCGATAGGCGGATGACCATCCATTGCCACCATGCGGGTACCACATCCGCTTCGTTTGTAGACACAACATTGAATCAGTGAAGGTCAGAACATCAAACCCAAAACTCATGTAGGCGGCCGTGTCAGAATAGCAACCGCCACAGGTTGGATCTGTATACGATTCTTCGCCGTACTCCTGCCAGTGCTTATAGGTGTCTAGAATTTCTTGGTCAAAAACAGCCCGAATGCTATCATTCCAAGCCGTTGCGTTGGGAATGCCGCGCAGCTCAGGAACTTTCGATCTATCTACCTCCAAGTGGCATTCGGAGCAGTACCATCGGTCCTGTATCAAGGTATCCAAACGGGGAGGGCCGAGATCAACAACATTGAGACGCGCCACGTGCGTTTCCGACTGTGTACAACCGAGCAGGGCGAGCAACGAAGCGACTGAGAAGAAAAGAAGAGGATTTTTCATGAGGATTAAATGGCGTGCTCAATTCTGGTGATTGAAAATCAACCCGGTCAAGAAGAGGGTGAGGCGGCGCATCCCAAGCAAGTCGTGAGCGCTGCAACTGCATAAATCGATGAGGCAGTGCTTGGCCGTCAAGGACCACTGTTGGGGGGGCAGTGTTTCGAGATTTGGTTTGATGTAGCGCAGGGCTTCTTCATCCGAGAAGTCCAAAAGGTGCCATGGATAACTGTAGACTGCGCATCCGTCATTTTGGTCGAATCGCACCGTCAAGTAATCCCGAAGTCCAATCGGGCCGCTTTTGGAAATCATGCCCCATCGGGCCCGCATCCGGAGTTGTTCGCGCAATTTGAGCTTGTGGTTGGGCAGGTACCGGTGAATGAAGAACCGCGCATCGCAATCGAGGTAAATCAGGTGATCGACCAAGTGCGACAGCTCCAATGTGTGCAGCGCTTCAACAATCAATTCGTGCGCAGTGCGGGAGTAAGCGGCGATGGCGCCCTTATTCTCAATGACAGGCACCACTTCGTGATGAACGAATTCCAACCAATCCCTGTATTCGAGGCTGATGTGCTCGGTGAGTCCCTCAAATTGCTGATCGCAAAAGAACTGTTTCACGTTTGAAAACAAGCTCCCGTAAGGGATGTATGCGACAATCGCAGGCGTCCGTTTATCGTCGCCCACCTTGACATCCAGCCACATGATGCGGTGCGACTGAACGAAGTCCAAGACCGATGCAAACAATCGGGGCCGGTGCAATTTCAGGACAAAGGACATGGCGTTTAGGGTCTAACGGGTGAAACATGAGAAACGTATGCGGTAGCCGCACCGCCAACGAGCGGAATCAAAAGGAGTGGGATAAATCGTGCTAGCATACAAGCATAACGGGGGTTCCTCCTTTTGGATTATGGGCAAAGTTCCTAGGAATTCTAAAATGAATTCTCGCCCCGTCAGAGAAGAAGCGCCCGACACGAAGAAACAGAGGTCTCTGTACTTATCTCCTGCTGTTGATCCGGTGTTGGTTCAGTTTGACGAGCTTCGTCGCTAAATCACGTTAAATTGCGTGAGGCAATCAACGCGCCCAGAATGGACCAAACAACCCTACTCCAAATCAAAAAGCTCCTAGAAGCGGGACAGTCGTTAACATTCACATCTGAGTCCTCCGGTCAAGGAGGAGAGAAAGTGATTATTCAGCTCAATGACAAGCCTATTGGCGAGGTGTATACCTGGGACAAAGAAGAAAAGAGGCATCACAACATTGTCCATGGTAACAAAGTCGAAGCCAAATTAGCCGCTGAGATCAAAGAGTGGATATTCGACGTGTTTTTTTCTTATGTCGTGGATTGCCAGATCATTTGTGATTCCTACAGATGCGATTTTCACATCGACGAGGGCATTCTTGCCCTTGGCATTTTGGGAGAGTGTTCCTATGATGGAATTGAGGAAACGGAAGGGGGATTGATTGTGCTTGAGGGTGAGGATTGAGCAGCGTACATTTCACATACCATGCAGCCGTTTTCCCGTCACGGGATCCGTCCACATATACTTGCAATAATACTTCCCTACCGGAATGTTTTTAAACTCATACGTATCATCACTAAGAATATAGGCATGCTGAATGGTCTTGCCCAATCTGATGGGGATCCCACATAACACCCCAAGCAAGGCTGCGAATAACAAGGGCGGTGGTCGCCCAACGAAACCCTCAAGTCATTGCCCTTAGCCGCCAACGTGTGCGGCAATTGAAACCCTAGTCTCCGCCACTCGATCCAAATTTGGGGAATGTACTGCTCTATGGACCCGCGCATTTGATAGGATGAACGCTGAACGGTCCGGGCGAACTCACAATCCGGATTGCTCAACCAATCCATACCACGCACATCGGTACCTCGTCGATAACGCCGAAATTGACGCCCATCACACATCGCCCGTGCCTTTAAGAAATCGAGAAAAAGGAAGGTGCACCATCTGCTCCTGCGCATGCCCATGAGTCGTCGGCCAAATAACCTGAAAACCCACCCATTCCCCATCAATGAAGCCGACGTGATGGTCCCGAATCAATCGGTCCACGTATCCAGGGTCTTTGCACGAATGGCATTCATAGAATTGACCAATTCCGTTATCACCAAAAAAGTCACTGATGTACCGATCTACAGCTGAAATGTCCACGTCGCGCTCCGCAAAAGGGATAAAAATTTCCTTACCGCTTGCGACGTCAATATTCAAGATATGGACATCGAGCGACCAAGCTGTACCCCCGTGAGGATACCACATGCACTCGAGTTGCAGGCACAGCGTTGAATCCGTCATATCCAACACCTCGAATCCAAACTCTTTGTAATCAACCGTATCCGAATAGCAACCGCCGCAAGAGGGATCTGTATAGGGCGCTTCACCAAATTCTTGCCAATGAGCATACGAATCCTCGATTTCCTTATTGAATACATCCCGGATGCGAGCGTTCAATTGCGTCGCCTGCGGCAGACCACTCAACACAGGAACGTGCGATTTCCTCACCTCCATGTGGCATTCTTCAAAGTACCACCGGTTGGTAATGAGCGTATCAATTCGCGGAGGGCCCAGTTCCGAAATATTGAGCGCAGCCGGCCCCTCATACTCAGCCGAGGTGCACCCATTGAGCGTAATCCAAGCCGCACAGGCCAAAATAAACGCACAAGCGCCTAATCGATTTATTGTCTTTTTCATCTGAATCATCTTTTTAATTCAACTTCGCTTCCGGCATTGCACCAATCTGCATCAACTCCCGCGTTAAGTGGCGCATGCCCCGCACGTCGTTTTCATTGTAGATGAGAAGGTTGGAAAACCGACGTTTGGCACCTGGCGTCCAACGGCGCGGCCGACGCTCCTCCGCTTGGGGCCGGATGTAGCCGATTGCCTCAGCGGGCGAGAAATACCGCAAGTATTTCGGATAACTATACGAAGTGGCATTGGTCAAAAGGAAATCCTTCAACCCTGCTCGGCGTGAACGAGAAATCATGCCACGCGTGACTTCCTTTCGAATCCTTCGACGGACCTGTCCGTATTCCTGTGGCAGGTGCATTCGGAAAATTTCCTTGGCATTGCAATCTAGGTAAATAAGCCGCTCAAACATGTCCGGCCGTTCCAAATCCAACAGCACCCGCTTGATCAACTCCAGTTCGTGCAGTGAGTACGCTGCGACCACACCGCCGGCCTCAATCACAGGGACAATCTTCAGGCACACAAACAGCCCCCACGTGGTATGCGGTAACCGCTTCATGGCGGCCACGGCCTCCATGGTAGGATCGATCAATACATGGTGCACCCGGCTGAGTTTGGACCCCAACGGAATGTACCCGACGAGGGCGGGCTCATCATCGGCCTTGCGCATTTCAACATCCAACCAAAACACGTAATCGTGTTGGATCATTTTCCGGATAACATCGTAGTGCTCGGGCTCGTGCAATTTCAAAACGGTAGGCATGGCGTTAAGGGTTTAAAGGGTGAAACAAAAAGGGATGCGGCGGCCGGTGAAAGCCTCACGCGTATATAAGTTCGAACCAAAACGGGATTTCCAAATCGGGGCGGCTGACCTCACTGCTCCTAATTAAACGGCGGCAACCCGAGGTCAAACCGCGCCAGCAACAACACCCGATCGATGGCAGGCTTGGCACCATTGAGGCCGCGGCGGATCTCGTCGTGGATGTCAAAGAGGCGCAGGAGCGCGGGGCGGTTTTGGTCGGCGAAGGCCTGCCGGACGAGGCGAGTGCCCACATAATCCAACTTACCGCGTCCAAAGACCCAGACGTTTTGTGCCACATAGAACCGATAGCTCTTGCCGGCGATTTCAATTTTTTCGGGGAGGCTCGCCAAATAATGGGCGCGGTCGGGGTACGTGGGTTTGTGCCACATGCTTCTTTTGTTTTTGAGGTTAGACTCCGCATCTTCTGGCCACCGTGCCCAAGAATTGGATCGGTTGGCAGGGAATAGATTTCCCTTCTGGATGCAGTGCAAGGGTAGGCCAAAATACCCCCAAGCGCCAAATGCACAGGCCGGATTTCAAGATTTTTGTGAATGGGGAGGAATCGGATCAAGCCCCAAAAATCCGACCGCGAGAACCCCTAATTCAACTTTCCGCAACGTTGCGGAAATCGGTCGACGGGTAGTCCTCAATTCCCCCAATTCACCATGCCCGGCTGGCCCGCGATGGGAATGACCTTGGGCGCTTCCCGGCCGGCTTCCCACATGTAGAGCGGCAGCAGCTTGTCCCCCACGGCTTCCTTCACGCTGCGGCGCAGTTTGGACACTTCTTGGTTGAGGCGGCTGCGATCAGTATGGTCTGTCAACATCCCAAAGCTCTGGAGCAGCTCATCGCGGGTTTTGGTGCCCTTGATTTTGTCGTAATGATCGATGAGCGCTTCGATGTGCTGCTCCAATTCATGGTACGGAATGCCTGCGGGATGTTGCAGGTAGAGGATGTAGATGCAATGCGGAATGACCCCGTTGAAATTGATGACGCGGTTGTGGCGTACAAGCGTAACGCTCAAATTCGCGGGGTCGATGAAGAGAGGGCTTGGTTTGGGGGTCGTGATCATGCGGTTGTGAAACCGGATGCCTTCGCGTGCCAATTCCAAAAGCTCCATGCACTGCTCAAATTCCTCCACTGAAAATTGGCCTGCTTCGATGGCGGCATTGTACTTGCCAGCACACGCCTCACACACATCCGCAGTGCGCAACCGCAGCAGGATGTCGCGTTTGTCCCAGCAGAAATCGGAAAGGCATCCCACCGGTTCTTGGTGAGCATGCCGCGTCCATTCCTCCATGGTTCTGTACATCCGTCCTTGCATCAAATTGCTCGCAACGATGTGCAAGGTGGGGTAGAGAAAATCCATGGCCGCCATGTCTTCCCACCCGCTAATCATAATGCAGTGGTGGCCCGACCCTGTGCCCGCCGGATAGCCATAAGCGAAATAATTCAGCTCATCGCTCAGCGACGTGAGCAGCACCACCGCATCTTCAGCTTTGAGCTTGTGAGCCTGACGCGCCTGGGCCATGGCTGCTTTGGCATCGTCGCGGAATAAGGTTACGCCGTAGTCGTCAAGACCGCTCTCCACCGGGATTTCGCCGGCATCGTGAAAGCCGATGGGGCCTGGTTTGGAATTCAACAACACCAGCAACTGCTCGACGCCTTCAGCATCCACGTCCGGCGTCCGACAAATAAAAGCACGCATGGGAAGAAGGTACGAAGACCTCCTCTCCATGCCAAGCTTTAGGCGACTTCGAAGTAGATGCGCTTGGGCATGAAGCCAAACACAAACTCGGTGACACCACATAACCACAAGTCAAATTCGGGTTCATCTTCGAGGCTGCAGCGGTAGTCCGCGCCGTCACCCATGCCGTCGGGTCGCACGTAATCCAATACCCCGGAGACGGCATTGCTTCCACGCAGGTACTGGGGCTCGAGGCTCAGGCGGAGCGAGATGCGCTCGTCTTCACCGGCGAGCATGTCGAGGAGCGTGTCGGCGCCGCACACCATGGCGCATGCTCCACGCGGGCCAGGCCACAACGGGATGTCGGCGTACCAGCCCGTCTCGTCGTGCGAGAATTGTTGTTTGAGCGATCGTCCGCCGGTCAACCGCCACGGGGCGCCTTTGCCGTCTTTGATCAGCTTGTTCATCATGCCCATTTTGATGGGCGTCCACATCCGACGCACCCAGTGCTGTCGGGAAAGGAAGGGGGAAGAGGAGGACTGCAACATGACCGCAAGAAGACCAATTTGACCCCCCGAAATCAAGTTTTGGCAACGTTGCGGGAAGAGGGTTGGGCATTGGTAAGCGCCCAATTTGCGTTCGATTGGAAATGCAACCCCCAAAATCCCCTTCACCATGTGGCAAAAAAATAATCGACTAGCCGATCGGAACTTGAGCACCCTTATCGCCGGATGCCTAGAATATCAGAACGAAATCGCCGAGCACCAGCCGCACGTTCCGTTTCCGCAAAATGCTTGCTGCTTCAATTTCAGTGTGCCCGAGCAAGGACTCACCGAGCTGCCGCTTCCGGTTGGCATGTTATTCAGGCTATGGTCCGAGCAGGCGGCATGGCACGGACGGTGTGCCCACTGCCAGGAAGAAGCCGTGTACGGCTTTGGGTGCGGCGGAATGCTGTCCACCGGTGGTGTGATGGGCCAATGCATCGCATGCGACGGAAGCAATTTTTTCTTCCTCGGGGGCCTGGCAGCGGTGGGACGGCAACTCACTGCGATGATTGAGCGTACGCCCTACCGAGTGGCAAAGGGCCGATTTGGCGGATGCTTTGAAGGCCAAAAAGCACCCTTGTACCATTTACTGAGGCAATTGGGCTGCTCCATTCTCCCACCGGAAGAATGGCTTTGTGCGCATCAAAAACCTGCGGCCACACTGCAAAAATCTGGTCGCTAGCTGCGGCACTGGAACGCTGAATTTTAACAACTGCATACCAAAATCAAAACAACAACCGTTGGATTGGTAGGTTACCTCATTTCATTCTAACAAACTCAAAAACAACCGCTTATGGTCGTCCAATCCCCTGCACCCCAAATCTTATCCCCCAGCCCGCCGACCCCATGCGTCCACGTCAACCGCAATACGAAAGTCCTCAACGGATCGCTCCCAAGGGCTAAAAGTACACCGGCCACCGTACTCAATTCGATGCACTACATCGTGGCCGCATTGGCCACCACCATCGCCGTCGTTTGCATCCTCGATACCCAAAGCAAGCCGAGCCATATCCGCGTACTGAGCCCCGCGTATTTGGCCCAGCTCCACATCGAAATGAATGCCCTCCGACACGCCCAAGCCAAAGTGGCCGCCATCGTCGAAGCCCAAACCCTTATACCATGAAATTCCTGCTGTTCGCCACCGCCTTGCCGTGCCTCGTGGCTGGCCCGGTCTTGAGCCAGTCCAATTCGGATCCTCCCTCGGATTACCTGGCTCCGCGTAAAATCGTCTTCGAAACCGGACCCGAAGTGCACTCTGTGGTCGTTTTCGACACCATCCCCCGGGTGGACCCCAACGAAGTCAATTACCGCATCCTCTATGACGAGGAGCACACTTCCGATCAAGTCGTTATCTCCTTCCGTGCCCCGCCGAACTTTTTTGTCATCGGTTTTGATCGGAATAACCGCCCGGTGACCAACCTCCAAGTCGTGCAAAACCACGTCCCGTTTCCCATTCACCTCCTTCCACCCCCTAAACTACCACCCCTATGAACAAGCCCCTGAAACCAACATGCACCGCAGCTCTCGCCGCCCTTCTCCTGAGCTTCGCAACCGCCGCCACCGCTCAATCCGAGCAGCCCATCCCTTGGCACCACTTGGCATATGAAGTGGACAGTGTGCCTGGAATCGCTCTGAGTCAAGCCCGTGCCTTGCTCCGCAACGAAGGCCAGCCGCAGCGCATCAAAGTGGCCGTTCTCGACTGCGGGGTTGACGACACCCACCCAGCCCTCAGAGGCGCCATCAACACCAATCTCGGCGAGATCGACGGCAACGGAATCGACGACGACGGCAATGGCTACATCGACGACGTCGTCGGGTGGAATTTCATGGTCGACTCCACCGGCCAGTCGCTGAACTTCGCCCGCTACGAAGCACATTACTTCACCCACCTATTCGACAGCTTGGAAGCCAGCGGCTTACCGATGCCCGCGTGGCTGAAGAACCTCGACATGGACCTGACGCGAGAGATCGCCGAGGAGGCCCAAGAATCTGCAGACGACGCGTGGTTCTATGCCGGAATCTACTTCGAATATGCAGCCCCCTTTCTCAACACCTTCGAGGAATACCCGGACAACTTTGAACAAATCTGGTTTCACCGCCGCACCATCGGGTTGAAACGTTCGGAACGAAAGTTTTTGAAATTCATGATGGCGGAAGACCTCACGCTCTGGGACTTCGAGAGTTCGGTGGAGGAAGCTTGGAACTACGACAACTACTGGACCAACCCAAATTACAACCCGCGCGACCCGAACGAACCCGACATCGGGTACGGCAACAACGACGCCAGCGGAGGATACGAGGACCACGGCACGCACGTCTCCGGCATCATCTGCGGCGGGGCCACGGCTGAACGCGGCCCGATCGGAATCGCTGACGGCTTGGTCGACATCATTCCAGTGCGCATGGTGCCTGATGGCGATGAGATTGACAAAGACGTCGCCAACGCCATTCGCTATGCCGTGAATCAAGGCGCATCCATTATCAACATGAGCTTCGGTAAATACGTCAGTTCTGATCCCGAACGCGTCCGTGAGGCCCTGCGGTTCGCCGCAGCCAACGACGTCCTCGTCGTGCACGCAGCCGGCAACGAAGCCAACGACATCGACGCGTGGCCCTTCTACCCCAACCCGGGTCGGTACCGCGATGTAGATTCCGTTTTCATTAACGTCGGAGCAAGTACCTCTTCGTACGACGACCTGCTCATCGCACAATTTTCGAACGTCGGCAAACGTCAAGTCGACCTGTTCGCTCCAGGTGCGGGCATCCTGAGTCTCGGCGCAGACCACGACTACATCGACTACAGCGGGACGAGCATGGCATCTCCGGTTGTTGCAGGTGTGGCGGCACTCTTGCGGGCATATTTCCCCGAATTCAGCGCATCCGAAATCAAAGACATCCTCTTGGATTCGGTCCACGAACCGGACTTCCGTGTGCTGCCGCCAGGCACGCCACCGAGCGAGGTTACAAGCACGAAGTCGATGTCCAAATTCTGTTCCAGCGGCGGCATCGTCAACGCACGCAATGCCGTGCTCGAAGCGCAAGAACGACGAGCAAAGGAGGAGGCGGCATCTCGGTTGGAAATCGCGGAATAGGTGCCATGATCTGCGCCTTCTCATTTTTTTCACCCTCAACTCATTTTCCCATGCCCACTTCCCCAACCTCCAACCGCAACGACGCCCACGCCCAACGTATGCGCATGATCTACGGTCAACTCGCCCTTGCCCAGACCATCCTGATGGACGAATTGGCAGATCCCGAACGCCCCAACAAGGCTTCCAGCTCTTCATCACCTCAAAACGATTAAACCATGCACAAGAAGAAAAAAGACACCACGGGCCCAGCACCCGAAGTCAAGACGTTCACGGTGTTTGAAGACATCCCCGAAATGAACGGTTTGGTCATCGAAAATATCGAACGGAACGACGTCGACGTCTACTTCGCTGGTTACACCCCTCTCAATTCCTAAGCCATGAAACCAACCCCCTCCATTCTCAGCGATCGCCCTGTGCCGACAAGCCGGCGCTGGGCGGTCGGACTCGCGGTGCTGTTGCTTCTTGTTGGCCTCGGCACCTGCCTGCAGCGCTCGGACGCCCCGCCGCTCGTGGAAGCGACCCTCCTTCCTTCATCGGTGGTCGTCCCGCCGTTCAATTCCACCCCCCTCCCTGTGGTTGAAATCGTCTTGCCGGCCAACCACGCCGACACCACCATCGAGATCAGTGCCAGCACCGAATTGCACGTGCCGCGAGCGGCGTTTGTGGACAGCGCCGGTGCACCCGTCACCGAACCGGTTGTAATCGAAGTCCAGGAAATCCTCAACCCAGTCGAGACCTTCCTCGCTGGCATCCCCATGGCCCTCGATTCGGGGCGCGTGCTGAAGAGCGCCGGCATGTTCGACATCCAAGGCCGCACGGCTTCCGGCGACGGCATCGGCATCCGGCAGGATCGGCCACTGGAGTTGGAACTGGCCAGCCTTGATGCCGACTCTGCGTACACCGCTTGGGCGCTGGACACCCTAACTGGAGAGTGGATGGAGATCGATGCCTTTACGGGCGTCGAACCCGCAGACGATGCATCGGCTTTGGAAGCCATCGAGGAACAGATTCCTGCACCTCCGGTCACCGTCACGCCGTTCTCTTTTTCCATCACGGACGAGACAGGCGGACAACCGGAATTGGAAGAATATGCTAACGTCAAATTCGAGCCCGTCAACGGGGAGGAATGTGGATTTACCTGCACCCAGATTGACGTGTTTCCGCAAAACAATGGCATCTACGACGTGCGTTTCATTGGTCACGCATACGGTTACAAAGAAATCTCCCGTGAAGAAACCTGCTCGTGTTACCTCGCTTTTGACGAAGGCCAGCCATACTCCGAAGCGATGCGCACATACCAACGCAAGCACCGCAAGCTCCTCGATGAACGCGACCGCGAAAGAAAGCGCATCGAGCGAGCTTGGAAGCGTTACATGCGGGCCCTGTCTCGCCAACAGCTTCTGGCCGACAACAGCTCGGCAGATTGGCGCCAGCGCTCGGCTGAACGACGCGTCACCCGAACCCTTGAGGTGCTCCAGTTCGGCATCCTCAACATCGACAAGCCGTTCGTCGTGGAAGCACCTGTCCAACTCTTTGCCACCTACATCGACTCCACCGGCACCCCGCTCACCCTCGACGGGATGCAGGTCGTCGACGTCAGCGCCCAGGTGCTCTACCCGTGCCGCGATGGGCGCGTCCAGCTGTACCCGGGTCAGGACCAACTGCTATTCGGCACCACGCCCGACGGGGCTTTGGCCTACATCCGCATCCGCGAGCTCGGCCCGCTGACCAAGGATTTGGAGACGTTCACGTTCCCAATGCGGGTGGCTCGGCTCGACAACCTCTCCCCTGAAGCTGTCATCGATCTGTTGCTACCACCGGAGGGGAGCGGATAACAAAGAAGCACCCCTTGCGAGGTGCTTCTTTGTTGATTGGCTTCGCCGCAATGCGTCAGCCCTGATATCAGATGGCCCAATTCACGACTGCGCCAACGGCGAAGACAAACAACGCGACGAACACAGTGGAGCTCAGGGGAATGAGCACAAATTGCCTACGTCGCTTTTACCAAGAAACCCACACCCGAGGTTGCAAAGCACCGCCATCCTTCGTTTCTTGTAACCATGATCACACGCCTCGCCCCCGCCCTCTCGTTGTTTTTTGCCTTAATCAGCTTTTCTCCTGCCCAAGCCCAAGTCGAACAAACCTTCGAGTTCAACGGGGTCGAGCGCACCTATTACCTCGACCTCCCAGCGGAATTGGCCACAGGGGCGCCGCTGGTGTTCGTGTTGCACGGCTACGGAGGCACCGCATGGTCGACGCGCAACTACACCGGATGGACCACCATCGCCGCCAACGAAGGCGTCGCCGTCTGCTACCCGCAAGGCACGAACGATGGCGTTGGATCTCCTCACTGGAATGCCAACCTCGGCATCAGCGCCACCAACGACCACGGGTTCCTTGTAGCGCTCGCGCAGCACCTTCAGTCTACCTACAGCCTCAGCCCGGAATGCACCTATTCCTGCGGCATGTCCAACGGCGGATACATGAGCTATTCACTGGCCTGCAACAATCCCGAAACGTTTCGGGCGGTGGGATCCGTGACCGGCTCCATGGGGGAATACGACTTCGACAACTGCAATCCGGACGAGATCGTCCCGGTCATTCACCTGCACGGCACGGCCGACAACGTCGTGAGCTACACGAGCGGCGCTGGAGGCGTCTGGGGCGATGAAGGCGTCCTCGAAATCATTGACCTCTGGACCGACATGATGGGCACAACGGAGGAATACGAAACCGATCTACCCAACCTCGAGCCCATCGACCTCTCATCCGTCGAATTTTTTCGCTTCTACGGCGCACCCGGCGGACAAGAATTTCACCATTACCGGGTGAGCGGAGGCGGCCACGACTGGTTCGGCGTGTGGGGCAACCAAGACATCCAAAGCACCGAATTGTTGTGGGACTTCTTCCAATCGCACTGCGCCGGCGAGTTCACCAACGTGAATGAAGCTTTGGCCACGGAGCCGGTGCTGGCTTATTGGAATGGAGATCACGTCGGATTGCTCGCCAATTCCTCCGTCACCGCGTGGGATGCTCAAGGCCGCAAGGTTTGGTACATCGAAAACGCAGCCAAAGGCTCGCGCATCAATCGAAGTGAATTGCAGGGCGTCATGATGTTGCAAGTCATGGGAAACCAGGGAAATAGCTCCGTCCTGCGGATTCGGTAATTTTTTTTTGCAACGGAACATTTCGTGCACACATCTTGTTTGGGTTCCCAACCCTAACTATTTGCTATGCAACATTTTTATTCTCCTTTATGGGTTGCCTTGTTCGCTTTTGGATGAATAATCTCCACGCCAGATACCTGGTTCACATTCATCCATTGAATCATTCCGCTCTATGCTTTGCAAAAGTCAAAAAAAGTTGGTTGCTTCGCGATTCGATCAAAACTCAACCCCTAATTAAAAAAAGCGTGCTTATCGACATGAAAAATAATCTTTACTCCCTCCTGACATGCGCGCTCATCGGCTCCATGTTCTTAGCAACCGGCTGCCAAAATGCGCCGTCTACAGAAGCCACCAACACTGACCCCGAAACAATCGGATATGTGGGAAATCGCCCGGGGGCATTCTCTGCTGGCGATGAAAGCGGCACAGAAGTATGGTTGAAATGGGGTGAGTACCTCAGTGAAGAAAACGTAGAAGGCCTCTTGTCGCTCGCGAGTGATTCTATTCTCATTGAAATCGGGGACGGAAACCAAATTTCAGGCAAAGCTGAGCTGGAGCAAAAATTGACAGCTTGGTTTGAAGGAACAGATGTCACGTTCATACCGAATTGGGGAGTGCCTCTGAAGTATATGGAGTCCGATGGCTCAACCGAAGGTGGACAATGGATCGTCAACGGATATGACCTTATGTCCTTGACGGGTGACACCATGACTACGTGGAATCGACACTCCAATGTCTTCGTGAACAACGGCAAGGTGGAGTACAATAAGATCTTTACCCACTCCAAAGAAGTCAGCGCTGCCCGATCCTTGACCTTGTCGGTGGACATGAGCGCCTACGGTGAAGAATATACTTCTGTCAACGTCTTCGGCGGCTTCAACAACTGGTGCGCTGAGTGCGACCCCATGACTGATGCAGAAGGCAATGGGGTGTACACCGCCACTGTACTCGTCCCGGACGGAGAAGTGGAATACAAATTCACGGTGAACGGAGACAACGGAAAGCAAGAGGCATTGGAAGCGGGAGCGCCCTGCACCAAAACCACTGGAGAATACACCAACCGCCTCGCTAACGTGGAAGCAAGCACAACCCTAGCAACCGCTTGTTTCGGTTCTTGCGGCACCTGTGACTGACTTGACCTCCGAAACGGCTAGGGAAGACGAAACATAAGACCCAAAAAAGGCCGCTTGGAGCGGCCTTTTTCATTTTCATGCATTCGTTAGGAAAGCCAAGTATCAGCGCTCTTCATAAGATGAAATCGTGCTCATGATCACGCCATGGCTTTCTGCGTTGCTCACCATCTCCGGTGTTCCCTGCGCAGCGTTCCAAGCCTCCATGTCCATGATGTCAAATAGGATGTTCACATCCTGCGGACGCTTGGGGTCGGTCGATTGAAAGATGCGAGCGGTTACCCCCATTTCAGCAAAGTTCTTGACGTTCTCGCTTCCTTCAGCCCAAGCGGCTGCCCAGCGATCAAAGTCTTCGACTTCATGCAAGATCGAAAGCGTCGTGGTCTTTGGACTCGCAGCTGCAATTAGGCCTCCTGCGTCATAGTAGTTGCCTTCAGCGACCACTTTTCCATCCTTGAAATTCCAATAGTGGTAGGCCCGCAAATCGATGGCCACTCCAGTTGCACGTGCTGTGCCTTTCCAATTGATATATGCTCGCACACTTCCATCCGCTTCCAATGTGAGGGTGTCGACACCCGGTAACCAGACCGCGTCCGAACCGTCAATTCCATCAATGGCCTCGTGGTGCGAAGCATAAAGTACCGCGGCCTCGTCTCGGGTCATGCTGGCACTGCCGTAATTGGCATCCCATATCACGGCATCTTCATGGTGCAACGATGACCATGTATCGTAATCTGCGGTTGAATGCGCTGCCAAAACAGCCTGAGCGGTTGCCAAGTTCTTCTTGTAGTCGGCGTTGTTTGCATTTGAGGAACAACCCGCGAGAACGAAAAGAGGCAAAGAGAAAAGTAAGTACTTCATCATTATTTTTTGATTAATTCCGCGCAAGATACCTCAAGTGGATGAATCATCTCCGCTCATTCAGTCACCTCTGTGTACCGATAAATCAAAAAGAACATTGCAAGTCAAAAAACGAGCGAAAACGAGCGAAAACGAGCGAAAACCAGTGAAAAACGACATTTTTCACCATAAAATCACCCGAAATGAATAAAAACCGAACAGAACAAGGCCCACCCTTCTTACCTCGTCAATACATCAAATGCTTCTTCTGCTGGCTGCGCCATTCTGCCTGCGAGGCATAATCCACAAAAAAGATCTTGAGATCGGCCTGTGATGCATAGTCCACGAAGAAGACCTTCTTATCGGCTTGAGATGCATAATCGACCCAAAACCATTTGCCCTCATTTCCTTTCGCTTGCGAAGCGTAGTCGACCTTGAATACGCACAGATCTGCCTGTGAAGCGTAATCCACTACAAACAATTGAACGTCCGCTTGAGAAGCATAATCCACAGCAAACAGCTTCTGCGCATAGGCAGAGCAAGCAGAGACGATGACAAAGGAGAGAAGGAGAATAATTCGCATAGCGGGAAGGTAAGCATCTCCTCGCTTTATTGGGTTCGAAATCGTCCGGCCTGTCAAAGGGAAAATGCCTGAAATCGAATAAAATGACCAAAAATCACTTAAAAACCTTCAAAAATTAATAAAAACGGCCCATTTAACCACCAAAATGACGAAAATGCGTTGACGGAGAACGTGCTTATTCGCACCCCGACCCAAACACGCCGAGTAAATTCAATAAATCCGTCACGGTAACCTGCCCATCGTTGTTGAGGTCACCCAAGCAGTCAGGTTCAGCCGTCCATTCGCAGCTCCCATCGTCCATGGTAGCAGCCGCATCGAAATTAGGCGCGAGCGGATAGGTGCAGCCCGGAATATCGTCTTCGTCGCAAATGCCGTTGTTGTTGGTGTCGCTCACACAATCCGTTCCGCCACCGCCGCCGCCTTCACAAGCATCGCAGCTGTTGAAGCACACGGTACCGATTTCTGCGTTGCCACTCGAAGGAACGACAAAATAACGGTTGGTGAATTCGCCGGTTGTCAGCGTGCATGCTGCGTCCGATGTGGGATCAAATACTTCACCGTGCGCCCAATTCCCATTCACGAATTTGTATTCGATGGGACCCGGCGCCAAATCCAGCGTAACGGTGTAGACTCCGTCGCCGTCGCTGTCAGCCATCGGGATGCACGTCCCGCACCATCCATCCAAGCTTCCGCCTGTGACAAATACCGTTCCCTGCAAGGTCTCTTGCGACATATCGACTTCGAAGACTACGCCCTCAACGTCATTGCCGCCGCCACCGCCTGTGTCCGTTCCGTCCAGTGCCTCTTCAATCCCGGGACGCGTCGCCAGCCAGTACAGCGTGTTGGTCTGCGTGTTGCCATCGTCATATCCCGTGAGAGTTTGGCATTCATTCCATGCCCCAGCCGGATCAATTACCGCATGCGCCATGTAGATGAAGCCCCTCCAACCTTGTCCGATACTGGGGTTGTCCAAGGCCGTTTCGAGCACCGGATATTCCTCATCAATCCACGCCGGCTCGAGCAAGTCTTCCGTAATGGGTGTGAAGGGCAACATTTGAATGCAATGAATGAACTCGGTATTCGCGCCGAAAAAGGTGCCGTAGTCCACCTTGGTACTCCACAGCACACCGACGACCTTATTGGATGCATACGGTTCGTCGTAAATGCCGTCGCCGGAATCCACCTGCCAATATTTCTGTGTCGATCGAATCTCCGTAGCCAGCATCAGCCGTCCCAGATCTCGAATGCGGGCATCTTCAATGGCCAAACCATATAGATAAAGGCTGTACCAAGCATTGACCGCTTCGGATGAGCTCTCTTGGTTCCGGCCATCGCCAAACTCATACAGGCCCGAAGCCCACGAATGCCCCACAAACCAATCTTTGTTGCGCAAGTACGTGTAGTGCGGATCAGATGGGGCTGGATTAGCGAGGTTGCGCACCAAATGCATGACCTCATCGCCCCACTCTGCCTGCCACGCTGGATCGCCCTTGGCCATCGCTGCAGCAGCGTACAGGAAATATCCGTAGTGAAAATGGTGATCGTTGTACAAGCCTTGACCGAAGCTTCCGCCCGATGAAGAAATTACACCGCCCCACGTCTCATCGTACCGCAACGGGTCGCTATTGGTCTCGTTTAACCAAGGATGCAGCGAAGCCGCCAAGGTGGACCGATAGCTCTGCGCCAACGCCGTCTCGTTGAGCTCATCGGCGATGACCGCCAAGCGCCCGACGGCCGCAAGTTGCTTGCCCCCGAAGTACGTGTCTCCGGCCGTGATGGGCCAGTTGACATCGGCCGCCAGCGCATCTCGCACGTCTTGTTCCAGCGAAGGAGCGATGCCCTCGGGTGATTCAAATCCAATGGTCGTCAACGGCTCGTACATGTGCCAGGTCGTTGCCGCAACCGGGTGCATATCGCCCTTGATGGTGGGGTACACAGCCGATGCATTCACCGACTCTTCCAAAACAGGAACGTGATGAGGCAATGCGCACAGCAATGGAATTCCTGGGTCGCCTCCGGTCATGCTAACCACTTGCCAATCAAAAATCAATTCTCCCATGTCGCCGGTCGCAGAAGCCGAAACCACTGCCGCCGTTGGACACGCATCCGCATGCGCATCCAGCAACTCTTCGTTGGCCACAGCTCCCGTTCCTTCCAAAATCGCAATGCGCATCGAACCCGTCATGGGGGTCGTTGCCGTGAGCGTGTTGTTCGCAATGATGAAAGTGGTCACTTCGGAGGTATACAGAATCCACGTTTGACCGTTATTCAATGCCAGTTCAAATCGGTCGCCTGTCATCGTCGCATTGACATTGGTTCCATTGACGCTCAGGAGCGCATGAATGGTGGAAAGTTGAGGAGTGAGGTTGCTGTAAACAGCCGTCAAATAAGGCATTCCTCTTACCACGGGCGAGAGCATGCTTCCTCCCCCAGCTGCAGTCCATTCTACGCGGACCGACAGGGGGTCATAGTCGATTACTTTGTGCGCGCTGAGGGACTCTTCGGCTCCTAAGGTCCAGTTGGACACAAACGATGAAATCACATACGTCGAACCGGTTGTTTTGCCCGGCATGCAGCCGCTCAAGCCGTTGGTCGAGCACTTGACGATGTAAGGCAGTGCATTCGCAATCCCGGTTCCCGCATTGAGCGTGAAATTCTGCCACCACACATTTGTAGGAAGCGGAGAATCCGTCGCGGCCCAGCGAGACGTAGGTGATTGGCTGTTTGCAATGGAGGCAAAAGGAGGAGCGTCCGTGCCCAAAGGCACATCATCGAGCAGAGATACGGGGCTTTGAGCACATGCGAAAGAACCCAAAATAAGGAACGCGCAAAGGGGGATGGTTCGAGTGAAAAGGTGAGCGATCATCCCGTTAAATTACGTGATTCACATCACGAACACAACTTTTCAGGTTGATGCCATCACCACTGCATCGGCACCTCCATCAGAAGGAAGCGCGCATTCTCACTCGCGGAGATGGCAATGGACTCGGTGTCCCAAACGCCCAAACCGTCGCGGCGATTTAGGGGTCGCCCATCAATTTTGATTGATCCTTCTAACACAAAAGCGTACACCCCCTGGCCTGCACTGTGCAAGCGATAGGATTCGGCATGACCTTGGTCCCACGAACCCAAATGAAACCACGCACTTTGGTGCATCTGGACGCCTTGCGCTCCATCGGGACTCACCACGGGAAGGAGGGTATTGCGCTCCGCGCTGCGGTCGAATGATTCTTGGTCGTAACGCGGCTGCAGGTCGCGCTCGTTCGGGTAGACCCAAATTTGCAAAAAGCGCACGGCATCGGAGGCGCTCTGGTTTTTTTCGGAATGCATCACACCGGTTCCTGCCGACATGATCTGCACATCGCCGCTTCGGATGACCGCCTGATTTCCCATGTTGTCCTGGTGCTCCAAGTCGCCTTCAAGCGGAATGCTCACGATTTCCATGTTATCGTGCGGGTGAGTACCAAACCCGCCCCCTCCAGCGACGTAATCGTCGTTGAGCACGCGCAACGCACCAAAATGCATTCGCTCAGGGTTATGCCAATTCGCAAAGCTGAATGAATGATAGGTGTCCAGCCAGCCGTGGTTGGCGTGTCCCCGCGTGTCGGCAGGATGGTAAACGTATTGGGCCGAAACGGCCGTCGAATCAGAAGTAGAAGCCATAAGGTCAATCGAACTAAACGCCGAGCAAGCGATCCCAAAAAGAACCGCTGCACAGCTGAATGGAAAAAATTGATGTCTCACCTGAGCGCGTTATTGCCCCGCGTGCGATCCGTCGCAATACGGTGCGTTTTTGGTGAGCTTACACGTGCAGATCGCCGCCTTTCCCGTGGTTTGAGCTTTGAAAGCTCCCGGCGCGAAAGACGATCCTTGGTGCGCTCCGTTGCACCAAGGCTGGTTCGCGGATTGACCGCAACTGCACCAGAAATAGGTCTTCCCTTCTTCCAAGTCGACCAGGATGGGGGCTTTGCCCGCTGATTTTGGCTGTTCCATGACTTAGATTACAATACAACGAGGTGGATGTTCAAGATAAACTCGTCGCTGATCGCGTTATCCCCGAGGTTATCAAAGAAAGAATTGGATCCGTACCGAACGTCAAACTTGGAGCGGTCCAGCACGAGAATGGCGTCCAAGGCCTGTCCATCGCGCTGCACGTCAAAGGTGACCCGCTCAGTGATGCCTTTGATTGAAACATTGGCCTCAACGGTAGACGTTTCATTCTTAAAGGAAGACGCCTTGGTGATGACCAACTGAGCCTCTGGGAATTGTTCTACGGCAAAGAAATCGGGTGACTTCAAGTGGCCCATCAATTTGGCACCGTACTCTTCGCCCAAGTCTGTATTCGTCATCGAAGCCATGTCCATGGTGAATGAGCCCGAGAGAATACCGGTTTTGTTCATTTCGAGTTCGGCCGACTTGATTTTAATCTCACCTGCATGATCGCCTCCAATGACCTTCCCACCCTCCCACGTCACCGTGCTGAGTTTGAGGTCTACGTCGGTTGATTGTCCCGCAACCGGGTTACCGATCCACGCCGATGTGACGAGGGTTAAAAGTGCAATTGTCTTGTTCATCGTAAATAAATTATGCTTTTAGATTCCGTCAAATCTCTTGCATAAAATGCGGCAGAACATTCACCTAGATTCATTTCTCATGCCAAAGGTTCAAAGCTAACGGCCGACGCGCTGTCGGCGGAGCTTACTCAATGCTTGCGGGGTAACGCCTAAATATGAGGCGATCAGCTTTTGTGAGATGCGGCCCTGGAGTTTGGGGTAGGTCGCCAAGAAAAACTCATAGCGCTCCAACGCACTGGTGCTCATCATCATCAAAACCCGTCGCTGCAAAGCGCCCGCTCGGCGAAAAAGTCGACTCATTTCCCTAGCCTGTTCTTTCGACGTCGAGCCCTGTATGGATTGAATCTCCTGCAAGCTCAACAATATGACGGTGCTGTCTTCCAACGCTTCAATCGTCAATTTGGTAGCCGCTCCAAATCCTGCAGCTTCCAGGTCAGCCGTGACCCATCCTTCAGGAGCAAACATGAACGTATGCTCCTTGCCCAATTCATCTACAAAAAACGAACGAAGCAATCCATGCTCAACCTCAAAGGCATGGGTCGGGGAAGTTCCCTCTTGCTGCAGTACGGTTCCTTTTTTAATCTGTCGCTTCATTTCAGCTCAAAAATATGGGAGAACACCTCATACTCTCCACAAAGGACTTCCTGATCCATTTCCTCGCATCCTCATTGGAAAAATCGCCCTAAACTCGTATCCTTGCTCCACTTAAAAAACGAAACTCATGTCATTCAAATCAATTATCGGAATCGTTGTCGTTGGCTTATTTCTTGCCACAGGTTGCCAAGCACCATCAGAAGAGAATACGCTTGCAACGTCCAGTGGATTTTCTCCGGAGGGCGGACCCGTTTATCTCGGTTCTGAATCCTCTGTTGACCTCGTCAAGGCAATTGACAAGGCTTGGGCAGATATGGACATGGAACAACTTGCTACTTTTTTCAATGACACGGCCACATTTGACTGGTATGACGGGCTCCAGTACAAAGGGACCGATGCCTTCATCGAGCGCATCATGGCCGATACGCTGGACAACGAATGGGAATTCCGGTGGGCCTATTCAGTGGATGCCGACACGGAGAAAGCCGGGGACTGGGTGCAGGCTGGATTTGAAGTCGAAAGTTCGAAAGACAGCGTGCTTGTGGAGAAAGCTTGGTACCATGAATGGTACTACATCGAAGACAACCAGGTGCAGTATTGGTACAACACGAAGGCCGTTCGAGCGAATTGAGTCTTAGACCAATGCCAAGAGGGTAATCCAAAGGATCAACCCAAAACAAATGCTCAATCCGATCAAGCTGTACCAAAGCAGGCGCAAGCGTTCGGTTTCCAGCTTCTCAATTTGCTTTAATTCGATTCTCGCCTGATCTCGGAGCGACTCACGCAGGCTGATTCGCCGGGCATCGCGGGCTTTGCGCACGCATTCGTATACCGATGACTTACACGCATCAATGCGCTCCTGAATGGGGTCTTGATCAGAAAACAAGGCCCATTTCAAGGCCTCTAAGACATCCTGTATGCGCTGAAAAGCCGACATAATCCATTCAACGGATTCTGCGGCTCGAGGGTTACAATCGCCCAGAATGGATTACTTCACCTTGCTGAGGTGACGGGGCATCGTAAATCGACCGTTTGCGGTGATCGCCTCCACTTGTATCACATAGGAACCGGCTGCGCAATTGATGCGATCTAATTCCAATGCAATGTCGTGCGAACCCGGCCCAAATGAGCCCATCGATTTAGAAACTACTTGCACACCCGAAGCACTCCAAAGAGACCAACTAAGTTCAGCTGGTTGCAAAAGTTTGATGAGCAGGTTGGAATCCCATGCCGTTGGATTCGGATAGGGCTGACCGATTTCCATAACCGCCGCTGTTCGCATTTCCTCGTACCCCACACCAACGGTTCCCTCCCCTTCTACCGTAGCTTCAAACTCGCTCACGTATTCTTCGTTGACCGCATCCCATTCGAGCGAGGCCATCTGCAGTTGGTAGCCATCGGCGAAAACACCGTCTTGGCTTGGACTCAATGGGTCGGGACCTTCCGGATAAAGATCCGCATGATCAACGACTGCCTGGACTACCGCATCGTGCGGCCACGTCCATTGAGACACCGCACTATACTGGGTGCTGACATGCACTTGAAAATGGACATGTGTGACCCGTCCAGGATACCAGCCGGGAACGATGGTAATGAATTCGCACTCCCCATTTTGGTCGGTGATCTGATAACCTCGGCAATACGTCAACCCCTCCTCGCTGTTGTAGCCCGAATAATTACCATCGCGGTCGCAATGCCAGACGTTCACCCGCACATTGGGCATGGGCTCGCAATTCTCCAATCCGATGATCCGAACTTTTTGGCGCAGGCGCACCCCCACCCGGTCTTCACGGATGTCTTGTCGAAAATAGAATTCATTGGACGTGAGATCCAACGGGAATGGACCTGGTGTTTCACTGGGAATCAACACACAGTTCGTGTGCACTGTTGATCTCGATTTGGCTTGAGCTGCCCATGGCATCAAAGGAACCAGAGACAGTCCGCCTAAGGACTTCAAAAAATGCGATCGCTTCATAGCGCCAAGTTAGGAAGACTTCCGCCGAAACGGCAGCGTCATTTGGTAGCCCAAATCATCCCCTCGGTTCGCGTCCGTTACATCCAGACCGTAGCGTATGTCCTTCACTTCTCCGTCCACCATGGTTCCGAAAAGACGGTCCCAAATGCTGAGCATGTTGCCGTAGTTGCGATCGGTCCAGGGCGCCTCAAAATGGTGATGAAATTTGTGCATTCGCGGCGTCACAAACACCAGTCCAAGTGCGCGTTCAAGACCCCGTGGTAACGTCACATTTGCATGGGTCATGTACGTGAAAAACACCGTCAAAATCCGGTAAAAAACGTAAAACGCGACAGGCGCGCCTGTGACCACGACAGCCGCCACAGCAAACACTTCACGGACCACAAAATCAATCGGATGGTGCCGTGTTCCCGTCGTCACATCCACGTGCGTATCGCTGTGGTGCACCATGTGCAAGCGCCATAAAACCGGAACGTTGTGCAGACACCAATGCACCCCAAATTGAGCAATGAAGTCGAAAACGACCACGGCTACGAGAAGCTCCACCCATGTCGGTGCTGTCATCCAATGCAAAACTCCGAGTTGTACCTCCGTTCCCCAAGCAAACACGCCTACCGTGAGCAATCCAAACACCACATTGATCAACATCGTCGTAGATAGAAAGACCAAATTTGTCCGGGTGTGCTGCCAACTTCGAAAGCCGCCAGTGAACATCGGCCGGATGCCTTCAATGATGAAATTGAGGGACATGCAGGCCACAATCCAACTGAGTTTTTGCCACGAAGGCATGCCTTCAAAAAAAGCCAAAAATGCATGCATACCGTTGAGTCTGCGATTAATTCGTTTCCAAATTACAAGGAAATCACTAGATTTATGCTTGAATAGACTACCAAATCCTTGGAAAAAAAAATATCGGTTTTGAGGCTTTTCTTCATTTCTTCATTCATTTGCTCAATCGGATTCAGTTGGGGGCAATCTCCCACCACTCCCTGCGAGTGGTTTGATCACGACGGCGATGGGTTCATTGGAGCCAATACTTGGTTGTTCGTCTTAGGTCAATACGGCACCGCTGGCGAAATGGATGTCGACAGCTCAGGGGTGGTCGACATACGCGATGTGCTTCAATTCTTACCTTATTATGGTGAACAATGTTCGATTCTACCTGACTCCGAACTTCAATGGGCGGACACGACATCCGGACACATCGTCGATGTTTTGCTGGTTGAACATGCGGTTCATGATAGCATGCTTTTCGGTTTCTCAGGCCAATTACCGGCTGAATCGGTGACCTATTGGCTGTATGCACAGCTCAGTGAATCCACCGACGGAATCTTGGCCATGTACGGAGACGACGAGGCACCGTTGACGCTTGAAACCGACGGCGCGTTTTACGGCTTTGGCACAGAAACAGGGGAGGCACTTACCATTGATAACTATCAGCCCCTTTTCAATAGTTTTGCACCGGCCAATGAGTTCTTGACGTGGTTCACACTCGATGAAGAACCTGGTGACGATTGGAACGCGCCCTCAGCAGGCTTCATTCTAGGTACCACTTCAACCGTCGCTACCGACGGCATGTCAGAAGCTGGATTGATTCAAATAAGCGACTCCATTGGAGGTGGATCTTACTTCCAGGCAAATTGCTGTGAAGGAGGGGGCAGCCCAATCGGGTCGGACGGGCTCATTTTACTCGGCCAGTTCACGGTAACGGAAACATCCAATTTTAGCGGCACCATTAACCTTCTCGCTGAAACAGCCAATGGCACGAGCATCGAGTTCGCCCAAGGCATTTCGTTTTCATCGGATAACCTCGCGGTGTTGGGCTGCATGGATGATGAAGCCGTCAATTACGATGCGATGGCAACGCACGAGCCACTTGGCGCATGCTCGTATACTGGTGATTTCGATGGAGATGGAGAATTCACCGTCGAGGATTTTTTGCAGTTGCTGAGTACGTTCGGCTGCACGGAATGCCCCATGGGCGACCTCAACGAAGACGGCGTCGTCTCGGTTCAGGATATCCTCTTGTTCTTAACCTGGATTTGAGGTTCGGGCTCTTGGAGCCAACCGCATCAAAACACCCAACTCAACTGAAGCCGCACATTGCGGCCCGGCTCGGGAATGCCCAAGTTTTGGAGCATCGAAAGGGTCGGAATGAACTCCGTGTCGAGCAGATTTTGAACCGAAACATTCAAAGAGAGCACCTCGTTGAGGGTTGCTCCAGCGGCCAAATGCACCAGCGAAGCATCTCGGTTATGGTTCCAGACAGCTTGGGCGAAAATTCCATGGAGCGCTCCCCACTGCCCTTCCTTCCATCCAAGCACCGTTCGCATTGTGGCGGGCGGAATGAGCGGCAGTAAAACGTCGAGTCGATCTCGGGCATTCACCGCTGAAAAAGCATAGTCCATGTGCACGTGCTTCCAGTGAGGTGCCGCAAAATTTCCCGCAATTTCCACTCCACGGAACAGCGCATCCGTGGCCTCCCAAGCATAGACCTCCCATCCTTCGGTAGTGCTGCCTGTCGGAGCGATTTGCACATAATCATCGATGCTGTTTTGATACACCGATGCCTCAACGTTACCCCATGCATGTCGCCAATCTACGCGCGTCTCGATGTTCACGCTTTGCTCCTTTTTTAAGAAGGCATCCCCCTGTTCAAATCGAAATGCACAATGGTGGATGCCGTTGCTGTACAGTTCTGACAAACCCGGCACTCGTTCGCTGCGTGTGGCGTGCATCCGCAAAACCAATTGCGGCGACAGCTTCCAATGCGCCCCTGCCGAAACCGCACCCAAGTAATCCACCCGCGATTCGCTGGAGTCCACTCCGTCCAATGTGGTTCCTACAGCTGTCACACGCCGATCCAACCGCCCTGAAAACTGCACACCCACGTCCGAAACTTCTCGGTTCCAAACCGTAAAAACGCCGACCTCATCCGCTCCAGAATTGGGAATCAACGGTTCATGCACAAGGGCCACATCCCCGTCATTATCAAACCGGCTGTCCGTCGAGAACCCCTGCAAACCCAATGTCGTCGACCAGCCGCCCATTGTCTCGCGGTGCGCAGTCATGTCAAACCGCACCGTTCGCAAGCTGATATCCAGCGCCAATTCTTCTTCCGTGGATTCTTCTTGGGGTCCTGACCCAAACGGTGTTTCGAACTCTTTTCGATGATTGAGTTGATACGACACCCGAGGCTTCAGGTCCCAATTCTTCCATCGCCAGCGAACCGATGTCGTCATCAAGTGATCACCAGATTGTTGCCATCCAGCATGGCCGATCAAACCCGCCGAGTTGTATGCGCTAGAGTATGCTCCTTCAATCACCCCCCAAGGTCGGATGTAACCAAATGTGCCTTGACCAAAGAATTGCTGATATCCTGAGTTGAACACGCGCTGTCCTGAGGGAAGGCGGTAGTTGTCGTGCTGCTTATAGCCACCTCGAAAAGCATGAAAGGTCGATGTACTTCTTTTTTCCGTGGCGCCCGTGATCTGCCACCCGGAGGTTGCAGAGAAACCGCTCAAGCTGATTCGGCTTTCGCGCCCTTGCTCCTGCAAGGGCGCGTTGGGAATGAAATTGAGCACACCGCCGTACGCATCCGAACCGAAGGCCAAGGTTGCGGGACCACGAATCACTTCCACAGCCCGAACTCCTTCTTCGGGAAGGTAAATCCCATGGTATTCTCCCCACGCTTGGCTCTCGATGCGAGCTCCGTTGAAAAGGGTCGCTACGCGCATTCCTGATAAACCGCGAATCACCGGGCGCATCGTGCCACCCCCACTGGACACCATATTCACTCCGGGCAAGGCCGTCAAGGCCTCAATGCGCGAAGCCGCTGGGATTTGGTCCAGCTTTTGTACTTCAATTATCTCCGACGGAACCATGGCAGGACGGGCGACATCGCCCATGGAGGCTCGAATCTCCGCTTCTTCGATCAGCAGAATGCGTTCTTTTAGCGCACTGTAGACAGAATCCATCTTCGCCAAGCCAAAATTGGAGTCTTGAGCAATCGTGGGAAAGCACACGAAAAGAACTGCACCAAGAAGTACGGTCCGCGTCAAAAGTCCCTTTCTCACTGATTTCACGCGGCAAAATTACCGGTATATCCCGAAGGGAACGACGCAATTTTGTCAGGATTTCGTCAAGGTTTATGGCCGCTCAACCTGCCAGCAATCCACCACTACGTCGCCTTCGCCCAGCACCTCAATCCGATCGCACGCCTCCACCATTTGTTGACGTGATTCAGCCACGCTCTCACTGAGTTCAGCCCCTTCGAGCGCGGCACGCGAAGGCCATAGCGCGTGGGCCCAATACGTGCCATTTTGGCTTTTGTGCAAGCGAGATCCACCACTACCGCTTTCAGATTGAATCGCCTCCGTAACGGATTTCCATGCAGCTTCAAAGACCGCTTCCGATCCGGATTTTACGTCAAATACATAGAGCACGGCATACTGTTGAGCATTCATAGGTGTAGCATTCTTAGGTGTGGCATTTGACCTACAAAACTACCACCATATCTTCACCGCATGGCTCTCACCCCCACCACCTCCCTTCCGTTGGGCTTTCAAGCTCCAGCTTTTGAATTGCCCGATGCACGCTCCGGGAATATGATGAATAGCATTGACCTGATGGAGGGGGGCCCTACATTGATCGTATTTATGTGCAACCACTGCCCATTCGTCGTTCACATCCTAGACGAATTTGTCAATTTCGCTCGAGAATACACGGCCCAAGGCCTCAACATCGTTGCGATTTCCAGCAACGACGTCGTGAACTATCCCCAAGACGATGTTCCGCACATGAAGTCCCTCGCGGAAGAAAAGGACTTTTGCTTTCCTTATTTGTACGACGAATCTCAAGAAGTCGCCCGCGCTTATGACGCTGCATGCACCCCGGATTTTAGTGCATTCGATTCCAAAGGCGTTTGCGTATACCGGGGGCAATTCGACGCTGCTCGCCCGGGGAATGATTTGCCGGTGACGGGAAGCGATATGCGAAAAGTGTGCGATGCATTGCTCGCAGGACAGCCTGTTCCTGCGGAAGGACAAGTCCCTTCGATAGGCTGCAATGTGAAGTGGAAAGAATAACCTTGTCCCGTGCGCAGGTTTTTTCTGCCGTATTTTTCGAGCATGAAGTATGCATTGATCCTCTTCGCCTTCTGCGGAATGCTATTCACGGGTTGCAGCAATCCATTCGACGCTGATGCTGAGAAAAATTTCACTCAAACCTTTCAGGATGGATTCCTCAAGAGCTGCGGAACGCAGGCTCGGGTTGGCCTGAAAAAGGCAGAGGCCGACAGGTACTGTCAATGCGCCTTAGAACAAGTGATGTCGAATTGGGACAACGACGAAGAAGCTGGAGCGGCTCTCGATGGATTGCCCATGCTCGAGGTCCAGCGCCTGTTGGTTACTCCCTGCGCAACAAAATGAGCGGAGCATTTTAACAATTTCTTTTACCGCTCTGTGAACCTTTTGGTGGTTTGAGGTGTCTTCTTACTGCAAGAAAATGACTCCCATGGATCAAACCAGCCAGGTAGGACGTGTACTCATGTCCTTTTTATTCTCCTCGTTCTTCCTCTTTTCCACAGCTCAATACGGTGATTTCGGCTTGGAAATCCAACCGGCAGATAGCGCATCTGTGGATGACATTATTTATTACGGCGACTACATGGACATGTCCGGTGGTTATAACGTAGGAGACACGGTATCTAACTTTACCGCCTACGATTTCCACGGGAATCCTGTTGAACTTTATGATGAACTTGCAGGAATCAAACCTGTCATTTTGGTCAGTGGTTCCGTTTCCTGCATTCGCTTTCGCAATGTGTTCGACCCCTATCTTCCAGCTCAAGAAACGTACTCAGCTCGCGAATTCATTTACGCCAATACCGAAACGTACAATTGGATTTTCGTCTACGGAGTGGAGGCCCACCCAACCGATGGGAACTGCCCCAGCAACTGCCCACAGACGATCAATACAGACACGGCTGTGGTGCAACCCTCTGTCTACGCCGAGCGCCGCTGGGCAGTGCAAGGTTGGTTGGACTCACCTGAGCACGACTTTCCGTTCACGATGTACGCCGACAACCCCGATAATGCAGTGTACAACAATTTTTTTCAGCGACCCTTTGGGTTGATTGCATTGAATTGCGACGGCACAGTGGGCATCCGAGCGGATTGGGTCACGAATCATTTAGCGGATCCTGACAACGTGCAGGAACTGGTCGAGTTCAGTCTAAATTATGGAGCGTGCGCCATCGATTGGACGCCAGAAGAGGAAGAGGAAGACAATGACGGCGATGGTGATGATGATGACAGCGACGAGCCCGTGGATTATGACGGCCCGGATAACGCATTGGAGGGTCAAGGCTCAAATGAAGTCGTCAACTCCATCGAAACGTTGAGTCCAAGCACTGAAGTGCAGATTTATCCCAATCCAGCACGCGATGTGCTTCAGGTTGAAACAGAAAGCATGCTGGACCGCTGGATGATAGTAGACCTGCAAGGCCGAAGTATCTTCGACCTCACTCCCACCAGCCGTTCCTTCAAAGTCGACGTGAGCGCACTTCATCGCGGTCACTACATTTTGATGGGCCAAAAAGACCAAGCGGTGGTCGTAAGTCAGCGTATCATTTTACACTGATCTGTTGTTTCCTCAGTCGAGGATACGCATGTTCATAATCACGTCTTCTAGGGGACGGTCGCCTCGTGCAGTTTGCACCGATGCAATCGAGTCAATCACGTCCAGTCCTTCAACAACCTGACCGAACACGGTGTATTCCATATCCAAGTGGGGTGTGCCTCCAAGGACTGAGTACGCCTCCTTCTGAGCATCCGTGTAGCTGAATCCGGGCACCTTTGCACCCAGTCGGGATTCAAAACTCGCCAATTTATTCGGCGAATACGTAGCTCCTTGTACGATGTAAAACTGGCTCCCTGAAGAACGCTTCTCTGGGTTGACGGTGTCACCCTGACGCGCAGCAGACAGCGCTCCTTTTACATGCACATAACTCGTGTCAATTTCGGCCTCAAGCGTATACCCCGGACCACCAGAGCCCAACCGCGTGCCGGGAGTTGCTCCTCGGCTATTGGGATCTCCTCCTTGGATCATGAAGCCTTGAATGACGCGGTGGAAGATCAGTCCATCGTAAAAGCCCTCGCGCACCAACTTGGCAAAGTTGTCACGGTGCACGGGTGTATCGTCAAAGAGTTCCGCGATCATGATTCCAAAAGACGTGGTGATTTCGACTTGGATGGGTCCTTCGTTTTTGGCGAATGCCCCTTGCTTTGTCGCCGTCTTTCCATTGGCACAGCCCCAACCAATCAATGCAATAACCCCGCAGGTCACTGCCATTCGAATCCAATTCTTCATCGCTCTATCGTTTTAGTCGGTTGAAATTAAGAACCAACGCGCAATTCACCCCCACAAGTGGGCGGCGATGCGAAAAGTATTGCAATGTGCTTCCACGATTTGCCAAATATCCGGTGAATATCCCCCTCCCATGGTGCACACGACCGGAACATCATTGGCATGGCACCGTTGGAGGATTTGACGGTCGCGCTCCTTGCATCCCTCCTCCGACACACTGAGTCGCCCCAATTTATCGCTCTCCAGAATATCGACTCCGCATTGATAAAATACCACATCCGGCTTCACCTCATCCAGCAGCCGCGGCCAGTGCTCCCCCATGGCCCGCAAATACGCTCCATCATCCGCACCATCGGACAACGCCACATCGACATCGCTTTGTTCCTTGTGCATTGGGTAATTTCCTGCACCGTGCATGGAAAAGGTCATCACCCGATCGTCGTTGGCGAACATGCTCGCTGTGCCATTGCCTTGATGAACATCCAGGTCCACCACCAGTGCACGTTGAATGTGTCCTTCATCCAGCAACGCTGTCGCTGCCAAGGCAATGTCATTCAGTAAACAAAATCCCTCGCCCCGGTCCCGATAAGCGTGATGGGTACCTCCGGCTACGTTCAATGCCACTCCGTGTTCTAATGCATATCGCGCACATTGAACTGTTCCGCCCATGATCATCACCTCCCGGTCCACCAATGCGGGAGACCACGGAAATCCCGTTCGACGCTCTTCTTGACGCGACAACGTGCCTTGGCATAGTTTATCCCAATAATGCGCATCATGAGCGCTCAATACCTGGCGGTCGGTAAGCGGGGTTGGTGAAAAAAACTGGGCTTCTTCAACCGTTCCTTCGTGCACCAATTGCTCGGGGATGCACGTGTATTTTTCCATGGGAAACCGATGCCCATCCGGCAGCGGATGAGCATATTGGTCGTTCCATGCAATCCGTATCATTCCATAATAACCCGCCGACTCACCGCGTGTTCACCCTTTTGACTGATGCGAACGATGTACATGCCCTTGGGCAATCCCGCAGGTAACGTCCAGGATTCCCCTGAAACCATGGATGCACGCGCCCATTGTTTTCCACTCAAGGTGCGCAATTCCAATTCCAACAAAATCCCTGCTGGAATGCCTTGAACGTGCAAGCGTCCTGAAGCGGGGTTCGGATAGAGCTGAACCGTTGCCTCTGGCATAAGGTCATTTACGGCGACGTTTTCGCACGGTCCCGGCGTCCATTGAGCAATGCCTCCCGTATACCAAGCCATGCACGAATTGGAGTACGTTACGCTATCGCAACCGCATACCGGATCTTCCACTTCAGGACACCCCATGTCGGGATTGATCCGCGCCTCATCATAACAATCTCCGGCACAAGCACCTTCTGCGTAGTCGCTCACAAAATCCACGTAGGTCGCCACGCACTCATTGAAATGCGTTAGGCTATCGCAGCCGCACACCGGAACGGGTGTAAACACATCGCAGTCGATGAGTTCATCGGCAAGGGAAGGGTCGATGCACTCACTCGCCTCCACACAATTGGCCTGGCACGCTTCCATACTTTCAAACGAGTACGGGCTATAATCCACACCGTTGACGTCCCAACCGCAGCCAGATAAGTAGGTGCAACTGCCATTGAACATCACAACACCCATGGCCATATCGCACGCACCAAAATCGATGCCACCCAAGTCGAAACAGTCCATCGCTGTGCCCGTGCACTCTCCCATCACCCAGGTCGTCACCCCCCCAAAATTAACCGCTTCGCAATCGTTTCCATACGTCTCTCCATCGCATCCGCACACAGGATTCCATAAGGCGGGACACATCACGTCGAGGTCAATCAGCGAGGAGTCAATGCACGACTGGGATGTTACAGCTCCGAAAGGCGTTAAGGCCAATATCAACAGGAGCAAGCAAGGGGAAAAAGTGAAGTTCATTTGGATATGTTTGAAGTGGTCGAATACGTGAACAACTCGTTGCCGTGAAATTTGGTTGATCACTTTCATCTTTTTGAGTGAGGCAATTTGTTTTCATTCTTTATATCACGGGCCATCTTTTCGATGGCTCTCTGCGTAGCATCCGTTATTTCATTGATGCTTTCATCTTTGAAATAGAGCGCCTCACCCAGCACCAAGGTACCCCCAAATGGAACAATCATCGTCCTGCCCTTGGGCAAGTTTCGGTACAACCCATCGAGGTAGACGGGGATCACGGGGATCCCTGGATGACGAGAGGCCAAATGCCCAACGCCACGCTTGAAATCCGCCATCAATCCCGGAACCCCTCTCGTGCCTTCTGGAAACAAAATCAGGCTATGACCTGCTTGGAGCATCGCATCGAGCAACTTAATAGGATCCACATCACGGCCGTCTTTGGTCCGTGAAATCAGCACTGCATTGACCAGGTTTTGCATGCTCCATTTGCGAAAACCTGAAGTGCCAAAAAAGTCTTGGGCTGCAACGGAATGGGTCAAGTGAATCCGATGGGATGGCACAATGGTCATCAAAGACATGGCGTCCAAATGGCTGTTGTGGTTCGAAATGTAAATGACCGGTCCGTCAGGATGGGTTTTCGCGCCCCGAACATAGCGGAGTCCGATGACCAAGCCAAACACCGTGCGCCAAAACACTTTATAGAGCAGCCAAAGCAGCCAGCGCCTCCCGTTGGGAACATGCGCTTGGAAGAGCTCGGCGTCAATGTGGTCTTGGGTCATCTTCCAAAGTTAACCCGCGCTGGTGACCCCAAAAAAGTAGATGAGGTGAAAAAACGGTGCCGCAGCGGCTGAAAAGCCATCGAGCCGATCGAGGTAACCTCCATGCCCCGGAATCGCGTTGCCCGAATTCTTAATACCAATGTCTCGCTTCATGCCTGATGCAATAGCGTCTCCCATGAAGCCTGCTACAGCCACGCAACATCCGGTCAAGGCCGCCTGCCAAGGTTCCAGCGGCGTTAAGAACCTCAAGCTCACTGCGATTAAGGTGGTTGACAGGACTCCACCAATGAGGCCCTCCCATGTTTTATTGGGGCTGACCCGTGGAAGGACCGCGTGCTGCCCCAGGGTTTTGCCCCAAGCAAATTGGAGCACGTCATTGATGCCCACCAAGAAAATTAAGTACAACAGCAGCCCCTGCGGCCCGGCTGTGAATCCCGGGATTTCCGGAAGCTGGAACAACAGCGCCAAATGACTCATGCCATAGACCCACGCCACAAGCGAATATGGCATCAACGAAATCGATCGCACGATGCCTTCGGTTTCCCCCCGTGTGACCAGCACAAATGGAATCACCACAAACATGAACACCGGAATGAATGCCAAAAACAACGTCGTCATGCCCAAATAAGCCAGGGTGTACTGCACCGGAATAACGGCGTAACAAAGAAGCACCACATTGCGCTCGCGCGAGTCCAACTTCAACAGGGGATACATCTCCCTGAGCAAGGCAAAACTCAAAAAAGCCAATCCCACATGGGTAATAATCGGATGAGCCACCGTTGTCAATATGAAGCACGCGCACATGATCCACCAGCTCCGTGTCCTCACTTGGAGCTCTTTTACCAACTTTCCGGGTTTGAGCCGGTGCCAAATGAACCAAGCCGTTGAGCTAAAAACAAGGATGCACAAAATGATGAAGATGACCCATTGGATCTCTGCAATCATCTCCCAGGATTCAATTAATTTATTCATCAGAAATCGTTTTTTGAATTCGACGCCAGGTACTCCAACCGAGGCACGCCAACACACCATATACGACGGGCATTAAAACCGCTGTGACGTTGAGGCCTAACCCGAGGCTAATGCACAAAACGCCCCACACCAGCGTGCGGTCACTTTTTCCCATCGGCCCTTCATACCTGCGCTGGGTCCCAAGTGAACTGCCGAGCACACCCGCGTATTCATTAACCACCGACAACCAAAGCAAAGCTCCCACCCACCCCACATGCATTCCGGGCATCAAGGCCAATGGCCACATGACCAGCGCATCGCTCACGACATCCCCCAACTCATTCAGTACAGCACCCGACTTGGATGTCATGCCGTGCTCTCTGGCCATCATGCCATCGAGAGCATTCAACATCATCCGCACCAACAACCCCAACACCACCGCCCAACACCACCGTGGATCTGACAGCCCTTGGACAAAGGCTGCGCCAAGCCCTGCGGAAAGAGCAATCGCCATCCAGGTCAACCCATTGGGCGTTACACCCCATCGCCGAAGTGTCTCCATCGCGGGGGTCAAGAGCCGTTGAAAAGCTGGCTTCAAATCATACGTAGTAGGAACTTTCATGTTAGCGAACAACTTCAGGAATCGGCAGCGATTTATCAAAGGGGTTGTCATTCAACCGCTCGCGCGGCAGGTCTGCAGGAAAAGCACCATGCTCAAAGAAATGCAAGCAAGGCTCACCCAAAATATCCCACCGGATGTACATCATATCGTGATCTAACGGCAGATGGAACGCATCGGCCGCCAAAGGATCAATTTTCTGCCAATTGTACTCCAGTGGCCCCATAGCTCGAGCCTCTGACTCCAAAATCCGCATAATTGACGTGGCTCGGTTCTCAACCATTAAACCTCTCAACACATGGGAAGCGGGCGGTTCGGGCCAATCAACATTGCTCAAATCTCGCAAGACAGGTCCCAATGCCAACACACCAACCATCGGAAATCGGTCCATTACCGCTCGAGGTGCGCGCTCCTGCGTCGGACTCCGGTCGTAGATCACCTGAGATAAATTAGGCAACCCCCATTCCGCCACATACGTGTGCATGAGATACGCACCGGCGATGTAACAAATGGCCTTTACCTCGGCGTAATCCTCCAAATGGTATTCCTGAGCAAATTCCCGCAGCGCAGCAGAGCTATCGTCCAGTGATTTGCGCAGCAAAACATCCGGAATTAAGACGTCCATTCCTTTATCTTCCCAAAACGCCATTTGAGCCTTACAACCTGATTTTGATCCTCCAAAACCGTTGAAAATGACCAAGGCTGTTTTTTCGGAAATAGGCTTTTCCGCATTGATGTTTACCCAATCTTTTGCGCTCGCGGGAGCCTGCATCCAAAAGATCAATGCAAAAAAGAGAAGTTTGAGGGTTACACGCATGCCCCAAAGTACGGAATTTGATCGGATCGGTATCTCCAGCCAACTTCATGAGCCGAATACAATCAAATTTCTGCTAAGTTTACGTCATGGCCGCAGCTCATTTCCTTCGCTGGTGTTTCCTCCTGTTCCTTTTCTCGTGCGGCACGGAGCAGGTGTCAGCGCAACTGGACACCTGGCATTGCGTCCCCCCCATGCACAGCAGAGACAATGGGCAAATCAACGATCACTACCTGTACCTCTCCACTCCCAGTACGGAACCGGTCACCGTTAACATTGTAGACGGTTCGGGAGCGCTATTTGGGAATTCTCCCTATACCATTCAAAACCAAGACCCGCTGGAAGTATACATCGGCGACGGGCAAACATCCGGCAGTAAACTGATGGTCTCCGGAGCTGAGCTCAACACTACATTGACCAACCGGGGCCTCATCGTTGAAGCTTCTGCACCCATCTTTTGCAACGCCCGGTATCGGAGCAATTGGCAAGCTGAAGCACTCACATCCAAAGGCTTCAAAGCGCAAGGTCAAACCTTTCGACTGGGCGGTATGCCCATTACGTACCAAGGAAATTTGAGGTCGTTTGTTTTTGGCATTATGGCAACGGAAGACGATGTGCAGGTTCAAATTTCCGGCTACGATTCCGATGTCGTGTTTGCTGGAACGCCCACCTTGAATGCTGATATGCTCAGTTTTACCCTCAACCAGGGAGAATGCCGCGTGTATTCGGCCTATGCCAACTCCAATGCAAATTTGGCCGGGGTTTTAGGGGCTTTGATTCAATCCAGTGGCAATATCGTCGTCAACGTCGGTAACTGGTGTGGCTCCGTCGGCACAACATCCGGCAACCAGGACATCGGTGCAGACCAAATCGTTCCTGTGGGCTATCTCGGAAGTGACCACATTTTGGTAGAAGGCATCGGTGACCCAAGTCAAGAACGCGGGTTTGTGGTGGCTCACCATCCCAATACGGCTGTATTTCTGAACGGAAATACTACGCCCGCCGCCACCTTGCAACCGGGTGAGTGGTTCATGACTGAAAACAGCGCCTACACGGGCACGCCGCATGGCAACTTATTCCTCCAAACCTCCCAGCCGGCCTACGTCTATCAATTTCTGGCCGGTAGCGCGAGCCAATCCACACCCGGTATGAATTTCATCCCTCCCATCTCCTGTGGGATGCCCTACGAAGTGGATGAGATACCCAGCATTCAGACCATAGGAAACACCAATTATACTGGAGGCATTTTTGCCATTACAGAGGAAGGTGCCAACCTCACAATCGACGGGGCTCCCCAGTTTGGAGCGGTAGCCGTCGATGGATTTCCCGGTTGGGAGACGTACCGCATTTTGAATTTATCAGGAGACATCACTGTAGAATCCACGGGGCCCGTCGCCGTGGGGCTGTTCGGATCGAGTGCGGATGCCGGTTTTTCGGGGTATTACTCGGGGTTTTCCCTCAACATCAATGCGGCCTTCAATGCACCGTCCGAGGTCTGCTGGGGCGATGAAGCCTTTGTGGAATTTGTCGGAGATACCGTGGGCGGCGGCTCATTGACTTGGGATTTTGGCGAGCTCAATACCGAAGAGCTCGGCAATGATCTGTTCGAAATTGAAACAGCGGCACCTGGCGCCTATACCATTAACCTTTATGTCGAAGGCGATCTGTGCGCAGACAGCAGCGCCCAAACGGTTGAGTTTTACCCGCCGTATTCGGGTCAATCCTCGGCCACAGCGTGCGCAGAATTTTCTTGGAACGGAACTGTTTATGAGGAATCTGGGGTCTATAACGATGTACTCACAAGTGTCACCGGTTGCGACAGCTTGGTGGAATTGGATTTGGACATCATGTCCCTCCCAGACCCCATGATGTTGGACTACGTGAACGACACGCTGGTGTATTGCCCCGCACCCGGCTCGCTGCTCTTTGGATGGCAAGCTGACCCTTTGTACCAAATTCAATGGACCTTTTGGCCGGCAGAAGGATCCGGTTCCATTGCCTTGCCTGACCCGACGGAAGCCGTTCCGTATTCGGGTCCGGGAGTCTACGTCATCGATTATTTCACCGGGCCACCGTGCAACTTTTCGGCAACAGGAGAAATTGACGTCACCATCGAAGATTGCGAAATCATCATTCCCAATGTCTTTTCCCCCAATGGCGATGGCAAGAATGATCGGTTTCGCATCAGCGGACTGCATAACCTTGAGGGAGTCCGCATGCAGATTTTTAACCGCTGGGGAACGCTCATTTTCTCCGATCTAGATTTCGGCAGCAGCGCCGGATGGGATCCTCGGCTCGACGCTTCGGAAGGAACCTATTATTTTATCTTGGACATTCCCGTTGTCAACGAAGAGTTAACCGTTATCAGCACCGAAGGAACGGAAGTATTGGAAGGTCCGACCATGGCGACATACCAAGGCCCCTTCACTTTGGTGCGTTGACCGCTCCTACTGTGAGGAAACCAACGCCAACGCTCAATTTACCGTATACACCCAAAGCGGGGGAAGATTGAACCAGACACCTTTGACAAGACGGAAAGAAAACGCCCGGAAGTGCGGCTTCATTAAAAATGGAAAGTAGGTAAACCAACGAAATACAGCTCCCTGCTCCGTTTGAGCGAGCAGCGAAGCGTACAGCTTGTCTTGAACGGTTTTTGGCAACGTAAAGGGCAAGCCTGAAACAACCAAATCAGCCTTCGGCCAATTTCGCGTTTTCATTTGTTCCTCGAAATCATCAGCACTGCCTTCAATTATTTCAAACCGGTCACCAAAACGACGTTGCAGGGATGGGATATAGTCTGCATTCAATTCAATGATGAGGACCTTACAATGGTGCGGTAAATTTGCATACAATTCCCTCGTAAAGGAACCCGTGCCTGGCCCCAGTTCAATGACGTATTCCATCTTAGTCCAATCAACCCCTTCGAACATGCTGCGACTTGCTCGGCGGCTGCTCGGTAACACGCTGGCGTTTCGAATCGGATTTCGAATGAAGTTGCAGAAAAACTTCCAGTTTTGACGCTCATTTCTCCGTTGCACGACCAAATATAGGAACTCCATATTTCATACCTTATGCGCATGGTAGAGCGGTTCTTAAACGGTTACGCAAATGCCTTCCAACGCTGGATGCCCACTCCACTGTCCATTGCTGTCCTGCTCACGGGCTTGGCGGCACTACTCGCATTGCGCGATGCGACTGCAAGCGATGTGCTCGGAGCTTGGACCCAAGGCATGTGGAGTCCGGGCTTAATTCGATTTGGATTTCAGGCGATGTTCATGCTGGTGCTCGGACATGTGCTGGCCTTAGCACCCCCCGTGATGCATGCACTCGGGCGCGGTGTTAACTGGGTGGTGAAGGATGCACAGTGGGTAGCCAGCAAGGTTGCACTGTTGTCCATGGGATTGGGATGGCTTAATTGGGGATTGGGGCTCATCGGTGGGGCCATCTTGGTGAAGGGGGTGATGGACGAATACCGACGACGCGGCGGAAAAAGCCCTGTTCACCTCGGCGTTTTGGGAGCCGCGGGGTACTCCGGTATGCTTATCTGGCATGGAGGATTAAGCGGTTCTGCGCCTCTGAAGGTGGCCGAAAAGGGACACCTGCAGGAACTGGTGGGCGAGGCCAGTTGGGCCCTCGCCTTGCCGGATTCAATTGGGTTGCGGGAAACGGTATTCAGCAGTTGGAGTTTGGCTCTGACAGCCACTGTAGCACTCCTAACGGTCGCGCTTTTTGCTTGGTTGGGACGCACGGTGAAGTCGAATAAGGTCATCCCCGATGCCCATGCCGTGAACGTAGCGTTGGACAAAGAGCAAGCAACCTTGCCATTTGCGGATCGGCTGGACCGAGGCCGCTGGCTGTCGGCCATCACAGGCCTTGCTTGCATCGCCGGTGCTGTTTGGTGGGCCTCTTCAGGAGCTCCTGCGCAAGAGCTCAAATTCATTACACCTGATTGGATCAACATGGTCTTGCTCGGCGGGGCATTGTTGGCTCATCGATCGGTTCGGGATTTTCTAAAAGCCCTGGATGAAGCCATTCGAGGTGCCTCTGGCATCTTGGTGCAGTTTCCGCTGTACTTCGGCATCATGGGCATGGTCACGGGTACCAGCCTCGGCCCTTGGATTGCCGAAGGACTCGTCGGCGCCACCTCACGGGAGTGGCTGCCTCTCGCGTTGTTTACGTCTTCTGGTGTTTTGAATGTCTTTGTGCCCAGCGGGGGTGGACAGTGGGCCGTCCAAGGTCCATTGGTTCTCGAAGCATGTCACGCATTGGGGGTGGATTTATCCAAAGGCATTATGGCGATGGCTTTTGGTGATCAATTGACCAATATGCTGCAACCGTTTTGGGCCCTTCCATTACTGGGAATCACCGGCCTGAAGGCCCGTGATATTCTTCCTTACACCCTCCTGCTGATGCTGGTCACGGGCACGGCAATGGCCGTTGGTATGGTGATTTGGATGGCGTGATTTAGGCCCGGATTCAATCCCACGTGACTGCCTCTCCGGGCAACCATACGTTGAGTTGCACACCGTTGACACCGATTCGTCCAGCCGAATCTGCATGGGATTCCGCTGCAGAAAACGAGATGACTTGGCCCGTTCCTTCCACGGACAGTCCACCGGGCTCCACCACCAGCGCCGTTGATTCCCCGATTCCAAATACCGGCAGATTCGGATGGTCATGAAGGGCAGTTAGCGCGCGGTTGTGCCGGCTGCGTTCAACGAAATGCTGATCGATGATGGCGGATTCCAGCAACCCCAGACCTTCTAGGTAGATCCCGTTATCCACTATCAAACGCCGGTAAGTCGATTCGTATTCTGGCTCTTGTTGTTGATCTCCTGTGATCATTACCCGGCTCATCATGGCCGCACCCGCACTGCTGCCCGAAACAACGGCTCCTCGTTGAAACGCCTCCCGAATGGCATCGGCCACTCGCCCTTTCGCGACTGCCATGAACCGCGATTGATCACCACCGCAGAGGTAGAATCCCGCAGCATTCCGAATGCTATCGAGCTGAGATTCTGTTACCGTAGCAGATTCCACGTGCATCGGATGCACATTGGTACAACCAAGTGCTTTCAATGGCCGCATGCCATAGAACAGGGACGTATCAGGCTGCGAACTCGCCATGGGCATGACCAATACGAGCGCATCGGGCGAAGGAAGTCTCCGGACCACCCCCTCCATTAACGACAGCGGACGGCTTCCACCTCCGATGATAAACAGCGTTCCCGTCGCTCCTTCTGTCACGAGGCGTTCATAGCCATTTGCGACAGATGCGGGAGGCGGACTTTGGCAAGACCAAAGGGCCAAAAAGAACATCCAAGGCAAGATGCGCCTGCAGGTATGATTCGCGATACTAATCATTGACTTTGATGGCCTGAGCAACGGCCTGAGCGCGCTCAACCAGCGACGCTGGCGGGGTGTCTGTGCTTCCGTGCGCCAATCCAACAGCCAATCGACGATAAGGGCGCAGGGTGGGTTTACCGAACACCCGAAAATCCGAATCAGGAAAAGTCGCTGCCTCAGAGAGGCCTGATAACCGGGGAGCCGCACCCGATGGGCAGTCGGCAGGCGCCAAAACGACCGCGCTCGCTCCATTCTGGAGGTGGAGAATTTCGGCAACGGGTAATCCCAGGACTGCCCGTGCATGCAATTCGAATTCCGAAAAGTTTTGGGTGTGCGCCAAAGTCACCATGCCGGTGTCATGCGGCCGCGGCGATAATTCCGAGAAATAGACCGTGCCGGGCTGATCCCCTGACGCATTCTGAATGAAAAACTCCACCCCCCAAATACCGTTTCCACCAAGCGACGCCGTCACTGCTTTCGCCATTTCTTGCGATTCCCTCAACTGCGCGGGTTCCATAGCCGCTGGCTGCCAGCTCTCCTGGTAATCTCCGCGCTCCTGTCGGTGACCAATCGGAGGACAAAACAGCGTATTGCCATTGGCTTGCGTCAATGTGAGCAAGGTGATTTCGTAATCAAAATGGATGAAGGCCTCGACAATCACTTCCGCCAAATCCCCGCGCGAGCCCTCGAGTGCCGCTTCCCAAGCCGGTCGAATATCCGCCTCGGTGCGAATAACCGATTGGCCCTTCCCTGAGCTGGACATGAGTGGTTTGACAACACAGGGCATGCCCACGGCTTCCACGCCAGCAACCAAGGACTCATGCGACGTAGCGTAGCGATACGGCGCGGTTTTCAACCCCAATTCCTGAGCCGCGAGATCGCGGATGGCACGTCGATTCATGGTGAAGTTGGCTGCTCGTGCCGAGGGAACGACCTGGATTCCTTGGGCCTCATAAGCGTAGAATCGCTCGGTTCGAATTGACTCCACTTCTGGGACAATGATGTCGGGCTCATGGCGCGCAACAACGGCATCCAAGGCGGCACCGTCGAGCATGTTGATGACCTCAAACCCATCCGCCACCTGCATGGCCGGTGCGTCCGCATACGAATCCACCGCCACGACATGCTGACCCAAGCGCTGGAGGGCAATCACCACCTCTTTACCCAATTCGCCCGAGCCGAGCAATAGAATTTTCTTTTGCATTCCGGAAAGGTACTAAGCATACCTGTTGATTGGCACTCTAGAAGCGCAGGAGGCGTTCATTCACACCCTACATTTGCGCCTTTTTTCAATTCTCCCTGCCCCCATGCGCCTCGCCCTTTTTGACTTCCGACAAACCGTCGATTACCGCCTCGAAGTACTCAGTGGATTGACCGTGGCCATGGCCTTAATCCCGGAAGCCGTCGCCTTCGCCTTGATTGCTGGGTTAAGCCCGCTCACCGGCTTGTATGCCGCCTTTGTTGTAGGATTGGTGGCCAGTGTTTTGGGAGGCCGACCGGGCATGATCAGCGGCGCAACGGGCGCCATCGCCGTGGTCATAGCGTCGCTTGCAGCAGTGGAAGGTCCGGAGTACATTTTCGCGACCGTCATCCTCGCAGGCGTTTTTCAACTCGCCGCAGGATTCCTGAAGCTCGGAAAGTTGATGCGGCTGGTACCACAGCCTGTCATTTTCGGGTTCGTCAATGGCCTCGCCATCATCATCGGTGGCAGCCAATTGAGCCAGTTCAAAACCGAAAGCGGCGAATGGCTGCCCGCGGGTGAGCTCACCACTTTTGCCGCTCTGACCTTGCTCGCGATGGCCATCATCGCATTTCTGCCCAAATTGACCAAAAAAATTCCCGCCGGACTGACGGCCATCTTGGTGATTTTCGGCTTGACCGCCGCATTGGGGTTGGACACCAAAACAGTGGGTGATATGGCCTCTATAGCGGGTGGATTCCCACCCTTCCACATTCCCCTTGTTCCCTTCAACCTGGAAACCCTGTACATCATTGCACCTTACGCTGCCATTGTAGCGGGGGTCGGTTTGATTGAAAGCCTTCTGACACTGGGCATTTTGGACGAAATCACGGAAACCCGGGGCCGCGGAAACCGGGAGTGCGTCGCCCAAGGTGCGGCCAATATCTTGAGCGGATTGTTCAGCGGCATGGGCGGATGTGCCATGATCGGACAAAGCCTCATCAATGTCAGTTCAGGGGCGCGAGCTCGCCTGAGCGGAATTGTGGCCTCCATTATGCTCCTTGTGTTCATCGTATTTGGAGCCCCCATCGTCGAGAAGCTCCCGATGGCAGCCCTTACCGGCCTGATGATCATGGTCGCCATTGGAACCTTTGAATGGGCCTCCCTGCGCACTTTTCGCCGCATGCCATGGACCGACGTCCTTATCATGCTCCTGGTGACTTTGGTGACGGCCATCATGCACAACTTGGCTATGGCCGTGTTGATCGGAGTCATCGTTGCAGCTTTGGTCTTTGCATGGGACAACGCAGTCCGCATTCGAGCGCGTAAACACATCGACGAAAGAGGGTGGAAGCATTATGAACTCTACGGGCCTTTGTTTTTTGGATCCACCACCGTCTTTGCCGATAAATTTGACATTGCCAACGACCCCGAGCACGTCGTCTTGAACTTCCAAGAAAGCCGCGTAGTGGATATGTCTGCGATTGAAGCCTTGAACCGATTGACCGCACGGTATAAATCCGCCGGAAAAACGGTCCACATCCGATCGCTGAGTGAAGATTGTCGGGCCATGATCGACAAGGCCGATGCCATCATTGAAGTGAACCACTACGGAGAAGACCCAACGTACAAATTGGTACGAAACGTTGAATAGCAAGCGGCCCAAATCGGTTTAAAAGGAGCATTATTTGTCTGCATTTTCCGAGGCAACCTTTCCGCGTATCGACATGTTTTGAACTACATTAGTCCATCATGCCGGCCCACCCCATTCACCTTTTGATTTTTGGAGTCGTCCTCACAACCGCATTCGGTTGCAGGCCAGATGAGTTCGTGTACTCGGATAATCCGGTGCCGCATTACGACGAAATCTCAACAATTCTCGTAAAGAATTACGTCAATCGGATGTACATCGACCTCATCGGACGGGAACCGACCGATACTGAAATGGACAGGGACGTTGTCCTCTTGGAGGGAGACACCTTGAGCCCCGAAGTGCGTTTGGCCGTGATCAACACCTTGGTTTCTGGCACAGACTCCCTCGATGGCACGACCTACCGAACACTTTACTACGAGAAACTTTACACAGATCTCAAGGCACGCTTTCTCGAAGGCGCTTCCGACGCCGTGCTCAATGAACGCTACGGACTCGCTCGCAGCATGGCCGTCAACGACAGCCTCAACGGCAATTGGGCGGGATATTCCATGAATCAAGCCCGCGCAGAGCGGTTCCTTGCCGTGCTCGAATGCCCAGTCGATATGGAGCTGCAGGAAATCGATGTGCGCGAAGCGTGTGCGCGGATGATTTGGAATGGAGTGTACGACCAAATCAACATGAACAGCTTCAACTTCGTCAATGCCACATTTGATGATTTGTACCAGCGGTTCCCAACCCAGGCCGAATTTGACGTTTCCTACGACATCATAGAGTACAACCAGCCCAGCCTGTTGTTTGGCATGTCCGCAAACGATAAACCCAGCTACATCGACGCCATGGTATGGAACCCCGAATGGGATGAAGGCATGGTGCGCTGGCAGTTCCGCAGCTTTCTTGCGCGGGATCCTTCTGACGCTGAGGTCCTGGAGGCGAATGCTGATTTTCTCTTGAATCTTCAAACGGCCGACATTCAGCGTTACATCCTTCAATCCGATGAATATGCTGGTTTCTAACCCCACTCGAACATTGTGGATGGCGCTGATCGTGCTCCTGTTGGTGGCGCCTGGCTGTCGGCCTGAGCCGGACGTTTCGTTCGAATTGCAAGGGCTCGAGGTGACACCGGGCTTTGCTACAAAGGACCGACTCAAGACGAATGAACAGTGGGTCGCCATCGTGCACACGAATTTATTTCAAGCCGGCATGCCCGCGAATGACTTGTACAACGCTGCGCGCGTTTTTGAGTCCATCGGGGACCAAAGCATCGCACGGGAAGTCCTCCTCAGCAACTTTTTCAATCAACCGGACCTCGACCTCTTGACCCGCGAAGAGATGCTGGAGGATTTGGACGCCTTCATCGATGAGACCTATTTGCGGTTTTACACCCGGTTTCCGACGCAAGCGGAACGAACGTTTGTTCGGGAATTTGTCCTGAACAACCCGGGTATGACCCCGGAACTGGTTTACATGTCCTTCTCGTTATCTGACGAATACCGTTACTACTGATGAAAAAGAGCACGACCCGACGGGACTTCATCAAAAAGGCTGGCCTCGCCGCAGCGGGCATTTCGTTTGCCCCCTATATTTTGCCGAGCGGCCGACTGTTTGCTCCCACCGGCAATCGCTCGTCTGAGCACGTGGTCATGGTCGCCTTTGCTGGAGGCGTGCGTCAACAAGAATCGGTTTTAAAACGCTACCTCGATGACAGCCAAGGCGAGCCGTATCCCGGCAACATCATGTACAACATGTTCTCGGGTGCAGCCCCTGAAAACAAAATTGTCTACGGGACAGGTACAGGCGGTTTGAACCCCATCCCCGCCATTCTCTCCAATTCCCTGGAATCGCAAGGAACGGTATTCAAAGAAGTCACCGCATTGAGTGCTGGCCATTTTGGCGGACTCAATAGCTTGGTGCAGGGATCCACCACCACCACACAAGGACTGAAGCAGCGGCCCATCAATCCCACCATCTTTGAGTATTTGCGTCGACACGGGGGCTATTCAGCGACGGACACGTGGTTTGTGGGCAATGGCATCGGCAATTCAACGCCCTTGTTGAACCACAGCGCTCACCCCGATTACGGCGCGGATTATGCAGGCAATTTTTTCGCACCCACCGTGACCTTCAGCGACATCGGAGCCCAGTTCATGGCCGACGCCAAGATTTACCATCCCGAAAACGAACTCGCTCCCATGTACAAACTGCAAACCTTCTTGGATTTGCAATTTCAAGCATTGACATCGGCAGGCGGCTCCATTGGAAATTCCGAAGAGGAGAAGCAAAACATCAAGGCGTTCATGGAAGCGATGTACGCCAAAGTGGCCGCCGGCACCTTGGACCTGCCGCCAGTCACGGACAACGGCGATCTGTATACCATGGCCTTTGCTGTGGAAGTTCTAAAATGGTTCAAGCCTGCCTTCATGATGGTCAATCTCAGCGCTGTCGATTCGTGTCATTCAAACTTTTCAGGTTACTTGGGGAGCCTGCACCGAGCGGACCACGCCGTGGGACATTTGTGGAACAAAATCCAAACCGACATCCCAGAAATGTCGGGGCAAACCACCTTACTCTGCACCCCGGAATGCGGCCGAAACCTCCAGCCCAATAACATCTTGGACCAAAACGAATGGCTCTCTTACGATCACAGCGACGCGAATTCTCTGCGTGTTTGGACGCTCCTCGCGGGACCCTCCATTCCAGCTGGTCTATCCGTGGGCAGCGAGAACAATCCGGTAGGCCTCGTCTCCGACACCATGATGACCGTTGCAGATTTGCTGGGCGTACAGCCTGAAGTGCAGGCCGCTGGCATGACGGCTTCAGGGACCACAAGTTTGCTCGACCAGCTATGAGTTTCTTTGATCCACAGCACCGGTTGTCTCGCACCTTGCTCGCTGTGGTGTGCGGTTTGACATTGCTTCAATGCCGTCCCGATCCGATGCCCAACCCGTACGACGACATCGATGAAGTGCAGACCGTGATCGATGCTACTGCGCCCATCCCAGAGGGAACGTTTGCATGGCTTCACGACCGCATGTTCCAGCCCACGTGTGCCAATTCTGGATGCCATGACGGAACGTTTGAGCCTGATTTCCGAACCATCAACTCGGCGTGGAACACGTTGGTTTGGCATCCCGTCATTTCCAATGATGCCGCCGGAAGTTTTGAATTTCGAGTGGTGCCCGAGAACGTCGCCGGCAGCTTGCTGATCGAACGGTTAACCACCTTTATTCCCAATACGTCTGGTATGATGCCCTTGTCGGTTGACCCCGGATCGGATTGGAACGACAACAAAACCGCCTACCTCGAAGCGTTGGAAACGTGGATTGAAAATGGCGCCCTGGATGTCAACGGAAATGAACCTGTCATCGGTGACCTCTCTCCTCAAATCACCGGATTTGGAGGCTTCCCTTCGGGCAACCTAACCGATCCTTATCCCCGCAATCCTGATGCCAATTACCGATTGGAAGTCGAGGCCGGCCTGGTGGATTTATGGTTCGCCATCAACGACGATTCCACACCGCTGGATGCGCTCGTTGCCGGATTGCGCATGGCCGCCTCTCCCGACAGCTTGGCCCAGGCCCCAGCGTGGGAAATGGACCAGCCTTTCACGTTTGATGCCGCTAATTTCTTTGGCGGAACCAGCACATACAGTCACCGGGTGACCCTCGATTTGACAGGGTTTCCTTCCGAAAGCACTTGGTACCTTCTGGCCACGGTAGACGACGGCACCAATGCCATCGCCATTCCTGGGCCGGGAAGCCAACCTTATTTGGTTCCTCTCTACTCCATTTACATTCCATGATCAGCAGGCATTTCAACGGAATATGGATCGCTACCGCCTTGAGCACCATGCTGTTCGCATGCAAGCCAGATGAGCCGAGCCCGGTCGCTCCAGAAATTTCCATCCTGGAAGTCGCGCCCACTACGGTGGGAGCCTACGAGCATCCCATTGAAGTAACGTTGCATTACCGCGATGCGCAGGGCGACCTCGGCGAAGCCGATCCCGACTCAGCATCTCTGCGTGTGCGTGATTCTCGCTTGAATGCAGACGATTGGTATCACGTGCCTCCCTTGACCCCCAATCAAATGGAACTGAGCATCGAAGGAGACTTTTTGGTCCAAATCCCACCGCTGTTTCTCTTGGGCAATGGAGACCAAGAAACCACCACCCTGAGCTTTCAATTGTACGACCGTGCAGGCAACGCCTCCAACGAGGTAACCTCCGAAACCATCCTCATTTTAGACACCTTGCGATGAAGAGACTGCTGTTGTTCGCGGTGTGCTGCGCAATGGCGACCCCCCGAGGTTGGAGCCAAGTCGAGTACGTCATGGATAATTTAGTCGTATCCGACTGCTTCGGGCAACTGGTGGATTCAGGTGAAGGAGAAGAATACAGCTCCAACGAAAACCTCGTCTTTACTGTAGAACTGGAAAACGACATTCCCATCGTAGTCAATTTCCTCTCGTCGGTGTGCATCGAAGAGGACTTTGATTTCCTGAATATTTGGGACGGCGAGGCCGATTCGGGCAACCTGCTTGCGAGCGTTACCGGCACGGGATTCGTCCCCCCATCCGTTACCGCCAATTCAGGAACTGTGACGCTGGTCTTTACATCTGACAACAGCCTGAATCTATGTGGCTTTGAATTGGAATGGATCGGACAAGCTCCGGTTCCTGTTCCTCCTGCCATCACAGTGGCCACCTCCCCGGATTGTGGAGCCACCGAAATGACATTTTTATTCAGTGAAACCGTGGGGTGCACCGACGTGTCGCTGGATTCATTGGAAGTACTCAGCGGAGACCAGGAAGCATGGGACCTCGCAGGAGCCTCCCTCAATTGCATCGGAGACAGTGCCCTGGGACTGACGGTGCCCTTCGCAGAGCCCATAACTGGCAATTGCTCCTGGGATCTAATCCTGCCACTGGGATTGCGCGATGCGTGCGATTCATTGCATGCTTTTGACGTCCCCTTTTTGGCCACCCTCTCGGCCTGTCCCATTCAAGGCACTTGGGCCATCGACGGCACTGCGTGTGTGGGTGAGTGTGTGAATGTATTTTGGCAGCCAGCCGGATGTTTGGAGCATGTGACAGAGTGGAGTGCTGGATCAATTGGCACCCCCATCCCTTCATCAGAACTTCCAGAGGGAGCAGCTACGGGTATCACGGTTTGTTTCCTCGATGCCGATACCGTTTCACTGGAATTGAATGTGGAACAGCCCCTCAATGGGTTAAACGAAGTCCTCCTTTTCACCATCGCAGCGCAATCCATCACCTTTAGCAGTCTGTTAGAGGAACCCATCTGCAGCGCGAGCGGAGACGTGGAATTGATCATCAGTCCTTCCGGAGGAACGTGGGATGGGCCCACTTATTTCGAAGACGGTACGTGGTGGTTGGATGCGGCGACGGCGGGGATTTCTGCCGTGTCGAATGGCACCGATCCGCCTGTTCAACCGCTGACTTACACAACCGCAGAGGGCTGCACCCTCGATACCGTCGCCTCCATGCAATACATCGAAGCAGGATTGGACTTGAGTACCTGCTTGGGCGGTGATCCCATCGCGCTCTCGGGCGCCTCCAACCTGCCCGCAACATGGTTTGGATACAGCACTCCAGCTGGCCAATTCACTCCTGATTCGATTGGTGTTTTTACATTAATCTATGCCTCAGGCGGGTGCGCTGATACCCTCGAGGTGGAAGTGGTGCCCGACCAGCCACCCATCAACCTGGGAAACATCTGCCAAACGGCGGGTTGGCAGGAATTCCCAGAGATGGATGCCATTGGGTACTGGACGGGGCCGGGAGCAAACGATGAAGGGTTTGAGCCAGAATCCGTCACACCTGGTTACGCCATCTGGCTGTATCAATTGGTGGGATGCAATCAACTGGCGGAAGCCAACATCCTCGCCATTGACATCGGAATGGAATCGTTCACCAGTTGCCCCGAACAAGCTCCTTTCTTCCCCGCTCCAGACGCTGCTCCAGCGGGCGGCAATTGGTCGGGGGTTGGCATCGCTTCCAACGGGTGGTTCAATCCTGGAAACGCCCCCGAAGGATGGGGACAACAACTCATCTATACCGCTCCCAACGGCTGCCCTGACACATTGATTGCACACAACATTACCACGGACGTTGCATCCGTGTTTGAAACCTGTAACAGCGCTCCTTCCGTGGACTTGCACGACGCGAGCATCTCTGCTGTTCCGTGGTGTGGAACTTGGAGCGGCGATTGGCCCGGTGCGGGAATTACACCTGTAGTCGGCGGTGCTGGATCGAGCTTAGGTTTGAGTGTGAGCTCCTGGTGCGATTGGAACCTGCACCCCGATGAACTTGCACCGGGGCTGTACACATTGACATTCACCGCCAACACCTGTTCGGACGCGCTGCAACTGGAGGTTTTTCCCTCAGAACTCAACCTGGATCCGGTGCTTGTCTGCAGCGATGCCGATCCACTAAACTTGGCCGATGAGGATTGGCCCTTGGGTGGATGGTGGAACGGAAGTGGTGTGAACGGAGCGACCGGTGTGCTCACACCCAACGCCGCTTCCTCGGGCTGGCAAGACGTCAGCTGGACGGCTCCTGGCGGATGTGTGGATTATGTCCAAGTCAATGTTGAGGCTTGGCAACAAGCTGCCTTTAATGGCCTCGAACCCATTTGGTGCTACCAAGAACAAGCCTGGGACCCCAACCTCTTTCCCGCAACGGGAACCTCATGGACCTTGGATGACGAACCGATGACTGACCTGTGGATCGCCAGCATTGACACGGGATTGCATTCGTTGACGATCCAGTGGAATGGAGCCGCTTGTTCATCTCAAGACACGGTCACCTTCACCATGCTCCCGCCGTTACAGGTTTCGCTGAGCGTCAGCGACTCGACGTTATGTCCTGGTACAGCCACCACTGCAGGAGCAGAAGTTTCCGGCGGGCGGTTACCGGATGTCTTGCCAACGTGGTCGTGGTCCCATGGCGGATTTGAAATCGCGACCACAACATACGTCAGTGATTCAAGCGGATACTTGATCGTAACCGCTATGGATGGATGCTCCGATCCGGCGTACGATTCGGTCTGGGTCGAGGCCATTCCCGCTGCCACATTTGCCCTTGATTTTGGGGATACGCTGTGCTTTGGAGATCCCTCGAGCGTTTTGTTTACATCAAGCACACCAGGATATGGATTGTGGTGGGATGGACAGCAAGTTGACGCTGACTACGTGAATGCTGACACCAGCCAGTGGATCCTCAATGGAAGTGCCGGCAATCAAATCCCTTGGCTATTGAGCCATATCGAACATGGATGCACGACTGGATCAGAAGCCATTCCACCGGCCTACAGCCCGGTAAGCGCTGGATTTTCGGTCAATCCCGGTGTGGAATGCATTGCCTGGGATTTTCTGCCCTTGCAGCTCATTGATTACAGCCAATTTGCGACTTCGGGATGGTGGACCATCACCGAATCGGCTCCCAACGGAACAGAAACAGCCATTTGGAGTGCACCGTATACAGGAAACTCCACCCCTACCTGGACACCGGACCAACCCGGGGAATACACAGCCCTGCTTCAAATCGAAAACGAAGGCGGGTGTACCGCAACGGATTCAGCTAACGTGTGCATTCATGCCCCGGTCAACTGGTTCCTAGCCGATCAATTTTCACCGAATGGTGACCTTTTGAATGATGTCCTTGTGGTGCGCTCTGAGCCCTTGGATGCATTCGAAATGATGGTATTCAACCGATGGGGAGAATTGGTTTGGCAAACAGTGGACCCGACGGATGGGTGGGATGGCCAATGGCGCAATCGGCCAGCTCCCTCCGCTGTTTATGCCGTGCGCCTCAGCATGGACTTTCAGGATGGAACACGGATCAAAACAACGCAACATGTCACGTTGGTTCGGTAACATTCAACACGGAGCTGCTGCGGTTGTGGTCGCTCTCGCATGCTCCACGAGCATGCAAGGGCAAGATGCGTTATCGTGTCTAATCCCGGCACGTTGGGCAACTGGACAAGCAATTTCTGCCCCAAGCAGCCAAGGATTTCAGCGGTCCCTCGTTCCAAAGCTTACGGTCGACTTGTCCCACCGAAACATCGATTTGGGCTTGGTCAATACGCCCTTCCAGACGTCGCGTTTGCATGTGAATTACGCCATACCGGAACGATCTGGAAATGGTGAAGTAGGCTGGATGGGACAAATCGAAGACGATAGAGAAGGCGAGTCTTTGCAGCGTCTTCGCATCGTGGCGGGGGCCTATAAAAAAGTCAAACTGGACAGAAACCGCTACTTCTCCGCAGCGCTGCAGCTGGGTTATGGCCGGCGGGCTTGGCGAAATTCGGGACTGTGGGACAGCCAGTTCCTCCAGAATCCCGTTGCACCCGAGTTGGCCGAGTCAGGCGAATCTTCCGCCATTGGAGCGACCAACTACCTTGAAACCGGCATTGAACTCGGCTTTCAAAGTCTTCAATTCACTGCTGTTTACCGCGCCCTGCACGCTCCGGTTGACCAAGGCTTTTTTAGATACACCGAGGATCCTTATGCACTTCGGCATACCGTTATGCTTAGCCGCCATCAGGAAATCCGAAGCGCCAGCTTTCCAATGCGCAATTTGAGCTGGTTGGAAATGGAGCGGCAAGCCGGTGCTCAACTGCTGTCACTTGGCACGATGTTCACCGTGTCTGTGGGGGAAGACTCTCAATTCACCGACCTCAAATCGGCCACCCGCATCGGGCTGGGTGCTGTTTACCGGAGTACCGGGCAAATTGCACCCGTCTTATCGTGCCAATTTGAACGAAGATGGACCTGTTGGGTTGCCCCAGAAATGGCGGTCGGGATCAACTCCATCCGATCGGGTTGGAACGCCGGGATGCGCGTGCAACTGAACTGACTTGAATTGATTTGATTTATTCGAGGTCACTTCTGATTCACAGGACGAATGGCCGAACGGGATGTTTCGTGCGCTTCGATGTCCTCCCTGTCCATGCGCTGCTTGCGGAATTGACCCGAATGATACAGCGGTGTCTGGTTGCTGTAAAATGGACTGAAGACATTGCCCGATTGACCGGTAGGTAGAATACTCTCCGACCCTGCTACGTCAGCAAAGTCCATACCGATGCGCATGGAAGGACCTGAAAACACCTCGTAATTAACCGCCTCTTTGAGCTTGAATTCATACTTGTTGAGCGCGTCTTTGGCGGCGGGTAGCTCCATGGGCCCAATATCCAGCCAATCGCCCAACAAGGGTACATCCGTCATCGCATGGCGGTGGGTCACGGTATGCAATCGTCCATAGCGCCACTGCGCAGGGTCTTCGCCAAGCGTCTCTGCAAGGTCCTCTCGCGCGGCCACCCATGCTGCAGCGACAACATCAGCCGCGGTCTCAATCCCCTCGGTATTCACATCATCCCACCAAGGAGAATCGACGTTTGCGAGCAGCCGCGGGAACGTGTTCTCGCTGACGATGGTTTTGTGCCACGATTCAAATTTCTCAACCGCTGATCCATCGGGAGCGGCTCGCTGGAATTCGTCGAGCATTGCGCCGCAAATCGTTCGGTACATCCAGCGGTAGTAAATCGTCGGTTCGATGTCCCGCACGCCGTGCGATCCGTCCCAGTTTTCCAACTCCGTCGCGTCCACCCCGCCAATCCGCGCCAAGGCAACCATCGCCTCGGCATTGGACTTGTACACCAAAGAGCGGTCGTCCAGCTGCACTTGTTGGCTCTTCTTCACGGTCCAATCGTTCTTGGGCTCGGAGAGGGCATTGAAAATGCCGGCTGCACGGGTATTGCCCGAATAATAATGACCGGGATACCGAATGCTATCCGAAACGGGTTCAGGCGCGTTGTTGGCGGAATAAACAAAACCACGGTCCGGATTAACGAGCTGCGGATTCATCTCAAAGGAATGCCATCCCATCACCTCATTGGCCGGGTCTGTTCCATCAATGAAGGTTTTGGTGTCCACGTGATCCGGACGAACGGGAAGCTTCGCACAGGCCCACCAGCCGATGTTGCCCCTCGCATCACCGTACATGAGGTTCACGCCGGGTGCATGCATCATGGCCGCATGGCGTTGAAATTCTTCGATGCCCGAGCTCCGTGAAAATCCATAAAACGCCTCATGAAGCCGGTTCTCTGGGTGCTGCGTATACGTCCACCACATCGACAGTCCTTCCTCAATTAAAGGACCGTGGTGGGTTTTGCGTACTTCGAACGTTACCGGATCCCCTCCGGCGACTTCAATCGTTTCTTCAACTATCTCGAGCGGCAGCCATTCTCCGCCGTGCAAGTAACGGTCTCCTTCGATGGTCTCCCGATAAAAATCGATGTCGTCGTTGACGAACATGGTAATGCCCCACGCATGGTCTCGCGTATGGCCAATGGCCGGAAAAGGCAGTCCTGCAAGGTGGTTGCCATAGTATTCAACTTCAGGGGTCACAATGTGGGCTTCATACCAAACGGAAGGCGAGGCGTACGCCATGTGCGCATCGTTGCAGAATACCACGTGTCCTGAAGCAGTTCGATCCGGGCTGATGACCCACGCGTTGGAGCCCAACCACTGCGGAACCGGGCGCAGCGCATCGAGTGCGTGCACCCGCGAGGACAAACCTGAAATATCGGAAACCTCGGAAATCGCAACTTCGTTGGCCGTGGGAATGCGGGTAAATCCAGTTTGATCAACCGCCAAATCCTTCCAATATGGCGCACCAAGTTGGTACTTCATCCAATCCAAGATGGGCTCGGTCTTCAAATGAACGGCAAACGAATACGCCATGTATCCCGTCGAACAAAAGACATCCTGCACCGTAAAAGGCCGTGGATCTGACCCCACCAAGCGGTACTCCAGTGGACGACGATCCTCTGCGATGAACGCATTAATTCCATCGAGGTAGCCCTTCATGGATAATTGAATGTGTTCCGGCGCGGACGCCTCAAACTCCGTGGCTGTGCGGATGGCCGACTCGCGCATGCCCAACGTGCGCAGGTAGGTATCGTTTTCGACCATATCGGCGCCCAACAGCGCAGACAATTCGCCAGCCCCAGCGCGGCGCAGCAAGTCCATTTGCCACAAGCGTTCTGAAGCGTGGACATATCCCAAGGCATACATCGCATCCGATTCTGAATCCGCATAAATGTGTGGAACTGCCATGTCGTCGAATACAATTTCCACTTCACCCTCTACCGAATCCGTCCATTGCTCGAATGCATAGTCTGGCCAGCACTGGCGTGCAATCATTGCCATGAAAACAGCTACTGATAGAAGCAAAATCGCTGTACCGATCCATATCTTTTTCATGACCCACTGTGTTTGCGCGAAAGATACGATAACACGCTACCTCTCATGGCAATCAGTGAACCCTTTAAAGGCTTGTGAGTCCTTTGAGAAAACCGCTAAATTCACAGGAAAAATCTCTTCCATGAAAAAGTTGATATTCATTGTTGGAGCCATCGCATTGGCCGCATTCGGTTATCTCACATCCCAGGGACTATTGCAATCAGCTCAAGTGCAAAAAGGCACTCAGGGCGGATTTATTCTGCTTGGCGTAGACCATACCGGATCCTATTACACCATTGGTGATGCCTTCGAAGAGCTCAAAGAAATATATCCCACGGGTCAATTTACAGGGGTCTATTTCGACAACCCCGACAGCATTCCATCAGAGGACCTGCGCTCTTTTGCCGGCCTGAAAGTTTCAGCGGCAGAAGGCTTGCGAGAAATGGGCAAAAACCACCACTTGCGCATGCACAACATCGAGCAACGTCCAGCGCACTTCGTCGACTGGGACTGCGGAGAAACCACCGTTGGTATTATTCTCGGCTCTATGAAGGCGTATCCAGCATTGGGCCTTGCGAGTGAGGCCACAGGCTGGACCGGAGATGCGGTGATTGCCTACGAAGAATACACCGACACTGGCGTCCGGTTTGTGATGCAACATTGATCCCTGAGCCGCCGTTTAGCGCAACTCAACCCCCTCTATTCTGCTACTGAATCAAGACCTGGGCCACTCCGCGTTGGTCGGCATTGATCACAACCAATTGGTAGAGACCCGGTGCCAATCCACTGACGTTAATCGGCATGGCTTCCTGAATGTTGTATACCTCGGATGCAATTTGACGACCGGCTGCATCATACAGCGCTAAGGTGGTCAATCCACTCCACCCGGATGCATTAATCCAGAGCGTTTCATCGGCCGGATTTGGATACAACGAGAACTGCAATTCAGGAATCTCCGCCAAATCGGTCGTGGCACCAACCTCCACCTGCAGCTCTTGGGCACATCCATTCTCATCCGTCACAGTGATGGTGTAAAGGCCCGCGAACAAATCCGTTAAGTCCTCTTGATCCGATGTGAAATTGTCTGGACCAGTCCAGGCAATCGTCAACGATCCGGTACCACCCGTTATCGTCACATCAATTGACCCGGTCGCAGCGCCATCGATTTCATCCGTGGTCGCATCCTCTGCAATCTCGATGTCGCAGTAATAACAGCTGCCATCATCTTCGGTCGCATCGGCGTTGTAGTTCTCCGCTTCTGGGTCTGTGCAGCCCTCGACTTCCAGCTCGTCGCAAACGCCATCGCCGTCCGTGTCATTCAAGCAGTTGCCGTCGCAGTCGTAGAATTCTTCGGCGTACGTGCACGATTCGTCATCGTCCGTAGCTGCCGAATCGTAGTTGCAGGCCATCGCGTCTGTGCAGCCTGTGACTTCCAGCTCGTCGCAGATTCCATCTCCATCCGCATCGCTGAGGCAGGTCCCGCTGCAATCGTAGAACTCATCGGCAAAGATGCACGAACCATCGTCATCTGTCGCGCCCGCGTCATAGTTGCAAGCCGTCGCTTCTGTACAACCGCCCATCTCCAGTGCGTCACAGATTCCATCGCCATCGGCGTCGTCCAAGCAGTTGCCGTTGCAGTCGTAGAATTCTTCAGCAAAAGAGCAGGAGCCATCATTGTCCGTGGCCGTTCCGTCGTAATTGCAAGCCGTCGCTTCTGTGCAACCGCCCATCTCCAACTCGTCGCAGATTCCATCGCCATCAACGTCGTTGAGGCACGTGCCATCGCAATCGTAAAATTCTTCAGCGAAAGAGCAGGAACCATCATTGTCCGTTGCCGTCGCGTCGTAGTTACAGGCCATCTCATCCGTGCAACCTGTCAACTCTAATTCGTCACACACCCCATCGCTATCGATGTCATTGACACAGTTCCCGTTGCAGTCGTAATATTCTTCAAGGTAGGTGCAGGAGCCGTCATCGTCTGTCGTCGAAGCATCATAATTGCAGGCCGTTGCATCCGTGCAGCCCGCTACCTCAAATTCGTCGCACACCCCGTCAGCGTCTGCGTCGTTGAGGCAGTTGCCATCGCAGTCGTAACCGTCCTCAGCGTATGCGCATTGGTTGTTGTCCGCGACGTTCGCATTCGGATCGTAATTGCAGGCCGACATGACGGAACAACCAATGAATTCGCAGGACCCATCATCTTGGGTTGCCGTTGGGTCGTAGTTGTCAGCTGAAGCGTCGGTGCAACCCTGGCAAGAGATGTAATCGCAGGTACCCGCTATGGTCGCAGTTGGGTCGTAGTCGCACGCCGCCTCGTTCATGCATCCTTCGCATGAAGTGAAGTCACAACTGGCATCGTACGTTGTTGCCGCTGGATCATAGTTGCAAGCTGCAGCCAATGTGCAGCCTAAAATTTCGCAGGTGCCGTTATCGTACAACGCGTCAGGATCATAGTTGTCGGCAGACGGATCGGTGCAACCGTAGCAGCTCGTGAAATCGCAGGTACCATCTTCGACTGTCGCCTCCGGATCATAATTGCACGCATTGGCATTGGTACAACCTGAGACTGCGCAGCTTACGTAATCGCACGTACCGTCATTGTAAATGGCCGTTGGGTCGTAATTGCATGCCGTCTCGTCCGTGCATCCAATGCAGGTCTGGTACTCACAACTTCCATCGTCTTCGGTTGCACCTGCATCGTAATTGCACGCATAGACATCCGTGCAGCCAGGATACAACTGACCTTCGGGCGTCGGTGATCCCGCCATCCCTTCGCAAGGTGGACTGACGCACATGCTGAAAATCAAGAAATCTGCATCTGGATCGTAATTGCAGGCAAAAACGGGCGATGGAATGATGCAACCACCCACCTGGCAGCTTCCATCATCCTCTGTCGCAAACGGATTGTAACCAGGGCCTGGGGTTGTACACCCCAAAATTTCCATTTCGTCGCATACGCCATCACCGTCCTCATCATTGAAGCAGTTGCCATCGCAATCTTCGAAAATGGAATCTGGAAAATCGCACAAGCCCGGTGCATTGATGGTCACCGCAGGATCATAATTGCAGGCTGCTGAATTTCCACAACCGACGATGATGATGATGCACGTTCCGTTGTCCGACGTGGCGTCTGGATTGTAATTCACTGCGTCAGGATCGGTGCAACCGGGAACTTCATCCGGATCACACACTCCATCTCCATCCTCATCAAATCCTTCCAAACAATTGCCATCGCAATCCAGCCAGTACAAATCAGGATAGTCACAGCCCGCTGGGACCGAAGCCCCCGGATCGTAATTGCAAGCAGATGAGTCCATGCATCCCGCACAGGAATCATAGTCACAAGCTTCGGAATCCGAGCACGTCACTGCGGGATCGTAATTACAGGCCTCTTGAATTCCACAGCCCGTTACCCCCAACCCTCCGCAATCACCACACGCGTCCAAAGATGCGCATGAGCCATCGTCTTCCGTAGCATTCACATCAAAATTACAGGCCGCAGGGTCCGTGCAACCTGCCGCCTCAAACGCATCGCAAATGCCATCGCCGTCTGAATCGACCAGGCAGTTCGAATCGCAATCATACCCCGTTTCTGGGTAGGAACAAGACCCGTCATTCGACGTTGCGGCTGGATCGAAGTTGCACGCCGCTTCATTGGTGCAGCCCGCTATTTCAAGCTCGTCACACACCCCATCGCCGTCCGCATCATTGAGGCATGCGCCCGCGCAATCGTAAAATTCTTCGGCGAACGAACAAGAACCGTCATCCTCGGTTGCGGCAGCGTCATAATTGCATGCCGCTTCGTTCGTGCACCCAACGTTCACCGTGACGGCGCCGCCAAATGTTCCTGTCCCATCAAACTCGAAGGTCATCCGCAAATCGTTGAATCCACTACCGTTTTCAAAAATTTGAATCGGCAAGGTACCGGAGAGTCCCCCCGAGGTTGTCAACTGCATGATCAACACCCGGCCATCCTCGTCTGGCAAGCCATTGGGTGTGCCGTTCAAGACAAACCACGCTCCTCCCGTACTCGTGTTGATCGCAATGTTTTGTCCATCGATGGCTGACCCTGAAGCGAACGCTGCAACGAAGGGCTGCTCCGTGTCTTCCACCGTGCTGATGGCGACTTGGTCGCCGACGTTTTGGCTTTCAAGGCCAATTGTAATCCAACTATCCGCAGCAATGGTGGGAAATGTCGCGATGAACGCCGGGTTGATGCCGGTCGCAACTGAAGCACCAAATACATCGTTGTAGAATCCATTTTCCGTCTCGAGCAACAAACCATCCACGTCATTTCCATAAACCGAGCTGAGGAAGTCATCCGAATTCACCAAATCAATGTACATGCGGTACGTCGTCTGGCCTGGAACAATGTCCACAGCATGCTCCTCTACCGTGAGGGTATAGACTTCCGTGCAATTTCCAAAGGTGCACGAACCATCGTCGTCTGTCGCGGCTGCATCATAGTTGCACGCCGTGGCATCTGTACAGCCCGCCGTCTCAAATTCATCGCAAATGCCGTCGCCATCTGCATCATCGATGCACGAACCCGCACAATCATACCCCGTCTCAGCATACGTGCACGAACCATCGTCATCTGTGGCTGTCGCATCGTAGTTACACGCGGTGACGTTCGTGCAGCCGGCCGTCTCAAATTCATCGCAAATGCCGTCGCCGTCCACATCATCAAGGCACACGCCATCGCAATCATAGCCCGCGTCCGCATAGGTGCACGAACCGTCGTCGTCTGTTGCGCTTGCTGCGTAGTTGCACGCCGCAGCATCCGTGCAACCTACCGACTCAAACTCATCGCAAATGCCATCGCCATCAAAATCATTCAAGCATGCGCCATTGCAATCGTAGGCCGTTTCAGGATAGGTGCAAGAGCCATCGTCATCCGTAGCTGCCGCATCGTAGTTACACGCCGTGCCATCCGTGCAGCCTGCCGACTCAAATTCATCGCACACGCCATCGCTGTCCGCATCGTTTAAACATGCGCCGTCGCAATCGTAGCCCGCGTCTGCATACGTGCATGAACCGTCATCATCCGTCGCATCCGCATCGTAGTTACAAGCCGAGGAATCCGTGCAGCCGTCGTTCGATGAAACCACCTCACCGAAGGTACCTGGCCCATCAAACTCGAACGTAAATCGCATGTCGTTCGCACCATTGCCGTTTTCAAACACCTGCACCGGCAAGACACCTGACAAACCACCTGAAGTCGTCAACTGCAAAATCAATACACGTCCGTCCTCATCCGGCAAACCGTTGGGCGTGCCGTTCAAGACAAACCACGCACCTCCCGTGCTCGTGTTGATCACAATGTTTTGTCCATCAATGGCTGATCCAGAGGCAAATGCTGGAACAAAGGGCTGCTCCGCATCTTCCACGGTGCTGACGGCTACTTGGTCTCCAACGTTTTGGCTATCCAGGCCAATGGTAATCCAACTGTCTGCACCGATGGTTGGAAAAAAGGCAATGAACGCCGGATTGATGCCCGTCGCAACGGAAGCGCCCATCGGGTCATTGTAAAATCCATTCTCCGTCTCAAGCGATAATTCATCCACATCGTTGCCAAAAACCGAACTCACAAAGTCATCCGGATTGACCAGGTCGACGTACATGCGGTAGGTTGTTTGCCCGGGTACGATGTCCACCGCATATTCCTCCACTGTGAGGGTGTATGATCCGGCGCAGTCGTCGTAGGTGCACGAACCATCATCATCCGTAGCTGTTGCATCGTAGTTGCAAGCCATCGCATCGGTACAACCCGCTGTCTCAAATTCATCGCAAATGCCGTCGCCGTCCACATCATCAAGGCACGCACCATCGCAACCGTACCCCGTCTCCGCATAGGTGCACGAACCATCGTCGTCCGTCGCGCTTGCAGCATAGTTGCACGCCGCAGCATCCGTACAACCTACCGTCTCAAACTCATCGCACGTTCCATCACCATCCGAATCGTTCAGGCAGACACCGTCACAATCGTAGCCATCGTCAGCGTAGGTGCATGATCCATCATCATCCGTAGCTGCCGCATCGTAGTTACACGCCGTGCCATCCGTGCAGCCTGCCGACTCAAATTCATCGCACACGCCATCGCTGTCCGCATCGTTTAAACATGCGCCGTCGCAATCGTAGCCCGCGTCCGCATAAGTGCAAGAACCGTCATCATCCGTCGCATCCGCATCGTAGTTACAAGCCGAGGAATCCGTGCAGCCGTCGTTCGATGAAACTGCTTCTCCGAATGTCCCCACTCCGTCGAAGGCAAACGTGAACCGCATGTCATTCGCACCATTGCCGTTTTCGAATACCTGAACTGGCAAAATCCCGGAGAACCCACCCGTAGTCGTCAACTGCATGATCAATACTCGGCCGTCCGCATCCGGCAAACCGTTGGGCGTGCCGTTCAAGACAAACCACGCGCCTCCCGTGCTCGTATTGAGCACGATGTTTTCACCATCGATAGCCGACCCAGAAGCAAATGCTGGAACAAAAGGCTGCTCCGCATCTTCCACGGTGCTTATGGCTACCTGGTCGCCGACGTTTTGGCTTTCCAGGCCAATGGTGATCCAACTGTCTGCACCGATGGTTGGAAAAAAGGCAATGAACGCCGGATTGATACCCGTCGCAACAGAAGCGCCCAAAGGGTCATTGTAAAATCCATTTTCCGTCTCAAGCGATAATTCATCGACATCGTTGCCAAAGACTGAACTCAAGAAGTCATCCGGATTGACCAGGTCGACGTACATGCGGTAAGTTGTTTGTTCCGGGACGATGTCCACGGCATGCTGCTCAACTGTGAGCGTGTAGTTTCCTTGGGCAATGGCAGCTGAAAACCCGAATGACAGGCTCAGCAGAAGTAGGAGAGATTTTGTTTTCATGTGATCGTAGGCGTTCATCTTCAAACCTAACCTCCCATTGCCAACTTCAGGCAATCACACCAGGTACTTCTTCACGGGATATTCTTCAAAACACCCGCAGTCAGCAAGGGGTTCTGCTAACGTTACTTCATCCCGTGCAACACAATGGTTCCTAACTTCGTTTTGCTTTTGCTTTTGCTGAAGCGAGAGAATTCATAAAAAAGACAGATCATATGTACCCTTTGGCATTTGACCCTTTCATCAATAGACCTCCATTATGATACCAAGAAGCCGATTTCAATGCGGGAGTATTGTGCTTTTATGCGTCGCTTTGTCGGCAAGCTCTGACCTACTGAGCTTAAGGGCCGCAGGGGCTTTACCCACAGCAATGGACAGTTTAATGACGGCTTGGTCGGACGAGTTGCGCCCTATGGACGAACGGTTTTCGGCCTTTGATCAGATGTACCAAAAATTCTATCAGCAGTATCCCGATTCCATGCTGTCTGAATTGGAAAAACTCCGCATTAAAGCCGAAGAATTCAATCGACCACACATCCTATTCGAGGCGTTCAACAGAAAGGGCAACCTGTTGAACTACCAAGGGAAAAATGCCGAGGCATTGCGCGCTTACGATCAGGCTGAAAGGGTGGCTGTATCGCTGGGGGACTCGATGCGGATGGGCACGGTTGCTGCAAATCGAGGCAATGCACATGCCGGTGTCAGCGATTACTTGATGGCCACTGAGCAGTTTACCTCCGCGCTGAGACTCTATGAATCTGCGCAGCACGCGCGCGGACAACAAAACATGCGCATGGCGCTGGGAAATGTGTTTGTCTTGATTGATAACTACGAGCTTGGAAAAACGTATTATGAGGACGTTTTAGCAGAGTTAACAGACGATACCAACGACCGGTTTAGGGGATTACTCAGCATTAATATGGGTTGGTGTGAGTACAAGCTTGGAAATTTGGTGCGCGCGGAAGAATTGTACGTATCCGGGCTCGATTTACTGAAAAAAGAAGGCGCAGCATTTCACGTAGCTGCCTGTTACGATAATTTGTCCTCCTTGCACAAGGACTTGGGAGAGATGGAAGAGGCGAAAATATTTGCTGAGCAGGGGTTGGCTATGCACCGGGAGCTCGGCTCCACTCTTGAGGCGCTCACGTGCCAATTGAGGTTGGCAGAAATCCAAATGCAAACAGACTTGGAGGGGTCGCTCGCGAGCGCAGCGGCCATCCAAGATCAGCTGCTGACGCTAGGGGGAAACGAGACGAAACGTGACCTCTACAAACTGCTTTATACGGTGCACAAGAAGCTTGGCCGATTGGAGGTTGCACTGGACATGCACGAACGATACTTAGCTTACTCCGACAGTGTTCAGGAGCTCAAGAATCACCACTTGGTTTTGCGCACCGCTTACGAAAAAGAAATGGAGCATGAGTTGGTGGCTTTGGAGATGAAAGGCCGGCAAGAAAAAAGCGAGCTGCGCATTCAGCAGCTTCAAACGACGTTATGGCTCATTGTGGCGTTTTTGACCGTGGTGTCTTTGCTCATCTCCTACATGGTTCGCAACCAAAAGAAGCACCGAATGCGCAGAGAAGAACTACTCGTCCAAATCGGAGAACTGCGCGCTTCGAAAGGAGGGAGATTGTTACTGGATTCAAAAGAGCTCGAGCTTGATCGAGACCGACTCGAAGCCCAACTTGAACGAACGCTCAACGAAACAGACTGGAAGGTGCTCAACATTTTGCTCAGGGATCCCACCATTACCAATGTCCAAATCGCGGAAAATGCCTGCCTGAGCGTGGACGGAATCGGCTCTTCTTTGCGACGGATGTACGTTTACTTCTCAATTCAGGAAACCAAATACAAGAAAATCGCTCTCTTGCACAAGGCCATGAAACTTTCCAAGCGTGTCGCTAAACCCGTGAGCTGATCGTTTCTGAGGTCAATGAGGGATGGAAAACCCCGTTTGAAAATAAGTGAGACTCTTCACGCAAATTCAAAACGGGCTCCTCTTTTTTCTGACACTCGCATGATACATATTTGTCGGGCGAAGCAGACCTTTAGCGTCAGACCCTACCTCTCAAGTTTTCCCAATGAACTCTTCCTTTGTTTCCCTTCCATTCCTCCTAATGGGATTGTGCTCCTGCAACACGGCGAATGAATCACCCGCCAACAGCCCTGGAAATGAGCACCGAACTCAATCCGATGACAAACCCACCGTCTCGCGCATTTATACCACGGCTGAAGACACCGGTGAACGTCTGACCGAAGGATCCACCTTAGCGTTTCAGCCAGCCACTCAGCCACTGGAAACCGAAATTGCTGTTTTTGTCAATCCAGGGAAAACTTTTCAGTCCTTTTTGGGCATTGGCGGCGCCATCACCGACGCTTCGGCAGAGGTCTTCTCCATGCTCACCGGAGATAAGCAGGAGGAGTTGCTCAACGCTTACTTTTCAGAGGATGGAATCAATTACAACATCATCCGGACCAGCATTCACAGCAGTGATTTTGGTCTTGGAAGCCATACGTACATCGAAGAAGGCGATGATGCATTGGCTACATTTTCCATTGAGAAGGACAAAGTGAAGCGGATCCCAATGATCAAAAGAGCTGCGTCCATCATCCGCGATGACCTCGTTTTTTATGCGAGCCCCTGGAGCCCTCCTGCCTTCATGAAAACCAACAACCACATGCTGCGGGGTGGCAAACTCTTGCCACGCTACCGACAGACCTGGGCGGACTACTTCGTCAAATTCATTGAAGCGTACGAGGCGGAGGGAATTCCTGTTTGGGGGGTAACCATCCAAAACGAACCCATGGCCACGCAACGCTGGGAATCCTGCATCTATAGTGCAGAAGAAGAACGCGACTTCCTCAAAAACAATTTAGGCCCTGCGTTCGAGCGTGCTGGGTATGGAGATAAAAACATCGTTGTTTGGGACCACAACCGCGACCTGATTTCCCATCGAGCCAACACCATTTTCGAAGATCCTGAAGCGGCAAAATATGCGTGGGGCATCGGCTTTCATTGGTATGAAACCTGGACCGGTGGCGATGCGAAGTATGAGAATTTAAAAAACATCAACGCTTCGTTTCCAACCAAAAACCTCCTCTTTACCGAAGGATGTCAAGAAGGGTTTGATGCCGATCATTACGAGCGTTGGTCCAATGCAGAGCGCTACGGCAATTCCATGATCAACGACTTCAATAGCGGAACCGTTGGATGGACGGATTGGAACATCCTCTTGAATGAAAACGGCGGTCCCAATCACGTGCAGAACTTTTGTTTTGCCCCGATTCATGCCGACACTCAGAACAACGAATTAATCTACACGCCCACCTACTATTACATAGGCCACTTCTCAAAATTCATTGAACCGGGGGCAAAACGAGTGAGCACAACCGTGAGCCGAAGCACACTCGAAAGCACATCGTTTCAAAACCCTTCCGGAGAAATCGTCACCGTGGTCATGAATCGAACGGACGAAGCAATTCCCTTTAAGCTGATTGTTGACGACGTTGAAATCGCCTTGGAAATCGTTCCACATGCCATGCACACGCTGGTGTATTAAGGCGAAGGATGAAACGCTCTCCCATTGCTCATGCCTCCGCTTCAACCTGAAGGTTCGAACCGGAAAATGCTGAAGCGGGCTCTGTAAAGATGTAGAGCAGCAAGTGCGTTTTCTTTTTGGAATTCAACTCCGACGGTCCTGTGTAGATGTAGTTAATGGTCAGGTCCGGGTGCGAGGCCCTGAAATCCTCAACTGTAGCCTCCCAAACCCGCTTGTCGGCCAAAAAGGGAAAATCAAACTTGTACACTCCCTCTGCCACTTCTAATCCATTAACAGGAGCCTCAACGTTGGCAAACGTGGCATCAGAAAACCTCCAGATGGACGCCGATGCGGCAAAGGTTCCCAATGCACCTAAGAGCAGCATGGTTTTAAATCCAGCGGTTCTTTGGATAGGGGTCGAAGGCGCCTCTTCATTCTGACCGTGACCTGCAATCCCGTACTTGTAAATCAACCAAGTCGCCAGCAGCACGAACCAAAACAAACCGTGTTCCAGCAATTGAAAGCGGTCACCAAAGACTTGATCTCCAATGGAAAACAAGGCAAACAAGGACATCGAAGCAAACAACCCCCGAAAGAGCCACTTCTCCATCAAGACATGATCTCTCCGAAGGAAGTTGACACAGGCCGCTGCGTAAAGAGAAAAATTCAGGGCTTCCAAGGCTGAAATCCCCGCCAAGGCAACCGTAGCAAAAAGGGGGTCTTTCAATCCCAGCGAGCCAAAAAATTTCACGAAAAGGGCAAAGAAATCCTTTCCCACCCACAAAAAGTGCACATCCGGCACCACCTTATCTACCACACTCAATCCCCAAAACGCCGTCCAAAAAATCAGTATGGACGCCTGCATCATGCGTGACTCTTTCATGGCTTGTCTTTTGTGGCGATGTAAAAAATGAGGGCGTCAGCCTTCTTGAGTCGCAATGGCTTCGGCACGGTGTAGATGTGGTCGACTGTTTTGGTTGGGTGTTCCTCCAAGAATTTGACCAACGTTTCCTCAAACACCGTGCTTCCACCCAAAAATGGGAAGCTTACTTTATACAAATCCGCATCGACCTGTTCCGCGGAAAGCGCAGCCGTCCTGCGGTAAAAAAAATCATCATTGTATTGAAAAATCGAGACGGTTGTGACACCCGCAATTCCAATCGAAATCAAGCCCGTACGAACCAACTGACGGCCCGGGATGGAGGCCATTGGACCTTCATCCTTTTGATCTAAATGAACGAATACAGCCCACGAGCCGATGGATGAAAACCAAAACAAGGTGTGCTCGAGTAATTCAAAGCGATCCCCAAAAATGTGGTCTCCAATAGAGAAAATCGTAAACGTGAGAAGCGTCAATCCCGTTCCGGCCGTCATCCATGAGCGGGCGACCTCCGCATTCTTTTTCCAAAAATGGGCCAATGCCCCTGCAAAAAACAGGAAGGCGAACACCTCCAACGCAGCCGCAACGATGAGGGAGACATCTGCGATGACTGGCGCCTCCAAACCTGCAGAAGCGAAGTATTTTTGAAATTGCGCGAACCGATCTCGACCCACCCACAAAAAGTGGGCGCCGCCGATCACTTTATCCACCACATTAAAAAGCCAAAAAATCGCCCAATAAAGCAAGATTCCGAATCGAATCAGGTGTGCCGTGGTTGCGTTTAAAATGTCAGTTTTTCGCATGGAAAGCGGTTTACCACGAAGCTACACGCCAGCACGCATAAAGCAATACATCGTTTCCTGCAATAACTCCTCATTATTATGTTGCAGTTCGATGACTTAGCCGCTGAATTAAATACGTAAATTTGCCTCCGAAATCGTGAAACGGATTGCATCATCAACAACGGCTTGGGGCCTGCTCAGCATTTGGGCAGCCATTACAGGTTTCCAGGTAGTTCACGAATTTCAACACGAGTTTTTCCATCACCCTGCTCATGGCGCAGAGCCTCATCATCCGCATCATTGCGACGGACATGGCCACGCCTCTGCATTGGATGGAGAAAAGCCCAGCATTGTACCTGAAGACCATGCCTGCTTGATTTGCGATTGGGAGTGGGCGCCCGCAGACCCTGCGGACGGTTTTAATTTCGCTTCATCATTGCCGGAGTGGATGGCAATTCGAGCCATTGGAACTGCACAAAGCGGGGTCGCCCAAATTGGTCACTGTTCCGCAAACACGCTCCGAGGACCCCCATTGAAAGGTTGATTGTTCAATCATCTTAATCTTTCAATTTTCCGCCTTTCATGAACGCACACCATCTGGACCATCCGGAAGGCAAGCACGTGCATGTTCATTCGATTGCGACGCAGTGGGTGTTGGCTGCACAGCTTATTCTTTCAGTAAGTCTGCTTCCAACAAGCCCGCTAAGCGCGCAAACGAATGCAACCGTCCACGGACATGTCTTTCGCATCGGACTCCAAACCCCCATTGAGGACGCTTTAATCATCGCTTGGCCCTGTGGTCAAACAGCGACAACGGACCGCACAGGACGTTTTGAAGTGGAGTGCTCCACGGACATCGATTCCTTGACGTTCGTTGCAAGCGCCTTTGAAACGCACACCATTGCCGTGCTCGAAAAAGACCACGTCGATGTATGGCTTTCGCCGCTTGAGGTGCAGTTGTCCCTCGTATCCATCCTGGCCAGTCAATCCAAGGAACGGGAGACGCAATCCCTCCCAAGCCATGATTTGATGGCCACGCTGGACCGCACCCCAGGACTTCAAAGTCTGGATCTCGGGGCTGGCATGATTCAGCCCGTCATTCGAGGTCTCTATGGAAGCCGGGTGGCGGTGCTCGAGGACGGGGTACCTCAACAGGGAGGGCGCTGGGGAGCCGACCACGGCATTCTTGCTGATCCTGAACTCTTCGGTTCATTCGCGTGGATTCCCGGGGGAGGGCATCTCTGGATGGGACCTGGGGCAATCGGCGGTGGCATGCGCTTGAAAGGACCTGAGCGCGACGTGATCGATGGTGAAAATACGCGGTGGGGGGTCTCCTATCGGATGGGCGACAACCGAAGCAAAGTGTTCGCGTTGCACAACTCAACCCAAGGGGCAAGCCACTGGTATGCTGGGCTTTCTGGAGCCGTGTTTGGTGACCAGAATGTTCCGCAGTCCACCTTCTCTTATCTGGGGCGAACCTATGCACTGGATGAAAAAAAACTGCCCAATACCGCCGGTCGTGCGACCCATGCAGTCCTCGGATATGATCGCCTTTCCTCAACAGATCGGAAAATCACGGGAACGTTGCGAGCATCTGAAGTGGTTCAAGGACTATTTCCAGGGATTGTGGGAGTTCCCAGGCAGGGGGATTTGGCCGTGAACCCCTCCCCTTTTGCTGTCGCACTGCCCGCTCAAAAAGCGAGGCGTCTGCAAGCGACAGGAAAATGGGAAACGGGAGTCGATCATACGCGCCATCAGCATCATCTCAAGGGATCGATTTCTTGGTTTCAGCGCGAGGAATTGGCACCGCCACATGCCCACGGTTGGGGGCCCGAACCAGACTCCAACCTGAGCTTACACCTTGAAGAATGGACGGGGTTCATCGAATCTGTTTGGAAGGGCGCCCATGGTTCCATTGGACTTCAAGCGGAAGGATTGAATGCAAAGGCTTCGGGATGGGAGTTTTTGGTCCCTGACCACACCCGTCTCCGAACCTCCGCAATCGGAGAAGGAGCCATTGGAAAACACACTTTGGGATTGAGAACAGACCTCATCTGGACATCCCAAGCGGCTTATTCCGAGCCTTTGTATGATTCGAACAACACCCTCGTCGGATCCGATATCCGTTCTGAATCCATGCGGAGATTCATTCCCGGGGGCATGCTCTCATGGCAATATACCATCGAGCCTGCGGAAGCCCACTGGAAGGGAACGGCATCGGCAACGGCCTATTCACGTGCACCGAGCAATTATGAACTGGGGGCCAATGGAATTCACCACGGTACCTTTCGATTTGAGCAAGGACAGGCGAATTTGCGTGCTGAGAAAGCACTTGAAGGACGATTCCAAGCGGCCTCCTTACCCTCGGAAAAGCTATGGGGCTGGTCTTTACAGACCTTCTTTGCTGTCCATCAAGACTTCATATCATTGAACCCCAGCGCGTCTTTTGCACCCATATCGCATGCGGGCCAAGTCTACGTTTTTCAAGCAATGGATGTACTCCGAACAGGAGTCGAGACACAGCTTGACAAGCAACTTGGACCTTGGACTGCAAGCGCTTCCGCTTCCCTACTCGGTCAATGGGAAGTGCAGACTGGACTTGGACTGCCCTTTACAACGCCCCCACAACTGCGGATGGAATTGGATTACCAATTCCACGAAAAAGGCAGCGTTCGTATCGCGTTCAAAGCCATTGGCAATGCCAACCTAACCGCCCGAAATGAAGCACCAACGGAGGGAACTTCATTGTGGGAGGGCGGTTTGGACTTGCCTTTAAAGCGAGGGCGACTTTCCCTCGCGGTCAACAACCTCTTCAACGTCGAGTGGCTGGATCACACCAGTGCGTATCGCGCACTTGGCCTGGTCGCTCAAGGACGTTGGATTCAAATCGGTTTTGCATCAAACCTGCAACCGAAACAACCTTAAAAACAAACAACCATGAACGATTTATTTTTATCCAATGACCGCCTGAATGCTGGGACTCACACCTCGTCATTTAGTGCAGCTGCTGCCCTCATTTTATTGTCCGGGGTAATCCTCTTGAGCTCATGCGGCAAGACAGATACCGAGGCCCCCACCATTTGCACGGAGACGGGCACGGAATTCAGCGTCCTTGCCGAGGAAATCGAAGCGATGGCAGGTACCCAAATCCTGATCTCGGATTCGTTTTGTGACAACGAAGAGCTGAGTGAAGTGCGATGGGATGTGCACAATGCAGCCGACCACGCTCACGAAGAGGGCGACGCCGATGAAGGCTTTGTTTTGCACAGTGGAACAAACTGGGAAGTGCTCGAAACAAGCTCCCTTGCGGGAACAAGTGACGATGCATCATTGACGTTGAATATCCCCTTGACCGCCCGCGGTGTTTGGGATGTTGTCGTATCACTCGTGGATGCGGAAGGCAATGCGGCAACCGATGTGGTCACGCAGCTGCACATCGAAAACGAGCACATTCCCGAATTTTCCCTTCTTGCAGTCGATGGTGTGGATCCAGCGACATGGCCAGGTGAACCCAGCTGGGCGCAAGGTTCAACCGTGAATATCGAGGGCAGTGTGACCGACTCAGATGGGCTCAATGCAGTGCAAATTCTGCTCGTAAGGGAATCCGATGAAACAGTCATCTGGGAAGCTCCTGCTGCTGAACCTGATGGGGTCATAGAATTCACCTTTGCATACGGGGTGGTCATCCCTGCGGACGCGGATGCGGGTGAATACCACGTTGAAATGCGCGCAACAGATGCAGCGGGAAACGAAACAGAAACGGGCTTTCACGTAGAAATTGAATGAGCCTTCAAGCTTCCTCGTCCTTTCCGGGCGGGGAAGCTTTTTCTCTTTGGAGTCATTCAATCTTCAATTCACACGAGATGACCAGGTAATTTTCGCATGGACTTTCAAGCTAAATTGTCCATTAAAATTGAATTCGTTTTGAAAACAACGTTTTTCACTTCAAGTCATGCGAACGAACCTGCTGATTTTTAATTTCTTTTTGGCGCTCACGGCCTCTGCCCAATTGACCATGCCGCACGAAGAGTCCGAGCACGAGGGCACTTGGCTTCAATGGCCCCACAATTACACCTACGGTTTTGGCGCGGAGGACATGGAGATGAGCTGGGTCGAAATGACGGCAGCGTTGACCAGCGGTGAACGGGTCCACCTCATCGCCTATGCGGAAGAAGAGGTTGTTCATATTGCCAATTTACTTGAAGCAGCCGGAGTCGACATGGGACAAGTCGACTTCCAAGTCTGCCCCACCGATGATTTCTGGGTCCGCGACAATGGACCCATTTTTGCGCAGAGCGGTGCAGGCGAGTGGCTGATTTTGGATTGGGGATTCAATGGCTGGGGCGGCGACGCACCCTTTGCTTTGGACGATGCTGTCCCGACTGCCATCGCATCCAACCTGAACCTCGAAGTCATCGACCTCAGCGCCATGGTGCTGGAAGGAGGTGCCATCGAAATCGATGGCCAAGGCACTCTCATGGCAACGCGCTCATCCATTACGGGGGACGATCGAAATCCGGGATTGACCGAGGCAGAGATAGAGGCATACCTGAGTGAATACATCGGTGTGGAACAGTTCATTTGGTTGGACGGTCTGTATGGCGGTGCGGAAGACATTACCGATCAACACATCGATGGGTTTGTCAAATTTGCGGGGGACCACACCCTCGTTACGATGGAGGATGCCGATTTGAATTACTGGTATGTCAGCGCAAGTGATCGGGCCATCATTGACCAAGCGGTCAACGCTTCGGGCATCCCTTACACCCGGGTCAACCTGCCCTTGACGCAGTTTCCTGTCCAAACAACATGGGGACAAAACGTCGGTTTTCGCAGCAGCTACGTTAATTATTATGTTGCCAACGCCGTCGTCCTGGTGCCTGCCTATAACGATCCTATGGACGCCGTCGCGCTCGAAATCATCCAAGGCCTCTACCCCGACCGGACAGCTGTGGGCATCAATTGCCAAAACATGGTTCTCCTAGGAGGTATGGTTCATTGTGTCACGCAGCAACAACCGATGGGCTCAGGGGCGATGTCATTGCATGCGCCACTTCCCAATGAAGAGCATGGAGCATGCGTCAAACTCCTGGACCTCGTTGGGCGTGAAATCCAAAATCCTGCTGACGGACAGCTTTTCATCAAGGTATACTCAGATGGTTCTACCGAAAAAATGATTGCCTGGTCAGGACGGTGGTTCTAGAGGTTGGAATTTAGAAAAGCTCACTGAAACGAGACCGACGCCACCTCGAGGTCGAAGGGTTGAGCCGTACCGTCGTACTTCATGAGGCCAAACCGAATGACTTCATTGAGTTCCTTGGCGGGATTGACCTTGCCAAGAACGCCCCGACCGGGTTGCTCCCAGACGAAATTCTTCAACGGAATCACCACGTCGCTCCATTCTTCGCTGACGTCAAAGTCGGTTTGCGCATTGGGCAAGTACCAAGCATATTGGGTGTCCAATACAATTTTGAAGGGACCACCCGTACCCTTGCAACGGATGCTCACCGCTTTGAATTCCGTCAGGTCAAATGCTTTCCACGGGCTGCGAATCGAGCTAAATCCGCCGTTGTTCTCCAAGCGCGTGTGACCAAACCAGCGCAATCCTTCTTCCTGCCATTGGACGCTGCCTTCGGACACCCCACCCATGACGTTATCGTTTTGGATGGTCCACGATTTTACCGCATTCCCCCTCTGATCAAAATTGAACTCGAGAAGAGGATTCAGGAAGGAAGTGGCCATAACAAAAAGCAGTGTAGTAAATGACATACCCTCTAAACAAACCAACAAGGTTCTGGTTCATTGGGTATTCGCTCCTTGATGTCGGAGGCTCCGCAATCCGTCGTACACGATGATGCTGACGGCGTTGGCCAGGTTCAAACTTCGGATGTGCTCACTAAAAATGGGAATTTGATATAACCGATCCGGGTGCTGAGCCAGCAAGTCCGCGGGCAACCCTGTGGATTCTTTCCCAAAGACCAAAAACATGTTGTCCCGGTAGTCCATGTCGTAATGTGGCTGTGTGCCCTTGCTCGAAAGAAAGGCAAAATGGGCATCCTGATGAATGGCCATAAAGGCCGCTAAATTCGGATAAATCCGCACATCAACGTGTTGCCAATAGTCCAATCCAGCGCGCTTCAGCCGGGTATCTGTGATTTCAAATCCCAAGGGCCCAATAAGATGCAGCGTAGACCCAGAGGCCAAACTCAGCCTTCCAATGTTGCCTGTATTATTCGGGATTTCAGGCTCTACAAGTACAATATTGAATCCCATCTAATAGCCCAGATTATTGGTGAATGGTCACCGCGAAAGATAAGGAGTCTCCTGCTTGTCATTACGACTAGGAGGAGTCTTCGATTTCTTTACCGATAATGGTTATGCGTGAAACCTCACCTATCCGCCAACCCGATATGCCACTTTGTTCATGTTGAAAACAAATGGAATTGACCGTGTGAAGAAAAAATATTCATTCTAGATTTAATTCTAATAATTAAAAAAAATAATTCATGAAATTTCAATTAGCTTTCGCTCTAACAGCAGTCATTTTACTCGCTTCGTGCAGTAACACCGAGATGCTAATTCGTAAGACGAATTCACACGATGCGATCACGGAAGTCAACGCAACGGGCATGGTGATGCGTCCAATTGTAGCTGACTTGGACATTGATGCCAATCGAAAGTCAAATGTGTATTCCGGTGATGTAAAGTTGCCGATGGCAGATTTGAAGCAAAATGCGATTGCAGCTTTTAAGGATGAGCACGGTTGCGAATATATCGTGGACGCTACATTCGAAACAACACGGAAATTGAAGCGCAAAGTCGTTCAAGAGATCATCATCAAGGTTTCCGGCTTTCCAGCCCAATACACCAATTTGTATCAAGTGGATTCGTTACCGAAGTCAGTGGGACAATATGCGATGCTCATGAAAGATGAACAGCGTGTTGATTATCTGAATGAAATTACGGTCACGGAGGATTTGATCGGACTTGAATTTAGTGCAGGAAACTACTTGGGTGTGCAAGTGGATTTTCCTGTGACTGTGCAAAGCTTGGAGACACGGGCGTTTGTGGCCATTGATGGGTATGGTGACGAATCGATTCCGAATAACGTTGCAGTATCGATTAACTCATCCACTAATGCAGAAGTCTACACATCAAATACCGACATCCAAGGAGCCAGTTCATTTGCATTTGGCTTAATGCATCAAATTCCGGCTTCTAAAAATGCGAATTTTCGACTTGTAGGAGGCCTCAACATCGACTCGTATGAATTCTACGACATTTCGGAACCAGGCGGCAGTGTTTCGTTTGATTCGGCAGCGCTGCTGGGATTGCGTCTTGGTGGAGGACTGGATGTAAAACTCTTTCGTTCGTTGTATGGTGTTGGCAAGCTGCACAAAAACGTGAGCTTGTTGCGTTTTATAGGAAAAGATGGAGTCGGAGACATTGACATTGCTGACTTTGAGGTGGAGGGAGCGAACAGCTGGAACTTTGGTGTGGGCTTGCGTTTTGTCTTCTAAATTCCTTGACACACCCTTTTTACAGCAGTAAGCAAAGACGAATATCGATTCCTTAACGTCCTGAAATACAAACCGCCGGCTCAGTGAGCCGGCGGTTTTCATTAAACACGTTTTTCACTGAAATCGTGCGTTGCAGCTCGCTGCCAACGTTTCCTTTTGCAGCCTACGAGCCATAGTCACGCTCGCGAGAAGAACCTACCAAATGCTATCTTCCAATTCATCCGTATCAACTTCCTCTCCGTCCACCCAATCGCCCATAAACAAGTGTTCAATGAACTTTGGTCTGATCACTGAAAATAACCGCAGAGCTGGGAGCCTGAACCGCACTGCCTTCGGCTTTTTAGTCGCAGCGGATTGGAGCGAAGTAGGGTTATCGAATCACGACTTTCTCTGTGCTAATTAGGCCTTTCTGTCGAACCTGGCAGAAGTGCAAGCCAAGCGCCAGGTGAGCAACATTGATGCTTTGTGCGTTGTTGACCTCTCCGCGGTTTCGACTTGTTTGAATAACACCTGATCCAGATGGATCAGAATGGAGAAGAATACTCAGTTTCTTCTGCCAGTTGCTCGTCGGTGAGCGTATGAAGAAAACTGATTAAATCTGCTTTGTCCTCAGCAGTCAGCATTAATCCTGTCGACATGGTCGCTGCCAAAGCAGGATCGAGGGTACTTGAACTGTGCAAGCCTTCATTGTAATGATCGATAACCTCCTCCAAGTTGTTGAAGCGACCATCGTGCATGTAAGGTGCTGTCAATGCTATGTTACGCAATGAGGTGACCTTAAACTGTCCCATGTGCCCAGGATTTTCTGTAACCGCCATTCGCCCAATATCCGTCATGTCACCTTCTTCATCTAACCCGTTGTTCATGTATTGGTTATTCGAGAAGTTGGGACCACCATGGCAATGCTGACAATCTGCCCCGCTGAATTCGGGGAAAAACTCATTGTACTCCGTTGTGAACAATTCCAGCCCCCTTAATTCCGACTCTGTTAAGGACTCCATGCCAGAGAGGTATCGATCGTATTTGGAATTGAACGAAGTGATGGTCAACATGAATTGCTCCATGGCCAAAGCCATGCGCTCGGCCGTGACCTCATCGTCACCAAATGCCCGAATGAAGGCATGCTGGTATGATTCTTCCGCAGCAAGCTTGGCAGCAGCATTGCCCAGCGTTTCATCCATTTCCAAGCTGTCTTGAATGGGCAAAAGACTTTGGTGACGAAGTAATTCGGCCCGACCATCCCAGAAAAATCCGTTATCGTTCCACGCCATATTAAATACCGACATCGCATTGCGATGCCCTGCCAATCCTCGGATGCCCAAACTCAATTGAGCTGTATCCGTAAATGCCGCGGATTGCAAATGGCACGTGGCGCAGCTCATGCTTTCATCACCGCTCAATTTCGATTCGTGAAATAGCATGCGGCCCAGTTTCACTTTGGCAACCGTCAATGGATTATCCAATGGCAACAGGGGCGCAACAATGTGTTGCGGAAAACTCAATGCATAGGGTGTGGCATCCAATTCCACGACCTGACCGGCATCGACGTCGTCTTGTTTACAGCCAGAAAGGCTCAGTAGCGCAAGCAAAGCAAGGCCAATGAAAGGCATGGACTGTGAACCCACCTTCGACAACCGAATCAAGGAATGAGTGAAGCTGACCATGCTACGAATGTACTGTCTGTTAATGATAATAAAAACACCTTCAAGTCCTTCATTTCGCCAGTGGAAAGCGAAATTGGCGCGATTTCTTCCGCTTGATTCGGGTGACCATACCCTCCGTCCATGTAATGAATCAGTACGTCGTCGAGCGTCGCTAAACTGCCGTCAAACATGTAAGGCGCGGTAACGCCCAAATTCCGTAAGGAAGGCACTTTGAATTTACCGACATCAAGGGGGTTGCCCGTCAAGCGCTCCAAACCTGTATCCTCGTATGATGCGTGCAATCCATTGTTCAGCATGCGGTGGTCTGTGAACAAATGTCCTCCGTGGCACCGATCGCAACCGATTTCTCCGAACAACTCCATTCCCGCAAGGGCCGCTTCTGAAAGCGCATCCTCATCGCCTTGGACCCAGCAATCATAGGGGCTATTTCCTCCAATCATTCCGCGCTGAAAGGCTCCTAAAGCTCGGGTAATGGTAAATGCAGAAGGCCCTTCTCCGTATGCTTGAATACATTGCGCCATGTACGATTCATCCTCAGCCAATGCTTCCGCAATCGCCACAATATTGTGGTGGAACTCATTGGCTTCTTGAATCGGAACCAGCGCTTGCATTTCCAAGGTTGGCACTCCACCCTCGCGCAAGAAATACGGCAAGTACCCTACGTTGGCGAGAGAAGGGACATTGCGGGTGCCCGCTGCACCGAAAGCACCAGGTGAGGTCGGCGTATTCGAACCAAAGGCGTGCGCCGGCAGGTGACAAGACGCACAAGAAACCGAACCATCGATCGAGAAACTCGCATCAAAGAACATACGTTTACCAAGTTCCCATCGCGCGACATTCAATGCATTGTCCTCAGGATGATTCATTTCAGGCCAATGCTCAGGGGCTTCACGCCAAGGAACAACTGGCTCCAAGTCTGACACCTGCTGTTCCGGCGTGCATGCGAACGTGCCCCCACAAAGAACGAATGCAGTGAGCCAAAGCCAGACTTGACTTTCCTTCATATACCACCACATAACATCCGCAAACTTATCGAATGAAGAGTCGCTTCGTTTGCGTAGATTCTGAGCCGTTCGTCTGCAACCGAAGGAAATAACATCCCGGGCGAACTGATTGAACATCCAATGCTGAGCGTCCTTGACGGATCCCTTCCGTCACAACCTGTCCCTGCATGTTGATCAATTGCCAACGATATGCTTCCGATGTCGCTGCATCAACAAACACCACAGCGGAACTGGGATTTGGGTACACGGTCCAAGTTGACTCGACAGGCAACTCTTCAGAACCCATTGCCGTTCCAGCTTCGAAAACGAGGTTGCGCATGTTTTGCATCGCGTCCGTAGCTTCACCCGAGCTGGAATGTTCAATGAATCCTTGGCTGACCGGGAGGCCCTCGAACAGGCCCTCGTAATTCGCGTTCAAGTACACCGTGACAATGCCATCTTCCTCTGCGGCGCTCACTCCGTGATCTTGGAGAAAGAAATTGTTGTCGCCAAGAGCATGAATTTGATACTGTGCGTTCAGATTGTCGCCCGCAAACCCTTCAAGCGCGAGGAAGCGATAACCCGAAGCCCAGCCCCAGTGCATGCTCGGAAACTGCGGCGCCAATGGGTGCCCGCTTGGGTACGTCGACGGATCAATGCCCACGTTGTGATCGGCATCGACACCGGCTCCGAATGATATCTCTTCAATGTTAGTGATGTCCCATTCCCCGAGGGAGTAAGCTCCATTGTCGTTCACATCGGCCAAGACATACACGTCAGTCAACTCTGTGATTTGACCTCCGTCGTGCGTGATGACAAATTCACACAAGTAGTACTCCAAACGATCGACCATGACCTGGTCTCCTTCAACATCATAAACATCACCGATAACGATGTGCTCACCGTTAATAAGGTGATTAACATGAAGTTCAATTTGATTTTGAGCACGAGCACTCATTAGGAGCACTATGCCATTAAGAGCGACTAATAGTTTTCTTAACATGAGATGAAAGTGTTGGAACTACCGCAAATTAAGTTATTTACCATTTACTCAAACAACGCGGTGCCCGTCCCTCCAACTTTCAATGCATTTTTATCCGAAAACTGAAAAATAAAATCCCGCGCCACACCACCACAAATAGCCCCAGAAAATGAGTACCGTAATTGCTGTTTCTCATGCTGATAAAAATCAAATAGGGTTCGAAGGCAATATGAATGAATCCCTCAGACACAGGGCCTGCGGGATTTTTAATCCAAAGCAGAATTGATTCTGCACGTTGCCGTTTCAGGCACTATCGAATCACGACTTTCTCTGTGCGAATTAGGCCGTTCTGTCGAACCCGGCAGAAGTACAAGCCAGGCGCGAGGTGAGCAACATTGATGCTTTGTGCGTTGTTGGTCTCTCCGCGGTTTCGAGTTGTTTGAACAACCACTGAGCCATCCATGGAGAGGATTGTAATGTCCACCAGGCCGGCAGAAGATGCTTCCCAGTTCAGGACGAACGATCCATTCACCACAGGGTTAGGAACAACGTTGAAGCCCAGCTCAGTTGATGGCTCCTCGTCGATGCCATTGACAACACCATCTTCGCCATTCATGATCGTGATGCTGAATCCGTCCATGAATCCATTGATCCAACCCAGCGAATCGATTTCGAGCAGTTGGCAAGAAGTCGCCGCGCAATCTTCTTCTTCGTTTGAAACCGTCAGGCACAAATTGTAAGGTCCACTTCCACCGTATGTCCAGGTAGGGAAAGGATCACTGCTGCTGCCCTCATCACCAAAGTCCCAGTTGTACGTGTTGCTTTCGTCGTAGCCCCAGATGAAGACAAAGAGTTCAAATGGGATCACTTCGTTGTCATCGTAAGCTTGCACCACAGTGAAATCAGCAACACAGGCGTTGGGTTCTTCATATTCGACGCACTCGCAGTCTTCTGAAACGATTTGCAACAGATCCCCATTGCCACAGAAATCTCCCACATTGGCTTCGAGCTCAGGACAATCCCAGGCTGTCGGGACGTCTTCCCAGCCGAATGCAATGCAGCCGTTGGCGTCAGTGACTTGGATGAAATAAGAGCCCGCTTGCACACTATCGAGCGTAGCATTTGTACCGAGCACTTCATCAAAGAAATTCATCCAAACATAAGCGTAAGGAGGCGTGCCTCCTGATGCAATGGCTTCCACGCTTCCAGAGCCTGTTCCATCGTCGAGTGAAAGTAAATTCGTTTCGACGACCAGGTCGCAATCTGGAATCTCAATGCACTCGCAATCGGAACTGATTTCACCAAAACCACCAATTGCAGTAGTGCACCAGTCACCTATATTTCCGCCAAGATTAGGGCAGTCAACATCATTGCCTCCATTGCCGGGGTCCCATGAACCATCCCAGTCGTTCGCTTCGATCCACTCCCAAACATCGGAGCACGCTTCTTCGTCGCCTGCTGCTGCTGCTGCAATGGATTCCAAGAGACCACAGTACCACCAAGCATCAGGGTTGTCTGCGTTTCCGCATTCGATTGATGCATAGAGCAAAAGGAGTCCAGTATCTATGCCTTCAAAGCAATTTTGTGCATTGTAGACGCAATCACAATTTTCATCTATGACTCCCCAGTCACCTTGGCATGGGTCACCAATGTTGCTCATAAGGTTCGGACAATCCCATTCGCCATCGCCGCCGCCGCCGTCACCACCGCCGCAACCTACATCTAGACTCGCCACATAAACGATGTCGGTTGGTGTGTTGCTTTGAAAGTTAATCGGAGGCAAAATCGTTGAGTCTTCGCCGCATATGACCGCTGCAAACATCGATAAATAAGGGATCGATTCTTCCCAATAGTATTCTGTGGTAAGCGTTCCCGCTGGGAGCATCGTAAACGTGTATTGCGGATCATACATTTCCCACCCAGAACCCATTTCGTTTCCTGTGCCCATCGAATCGGGTAGCACGCTGAAAAAGATATTGACCTCAAACGTCGCGATATCAGACGATGGGATCACGTTCAACTGGAGATCCAATGTGGTCTGGCCATAGGCCGATCCAAGGCCAAATAAAATCAAGGCGAGTGAGAGGAGAGTGTGTTTCATTTCAATCAAAAAGTTTTGTTCATAAGGGAATACCACATTGTGTCTTCTCTGTGACAAGGATTCATCAGAAAGTTAAGGGATAGTTCGTCAAATTGGCATAGTTTCGACCCATGGTCATCAATCGCAATCCATTGAATCACAGAGAAACATCATTTGGATTCATGGAAGTACTGGCAGAAGCAGATGGCAAGCCGCTTGTGGAATTCTTGCATTTTGAACGGAACGGCAGAAGCCATTCCCACGATGAATGGGAGGTGGTAAGCGTAACAGCCGGCGGGGGGAAGATCATGGTGGGAGAGGAGGTTGTTGTGGTCCGTGCAGGCGATACATGCCGCATTCCACCGCACACCGCGCACTGGATGGAGCCCGATGGCACCATGGATATTTTGCTATCGTATTTCCAGGAGTGAAGGGGTATGCCATGTCGTCCACGTGGATCGTTTAGTAACCTCCAGTAGCTGGTCGTGCGGTCAATGGATTAATGTGCTTAGTTAGCAAGACTAACCTTTAATCTTTCATTTCATGAAAAAGAGAATGATTGGAACCCTCTTGGGTTTCTTGGCCATGTTTGGCTTCGGGGCAATTTATTATGGACTTCTTACGGCTGAAGCGGGTGCGGAAATGGCGGCGAATTTTGCGAGCTGCATGAATGCTGAACCCAACATGCCGTACATTATTTTGGCCAATGTGATGGGCGCCTATCTTCTGGTCTACACGTTTGACAAAATGGGGGTCAATGAAGCCAAAGCCGGCGCTTATCAAGGTGCCATGATCATGGCGATTGTCTTTGCGATGTCCAACCTGTTCATGGGTGCACAATTCACCATTTGGGATACGCAAGGATTGCTGATTGAATGGGGCGTTGGCATCGTGCATGGTTTGCTCGGAGGCGCTGCCATTGGAGCGTACAATTCTAGAAACAGCTAATTGCCTTGAATCATAAGGCTGAGAAGAAAGCCCGGTTGACGTTTGTCAGTCGGGCTTTTTGATGCGCTTGAATTGGTTTGCGAAAGTTACCGCACCATCAAGCGTTGCATGGGGGAGCTGCCAAATTCACCCACCTGGATGAGGTAGGCGCCACTGGCCCATTGGCTGACATCGATGGGCCGTCCGTCCCAAGTGCTTTCGATTACGATTCGGCCTTGGAAATCCAGAATGGTTACTGCGCTGAATGCTGGGCAGTTTCGCAGTGAGAAACTTTCGGAGGCCGGATTCGGCGCAATGGTCCACTGCGGAGCAGTCTCAGTGGTGGTCAATTCAAATTCATCGACGTCGGTGACATTGCCATAGATGTAGTACTCGTACTCCGCGCGGGCTGGAGACAATGAAATGGCATCGGCGTTGGATGCTCGGATGTAAAACATCAGATTTTCACCGTTGGTTTCCGGGAGAATCGCTGTGTACGTTCCATCGTTCGGAATTGCGTCTCCTTGTGTTCCGGCATCTGACATGGGAATGGTTTGGAAGTCGCTTGCGATTTCACCGCTGGTCCACATCAATTCCAGGCCCGTGGCATCGATGGTGGGCACTTCAACCATCCCATTTTCAACCACAACGGTGCCCATGATGGGCACGTCATCTGAAACTTCCGGGTGGTTGCTCAAGAAATCCATGCGTTCTTCCACGGTACTGAGTATACCTGCAAAGCCCCAGTCTGACCAGAAGGCGCTGTTTACATTGGTATTGAAGTAGACGAACGGGAATTGATCGTTGGGATCGGCCTCTGCTGCATCATTTGCAAGCGCTTGGAACGCGGAAATTTCGTTGGCAATTTCTTGGATCTCCATTGATTCTTCCATGATCGTGCGAATGTGCGCAAGGTAAAGTCCGCGGTAGAGCGGTTGGCTGAAGAGGTATTGCATCTGGCCAAGTGCAAACCAGGAGCTCAACCTTTTAATGTGCGAGCCCACGCTCGCGACTGGCTATCATCTGGCTTCGGGATGGTTTTGCATCCACGCGGATGCCTTTCCCACGCTGTCCAAGTCACCAAGTGTGACTGTGAGGCGGTGATTGCGCTTCACCAGCCGTCCAATAGAAGCAAGCTGCCTGTTAGTTGCTCTAGAGTGGGAACTCAAGAATCTCGTTGCCAACACGGATTTCCTCCCGCAAGTGGGAAGCCCTCGTGCCTTGCAGAGTTCTTTCAGTTCCTCAGCCCTGAACTCGAGCAGTAAGTTTTCAGCAGCCTGAGCGTCTCGCTCGGTCTTTGTTGGTCGGCCTGCTGCGTCGCCTTGACTA
>ERZ651776.213-NODE-213-length-85198-cov-7.575851_pt1 | contig 85198 bp, 48 predicted proteins | sample MGYA00514761_ERZ651776 | MGnify/ENA metagenome assembly ERZ651776 | reverse complement strand
ACATCCGCAGCGCGCGGTAAACGTAAAGACGGTGGTTGTGGGTGATGATGAAGAAGAAGAACAAGAACCGGTGTTGTTGTGTTTGCAAATACCACCTGACGAGGATGATGATGTTTTTGTTGTTGTTGATGATGATGACGATGGTGATGACGATGATGATGATGATGAAAAAGAAGATGATGAGGATTATGAAATGGACGAACAGACACGAAAAGAAGAAACTGCTTTTAGGAAAGGATCGAAAAGAAAGAGAACGCAACACGAGTGCGATGTGTGCGAGAAGCGTTTTACTCAAGCCGGTAATTTGGAAAGGCACATGCGTATTCACACGAACGAGAAACCGTACGAATGCGATGTGTGCGAGAAGCGTTTTACTCAAGCCGGTACTTTGACAAAGCACACGCGTATTCACACGAAGGAGAAACCGTATAAATGTGATGTGTGCGAGAAGCGTTTTCGTGATTCTGGTAATTTGCAAAGGCACATGCGTATTCACACGAACGAGAAAGCGTACGAGTGTGATGTGTGCGAGAAGCGTTTTAGTGATTCTGGTAATTTGCAAAGGCACATGTGTACTCAACATTAGCTCGTCGTTTATAGTCCTAGCCTACATGTATACGTTTTCTCCATGGGCGATAGATAGGGAGAAAGAGTCTTAAATGTGAGATGATACTAAATATTCGCGCCGGCGCATGTACTGCTGTCTAGTTATCTAACAACCTATATACTATCATTAATTCTCCTTCCACTGATTCGCGCACTCCACGCACCGGAAAAACTGCGTCATCGGTTCATCCGCCGACCTCGTTTGTACCATCAAAAAATACGCCACGTCGTGCGAGCATTTCGGGCACCGACTTCTCGTCGTGTCCACGTTTTTCCACGCGTCGTCCCCACCTAAAACGTCGTCCACGCGTTTTTTATTCCGAATCGGGACGTCCGTTTTCGACCAAAAAGTGCCGCCGATCGAGTACGAATACGGGCACGTTTTGCAGCACAAGTGTAACAAAAGCTCGTCTTCTTTATCTTCTTCTTCTTCTTCTTCTTTATCCTCGTCGTTTACGTCAAACGCCTCCTCCTCTGTCTTCTTCTTCTTCTCGATGGACAGTAAATTCCCGCACGTGGGACAAAACGTCAGCATTTAGACTAAATTTTTCTTGTTGGTGTTGAAACAAAAATGAAGAAAATGAAAAACGAAAATTTTCGATTGATTTTTTTTTTTCGTTCGTCAGAGAGAAAGAGAAGAACACAGGTGCACTTTCACATTACTTCCTTTTGTACTGGTACTACTCTAATCAAGAGAGTAATAATGGGTGGTGCTGGTTCTGGTGATTCTGCCGCTGCTGCTCTTGAAGATGGTGCCGTTTCTTCTGTCGATGATATTGTTGGTAATAATGATGATGGTAAAAGAAGAAGAATAAACTTTGAATCCGGAATAGCGTCGATGCCGTCGCCGAATTGGTATTCGAGCACGCATTTGACGGTTGGATTGGTGCGCGATTTTGGTGCGTCGTTGCCGCGTAATTATCATCATCATCATCGAGAAGAAGAAGAAGTGTCGTCGTCGACGTCGAAAACGAGAGGAGGAGGAAAGGTGGCACTGAATGTAATCGCGTACTGCGCGAAGAACAACGTGGTTTTGCTCGACGGCGAGACGAGCGCGGTTTTGGGGCAGATTTCTACCGGGCACCAGAAACGGGCGCTGAGCGTTTCGTTCGTAAAGAGTTGGTTTGATTTTGACGAAGAAGAAGAACGAGGAGAAAAGAAGAAGAAGAACGAGGACGACGACGACGATGACGTGTTTTTATTGGTGACGACGTCGTCGGACGATGCGATACGCGTGCACGACGTCCGGGCGAAGAAGTGCGTGGGGAAGATATCGACGCTTTGCGGGACGTCTTCTTCGACGAAGAATAACAACGCGGAGAGCCCTACCATTACTACTACTACTTCTGCTACTACTACGTCTTCTTCTTCTTCTTCGCGCTACGGCGCAAAGAAACAGCCGAGCCGGTGTGGCCACGGGAAAGGGGCGGAAGTGCGCGTGGTTGAGAGAGAGAAGCGAGAGCGTGGGAGTTTTATAACCGGCGACGGGAGTGGGGTGATGTGCATGTGGCGGTTAGGAGAGCATACTCGCGATGGCAACGGTACTAGTAATAATAATAACAGCAGCAACAACAACATTGCGATAAACATCGAGCCGGAATTCACGTTCGCGTTTGCGGAGTTCATGTCGGGAATAACCGCTTTGGCAAGCATGGACGCGTATTCGTCGTCGTTATCGTCGTCAGAGAATGCTCCGACTTTTATCACGGCGGTTGGATTTGAATCAGGAGACGTCGCGGTTCACGCGTACAAACCAGGCGGATTTAGAGAACGGGTATTTGGTTTAGAAGAAGACGAACGCTTCCGTAAGTCACCTATTTCCTCGCTCGATTGGGTGTTTGTAGACGCGACGGACGAGCTTTATTTAGCCGTCGGAAACAGAAACGGGGATTTATATTTTTGCCTGTTGTCGTCGAGCGACGGCGATATGACTTTAGAGAGGAAAGAAAATCTGATGTTGCTGAATAGCGTTGGTAGCTCGAGTAATAGCAATAGCAGTAAAAAGTCCAATGCGTTGACTTCAAATTCAACGTGCTGGATGAATTTCACGTCCATTCGCCGGCAGAACACGTTTCCGCTGATGGTGTGTTCGTGTAAAGGAGAAGTTACGAAGCTGGCGTTTGACGTTGAAAGGTTTATAGACCATGGAAACAGACCTTTCAGCGCGTGCTCTATCGTTGGACTAAAAGCAGAGCGCGCTACGCCAGATTTTAGCGGACATAAAAAGTTAGGTTTCTCCTTGGAACTATTCAAAGCCGCGAAAGAGGAGGATAACGACGACGATTCCCCTTCCTTTCGAATCGTCACGCACGGATTGGACAGAGCGATTTGTTTTTACGACGTTTTTGAGGAAAGCGAAGATGGGTATAAATATCGTTTGAAGGGTCAAATATCAACACTTGGTGGCTTTATCTACGACATAGATCATCACGTGGTGCCGGGAATCGGTGATTGGACCATATTTGCGTGTGGTGACGGGACTTTGCGAAAAATGGAAAACGTTGCGCCTCACTCAAAAGTGCCGCATGATGTTACTACGTTTGACAAAGCGTTGAAGACGGAAATTCTATTTAGAGCAGATAAGCAACGGAAGATTACATCATGTCGCTTCTATATTGATCGCGAACACGTGACGCGATGCGTTGTCGTTGGTTTGGACGATGGCACGGTTGGGATGATGCGAGTGGAGAAAGAGGACGGAGACGATAAATTGACGAGAGAAGAGAAAAAAATGCGATTTTTCCCTCAAAAACACCGCGGTGCGGTGATGCAAATAGAAATCGTTCCCTCACTCGAGAAAATGAACAACACCATAAACGAAGAAAGTGTCATCGTTACGCTGAGCGAAACCGGAGAGTTATGGTATTGGCGAAGACTTCCTGGATTCTTCGACGACAAAACTGACGCGCCTGAACCATATCTCGACATTTCGGCGGCGATCCGAGAAGGAGAAGATGATGGAGGAGAACGTGCGAGTCGCCTTAAATATAAAGATGTCACGATATCGCGATTTGGATATACGCGAAGCGCGTCTGCGTTCGTCGTTGGCTATTCGAACGGGTATCTGAGTTGCTTTGAGAATCACAACGCGATTTTGAAATTTCGGTGGGAGGATACGACCTCGCATTCGACAGATATCACCGATATAAAGTGTGACGACAACGGGAAGTACGTGTCAAATACTAGCGTCGCCGTTGCAACATCCTCAAGCGATGGTTGTGTGTTTGTGCGCTCACACGCTAAAGAGTACGCTTCTTCAGAATTTACTGGCAAGATTTCACACGTCGTGCCGAGAGCCCGGCAAAGCGTTACCCGATTGGAGTGGTGTAAAGATGAAAAAGAGGACACGTGTCTCGCGTGCGCTAATGCAGATGGTCTCGTGCGCATCTATACCGTCGGTGACGTGCATTCGTCTTCTGAAGTGTCTTTGCGTGCAGTCTTTCGAGGACATCGAGGCCGCGTTCGGGCGCTGCGTAATTACGCATCTCACTCGAAAACGGAGAGCGAGCGCGGCATCCTTTTCAGTGGTGGTGACGACCAAACCATTCGAATCGCCGACGTGAACGATTTCAGACGCTCGCCAGATATGGGGAACCAGTGTGCGATGTACGAAAAGGAGAAACCATCTCCTCTACCGTTTCGTCAGAGTCGAAGTCCTATCGCTCGAGATGAAGAGGCCACAGGTAATGACGGCGAAGCAGAAACGGAGAAGACAGGGAGGGAAGGAGTACCGACAGTTGAGAAAGCTGCGGTGAAGCGCGAATCTCGCGCGGCGAATTCTGGACACACCGGTCACGTTTCTACGACTACGGTTCCCAAACCGTCAAAAGCGCAGTCGTTATTTAAAACCGAACCGTGGGAATCGACGGCTAAAGGTGCCGAAGTTTCTGAATCTAAAGCCCTCGAGCTTTTGACGCTAATTGACGACACGTACCGAGATGATAAGTCAGACGCAAATTTTGCGTACGGGCCCGAAGGGAACGCGTTGTACGAAAAACCAGAATCGACGAGAAGGATGTTGGAAATTATGCGCGTCAAATCGAGAAAAGAGGAAGAAGAGAGAAAACAAACTCAGAGCATCGTCGCGAACGATCAGCAGCAAAGGAAAAAAACTCCCGAGTTCCAGTTTCCATCTTTACGCTCTGCTGAAAAGCGAGCGGCTATGGCAATGTATGCTGATGATTGGAACGGTGCTGCGTACGAGTTGTTCACAGAAACGAATGGTCCCGTGTATTCAGATTTGCTCCCCGCTATACTTTCAAGTGGTGGCAAAGATCTTTATAATATTTGTCAGAACGAACAAGCGAATCGGTTTATCGATAGAGAAGAGTATCAGCGAGCTGCTTTATGTTTTTTAGCCATGAAAGGTAATGGGAACAATAGCGGTCTTCACAAAGCCGTGCGGTGCTTGCTCGATGGTAATTTACCTCGCGACGCGTGCGCTTTGGCGACGTCGAGATTACCGAAAGCTCACGAATTATGTTTAGAATGTTATCGAGCTTTAGCTACGTTTGAAGAGCAGAGAGGTGCTAGTGGAGCAGCCGCAAAGTCACACATCGCGGCAAACAAATTAAAGAATGCTATGCGCGCATTGGTGAGGAAAGGCCAGTTTGGATGCTACGCCGCTGCGCGATGCGCCTTTGCCATGTTTCGAGAAGACTTTGGCGTTTCACATTCGCAAATCATCGACCAAGGTGGCAAAACCGATGTTTCTCTCTCTTCTTGGTATTGCTCGGATGATTCATACGAGCAAAGTATAGTTTTGAATGCGTTAATCGATCACTCTCTGTGCTCGACTGCCGGCGGCGACGTCAGAGAACGCAACCTGGACAACGGTCTTCTTTTTCAAGATTTACCTCGTCCGCAAGAGAGCATAAATAAAGAATATAAACTCTTGAGCGATGAAGCTGATTACCTCGCGGCGTCACTGTGCGCCTTAGAAAACGAGAAGGACCTCTTTCCGGCGTATCCAATCGTCCAGCGCTTCTGGTACGTGGAATGCTTCTCGACAATGGTGAAGATGACGCTCCGGTGTTTGATAATGGAAGAAGGAGAAGAAGAATACCATACTTTGTTCCAATACGTGCAAACATTCATCGAAACTGAGCGCGTTAGGAAAGCGAGTTCATCGTCAGAGACAATTGGCGACGATGCAAAAATATGGGGCCTTCTCTTCAAACGTGTTTCTCTGTTTGCCTTTTCATCTTCTTCCGGTAGCGAGACTGACTGTCCGTCCTCTCCTTTGAAACTGTTGCAATTTGCCGTGTGTTTCGCTTCCGCGCTCGCTCGTGACGCGAAACGGAAGATGCTCGGAGAAGCGACGAGAGCATCAGAAGCAGAAGCAGACGGTTCCTCAGGCGTCGGCATTAGTGGGTACGAGTTTTACGCTCACGGCGCGCTCAATCTCAAGGACGACCACCGCGACGACGCCGAAACGAACGCGCTTTCGCCTTCTTCGTCCTCCGTCCTTTCCCGCGCGGTATTTTTAGCCTCAAAATTCGGAGTGCAGGAAAATGGTACTCTTTTACAGTTCTGTAATAGTAACAGTAGTGGTAGCAGGTAGTACTCGCAGCAGTAGCGTTAGTAATAGATGAGCGGTTTTAGGAGGCAAAATAAAAAAATGTTGGCAACAAAACAGGTCAGTTTTCACAACACCAAAGCGAGAGTCACATTCTGTCCCTCCTTTCTTTGCGAAGCAAGCAAAAATATCTCTTCACGACTTTCTTCATTTTATATCTCTCAGGCAGAAGCGCGCGCGCCTAGAGAAAACACTCTTTGTATGCTTCCTCTCGCTTTTTCTCCTTCTCTTCGCTTCGCATCTCATCATCATCGTTCGTTCGTACCATCATCGCCGCAGAAAGTGAGAAGGAGAGAGGCTGTTCAAAGCTCTTCTTCTTCGAGGAGGCAAAGCGATTCAGACGACGACGAGAAAAAACATCGTCGTCGTCTGAATCGTCGTCGTCTTCTTTCTCGCGTATTTTCAACACAAAGAGACAAAGTTTCTCCTCTTTTTTTCCCAAGAAGAAGAGAGGACAAAGAAGAAAAAATCGAAGAAGATCGAAGAAAAATGAAGGTGTCGTCACAACTTGCTTACGCGCGCGTAAAGAAAGAAGAAGAAGAAGAAGAAATGACGACATCAACCGCGAAAACAGCAGCACATGCAACACACGCGGCAGCAAAAACTACAGAAGCGCACACGTGGCGAGACGTGGCGAACGAGTACCTCCCGAACGAAGTCGCCGAGGCCATCTCGAAAGAAGATCCACAACGGTTTGAACGTTTAATCGAAAGTTTAGAAACGGTGGCCAGTTTACGAGCTTTGTCCACGCGGCCGCTGGAGGAGGAGGAAGAAGAGGAAGCAAAAAGGACTTCTTCCTCTTCTTCTTCGCCGGTGTTTGACATCACGAGTTTATTGAGGAGTCATTTAGTCTCGAAACCGTTCCGGGCGACGAAAGATGTGCGCATCATTGTTACTCTGGTCAATCATTGTTTCGCGGTGGCGTTGGCGGATAACGACATGAGAATCGATTTGAAAACGCGCACGAAATGGGCTAATTTAGCGAAAACGACCTTATCGGTGTTCGAGGGCCAGTTGGATGAGGTTTTAGAGATTGATTGGAAACCAATAATGGATAAAGTCAATCACGTTTCTCAAGGCGAGGTGAACGAATACTACGGTCCAGTGGTTTTAGCCGAGTGGCGGTCGACGATTTCGGCGTTAGCGAGAGCCAGTCGGAGGTATTTCAAGTTGGGGAGCAGCGAGGAGATTTGGGAGGCGAGTAAGAAGAATCTGGAGAACATTTGGTCCGAGGAGTGTTTCACCTCGTTGGCGTTTATGGTGGCTTTTTTACCGACGAGACATTTACGAAATAAGCAAGGGAACGAAGAGGACGTGAAATTTTATAAACGAATGATCGAGGGAGAAAACGGAGATTGGAATCGTTTATTCGACGCGTTGCCAAGTTCCGTGTTCTGGAAGTCAGGATTTTTACAGCTGTTTTCGCAATGCGCGAAACACGACGTGAGCGGGCGGATTCAATGGCCGGAGAGTTTGGACGCGAAGATTTATTCCGCCGCGTTGTGGAGCTTTCAGTTGAGTTCATCGAACAACGGTGGTGGTAGAAATGGCGGTGGGAACAACGGGTCGAAACAATCGCAACATTTACAAGTGATGGCGAGTTCAGTGCGTTCGATTGGATCGCCGGCGACAAAAATCGCGCCGAGAGTATTAGATACCGCGCACAGAGCGCGGTCGATTGCCAAGTTTTTGGCGTTTCGGTCGCTGAATTATACGGCGACAACAAACGACGACGACGCAGACGAGAGGAATAATAGCGCGAACATCAGTAGCACCAGCAACAACAACCGAGAGAAACTGTTTGACTTTCTCGAGCACTGTTATCACCCAGACTCTCCCGGGAGCGACGCTTTAGCGTGGTTTCTCGAGCATTTCGTCGCGTACTTGGAAAAGGCAAAGTATCGCGCCGAGACGGAAGAAACTGTTGGTCTAGGTCCGTTTACGGGGAAGCAAGACGAAGAGTTGACGAAGATGGCTTTAATTGCCGATCGATTGTGTTCTAGGGCGATCTTTTCCAAACACGGTCACACGAAACACGTCGCCGTAAAATCAATCGGGAAGTTGTGCTACATCACACCCAAACACACGGTGTATGCCGCTTTGAGTAGATTCGAAAACACGCTTCAACAGGAAGATTCTTCACACCAAATATCCACGGCGATTGAAGCGTTGGCGTTGGTGACACGATCGATGTTGGTGAATATTGATCCGAACGAGATTTTCGTTCAGCCTGAACACGCGGAAGCGCTCTCGCAGGCAGGTGAGAATGGCAGCGATAGGATGGAAGCGTTGGACGAAGTCGAAGGGTATTCCACCGGCGCGTTTGTCGTCTCCGCATTGGAAGCGACGCTTCCGTGCATTGACGTCAACGACGCGGCGAAAACGAACGCGGCGTTGAAGTTTTACACGATTTTACTTTCCTCTGTATCCAATTTGATCGATCCAGGGGAGGAGAATTGCGTGCCGCAACTACCAGTCGTTTGGTCCGATTGGACGTTGGAGGTTTTAGAACGAGTTTTCGCCGTGCTCGAACACGCGCAACCAGAAGCGTCTTCAAACAACCACAGCGGCAGTTCCGGCGGTGTCGGTGAATCCTCGGAGCAATCCGCCTCGTTCCTAATGAACGCGAATTGCATGTTCACGCCCATGTTTCGAACGCTTTTGATTCGCTTACCGGAGGAGTCGCGTAAACTTGCCATTCGCAAAATTGCGAGGTTCATTTTCACGAATACCTTACCGTCCGCGACTCGAGAATTGGGCATCTTAGTTTCTTCGGTGTTTATCGCGTCGCCGAGCGAAGCAACGAAAGAAATTTTCAACCCTATGTTCGATATGCTTTCACTGGAATTGAACGAGGCGCAATTGGATGCGAAACGATCGGGTGAACTTTCCAAAGCACGAATAAACCGGTTATCGTACATCGTTGGCGTCATATCGCTTGGTTTTGATCGCGCGCACACGACATCTTTAGCGACGTTAAAAGACAAGGTTGTGCAATCGAGTCGACGACTGTTCGCATTAGCGGAATCTGCGCGATCGAATCCAGTTTTGTACATCGCCGGACCTTTGTTATGTCGGTACTGTTTAGCTTTAGGCAACGTCATCGATCAGCTCGACGCGCAGCAATCGGTCACGCAAGACGACGAAGCGATTAAGAAAGGCAAGCGTCAGTACGCAGATTGGGTCGCGTTACGATGGAAAGTATCCAAGGACGACACGTCTTTCGGCCCACCCGATATCGAAGCGAGAAAGAAACTGTGTCTGCCGAAACCTTTCAATTGGGCGAGCGAGGAAGATCATCGAATCAAGAACGAAGTTCTTCGCGAAATCATCGAAGAGTTTTTAATCAAGTCCTCGGCAGAAATGTCGGAATTGTTCGAAGGTTGCGCGACGACCGCAATTCAAAATATGGACATTAACGAGTCTCCCGACGATTCATCCATCATCGATCCTCGCTCCATGTCGCCGAAGAGCACGAGTCAAGTTACCTTCGTCGATCGAAGCGGAAGAAGCCCGTCGCCTCCCGCGGCGGCTGGGCTTACCGCCACGACGCTCGCGCCCTCATCGTCGTCTGGTAACTCGCCAGCGAGTTTACAAAAACGCCAATCGCTCGCCGAGATTGCAAAAGTGAGTAAAATCGGCAGCATCGGTCAGTTCTCGTCCTTGAACGATATGGAAGATTACAATTGTCGTCGACACCGCGTGCGTTCATTAGCGGCGAGAATCGGTGCAGTCGCCACGGGTCTCACCGCGCGGATCCCCGATTTTAACGAAGATTCAGCGTCTGCAGATTTAGCCATTCACGGCGAAATGCCTGGTTCGTTGGTTTTTGACATGCAAACGCGTCACGCCGCTGCGGAAGCGTTGAGTTTAGCGCTCGAAAACCACGAATCGGACGACGCGGTGACGTTGACGATTGTCGCGAGGGTCGCCGAGGAGATTTTGTCTCCTTCAAATTCCACATACCACGCGGCTAAAGCCGCCATGCGGGCCTGGGCGGAAGACTCCGCGAGTCTGCGAATGCCGCACCCTGGACGCAAAAAGAAAAACATCATGCTCGGTGCGAAAATCCCGGAATTATATCCGCGATGGTTGGTGTACGAATACACTCGCATTAAACATCACTGGCGACGGGCGCAAGCGGTATATTTTAGAGAGTCGAGCGGTGAATACTGCAGTAGTGCCGTGTTGAGACAAAACTCCAGTTGCGTTCGATTACTCGCCGCATTGCGATCGTGTGCTATCAACAATACGTACGTGAGCGTTCGCGCCGCGGCGAGGCATGCCATTGAAACTGACTTGGAACGTTATCCGAAAGAAGCACCCCGAGTCGTCGAGAGTTCCGCGGATTCGCTCATGATCCCCGAAGAAAACGAAGACCGATGTCGCGCGGCGTGCGAGGTTTTGAAAACGAATTCGAGCATCGTCGCGACGACGCAAACCTCCTCGGAATCATTGTTGAAGTTTGCCTACGCGCTTTTACAGGCGAGATGCATTCACGATACGGTCATTTCCCAACAAGCGGTTTCGGAAACCTTCGTAAACTTTGCGGCTCGATTTTCTCGACGTTCCATGGATTTACTCAACTATTCCACCGATGGACCAACGCCTTTGATGAACGATTTAGTCAAATATATTTTCCATCCTCCGGACGAGCGAGCGAAACATTGGAGCTTTCAATCGATGGCGACTGCGTTTTTCATGTTCACGCTCGTTTCGGATTGTTCGGAGAAATCTGTTCGGAACGCGACGCGAATCTTCCTCGAAGGTTTAACCAGTGACTCCAGACCGACCTGGCTTCCGAGCGCGTGTGGGTTGCTTCTCGTCAGTCGGTATAAGAATTTTGAGGATCAGATGCTCGTGGATGCGGTGAACACGGATTTTGAAAACACGCGAGAGTTGTCGGAGAAACTCTTGTACTCCTTCGCGGCAGCGAGAGGCGAAGACACGAATCGCGACATCGGCGATCGCGGGGCAGGTGGGCAACAGTCGAGATCTGCTTTACTCTCGCAAGCTGGAGAGTCTTTATACGGCGTCGGTCACGAACTCGCCGGACCGTTTCCAAAAGTGTGCACGCGAGCGATGGAAGGCATAGCGACAACGCCTGGCGTCTTCATCACTGTCTTTTCGAGATTGTGGGAAATGCTTTTTAAAGCGAGACCGAACTTACTTCGCGAAACGGTGGATGATGTCATTGGTGAAATACAAGCGCACGAAGACGACGCGCGATCTGTGTCCTCGAAGAAGAAGAAATCGTCGGCAGAAGGTGGCGGCGGAGGAGGAGAAGGAGGCTCCTTATCGCCGGGCAGACGCAAAAAGCCGAACACGAACTTCGATTCTACGACGACGACTACAACATCGTCTGCTGCCGTCCCCGCTTTGGACAACACGGCTATTTCCGCGCGTGCCGAAGCGGTCGCCGCTGCCGTGCGCTTATGCGACGAAAAAGCGACCGATTTACTCCTTCGAAAGACGCGAGGAAACACGTCGGATATTTCACGCGAAACGTGGCTTCGCGCTTTGGCGTTTTCAATCGCCGAACGGAGCGATAAGGAGCACTTCAATTCGATGTTTCTGAGAATGATTGAAAAGTTGCCATTGACATCTGCGTCCATGTTATCGCAAATGCGACGATTGGAATCTATCGCCATCTTCGTCGCGGAGAGCGCTCGCTATTCGCTTGACGATCACGTCGAGTGCAAGATGAAGTTGATTGAAGAGATGAGAGACGTCGAGGGCTCCGCGGCGAATTCGCCGTTTGTGCACGATTCTCAGGGCGTGAGAAATGCAGGCGCGCACGTCGCCGCAAAATTAATCTCGTTGAACAGAAACGCGGCGAGGTTCAACCTTGACAACAATGATGTTTCGGCGAATGAGGCGAAGCTTCGCGCTGAGCTCGATGCGTTTGTGGGTGATTTCTTAGCCTCTCGCGTGGACGCGGAAACTGAAATCCTCATCGGTAGTGACGAAGTGGCGAGGCAAATCGATGCTTTGGCATCCGGAGTATCATCATCCGTGGCGGTAGCGGGGACTGGAGAAGAAGTTTCCGAAGAAGTCAAAAGAGCGCGCAGATTTCTCGAAACTATCTTCACGATGACGAAGCTTCTCATTCTCATGGGTGACATCATGTCCATCTCTGACCTCGTGCCGACGCTCATTCGATCCGCGTTGCTTTGCGCCGAAAACACCTCGGACTTACATTTCGGCTCCGAAGCGAAATCGTGTTTGATCGCCTTGCGTTCCGTCTTGTTCACGGAAAGCGGCGGCAACAGCTCGCGAGCGGCGACTTTGTTTCAAGACATCGTCGACGACGCGCTTTTACCGTCCACGAAATCTTCTTTCTGGAAGACGCGAAAACAAACCTCCCTCTTCGCCTCTGCGTTTGCGTTTCGACACATGTTTGTCCTCGACGAGGAAACGCAAATCGACAAGCTTCAAAACACAATCGCGAACGAGTTGTTGGAAGACCCGCGGGTGGAAGTGCGCGAGGCAGCGCGAGATAGTCTCTTCGCCTTCCTCTCTGGCAAACGAAGAGAAGCGTTCACGGCGCAAACGGAGTTGAAATTCGTCGAGCGTTTCTCCTCTTCCTCGGTCTCCGCGTCCGTCGTCGCGTCTTTACCGCAAGACCAAACCTCCCTCGTCCAACGCCATGCGGTCATCCTCGCGCTCTCCGCTTTACTCCACTCCAGCAGTGCGATCATAGACGACGACCCGCCACTTTGGCTCAAAAAATCCATCATCCTCGCCGCCCAGTGTTCCTTCGATGTCGATCCTATCAAAGACTGCGCTCGAAAAGCCTTCGCGGAGATGAAGAAAAAATTACACCAAAAAGAAAAATTTGAAAAGTTCAAAAGAGCGTTTTCCGAGCGAGAGTGGGACGATATCGTCAGCGTCGGCTTTGAATACAACGCCAGTTACATGGTTTAATTGAAAAAAAGATACTACCACTAATAAAAACATCTGTGGTACTCTAGAGTAGAGATCATCGGATTTTAAACAGAGAGAGAGAGTAAAGAGAGCGTCATTGTAAATCAACCTTTGTACATATAAATAAGAAGAATCTGTTTAGAACAATAATTGTGTGCACAAAAATACGCGATCTCATCACACACACACACTTAAACACACACACTTCTGCGCGCCGTTTGCTCTTGCGCGCGTATCACATGCGCGGGTTTAACTCGTCGCACTTCGTTCCTCCTCCTCCTCCTTTTCCTCCTCAAGAAGAAGAAGAAGAAGAAGAAGAAAAACCACAGGTTGTTCTTCGTTCCGTGTGCCCGAACTGTCAGCACGCGACGACGAAAACGATATCGACGACGACGCAGAGAAGAAGACAAAGAAGAAGGGAAGAAGAAGAAGACGACGAAGACGACGAAGAAGACGGAGACAACAACGAAGGGTGTCCTCTTCAGCTCTGCGAAAAGTGCAAGTATATTTTCCTGACCAAAGGACACGAGGAGAACGCAGACCCAGAAGCGCCGATCAAAAGTCTTCTTCTGTCAGAAGGAGAAAAAGAAGAAGAATGTAAAGGGAAAAAAATACACGCGAATCGGATGCTGTTTTTCGCGTGCGGGAACTGCGAGGCGATGTTATCTTTACCTGAACTCGTCGCCAGAGACTGCGTGGTGGAGGAGAGTAAACTGGTCGTGTGCGGGGCGTGCGAAGAGTTGACAATTATGGGCGGGTTTTCGAATTCGTCGCGTTTGGCTGCGGGGGCGCACCAGCGACAGCGGCGGATGCCGACGATGCCAATGATGCAGCCGCAACCGGTGCAACCGCCACCGGCGGGAATGGTGATGATGATGATGCCGGGGACGATGTTTGGTGGCGGTGGTGGTCATTGTGCGTATCCTAACGCGTTTGGTGGGGTTCCGTTTGGTACAGGTATGCCCCAGCCGAGACAGCCCTACTCGCAGCCGCCGCCGCTGTCTTCTATGTTTCCTCCTCTTTCGCAAGAGAACGAGGTGGGTTCAAACGAAGTACACCAAGGAGAGAATGCGCCGCCGTACTTCCATTTGTCACGAGCCGAGCAATCTTTTCGCGACGCGACGAACCAAAACCAAAAGAGAAAGTATTGAAGATTTCAACGCCGCGAAGCGAGAAGAGAACAAAAAAGATAAAAGAGAAACGATACGAGTACACACTTTAATCATCATAAAACGCAACAACAGATATCAGTAAATATCATCGCATTAAACTTGAACACGTAGTAAACACAAGAACCTCTCTTTATCTTCATCTTCTTCTTCTATATCGTATTTAAGACCCCAACGCCAACGTCAACTCGGCTTCGCACGCCAACTCCTCCCCCACGAACGCTTGTCCTTTCATTTTCGCGATGCCAAAACGTTTGTTCAGCTTTGTCAAAACCACCTTCATGACCAACTGGTCGCCCGGTACTACCGGTCTGCGGAATTTCACGCCGTCGATGCCGGCGAAGAAGAACTCTTGCTGCGTGCCACCTGTTGAGAATAATGTGAGAAAAAGTCCAGCTCAGCATAAAAAGAGGGTAAAAAGGCGTCCAAACAAAACTAATACCCACGTAACGATGATGATGTTCACGGGGACAAAAACAAAGCAAATACATGTATAAGTTCTTAGTAGTACGTACCATCACCGCCTCCGCCTTCCAGCATGATCAAACCCCCGACTTGCGCCATCGCTTCCACCATCAACACGCCAGGCATGATTGGTCTTTGCGGGAAATGCCCGGGGAAAAAGTTGTCGTTGATGGTGACGTTCTTGACGCCGATGGCGTACGAGCCTTGCTCGATTTCCAAGATTCGGTCGACTAATAAGAACGGGTATCGGTGGGGTAAGAGTTTCATGATGGCGTCGATGTCCATTTTCATCGGTAAAGCTTTGCCTAAACCCTTCGGGTCGGACCCGGGGTCGGGTGTCTTCTCTGCTGCCATTGCTCTTGTTGTTCGTCGGACGATCGGACGACGACTTCTTTGTTGATTGCGAGTGGTTTTAATGGTCGCAGTTATAAACGACGACGAGGCAGAAGAAAGAGCGGACATGACTGTTATGCTTTTAGCTTTGGTGGTGGTAGTAGTAGTATTATCACGTGTGTTACGCGTGAAGAGTAGTATTATGAGGAGAAAATGGATAACGACCTTTTTACGTTGGACATAGTATACACGTTTTATTATTAATAAACGTACGGAATAATTCTAAACCTGACAATCTCGCAGTACCGTTTCCAATCGTTTCCGTATTTCAACTCGCACTGTTCACCGTCGCGTAAATCTCGATGGACTAACAAGACGCCAAAGTACACGACGTAAAAATACGGCGCGATATGGTCGAAACCGCAAGGTAAGCACCAAGCCCACGCCATCAACCAGTCGCCGAAATAGTTGACGTGTCGAGCGACGCCCCACCAACCGGAGATTAATAAGTTAGTGCCTCGTTTGGTTTTGAGCGATTTCAAGTGTCTCACGGACGGGTCGTTCGGGTTGGTGCGGAAGGTGTTCTTTTGGCCGTTGGATTGGCGGAAGACGTAGTACCCAGTCGCTTGGACGATGACGATGAATGCGGTCATCGCCAAAGAAATGTCCACGTTGTTTTCGAGTATGTATCGGCATTGTAAAGAGTACGTGAATGGGACCCACACTAAATCGCCAAACACGAGCATAAAACCGAAGCCGTCCGTAGTGACGTCCATGGTGGTTAAAATCGCCGGTTCGTTCCACAACGCGTCGACGACGTACATCAGTTGAAACGCGTTGACGAGAACCATCGGTTTCGTGATGAAACCTAATCGCGCGTACTGTTCGTGCATGAACCCGAAATTCAAAAGCAACCATCCTATTAATCCCGGAGTTAACTCGCAAAATACTTTCGCGTCGAACAAACTGTTCGAAAATCGAGGGTTCAATTCTCGCCCGATGAACCAATCGTACGCCACGTTCCCGGTGTTTCCGCCGTTCGCCAACACAACCGGCCCGTTATCGATGCCATCATTTTTCCTCGTCTTCTTCTTCTTCTTACTTTTATCATTTTTGTTCACTCTAAACGACGCGACGTACAAAAACGTCGTCAACGCGAACGCAAACGCGCACCCGGCGGTGAGCAAACTCAAAAACTTCGCGTGCAACGACCGCAACTGAATCTGGCCAAAGTACGTCCCAACCGCGCACGCCACCGCCGTCGTCATAAATACGCGGAATCCGTTCAGTTTATACCGCAATCTGAATCTCGCTTTTTCACCACCGCTTTCACCACTTGTGATATCAACGCCTTCTTTCACGATTGATGCTGGTAAAAGCGCGTGTAACATTACGCACCATCCGATCCATCCCAGAAACAGGACGCAGCTTTCCAGAGAAAACACTGGTGTCATCTTCTCCGGAATCATCAACAAAGAAAACGAGTTCTTCTTCTTCTCTTTTGCTAAACCGATGATTGATTCAATTAAATCGCATCCCGTGGTTTCGTTACACGCGAAGACGAGGAAGTAACACGTCAAAGGGAGGAGGATAGTAATGCATATCGCCCCGATTGGGCCTCCGAACTCGTATCCGTGCTTTTGATGATTTTTCGTCTCCTTAGTCGAGATTGGGATGTCTTCTTCCTCTCCGTTCTTCTTAGTACGACTACGGAGGATGGTGCTCGCAGAAGGAGTTCTCTTTCGTCCTCGAGGACTCGCAGGAGGAGGAGAAGGAGAAGAAGGCCGAGAAGAAGACGAAGGAGCCTTCGTCGTGCGGCGGGTAGAGACCATCTTTTTGTTTTTCTGACGAAAATGTCTTCAAAAAGTTCATCAAAACACTTTTATAATATTGTGATTAATGATGATGATGATGAGCTCTTTTACTCGCATTATTGGTACTACACACTGCAACTACGTGCTACTACTACTGCTACTACTCGTACTACTACTCAAATACTACTATTAATTAAAGACAGCAAAATCTTACGCATCGTCAAACGCTCCTTCGTCTTCTTCTTCGTCTTCGAAGAAGTCTCTTTCTCTCTCGGGACCGCCGTACCGTTGTTCGACGTTGACGTTCCTTCCGCGCTCGACGAACCGTTTGACGATTCGTATTAAATCTTCTTCGTTGCTTTCGCACTTGGCGAAAGCTCGGAGCATCGGTTCGATGTTTTTTCGTATGGCGTCTTCTTTCGTTATGGAGCCTCTGTGGACGTTATCGACGTCTTTTTCCATTTCGGCGCGTTTGGTCGGTTGCCACATGAATCCGAGCTGTAAAGAATCGTACCCGGCGACGAGTGCTTCACCGATGTTGGTTGGAACTAAACGGTTTTCGCCAACTTTTTTCGCGTATCCGCGTTCGCCGACAACCTTATCTATGTGTTGCGCTTGCGTGGCGTCGGTGCCAATGCCATTCTTTTCCATCAACGTCAACAAGTCGACTTCGGAAAGCATTTGTGGTTTCACCGTTTCCGAGTCGCGGAGGTTTCTGTGCGACGGCTGGAACCGCTCGCCGTCTTCAAACGTTGGAAGCTCTTCTTGGGCGGTCCAGTTATCGAAATAAGGATTTAATCGAGGCCCGTCCGGTGGGAATATCGGACCTGGGCCGTATATCCGTAAATACGCTCGGTCGGCAATCATCAGCCCGTTCGCTTTGAATCCCTCGCCGGCGCAATCAACTTCGACGGTGGTTTTATACCCAACCGCCGGTTTCGAACAGGTTGCTAAGAAGTGTCTCAATACAAAGTCGTACACTTGCTGATTCTCGCGTTTCCAGCCGTTGTATTCGTGCGCCGTGGCTAGTTTCGCGGGGTAAATCGGAGGGTGCGCTTTATCATCTCTGTGCCCGCCCGGCGGTTTGCGAAACCCATCGCGCTCGACTAATTCGCGCGCGTAAGGACCAAACGTGTCGTGATTATAAAATAAAGCGATATTTTCCAGGAAATTAAACGAGTCCGGGAATCGATCGGTTTCAGTTCTCGGGTACGAGATGAAACCTTTTTGATACAATTCTTCCGCGACCTTCATGATTTTTTCCGGAGCGATGCGCAAGACTCTGTTCACTCGTTTTTGCATCTCCAACGTGTTCAACGGGTGTGGCGGCCATTTCTTAATCTCTTGACCGCGAGTAGATAACACGGTCGCGTGTGGTGCGTTTTGAACTCTCTCGAACAAAGAGTTCGCGAGATGTTCGTCAAACACGCGCTGACGATTCCATCGAAATTCGACGACTCTACCGCCCCCTCCACCACCGCCTCGTCGCTGTCGTTGTTGTCTCTGTTGTTGTTGTTGTTGTTGTTGTTGTTGTCCACCTTCTACCATTTGATACCCGATCGAAATCGTCCAAAACTTTTCGGGAACGTGTGCGTCCACGTCCCACTTTCTTTGCACGATAAACCCGAGCGTTGGAAATTGACACGGGCCGTAACTGATGACGGTTTTATTATCCCTGTCGTTCCCTCTTCCACCTCCTCTTTCTCCTCCTCCACCGCCGTTTTCGCCTAACAACGCCAAAACCCCGTTCCTCTTCACGCAAAGCGTATTAAACCTCGTAAACGCCGCGCCCAACCGTAAATCCAACTCCTGCCTCGCGTCCACCGCGATCGACGCCGCCTCGTCCGGTCTTTGCAAGTTCATCAGCGCTCTCGAAACGTCTTGATAACTCAACGCTGAAAACCTCGCTCGAAACACTTTCAACCGTCTGTTTGCGTTTAAACACACGTCCACGACTTCCATGGCGATATTTTCCCCCTCTCGATCGCAATCGAGCCATAAAATCAACCACTCGCTCGTTCGCGCCTCTCGTTCCAAGTTCACTTTGACTTCTTTTTTATCGTCTGGCACTAACTTTGCAATCCTCGCTCTCCCGAACAAGTCTCTCGCGTCCGAGTGTTCCCAAGACTTGTACTCGTGTTCGGTGAAATCGTAATTCATTAAATGCCCGGTGACGGAGGTGAATTTCATCTGAGCGTTTCTCGCGTTGTTAATAGGAAACGGGTTGATGAATTCGAAAATTCTGTTGAATTTCGAAGCGCCTTGTCTGCTTTGACACCCTCGTCCACCGCATAAAACTCTGGAGACTTCTTTCGCCACGGATGGTTTCTCGGCCACGTTTAATATCTTAACGCCGCCATTATTTCTCGCACCATTATTTCCACCACCGTTATTATTATTATATGCGTTGTTGTTATTACCTCCTCGTTGTTGAAACTGATGATTGTTGTTGTTGTTGTTTCTCATGACGACAAAAACCACCTACGACTACTCCTCGCACTTCTTCTCCTTCTCTTTCAAACCCGAGAAGAGATGATGCGCGCACTCTGCGACATTAATACTCAAGGAGTAAAAGAGTACTTTTGTAGTCGTAGTATAGAGTACCAAACAAGCGCGTTCTTTTATTATATAGTAGATATCTCACTCTCACAGACGGGAAAAGAATCTGAGGAGCTCGAGAAAGAAGAAAAATTCAAAAACAACAGAGAGAAAAAAAAGAGAAGAGGCGTTTTTTGGGTGCTCAGATTTTTGTTTTTCTCTCTTTTTTTCTCTTTTCTCTCTCTCTCGAGAAAAAATCATCTTCGTTTACTCTTCACAAGTCACCACTCTTTTAGTGACTCTCTTTTAAATTAACTCTCTCTCTCTCTTTTATTACATCATCATCGAGTAGTATCGCTTTGAAAATGATGATGGAGAAGAAGAAGATAAAGGAGGTTTCGAAGAAGGAGAAGAAGAGCGATGACGACGAGTATCATCATCATCATCGAGAGCGGATCGAGAGTTGGCGGAGAAATTTGGTATTCCTATCTTTCGATGATGATGTTGAAGATGATGATGATTTAAAAGGAGAAGGGGAAATCACGAAAATGATAACACAAAGAAAGAGAAGCGCGTACGCAAAGTTGCGAGGGGAGTTTTTCTCCTCCTCTTCCTCCTCCTCCGAGAATAATAATAACGCGTGTGATTCATCATCATCTTCTTCTTCTTCGCCAAAACTTTCGGCGATGAAGACGCAAAATTTTTCTCACATGTTTCAGAAAAAAGAGTTGGTGAGAGTTGTCACGCAGGACGTGCGACGAATCGTGTTCGCGGAAAAGAAAGGATTTGGAGGGAAGAAGTTTTGGCAATCTCCGGACGTGCGAGCGGCGTTGATTCGAGTGTTGACGGTATTCGTTCTGGAAAAAGAAATGGAGAGCAGTAGGAAGAGTAGTGGTGACGTGAAAATAGAATATAAACAAGGGATGCACGAGATAGTAGCGATGGTGTATTTGGCAACGTGTCGAGCGGCGGGCGGGAGAAGATTTGATGACGACGACGGCGAAAACGAAGACGACAACAACGACGACGACGATGATGATGATGAGGATGATGACGAGGAGAATTACGATGCTTTATTAGACGCCTCTCTGGTAGTAGCGCGCGACGACGACGATGATGATGATGATGACTTTTACAGCCAAAAGTTTGTCGAGCACGATTGCTACGCTCTTTTCAGCGCGTTTGTGAATAGCACAAAGTCGTCGTTACGACTGCTAGATTATTTTCAATCTCAAAACGAGTCTTTCATCGACGAGTATTGCTTGAGGTTTTTTAACAAGATGCACGCGGTGGATGAGGAAACCGCACGCATCTTTTTCAGCAAAATGTCACTCACGCGCTTGTATTTGCCGAGATTCTTAAAGCTGGCGTACGTTCGAGAGTGTAAACGAGGTGAGTTTCTTTTGATGATTTGGGATTCAATCATTGCGGAGATGGGCAGAGAAGGAAGAAAACAAGAATCGGGAGAGGCGGTTCAACATCATCATCAACAATCCTCCTACGGGTCGGCTCGGGAATTTTTTGAATCCTTGAGCGTCGCCGCCGTGCTGCGTTGTTGCAAGGACACCATAACGCGCGACGAAAGCTTGCATCAATCGAACGACGAAAGCATCGGAAACATCATAAACAAAATCAACGCGCATTCTTTTGAATTTTCAAAACCATCCGACGTGGACATTTTCATCCAAACGGCCAAGCGCGTGGCGTTCGAGAAGAAGATTGAAGAGAACGAAGAAGAAGATGAAGATGAAGAAGAACGGTATTTATTCGATGAATCCGTCTTCAAAAGTAACCTGTTCTCCGCGATGGAAATCAGGGACGATTACGTATCCTCCTCGCTTCAGTAGGAATAGTAGTAGGAATAGTAGTAGTAGAATCCCCTAATAATACGTACAAAGAATCCTCAAAACATTTATACACACACTTGCGACGACGACGATGACACCACCACCACTCGACAAAACCATCGATAACAACAACAAAAGAAGAAGAAGAAAACCTCTCCCTCACGCGCAAGTCCGCACGTGCCGGTTACAAGCCGCGCGTGTGCTCTCCAAACTCCTCAAATCCGCTCGGGAGAAAAAACACGGCCAATCCATAAAACGGTTGACGCTGGATGAAAACAAAATAGATTTCCCATCCGCGACGCACGCGATCGTCTGCGAAACCGTGAAAGTTCTCCCGCTTTTAAAACTGCTCATCGAGGACGTAAAAATGACAAAAAGCGTGGTTTTTGACGATGATTTTAAGGAAGAAGATGATGAACAAGAAGAAGAACAAGAAGAACAAGAAGAGAAGGATGATGAGAAAAAAGACGAGCCGCCAGGAGGAGAAAAATCGACAAAAATCAAAGCGTCGTTGGCGTACGTGTTGCTGTACGAGTTACTACTCTCTCCGGGAAAGAGCATTAAACCACCACCATTACCACCAGGCATGGAGGATGAAGAGCAAAAGAAGAAGAAGAAACAGAGTGACGTAACGACGACGACGTTAACATCGGCGGAAAAATTAATCGTGAGCAAAACAGGGGAATTGAAGAACCAGTTAGCGCGGAGATTGAAGAAAGCGAACGCGCAAACGGCGTTGGAATTTGTCGAGAGAAGGTTGCCGGAAAAAGTTAGGAAGATTGTGAACGACGATCCGATGAGTAGATTTGCGAGAGTGAACGCGATGAAAGTGAAAGATGTGGGCGTTCTCGTGAGAGAATTGAGAGAGAGAGGCTTTACGTTTGAGGAGGAAGACGCGCATTTAGGAAGGGGAGAAAAAGAACGCGGAAACGATTGTCGATACATTTTATTCGCGAAGGATTGCAATCGGAAGAAACTGAGCGGGATGAAAATGGTCAAGAATGGAGAATTGATTTTGCAAGGGAAATCGTCGTGTATGCCCGCGCATTGTTTGTTGGTGAATGAAGATGAGAGAGATGGAAGAGATGATATGAGCGCAATTTTTGAGCGCATTCGTCAATCCGACGTTATCGACGCGTGCGCGGCGCCAGGAAACAAAACGACCCACCTCGCCGCGTTGTTGGACAAAAAGAATAATACGTATAATCGAGGAGGGAAAGTATTTGCGTTCGAGAAGGACCACAGACGAGCGCAAAGGTTACGAGATACGGTCGATTTATACGGGTGCTCGAAGACAGTCGTCGTAGCGAAGAAGAATTTTTTAGAGGTGGACGTGAACGACGCCAAATATCGAAACGTGCGCTCGATTTTGCTCGATCCAAGTTGTTCTGGTTCCGGGACGGTGCAAAACAGAGGAGATGCGTTGATGGAGTACGCTTTGAAAGACGGATACGACGACGATGATGATGACGACGACGATGACGACAATCGCAGTGATAAAATCAAACGCGAGGAAGAGGAAGAAAACGAAGAAGAACAAACGCGAAAGAAACGCGCGATGAGTTTACAAAAGTTCCAACTCGAGGCGCTTTCGCACGCCATGCGATTCCCAGGCGTTCTTCGAATCTCATACTCCACGTGTTCAATCTATCGCGAAGAAAACGAAGACGTGGTACAAAAAGTCATGCCGTTAGCGGAAGAGTTGGGATTTGAACTCGCGAAATGTTTACCGAAATGGCCTCGTCGAGGATTCGCGGAGGTTTTGGGCACGACAGAGGCGGCAAAAGTCGTTCGCGTAAACCCGTTCGAAGGCGACGATTGCGAAGGTTTCTTCGTGGCTGTGTTTCAGAGGAAGAAAGAGACGTGCGAGAAAATCATCGCGGCGTTTGAAAAAGAAGAAGAAGAAGAGAAATCGAAGCGGAGGAACAAAAACAAACGAGATTTGGAGTCCGAGGTTGTCGTCGTTCCGGTGCTCGACACCGGAAACGCGAAGAAGAAGAAGAAGAAAAACGGCGGTTCAAAGACGCCTTTGTTTCGCTGAACGCTTAGTACATTTTTGGTAGATAGATGTAGACGGATAGATTTAATAAATAATAGAGCTTTTCAGGCGAGGCGTGCGTCTCTCTCTCCTTCTCTCTCTCTCTCTCCCATTTTAATCTTCGCTCCACGTTAACGCTTCCTTCACGTACTTGAACCCGAGTCCGGCCGAGGCGAGCGCCACCGGCGCCGCGCCTAAGTGCCAATCCATCTCTTGTTGAAACAAAATCCCTCTACTCATAGTCGTCGCAGCTAACGGAATCGCCAACACCGCCAACAACTCCCCGTTTAACACCTTCCCCATCCTCGTCGCCAACTTTTCGCTAATGTACGTCTCGTTTTCGTCCGTGCTCTTTTGCTTCTCCGCGAACGTCGTGATCGTCTTTATCGTCACGAACAAACTCGACGACCCCATCACCGCGAACAAGAACATCTTGAACCAAAATATCGGTTCGTGCGAATAAAACTCCCACCCTTTTCCGTATTGCGTCACGCGTAAATACCCCGTGTACAAAACGAGCACGCCGGCGATGCCGTACACCGAATCCGCAATCACCAGTTTCATCAGCTCGTCTCCGGACATGTTTGGCTTCAAAATCGCTTTCTCCGTCGCCAACGAACCGACGATAAGGAGTAAACCGAGATAGTGTCCGTAGGCAGCAAAGGCGGACGGGACCGCATTCTCAGCCGCGGCGGCGAAAGCTGCCGGTGCGTGAAAAAGTGCGGCAGCGGCTAACCCCAAGCACCCAGTTGTTGTCGTCGCTTTTTTATTCGTCGTCGGGGTGATGACGTTTTCGACGCGTAATCTTCTCACTGGTGTTCCTCTTCCGGATGCTTTTAAAACTGCTGCTCCGTGTCTCCCTCGACAACGAAGACCAAGGGGACGAAGAGAAGACGATGCATTCGTTCTTCTGTTCGTCTGAATCGTCGTCTGAATCGTCGCGGGATGGGAGAGATGTTGTGCAAGCATTGGTGTGATGATGTTTTCTTTCGAAGGATAACTTTGTGCAGACAGAGGAGCTTCGTTCTGACGTTTTTTGGTCTTAAGTTCATTTTGTTGTGTTTCTTCTGCACGCTGTGAGTAATAGTATACATTTTGCTGCGTTAAAATCTCTCTCAAATCTCTCTCCATGTTTACGAGCGTTTACCTCTGCTCGCTGTACTCCCTTGCTTCCTTTTCACCGACGCGTTCGGTTTCGTCGTCGAAAAATCCTCGAACAAGTCTTCGGCCATTTTCTCTTTCAACCGTCGCGCGGCTTTTTCCTCGCGATCGAGAGCGGTTTCGAATTGCGCCAACGTTTCGTAGCCGTCCGTCTCGTACGGCCACGGAACTTTTTGCTTCTTATTCTTTACTTTTATAGCGCTCGGAGAAAACGATTCCACGCCGCCGCCATTTCGAGCGGCTTTTGTGGGTTTACCGTTTATCGTAATCGACTGCTTCTGGAATCGTTTTTTATTATTAGTGTTGTTGTCGTTGCTGCTAGTGTTTGCCACTCGTCGAAGTCGGTTTTCGTCGTCGTTTTCCTCCTCCTCGATCGTGGAAACCAATCTCGGTGGTGGTGGCGACGAATTCAAAGGCGAGAGTATTTGCTCTCGAAACAACGACGCGTCTACGACCGTTTCCACTTCCACCTCCTCTCGATCTACGTTTACTCGCCCTCTGTTATTACCGTCCGTTTTCTTCTTCTCCTTTTTCGTTTTCGCGCGTTTCCACCCGACTCCCGCGTCACCGTCCTCCTCCTCGTGCACTCCTCCATCGCTTCCATCATCATCGTCGTCATCATCATCATCATCGCTTTCCGTCGCTTCTCCTTCCTCCTCCTCGTTTTCATCCGCCGCGTCGAGACCGTTAGTATTCGTCGCGGCGTTGTCCTCCTCGATGCATCTCACCGTCGCGGCTATTTTGCCAAACTTTAATAACCACACCTTTTTACCTCCTCGATCTCCTCCTCCTCCTCTTCCTCCACCTGATGCCGACGACGACGACGGCGTCCATATTAATGGCACTCTTCGCGTAGAATTTTTGTCTAATCTTTCGAGTTTATTCTTCTCTTCTTCGTCTCCTTCTTCTCTGCTGGTTGAAACGACGCTGGAAACCCGAGTGCCGAGTTTACTCCCGCAATCAGTCACTTCCAAAAAAGTAGTAGTATCACCCTCCTCTCCCTCCTCTTTTGCCATCGATTTCGCGTGTACACCGGCAGAAGAAGTAGCGACGACGACGGTCAAAATCGCGTGTTTTCTCGACACAGAATTCTCATTCTCGATGGGAACGTGCGCGATGGAAGGGTCCCGTCCTACGATTGTCGGCACGTTCGGGTGCAACGCGTAGGAAGAAAAGGAAGAGGAAGAATTGCTGTTGTTAATCTCCAGTCTGAACAACATGTTAACGTTGTTGTTGTTGTTCGTATTATTCGTATGCGCAAAAACTTGTTTGCTTTCTGAGGGATTTTCAAAATTCGAGTTCGCAGTCTTGCTCTTTCATATGTGCACGCGCGCGTTAGTACATAAATAATAGTATTCAAAGAAGAAGTCTAATTCTAATTCCGAATGGTCTGATTCCGAATGGTCTGATACGTGGAACTCTCTTATTGCACGTGCGACCAGCAAAAAACTCTCACATCATCGTCATCATCATCACCATCCTCACCGTCGTCATAAAAATCAAACGCGTCCGTCTTTCTTCTTGACGATGTGTCCGCCTTTGAGCAAAATAGATCCTAAGTTGATTAAATCACCGAGAACGCCTCCAACGTTCGTATCTTTTTGCCGGACGGCTTCCTCGCTCATGCGACTGCCTTTCGCAAGTTCCGAGAGGTTTAGTTTTTTTACATCATCCTCACCTTCATTTCCGTCGTCGTTCGCGCTCGTGTTTATCAAATCTGCAAAGGCAGCCTCGGCGGATTCTTCCGCGGAGAACAAAGAGGAGGAAACAGAGGAGGACACACCACCATTTTCACCACCACCCACTCCTTTTACGTAGCCCGGGGAAAAGCCTAACTTTTCGTTCTGTCTCGCGGTTGCCATCGCGCGGGAGAGTTTACTCGTCTCTTCTTCTTTGTCTTCTTCTTCTTTGTCTTTATCCTCTGCATCGTCGTCCTTCCCTAAAGCCATTACCCCGGTGCGTCGCGCTTCTCTTCTTTCTCCTCTTCTTTTAATATTAAAACCACCGAAACTCCTATTACTCGTATTCCTCCTGTTCCTATTCCTCCCGCTCAAAAGCAACGCCTCGGTGTTTTTTCTGAGCGTGCGAGAAGAAGAAAACGTGTGAGTCAACATGTTCGTTTTTGTCGTCCTCGTTGTGATGCAACACTCCTATTTTGGAGACTTTTTTAGGGGAAGAGAGTTTCGTCATTGACGCAAAGGTCTCCAGAGAGAGATATTATGATGCGGAGGCAAACGAGCGGCGATTTTTACGACGCGGATGCGGAACCCGAGAACGACAACTCGAACAACAACAGAAACGTGAACGACAACAAAATGCGTACAAATGCTATGGATGATGATGACGACGATAATGCGTTTTACTTTGATGATGGTGAAGAACAAAATCGACATCGTCGTCCAGAAGTGATGATGATGACGACGACCGGGAACAACACCCCTTTTAAAATAGAGGAGCAGACGAAGAATAACGCGCAACAACAAAGAGTGTTGGGGACAACAGCAGCGGCAGAAAAACGATTCGTAGCGTTAAAACCATCGAAGAGGAGTGGACGAATAATAGATAAAAAGATGAGTAAAAAGAGAACGGCGGGAGTGGGTTTGAGGTCGCACGCCAGACTAGGTGTGTCGCCAGTGCGAGGAGGAGGAGGAGGAGGAGGAGGAGGAGCAGGAGGAACGACTACTACTACGACTGCTACTACTACTACTGCTGCGCTGTTGTTATCGAGGAAGAAAGAGAAGAAGAAACGGTCGATGCAGCAGAGGCGGGAGAGGACGAGTAAGCGGGAAAGGTATAGTCTCGGCGGCGCGGCGGCGTCGTCCGACGGAGGAGGTACGGACGACGAGGAGAACGGGAGGAGAGTTATCGGTGGCGTTTACTCGACGGCGATGGAACGCGAAGACGCCAAGAGGAGACAGATGCTTTATAAACGTCTGGATAGATTGAAACAGTTGCCATCGCAGAGCCAGTTTGCGAAAACGCAAATCGCGTTGGTGAATAAATGTTTGGAGATGTTGATGAAAGTGACGGTGAGAACGAACGAGGAGGAGGACGAGTTGGCGAAGTTGTTGAGCAGCGTGAAGATTTGAGGAGAGATAGGCATAGTAGTAAGTAAAAACAAAGTAGCATAGTCTTGTACAATACCAAAATTACCTTAATATAATAATAAAACATACTACTACACCGAATATCTTTTCACCGCGTCGGAGAGAATCTTCTTCTTACGCATGCGATACAAAATTGCCTGTCGCATTTTCCAATTCTCCCCGCCTTTCTCTTTCAACAAGCCTTGGTCTTGGTTATACGTCGTTTCCATCTCTTGTAATCTATATTCACACGCCATTTTCAACGCTAGCGCGGCTTTCTTTTCCGTTTGTCCGCCGCCTAATCGAAACCCGTCGCAGGATCCGCCAGCGTTAATCCATTCCGATTCGGTGGCGTAGAGACATCGCAAAGCCCAAGATAAGTTGGGTTCCGCGGTGCCATCGCTGACAAACGCGCCTCGCCACGCGGAATCTTCCAAAGTCAAATCTTCTAAGGACCCTTCGGGAATAAAGCGCAAAGCTTCGATGCGTTTCGGATTCTTCTCCAGATTTTCCTTCAGCGTAGGATCGTTTTGCGTCAAGTACGGGAGCAACCCTTCGAATTGGTACGTGTCCGCTACGTTTTGATCGTCCACGAATCCGTACCGCAAAAGCAACTCGTCGTTCGGCATCAAACCGTAACTAATCAACACTTCCTCGCCCTTTTTGTAACTCTTCGGCGATTTTAACGCAAACTCAGAATTCGTAAACTCAAACTCCGTTTTTAACATCGTCTGGTGATTGAACGCGTCGATTAACGGCATCAACACATACGCCGTGTCCGTCTTCACGTCGTTCTCCTTCGTCGAATCGAAAACAACTAAAGCTAACAACGCAAACACGCACAACCATTTCAACTCGGTCGTCTGTGCAGTCAAAAATGACGCGAACACCGTCCCAACCGATAAAGCTCGAGGTAACAATTTCCTCTGCAAAGCCTCCTGGTCTGCAATCTTTCCGGAAAAAACGCGCGACCGCACTACGTCCAACGCCCAAATGACTTCTTCCCTCTCAATCGTCTTCAAGCCGCCATCTCGCGCGTACTCCTGAATCAACTCGCACGCTTTTTCGTTCTCCAACCTCTGCTCTTTCGCGAACTTCTCTCCCACAGAGTATTGCAATTCTCTCACTTCCTCCTCCGTCCACGTGCCTAAATTCTCGAACGACTTTGGCAGTTGCTCGATGTACTCGTAAAACTTCGATCGAGAACCCAAGGATTTCTCGTACAAGAGTACCAACGCCACTCGCAACGCCCACCGTTCGTCCCCAGCCTTCGCCCATAACTCGTTCGATATATACTCTTCGTGTGGATTCTCCTGACCTTCGACGACGAGCATGGTTGCTTCTCTGGGCAGGCGGACTAAATCGTCCTCGCTCGCGATATCGCTCGTCGCTTTCACGCCTCTGTACAAATCGTCCCCTCCTTTCTCTTCCTCACTACCACCGACGTACGCGACTTCCACGTTTGGCGCGAGAATGTTGTTTTTCACGCGCCAGGCGGTGTACTCGCTTTGGAGGCGCTTCCATGCAAAAATCTCCTCGTCTTTGGCGCCGTCGGCGAAACAACAAACCCCTCCTGTTGTTCTCCCTGCGCTGCGACGGGTTATTCTCAAATGGGCGTACGAGGTCGAGGCGAGGGTGGTGGTGGTTCTGGTGGTAGCGTTGGAGGATGCCCCCGCGACGGCGACGCAACATCGTGTCGACAGAGTCGCGTGATGGAGCATTTTTTCTTGTGTGTGCAAATCTATGAGGGTATTCGTCTTTGTGTGTGCGCGTTTTCCCTATGTAAACACATGACGATTCAATATTTACAACTTCTCGCTATTTATCTCTCTCTCTCTATTTCCAAGCTTTAATCACACCGTCTCTACTGGCCGATAAGAGCATTCGACCACCTCTGAACGCGTCGCCGGCGGAAGAGGAAGAGGAGGAGTAGGACGGGACCGTCGCCAACGCGGTGATGGCGTCGTGGTGGCCCTCGTTTCTGCTCGCGATGGAGTTTTCGCGAGCAGCCGCGCTGGAGCCGTCGTTGTTGTCGTTATCAGTACCAGCAAAACCACCACCACCGCGTCTTTGTCTCCCGGAGGAGGATGTCGATGATGATTGGTACGGAGAGGTTTCTTGCTGAATGCGAATGAACGTGGGACGTTGTTTCGCTTCGCCGACGCGGACCAGACGAGAGGTGGATTCTAGACGGGTTTCCACGTATCGAGGTCGACTAGAACCGTGACGAGGCGGGCCGGAGAGAATGCGGGACTTTGAACTATCTCCAGGAAACCACGCGCGTATGGTACAATCGGAGCCTCCCGAGATTAACACACCGGACGGCAAGGAGAGGAGCGATCGGAAACTGTCGTTGTCGAATCCCGATTCTTCGTTGCCTTCGTTTATTTCGACGTCGCTCCAATTAGAATCCTCCTCGCTTTCAACAGAATTCTCCTCTCTTTTTTCTCTTTCGCTGCTTGTTGTTGTCGCAGTAAAGTCGGCTTGACTGTATTTATTCGTTTGAGAGCGTAAAAAAGGGTCGCTCAAGCGCCAATCAGAGTCGAGTTTACGTAAACTCGTACCAGATGCCAACACGTTCGGCCGGGCTCTGCTCGCTGCTTCCAACTCAACGCCAATTAAACTAGAGTCCAAAGTTCGTAAAACTTCTCTACATTCGCCAGTGGATGCATCCCACAAGGCAATCTCGTTCCTTTTGTGTGAACACCAAACCAGAGGTTTCATCATTTTCATGGCGTCAGAAGACGGAGGTAAGAACGCACGAACACTCATGCATGAAATCGAGTCGGAGAATGTGCGCAAATTCCTACGTGGCTGCGTTGCTGCGGATGATGCATTTCTCGCGCTTGTTCGAGTCGGAGCTTTCCATCGGGCAACAGATGTCATAAATCTCGAGTCGATGAGCTCGACTTCACCCGTCGACGTCGATAAAACAAACCATGGCGAGGTTGAGAAGCCTTCTTCGTTAACATTCCCACTGTTTACGAAGGGAATAGAGCTAAAATCAGATGTCAATACTTCACCGTTTGCGTTTGCAAGAGAAGTAATCACGCCTCTTTTCGGATGCCAAGGTAAGGAGACAATCGCGCTTCTCCCGTCACCTCGGGTGGACTGCCGTAAATCCCAAACTTTACATCCGCCACGCTGCGTTGCAAAGGCAACAACGCTTGGCGAAATCGCCAGGGTGGAAACGACCGCACCTTCCGAAATATCATACGTGTATATTTGAGCCGCACCAGTGTACTTTTCAGCCGCACCGGTGTACATTCTTTTTCTGCCCTCTGGACCGTCTTCTCCGGTGCTCTTTGATGTTTTCGTTGCTTTTACATATTCCACGCGCCACACGTGCACCGACCCACAATCGGAGCCTGAACAGACTCTATTTTCAGATAACACGCACGCGCTTTTAATCTTGCCGCTCTGAGAAGCGTACGTCAGGCGCGAACGAAACGATACATCTCGTTCCAATCGTCTGGAATCCCAAATCTTACACGACCCGTCATCAGAGCACGATACAAAATACGGCACGTTTGCATTCGTAGGCGCCGTGGCGAGATGATTCACGGCACTTCTGTGCTCCTTCAAATGAGCCCAGAGCACACCGCGAGGAACCCACGATGCGGACGATGATATATTCCTTGCCGCAGTTGAAATCGCGGGGAGAGATTTGGAAGCGACAGAATTCTCAAAACCATCGTTCGTTTGCACAACGTCCACCACAGGTATAGACTTGCTCGGCACAACGAGGGGTTTGCGGAAAGTAGAGAGAATGGCAGACGCAGAAGTATGCTTTGATGCTGCGGGGGTTCCTGATGCAATAGCTACTCCCTCGCGTGATTCAAGAACCCGGGCGTTTTGTCTTCGTCGCGCCTCTAACGTTGCCAGAATGTAAGGTACTAGAGGCTGCACAGACTCCTCAATCGCTAAAGATTCTAAGATGACCGTATTTGCAAAGTTATTCAAATCATCAGCAGAAGCAAAATTACTCTGCAATAAAGAAGCAACAGCTCGGTCGTACGACTCGCTCAATGGTGGATCCCTCAAAGCGGCTCGTAAACTTTGAGCGTCTTGAAACGCATCCGGGCACGTTGCCCACAACAATACGGAATCTTTACTCTTATTATGTTCATTCGAAGACGAAAGAGAGGGCGACGATGATGGCAACGGCGCCAGTGTTTTTCTTTGAAATGGTTCAACTATTGGCGCGAGAAATGCGAAAGTATCGACTGGTCCAAGTTTCTTTGCAGCCGAGGCGAAGAAATCAATCGCTGCGTCTCGTATAGATTGGATCGGATGACACATCAACGGCGCAGATTTTGAGCACGCGTTAACAATGACAGATGTCTGCAAATCAAGCGAAACGGCGCTTGCGATTACATCATCTGAATCCGTATTCTCATCACTTTCATCATCAGCAGAGACGATGTTATGGAGACATTGTAATGCTGCCTGAACCACGTCATCATTTATATCTGTCAAGCACCTCTCCGCGCAGGGAATGACAAACGATTCTGTGACAGATGCCCCACATTCCATGGCAACATCTGAAATGTTTGATAAGAACGCACGCTTCGTCCGCCAATCGGATGCATTTAAGCACGTCACTAAGAGCGGCAATAAAAAACTCGTCGTCTCTTTGCGGCCGAAAAACTTTGCGATTCCCCCCATATTTTCCAACAAAGCCACCGTGGCATTTGGATGCGTGTTCAAGCTCGCAAAAATCTCCAATATAATTTGTCGCGCTTCGTTTCTGTGCGCTTGAATAGATATGTCGAATGAGTCACTCGCCGATGTTTTCTTTCCACCAAAAGTAGTATTCGTGTTCGCGCTTTCACCAAAATCACCTCCATTAGCGGTATTGTTTGGGTTCATTGAATTATTTTGATTGTTGTCCACATCATCGAAAGCGGTATACGTAGATGCATCTCCCCCTCCAATCTCATCCGAGTAAATCGTCCCAGACTTTACCGTCGTCAACTTTGCGAAATCTTCAGCTAAGCTCGCTTGGTCTTCATCGAGAACTTCTTTGCATCCTAGGGCTGAGCGCTGCGCGGAAAACCGAAACGCGTTTTGACAAAAGCGGGAGAGCGTTTCAGCTAACGTAACTTTCGCGTATTCGTTCCGACTTTCGTTGGCTTGTGCAGCACTGGACGATAAAGCTGCGAGTTGACGCAAAGCTGGCCAGACGTAGTCTTGGAATAACTTTGAATCTGATTTCTGCAAATCACACGCTCGAGAAAGCGTCGCCTCTAAAGTCCTAATCGCCGCAGCTTTCACTCGAGACGTCGATGGTGCGCTACTGTTACTATTCGTACTACTGCTGTTGATGTTATTCACAATAACGACAGTATCGTTATCGTCGTCGTTTTCAGAGTCTTTTTCTTTTATCGTTTCGACGCATCTTGGGACAATGAGATCGATTCTTGTCTGATCGTCGCAATATTTGCCGATGTACTTTTCAAGCAAATAAAATCCGTCTACCCGGACACTTTGTACATTGCACGCGCGTATAGCTAGACACAGATATTGCGCAAGAATACGCATACCAGGCGATCCGCCTTTCGCTTTCGATGACGGTAGCCTTTCCTCCACTTTCCGAATCTTCTTGACGAGATCGGGAACTTCCTTTTTCAAATATTCAATCGTGACGTCTAAACTTGCGTTGGCGTTAATTATGTCACTTCCCATCGCGTGTAATGCGTCAAAATACGCAGGAAAAAACCCAGACGCAACACACGAGTTGAATATTTCCTCCGCCGACGGTCTTTCGTACGGAACGCGTTGAATCATAGCTAAAATCAAGTTCAAAATTTCATCTCGGGCTTTCTTGTCGTTTGGAACTGATTTCGAGAGATTATTCGCGATGAAATGGTCCGGTTCGTATCCTTCGTTTTTGTCTCTGTACGCGAGCGCTTGCGCTAAATCAAACGTCGCCGTACCATCTGTGAACAGTTCGCCGATAACACAACCTAAAGCGAACACATCCATCTCTCTCGTGATCGCATACTCGCTATCAAATTCGTCGTCCTCTTCTCCGTCCGAAGTATATCCTTTACTCCCTCTTCGCGCGCCTCTTTGTATTCTTTTTTCCTTCTCCATCTCCAACTCCTGAAGATTACTACTGCTATCGTTATTAATATTACTGCTGTTCGCGTTACTATCTACAAACCTTTCCGGTGCTAAATAACACCTTCTCCTCCCTCCAGCGTCGAAGTAAAAAGTAAAATCGGCTGGATTATCCACCGGCACCGACTTTGGTTTGAAACTCGCAAAATCTGACAAAAACACCCAATTCGTCGATGTCATCAGCACGTTCTCGCACTTGACGTCCCCGTGCGTGACGTTCCTCTCGTGCGTAAACTTCATCGCGTGTAGCAACTGATAACAAATCCATTTCTTTTCCAAAAACGACAAAAACGGTCGTTGATTTAATCGATCGTACAGCGTCGAAAACGAATACTGTCGCATCAAATACACCGCCCTTTCCGTTTCCTTCACCTTCTGAAACGGCCACACGTGCACGATATCTTTCGAGTTTGGATATTTCAACAGGGTCTTACCGATATCTCTCACTCGTTTCTCGTGTTTCTGTAAATCTGGAACCTGTCCTCGTTTCACGTACACTTTAATCACCACGTCCCCTACTTCGTTAAAATTCCCCTCCCTCGTCGTCGTCGTCTTCTTCCTTTTCTTGAGGATGACTTTTGAACGCGTCTTGTTGGTGGATTTTTCTTTCGCCTCTTCTTCTTCTTCTTCTTCTTCTTCTTCTTCTTCTTCTTCCTCTTCGTTTGTATTTTTATTGGTGGCTTTTCTTCTCGTCGTCGTTCCTTTGTCTTCTTCTTCTCTTCCTCTTTTTACATCTTCTTCTTCTTCTCCTTCTTCTTCTTCTGCGGAAGGTATCGACGACGTAAACGACTTCGTTTCGCACCGATGGGTCTTGAAAAACCGTCCACCACCTAACGCGTCTTTATATTTCAACTCTGGAACGTCCGTTTGCACTAAATCCGATACCTACGTTTGATTTGAGTTTAAGAGTTTAAGAGTTCTCCCGTGTTAGTTATAGATGCGACGAAGAAGAAGAAGAAGAAGAAGAAGAAGAAGAGAAAACGAGAGAGAATAAAAAAAGTGTGCGTTGTTGTTGCTCACCTGCACTCTCGGCGCGTTCGTGGATATTTGGTTGCCCATCCTTCTTCTTCTTCTCTGACGGAAGAAGAGAAAAGGATTATGATGTTTTTTGTATCGCTGATGCGACGAGTGAAAGAAACAGTTGTAAAAAGAGAGTTCGTCACAAACAACTCACTCTCCTTCTCATCGCGGAAGAATGTCTTCGTCGTCGTCTACGAACAACAATTTCAACAACAACGAAAGAACGACGACGATAGAGATTTCACCGAACGTGTTCATGCCTCGCTTGGCGTTTGGAACGTATAAACTCAAAGGCGCGCAGTGCACGAAAGCGGTGAAGAAAGCGTTGGAAATTGGATATGAACACATAGATACCGCATCTATATATAAAAACGAGAGCGATATTGGTGAAGCGCTGGAGGAATGGATGACGACGACAAAAACGACGACTAAGGATGATGATGATGATGATGAGAACAAGAAGAAGACAAAAAAAAAGAATTTTGAGAGAAAGATGCCGTTTCTCGCGTCGAAAATCGCACCGGCGGAGATGCATTCGAAACTGTTGGTGGAACAAGCAGTTGAGAAAATTCTCCTCCGGTTGCGAATACCCGCGATTGACTTAATCATGTTACATTGGCCGGGCGTGTCGAAAGTCTCGCCAGACTCGGAAATACACAAAGAGAAGAGGAAAGACGCGTACAGAGCGTTAGAAAAGTGCTTGAAAGAAGGCAAAATTCGAGCGATTGGCGTTTCGAACTATCACGTGAGACATTTGGAGGAGCTGTTGAGTTATTGCGAGATTAAGCCGAGCGTGAACCAAATCGAGGCACATCCGATGTGGCCGCAGGAAGATTTGATTGAATTTTGCGAATCGAAAGGTATCGCGGTGGTGAAGTACTCGCCGTTTGGTGGAGGTGGGGCGCCCTTGTTGGACGACGCGTTCGTTTCCACGCGAGAGGAAGAGAAAGAAGGAGGAGGTGGAGGAGGAGACGAGGAACGAGAACAGGCGGCCGACATCGCGGACGACCAGGCGTGGAAACCGTCCCAAATTCTCTTAGCGTGGGGTTTGTTACGAGGAGGACGGAAAAACAGAGGCAATAGCAAAACCTTGTGCGGCGCAGTCGTCGTGAAAGCGTCCTCGGAGGAACGGATATTAGAAAATTACGAAGCGCTGGAGAAGGATTTTTTCAACTCAAAGTACCTCTCTCGAAAGTTGGAAGTTTGGGATTCCGTGGAAACGAGGAAGAAATTCGCCTGGGATTCCGATTGCGTGAAATGAAGCCAAAAACGTTAACGATTGACGATTGACTTATTCCGCGATTGAAGAGAACGACGAAATGTTCTTTTCGGAAAGCGTTAACAAACATTCTGCTGAATTACACAAAAAGTACGTGCGACGACTTCGAGGCAAAATTTCCGCGAAAAAAAGTAACTGACAAAAGTTTGAGAGAAAAAAATATTCTTCAGAAAGTATTTGCATTTTCATCGAGCAATAACTACGAACCGACTATACAAGTACGAAGGTAACAGTTAATACCATGGCGTTACGGACGGCACGTCTTCGAACTATGTTCTGCGCGACATTGGTTTTTATTTGCGCGCAAGCGCTGTTCGTTCGCGGCTGGGAAGAGGAGATGCCAAGCCCGCCGCCGAGTCCACCGCCGAGTCCACCACCGAGCCCACCGCCTTTAAACAAGTTTGGCAAGAAGATACCGGTGCCGCAACAAGAGTTTTTCGATCTTATCTGCCAATGTTTGAGAGAAGATCCCGTGAAAGGTAATTGCCTCGAAGTTGGCTACACCGAGCGAAATTCTGATGGCGACATTTACGGCGTTCTTTCGCATTGGGATACGTCTGAAATATCGGATATGTCATTTGCGTTTTCAGGACCGCGTTTAACGACTTCTGGACCTCCGTTTCCTTGTACTCCAATGCTTCCAATGGAAGTTACAGAACGATTCAATCCGGATTTGAGCTTGTGGAACACGTCGCAGGTTTTGACTTTCGTAGATACTTTCGGTGATCAACGTGCGTTTTTGGGAACTGGTTTGAAATTCTGGTCAGTGTCTCGAGCTACAAATTTTGAGGTGATGTTCAGCGGTTGCGCTAATTTTATCGAACCGATTTCATTTTGGAACGTGGAGAATGCTGAAAACATGGGTGGAATGTTTCGTCGATGTACTAAATTCAACGCCGATATTTCTCTCTGGAAAACGCCTCGAAACAAAAAAATGGATGGAATGTTCTTGGAATGCGAAGCATTCAATTCAAATCTTAATTTCTGGGATGTTTCGAATGTCAATGACATGTTCGCAGTGTTTGTCAGGGCGTTTAAGTTCAACAAACCGATTGGCGATTGGAACGTGTCGAGCGTGACCTCGATGGTATCAATGTTTTCAGGCGCCCTATCATTTAATCAAGACATTTCAAAATGGGACGTTCACAACGTCGTAAGTTTCCAAGAAATGTTCTTCGATGCAATTAAGTTTGCCGGTGACGTGAGCAAATGGGATCTTTCGTCTTCCTACATCACGTTTACGAGCATGTTTTCGGGAGCTCTCGCGTTTAACAACAAGTGGGTATGCGAGACATCGACGAGCGGCCCGCCGGATACGTGTGAATTGAAAAAGCCGTACTTTTTCAATGCTCTCGGTAATAGAGTTTTTCCAAACAATTTCACCGAACTTCAAGGTGCAGTTTGTAATTGCCTCGGCGAAGAACCAATTCACGGTATCTGCACCGAATTTGCTCGCGAGAGCGAGTACGGCGTCCTTCCGCAATGGGACGTTTCGCTCGTCCAAAATTTTAGAGCAATCTTTGACGCAGATTTTCTTTTTGCCACCTGCACCGGAAAAGTTACACCCTTTTCACTATCGCTCTTCGATGCCGATTTGAGCTATTGGAATATGAAAAATGCAACAGATACTGCGTTTATGTTCCGTTTCTTGCCCAAGTTCAAAGGCAAAGGTCTCAAATACTGGGACGTCTCCAGCGTGACGAGAATGGACAGAATGTTCGACGCGAATTTTGAATTCAAGGAAGCCATCGGGTATTGGGATACTAGTCACGTGACGAATATGGAGAAAATGTTTCGTAACGCGCACTCCTTCAACCAAGATATTTCTAAATGGGACACGTCGTCGGTCAGAACTATGTTTCGCATGTTTTTGAACGCCACGGAGTTCAAAGGAACCGGTATTTCTAAATGGGACGTTGAGGAAGTCACGAACATGCAAGAAATGTTTTTGAACGCAACTCACTTCAATGACGACATCGGCAGCACGTGGTTGGGATCGGCGGCGACTAACGAACAAAACGACATCTTTCTCGGCGCGGACGCTTTCAACAAAGTCTACGAGTGTAACACCGACGTCGACGGTCCGGTCTCGTCGTGCGCGAAACAAAGAGCTCCCTCGCCGTGGCGTTGCGATTAACGATGCGCGCGCGACCATCATTTTTCACGAATACAACGACGAATACGACGACGAATACTACTCGCGACCGACGACGACAAAGACAAAGACAATAAAATCCACGACGCGAACTCACGGTCGGTTGTTATAAAAAAAAGCGTTTGATGGTATGATACTTTACACATTCGCACTGTATAATAATTTCACTTTTTCCTCTTCTCGTTCTTCTTTTCTCAGACAGAAAGACGAGTTCTTTTTTTCTCAAGTTCTCCTCTCTTCTGGGAAAGCCGACAGAAAATCACACGCATCATCGCATAAAAAGAATCATGTCCGACGAAGAGTTTGACTTGAAAAAGAAGAAGAAAAAATCCAAGAAGGTTGATTTCGACGCGTTCGAGACGGAAGATACTCCGAATGATGGTGGTGATGATGCTGGTGTCGCGGCAGCCGTCGCGGAGAAAATAGAAGATTTGGATCGTACGTGTTTTTCTCTCGTTTTGGGTTTTTCTTTGTCTTCTTTTTTCTTCATCCGCTTCTTCCTTTGTTGTTCACGCAACAGCAGTTTTCATTCGGCGAAAAGAGATGGTGACGACGATGAGAACGCGACGACTGTCGTCGAGCCAAGCCGCTTTTGGACCTAAACACTGCTGCTGGTGATGTTTAGAAGAGCATTTGATAAAAGAGCGGAGAGGAGGATGCGAAGACACAAAAGCACTCCTTCACAGTTATCTCTCTTCTCACGTGTCTCATCTTTCAAAAAATTAAAAAAAAAACTCACCACTCACCACAAAAATCTCTCAAACAACCTTTCACAACAACGACAACTTTAACTTTAACAATAACAACAGTCGAAGAGTTTGGTAAGAAGAAGAAATCGAAGAAGAAGAAGAAACTCGCGTTATCGGACGACGAGGAAGGAGGAGGAGAGAACGAAGAGGAGGAAAAAGCGACGACCTCGTCGTCCGGCGGCGGCGTTCAATCCGGGTTAGGTCTCCCTTGGGACGGTTCCGATCGAGACTACCACTACGACGAACTTCTCGGTCGCGTCTTTGGCATTCTCAAGGAGAAGAATCCGGCGTTGTCGGAGAAGACGAAAACGATTATTAAACCGCCGCAAATTGCGAGAGAAGGGACGAAGAAGACGGTGTTTGCAAACTTGATGGAGATTTGCAACGCGATGCACAGACCGCACGAGCACGTGACGCAATACATGATGGCGGAACTCGGGACGACGGGGACTTTAGACGGTCAGCAAAGGCTGATTATTAAAGGGAGATTTCTGCCGAAAGTGTTCGAAGGTGTTTTGAGACACTACTTTATCGATTACGTGATTTGCAACATGTGCAAGAGTTCGGACACGCAGTTAGTGAAAGAGGCGACGACGAGGTTAAGTTATTGTAGGTGTCAATCGTGCGGCGCGTCTAGGTCGGTGTCGAATATTCAAAAAGGTTACACCGCGGTTGGGAGAGGCGAGAGAAGGAAAGCCAGAGCAATGGGGACGTAAAAGGAATACGGAAAACGTCTACATCATCATCATTGTCGTTAAGAAGTATATTTTTAAAAAAATTTGTTGTATTAGAAGAAAAGAGAAAAGAAGAAGAAGAAGAAGAAGAAGAGGAGCATCGTCATCGTCATCATTTTACTTAGTATCGTTACAACGTTTCAAATTCTTTGGCTATTTGCTCATCCGTCATTTCTTGCTTCGTCGAGCATTTGTTATACGTCGTGTCTGCGGACATCTTACAGACCCACTTGTCGTCGTCGCCGAGATTGGCGATTGACTTTTCAGGAACACGCCTCCATTTGGAACAGTCGTCGCACTGTATCCATGTCTGCTTAACGATGACTTTAGTCGCCCTTTTGCCGGAATTTGGCGGCGCGTTGCTGCTCGTTCTCGCTCTCTTCGAAGCTTTCCCGCCGCCGACGACTTTGTTCGATCCAGGTAGTGGAGGATTCACCGGAACTCGTTGCTTACCGCCCCATCGAACGGTTTGCATGCTCAACTGCACGGTTTCTCTGCTTCCGTCGTCGTATAAAACTTCGTGCTCACCCGTATCCGCACGGAACGATTCAATGACCGCATTGAAGAAGGTTTCATGGACGGGCCAAAAGACTTCAACTAGTCTTCCGATGGAATCTGCGCCAGTTTGCGTGCCAATCGTTTTCAGCCATTTTCCCATCGTTTCTTGGGTGACTGCATGTTTTCCGACTAAACGCAACGACTGGCGCCATTTTTTCGCAGAACCTTTCCCGCCCAAGCGCTCAAATTCAGTCGCTGGACACGTGTATTCGGATATTCTGCACTTCATGTCACCTGAATCTCGGCGAAGCACGGCGTAACGAACGAGTTCCTCGCCGCGGCGTCCTTGCGGTAACAAGATGCCTCGCATGCCACCGACAGCGACCGGAATGGGAGGTAAAGCAAAAACCATTCCACCATCTTCCAAAGGTGGTTCCGGAACCCCCTCGTAAGGCTCCCAGATGGATGGCAAGTATCTCACTGTCAACAGAGGTAAGAAAAAGCGCTGCGTCAAGTTTTCCTCTATTTTTTCCTCATCTTCGTCGTCATCTGAAGGCGATGGAAAAAGGATCGGGTTTTTGCGCGGCGTGGGGTATTTGAACGTCAATTCGTGTTCTCCGGTGAAAGTATCGAACGCAGTCACCGTAGCTCGTCGCCATAAACCGCGCGTTGGAACGAGAATTTCAATGAACTTCCCGACGGCTTCGTCGCCGATGCTCGCTCCTTTTGATCTCAGAATATCTTTGATATCTATTTGAGACCCCGCACGTTTGGCAGTTTCGAGCCATTGTGGATCGTCATCAACAAACTCTTCGACAGGAATGACCTCGTACGAATCCAAATCGGCGATTGGTGTCGGTTGTTCCGGAGGTTGCGGAGGTTTTGGTTTTCTAATCAATGTGCGTTTTGATTTTTTGATTCCTTCCGTTTTGACCTTCTCGTCCACATCCATAGTTGTCGGAGTAGTAATCTTTGCCTCGGCTTTCGCTTTCTTCTCCGCTTGAATTTCCTCTTGCTGGTCGACGTACGCTTTGCTTTGCGCCTCGAACATTTCTTGCGCCAGAGCGTACTCTTGTTTAGCACTCTCGTACGCTTCTTCCTGTTCTGAAACTGCGCGATCGCGTTGCTCTTTGAGGTTTTTAAGCTTTTCATCACTCATTTTCATATACACACTTCGTCCGCCATCGCACAAGGAACCAGATTTATCCTTGTACTCAAAAGGAATGGCGATATTTCGAACGACGCATTGGGCGTCCAATTCAGCTTCGAGTTCCATAGCGGCTTGCGTCGCTTCCGCGACGAAATCACGCTTCTTTATCCTCGAATTTTTCTTTTGGCGCCCTTGCTTCAGTTGTTCGCCTTCTCGTTCGTTGTTGTTCTCGTTATTGTTCTCGTACTCATCGTCATCGTCTCCTCCTTCAGCGCTTTTGCGCTTTGATCCCGGTTTAGAACCAGGGTTACCTCGGTCATAGACTTCTTCATTTTCACTTGGAAAGTCGGTTTCCGTCTCTAAAGCCGCAGCTTTGATGGGAAAATGTTTGACGGTATCAAACGCGACCGCTCCGGCAAGCACTTCGTCTTGATGTGGCGGAATCTGTTGGAACAATCGAGTCTTTTCTTTCAACGGTCCAGATTGTGGCAAGTCTCCTTCCTCATAAAAAGGCGCGTTCCACGAGTACAACTCGTTCGCGTTCACGCCAATAGCGGCTGCAACTCCATCGATGGTATCATCTGCTGCGCAATAATACACTCTGTACCCGGATTCCAAAGCTTCCTCGCCGTTTAGCGTACCTCTCGCGTTCATATTTATTCCATCTGCGGCCCACGCGCCGCCGACGCCTCGTTGTCCTACTCTTCCTCCTCCAGACGCATCCTTATTGGCGTTGGCTCGCGAGCGACTACGTGCAGATGGAATACTTTCGTACGGTAACTTCACCGGGAGACCGTCTGGAAATCGGAACTTATTCAGACATATGAACAACCACTGGTGAGTGCCATCTTCGTAGCGAATTTCGTGTTCGCCAGAATCGGCTTTGTATCCCACAAACTCGCAAAATTTATACGCTTGCGAACCGTCCGACCAGATTTCCGCGGGTCGACCGACGACATTTGCACGCCACGTGCCACCTTCGTCACGCAACCATTTACCAATGGGCACACCCCTCTTCAATTCATCCGCTTCTAGTTCCTCGATCGGGTAACCGCTATGTATACGTATAGATTGACGCCACTTTCGTGCGTTGCCTCGTCCACCCAAACGCTCAAACTCGAGAGCCGTGACGAGTTGTTCCTCAGAAGTAACGTTGCCTTTTCGATCTTTCTTGTAGAACATGACGTTTTCCTCCCCTCTTCGAGCTCCTGGACGCATAAATCCTTCCATTCCTCCGCATTGAACTTTGACTGGAACTTTTTCCATAACGAGATTTTTCTTCGCTTCGCCTGTACTCCTCTTGTCGTCAACGTCGCCGTCTGTTTGTTCATCTTCATCAACAGGTTCAATTGAGCACTCACCGCTGAGCGCATCCGGAATTTGAGCATCCTTTCGTAATCGTAAAGAGCATAAGTCGAGGATTTCCGGCCATTTTCTATGTAATTTGGATTCGATAAATCCATCGCGTTCTAGAGTAACAATGGCCAAGTTGTATCCGAGAGCGTCCCCGAATTCGTCGTGGGTCCACATCGCGCGAGCATGGTCTAAAGTAGCCGCATCGTGCGCGCGATAAAGTCTCGCCATCAAAACTTTTATTTCAGTGGAAGTTATGTACGCTTCCTCTTCTTCGTTTTTACCTTCTTTCTTCTTTTTCGTCGTCGTCGCCGCGGCGTTCATCTTTCGTCTGCGTTCGCCGAGCGTTCTCAAGATGGCGTTTCTAATATTCGTCACTTTTTCTTCGTCGATTCGACCCTTATGCGGCAAAACTACGGGAAGAGGAGCTCCTCTTCGATTAATAGAGGCTTCGACTCCAGAAGCTAATCCAGATCGCAAGAGATCGTACCCGGAAACAGGTGCACCAGTTTCGCGTCTCTCTAGGCGACGATTGCGTTCGTTTGAACGGATCCGTTCCTTTTCTTGTTCAATCTTAGCCAAATCCGCATTTTCGCGTTCACGTACTTTCGCCATTTCTTTGTTTCTTTCCAGGTGAGGACGAACGCGTCGGAACATTTCGGCCATAATTTTATCGCGTTCCGCAGGATCGATGTCTTTCTGTCTCAAAAGTTTCAGAGGTCGCCCGAAAACGCACGGATCTTTAGGATTGACGTTTGCATCTTGCGCGTTTGCGCTTTCATTCTTACCCTTTACTAATCCAGCAGCCGCTGCAGCTTCTGCGGCTTTGCGCTGTTCAAGCAAGCGCTGCGCCTGCTCTTTCTCAGACAATTTTTCTAAAGTCTTTGATGGTGGCGGTGCTGGTTGCATCCAAAGTTTCGTGCGTTCTAAAAGTTGCGACTTGCGTGAAATATTTGGATATTCCGCCTTATTCCAAGCGACAATATCGCGCGCGTCCAATCCTCGCTCTCTGGCGATTTCATCAACGCTTTCGTTCCTTTTCGTGTAATACGCAACAGCGCCTCTTATCACGGCATCCTCACCAGCCTCGGGAGCTTCTTCCTCCTCTGCTTCCTCTTCCATGATCGCATCGTTAATTAATTCGTTTTCTACTTCTTCTGGTTTCTTTTTCTTTCCTTTCTTTTGGTTCTTTTTCGGACCTTCTGTTCGCAACAAAAAGTGAACGAGATCCGTAAACGTGGCGTACGCCAACGCTTTCACGGAACCATTCCCTAATGGCAGTTCGAGCTCCGTATCGCGATCTTCGATCCAAACGTCCGTGATGGCAACTTTTTTACCCATTACCCATCCGGACGATCCCTTTACACCACCTCCGTGTTCATCACCTCCGGCGTTGTATTTCTTGATCTCCTCGTGTTCTTCACCAAACTTTTGACAATCCGCGTCGCATCGAATAAAGCACGCCTGTGCCGGGTGTATCTGTCCTAACGCTTCAAATCGTTTACATTTTCCTATTATCTCAGCACCTTGCGGTAAATGGTCTTCACAATAGGCGCGAGTGCAACACTCGCATCGAAACAACAAACCGCCGACCGCGGCAGACTTCCGGCCACACTCGTGGCACGTGTGGTGCGGACATGACCATCTCGCCGTGCGTCCAATTTCTTCCATGGTGTATCCAATGCATTCAGGATGAACAGAAACTGGGCACAAGTCGCAGCAGACGATTTGGCCACCGTCCCAGCATCCTTGACACGTGTACGCGTGACCGTAATCTCTTCCCGCGACTTGACCGCGGGAACGTTTCCCGCCCTGTAATTGCGCTTGACTTAACCCCGACTCTTTCGCGTTTACGGAAGGTTCGCCAGATTGTAAATCGTAATCGTTTGACTTTAACACGGTAACCATACCGAGACCATGACCGCCGTCAACTTGCATAGTCGTCGTCTTTCGATTGCGCTTACCGGAAAGTATGTTGCTTTGAAACTCCTTTGCGATTTCTTTTAAAGACGTGTTCTTTTTCACCTGAACTAAAGATGCATCGCCGACGGATTCTACAATCTTTGCCGGCATCATAAATGTTGAAATAGGAGTTTCCTCAGCTTTGCCTTCAACGAAATCAGTCGCCGTAAACTGCGTGTCTTCTTTCAGCGTTTGCAAATCTCTTCGTTTGCGCTCGCCCTCCTCGCTTCGATCCATGAGCGTGGATAACTCTTCATCTGTCGGCGGATCGCCAGAATCTTTAGAGAAGACGGCATCGACACCAAAACGTAACATCGAATACAAATCGTTTTTATCCAGCGCTTCCATAGCCTCTGCAGCGGCAGTTGAGCCTCTGGATACCATTTTTTCTAAGAATAATTTTTTCTCTGCGCGTTGCGTCATTCGTTCCTCTACGGTGCCAGCAGTAACTAATCGATATATGTGCACCGTTTTCTTCTGACCGATGCGATGGACTCTCGCCATCGCTTGCATATCTACCTGAGGGTTCCAATCGCTATCAAACATGACGCACGTATCTGCCGTTTGCAAGTTTACGCCCAAACCACCCGCGCGAGTACTTAAAAGAAATGCAAACACAGGCGAATTTGGACGGTTGAATGCCGCAATATCTATAGACCTCTGCACACGATTTGTAGAACCATCGAGTCTAGCGTATTGATAACCGCGCAAATGCAAAAAATTCGCTAATATATCCAACATAGATGTAAACTGCGAGAAAATAACCACGCGGTGGCCATTTTCTTTCAACTTGATCAAAATGCGATCTAATACCGATAACTTCCCTGAGGCTTCGATGATATCTTCTAAGGTGACGCCTTCATCCTGGATACCCGGCGAAAACAAGTACGGGTGATTGCAACATTTCCGCAGTTGCATCAATAGTGAGTTCAATTTGCGCCAATCGCCGCCACCGCTACTAGATTTTTCCTTCGCATCTTCGCCGGCGACTCCTGCAAGTTTTTTCTCGTTCTCGGAAGCCGCCGCTTCGAGCGATTGCAAAGCGCCCGATTCCCGCATCAGTAACCGCCTGTACCAAAACGTTTGTGCCGAGGACAAAGGGCACATAATTTTCGTTTCAACTTTTGGCGGTAACGAAACTTCCACTTCGCCTTTGACTCTCCTCAAAACGAACGGACGCATTAAATAGTGCGCCTTCGCGAGTAATTTTTCGTCGACTTTATGCTCCCTCATGTTCAAATTAAAAGCGCGGTCGAACGGCTCCGAGGAAGTAAACACGTCCGGGTGAAGAAACGATAAAAGCGCATATAACTCGTGCAAGTTATTCTGCACTGGCGTACCAGTCAAAAGGATGGTGTGTTGACGGTGAATGCGCTTCAAAATCTGATGCGCCGTCGTCTCTTCGTTCTTCACCTTGTGCCCTTCGTCTAAGATGACGCATCTCCAGTACACTTTTTGCGTCAACGCGAGCGCAAAAGATGGATTACACGCCATTTCATACGTCGTTAGAGCGACATCGTATATTTCTGTATTTATCACGACTTCTCTTCGTAGCCTTTGACGTTCGTTTTCATCCGAACTGTGTAACCGAACGACTCTTAATTTTGGACACCATTTGGCGAGTTCGTCCATCCACGAACTCATTACTGAGAGAGGGCAGACGATCAAATGCGGCCCTTTCACCCCGCGCATTTCTTTGATACACGCGAGAAACGAAATCGATTGTAACGTTTTTCCTAAACCCATCTCGTCGGCCAAGATGCACGAACATCCTTGATCGAACATTCGAACAGCCCACCTCAAACCTTCCAGCTGGTATTCTCTCAACACCGCAGTAATCGCCGCCGGTTGATTCTCAACTGGCATCAACAGCTTATCGCTCGGTTCATACTTTTCCGCTCTCTCCTCTAATGCTTGCACCGCCTTCTCTTCCATGAATGGCTTTAAATGCGATATTTGTTGATGTAAGTACTTGGCCCGTTTCGAAATCGCCAACTCGATGTCCTTTTGAATATCTTTCTTGTTCACCGCCGTCGCCTCTTCGTCGGCGGTTAAAATTTTCGGTGCCCTCGGTTTCGTCCTCGTGTACGGTTTTCTCGGTTTCTTCTGTTCGAATACGTACGACGTGCGACCCGGACGCGTTTCTCGACTTCCATCGTCTCCTCCCAACTCGCTCGAAAACACGCTCGGTTCGCCTTCGGTTAAACCGTAGTTGTTCGAACGCAACACCGGTTGTCCGTCTATCATAATCACTCTCGCTTTTGTCACGCGAGATGTCCGTCGTCTGCCTCCCGACGAATCCTCCCCTAACGCCGCTTTCAAGACGTCTTCTGGAATTTCAGCCGCTACCGCCGGGTCTATTATTTGTTGTTGTTGTTCGTGCTGCGCGTCGTCGTCGTCGTCGTTCTTTTTGGTTCGGTCGTCGTCGTCGTCGTTGTTCGACTCCGGTAAAACTAAAATCGTCTTCTCTTCTTTGTCTTCTTCTTTGTCTTCTTCTCCTTCTGCAGCTTTAGAAGCAGCGGCGGCGTGTTCACCGTCCTCACGACCACCACCATCAGACGACGACGTCATATTATCGAATAATGGAAACAAATATAAATAGTAGGAGTAGTAGAGAGAGAAAGAATGGAAGAGACGAGACGAGACTCTTTTGTTTGTTGCGTTTTTGGTAAGTTTTCATCAATAATCAGTCAATTATATCAATCGCAATATAATACAAACAACAACACAACTTCGACGCTTCGAAAAAGAGAGGAGAAGAAGAGAGAATATGCAAAACTGGTATCAGTGAAAAATGGAAATTTCATGCCTTTATGTAAATTAGTATCTATCTAGATTTTGTTGCCTAACCTATCGTACGCGGGCGCTCTGTCCATGCGCGTGGGGTAAAATCGAGCGCGAGGCATGTACCCTTCGTTTTGGTACAACGTCACCGTAACGTCTTCGCTCTCCGCGAGTTGGTATAAATGAGGAAGCATGTCGAACAGCGCGTCGTCGGCTGGGTCGTCGATGAACGATGACACCGGTAATGCGTTTTGTGGATGGAACATGTAGGAATAAGGAGAGTTGTCGATGATGATGGTTTTGCGCAAGTCGCGGCCTAAACAGGTCAAGTCTTTGACGTAGTTCCCTTGGAACGGGTAACACGCGTCTCGAAATAATCGGTGTCGAACGACACCGTGGACGTCCAGTTTATCCATCAAAGGATTCGCGTATTTCGCTAACGAGGCCGTGAACACCACCAACTCGTATTTTTCTGCCATCTCGATTAAGAACAAATCCACCCAAGGTCTTTTCAACACGTACACGTCGGTTATCCTGCCGTCGATTTCAACCGGGATTATATAATCCGGGTTCGGTATCGGCCGAAACGACGAGTGGACTAACGTTTCGTCTAAATCGAGAACTAAACATGGCTTACTCGTCGCGTTGCCGCTTTTCGCGCATCTGTGCGTTTCCGGTGCAGGGAGAAAATACGCGCCCGTGTGCAAAGTAAATCCTTCGCCGACGACGTTGGAGAACTGCGGTTTAAGACACGGAACCGGAACGCACCCGGCAACTGTCGGCGCTTTCTCTTCTTTCCTGAGCGGTGCTTTCGCATCATCCCGTATGTTTCGTTGTTGTTTCGTATTTGTATTGTTGTCATTGAACGACGACGCATTCGCGCCTCCGAAACACGCGCCAAAGAATCGAGCAAAGATATTTCTCTTCCTCGCGAGGACCGTCGTCGACGTCGAGTTCTCGCTATTGCCTCTTCCGCTACTACTGTTGATGCTACTACTCCTCGTGTTGTTGGTGTTATTCGTGCTGCTACTCATCTCTGCCTCTCTGTTGTGTATCGTGGTAGGTTCGTCGTCCCCTAAAAACTGCGTGATGACGTCTTCCTCTCGTTCCATGTGGTTGGGATTTTTTGTGCCATCCCCATCGCTGCTGCTCTTTTTCGTCGGTAAAGGACTGTTGTCTCTCCTGGGCGACCACAAACTCCCTCTCGCTGGAGTTAAACTCTTCTTCTTCTTCTTCTTTTGTCTTTTTGTCGTCTGAATCGTCGTTGATTTCGGCGTCGACGACGATAACAGTTCGTGTTCGTCCTCTGTTTCTTCCTCGTTGTTGTTGTTGTTTATATCGTCGTCGTCGTCGTCTTTCACTCTCGAAAAGGCGCGAGACAACAACCTTTTCGTCGCTCCGTTGATATTCTTTTTATTATTATTATTCTTCTCTCCACCTTTAGAAGAAGAGGAAGAAGAGGAGGAGAACGAGGCTGCTTTTGAGAACATCGTCGGTGTCGTCGAGGTCGTGCTTGTGTTTTGATCTTGTCTCTCCATCTCCACGTACCCACCGTTGACACCACCGACTTTCGACGACGACGACGATGTCATCATCATTTTAATCTTCTAAATCTCTCTCTTTTTGTGTTGGTTCGTTGTTGGTTGTTACGCAAGAAGAGTCATGAGTCGTGTGAAGAGAGATCGAGAGAAAGCAAAAAAAGTAAAAAAAAAGAAGAGAAAGAGGTGAAAAAAAAAGCCTCCCCTCCTCCTCCTCCTCCTCTCATCCTTTATTAAAACTACTCTTAAAATCACAGTAGTATTAAAAACGTGATGTTGTCGATGTCGTCGCCGCCTTCTCGGTGCTTGGCAAAAACTGCTTTTGCCGCGAGTCGTCGCGTTCCTGCCGCTGCTGCTGATGGTTTCTCATCTTCTTTTTCTAAAAGTCGTCGTCACCATCATCATAATCATCATCATCATCGAGGAAAGACGAATAATAATACCGTTATTCTGATGATGAAAGCGAACGGCGGCTCTTCTTCTTCGTTCTTTTTTTCTTCCAACGCCAAGCCTGCGGCGACGACGACGACGACGGTCGGAGAAGATGACGATGAAGAAGAACATCGAGAAAACGAAGAGATGAAAGAGAAGAAACCAAAACCACCACACTTTGACGGAAGAAACTTTCGCAAGAAACGAGAAGAAGTGGACGACTATAAACTCGTCACCGAGGAAGAGAAAACACGTTTGAGAGAAAAAGTTATCAATCACTTATGGCTCGCCCCGCTGACGAAAGGAGGCAACTTACCGTTTCGACGACTGTGCGCGACGTTCGAGGCAAAAGTCCTCGTGTCGGAGATGTCCTACGCGAGATTCTTAAATCGAGGGAACCCGGTGGAGAAAACGCACTTACGGCGACACGACTCGGAGGAGATTTTTGGTGCTCAAATCGCGACGAATATCATCGAAGAAGGCGTTCGGTCGGCGAGGATGGCGTATGAATTCAACGCGGATTTCGTGGATTTAAATTGCGGATGTCCAACTCACGAAGTCACGAAGAGAGGTTTAGGTGCGCGATTGTTGAGGAAACCGGCAAAGCTGGCGAAGTTGGTCGAAGGTTTAGCAAACGGGTCGCCTTTACCGTTATCGGTGAAAATTAGACTCGGCGTAGAAGACGATAAACCGGCTTTGAAGTTAGCGGAGGAGATTGAAAACGCGGGTGCGAGCGTATTAATCGTTCACGGACGAACGAAAGAGCAGCGATACACGAAAAGTGCAAATTGGAATTTGATTGGCGAGATTAAAAGCCGAAGTAAGATTCCAATTATAGGGAACGGAGACATTTTAACGTGGTACGAGGCGAGAGATAAAATGGCCTTGTCTGGAGTCGACGGCGCGATGACTGGGCGCGGCGCGCTCATAAAACCGTGGATATTTAAAGAGTTTTACACAAACACGTCGATTGAATTCACCGCGAAAGAAAGGATAGAGCTCGTGTATTTCAAATTGACGACGTTCATGAAGGAATATTTCGGCGCCGATGCGATTGGAAAGAAGAGATTTGATTTATTCATGCCTTGGCACATTGGTTTCTTCTGCAGATATCGCCCTCTCGACGAAGCCGTGTACAGAGAAAAGGCAAAATTGAACCCTTTGTTACAAACGCGATTAGATATAGCCTTAGAAAACGAAGGGAGGATTGAAGATTTAGAACCACTCGAACGTCTTTTACGGTGCGTATCCGAGGAAGCGCACGCGGACATCGCAGAGATTTTATTCCAAAGCGAAACGAGCGAGGATGCGATTGAAAAGTTGACGCGAGTTGCGGAGTCGTCGAAATTAGCCGAATACGAGCTGAGCGTTTCTTCTTCCTCCTCCTCCTCGTCGGGAAGAGAGAGTAGCGGAGATGTGGACGATATGCGCGGATAGTATTCTTCTCTATGTACCTAGAAATTCGCTACTGTACTGGTGCGCAAACAAAACTACTTCTACTGGTATCTACTACACTATTTATTTAATTCTTTTGGTCGGCGGCGCTAAATTCACCGCGCAACCTCCCGGATATCCCATCCGTCGGGCGATTTCGTCCACTTTTTGCTGGTCAAATAGCGTTTTCCCGGCTTCTCCAGCCGAGAACGGTTGCGACATGTGTCGCATAAACGCTCGAGACACCGTCAACGCCATATCCGTGCTCAAATTCAAAAGTTCTTCGGTCATGTGATTGGATATCCACTTCGGTAACTTCGATCTTTTATCGTGCGAGTTATATCGCTTATCTGCAAAGACCATCAATCCGTAATCGGCTTTGGAACGAATGACTCGACCGATGCACTGCGACGCTTGTCGAATGGCATCAAAAGTGAGAAAATCTTGCTCTTTGATTTGCAACGTCTCTCGTAAATACTCCAATCTCGCTCGTAAAATTCGAGACAACGTGTATTGATACGGCACGCCATACATGACTACAGCGCGCCCGTAGTGTCGATCGAAATCGATACCTTCGGCAACTTTACCTCTCGCGACGGAGAGAAAAACGGCACCTCGACCGGCGTTACACGCTCTGCGGTAATTATCTAAAGCTAAGGACGTTTCGACGACGTCTTGCGTCTCCATGAAAATCAACTTGTGTTGCATAATCTCTCGTAAAATCCCGGTATCGTGCCATTTGGAGATGATATTTTCCATGTACGAGTACGAGACGAAAAACGCGACGATACCGTCCGGGATACTTTGCGCTAATCCTACTAAAACTTTCCCGTAATTTTGAATGACGTTTGGATCTTCTCTCATGTCAAACTTGGAGGAGATGTGTTGTTGATCGGCGCCTCGAGTGATGACCATGGGACACAAACACTTCCGAGTTAACGTCATCATGAGTGATTTCATGACGTTCGGCCGAAACTTTAACAATCGAGGGTATAAATCAATCGGCGATAAAGTCCCGCTCGTAATGAATACGGATTGATACTTCTCGAAGACTGGTTTCACCGCTAAAGAAGCGTCTAAACACGCGAGCTGTAAAACTGGATCGGGAATGTGCGGATATCTCTCGTCGTACGGTTCCATTATGATGGTGAACCCTTGATCGTACGTACCGATTAAAGTTGCAAAATCAGCAACGCTAGACAACGCGCCGAACTCTTCCGTATCAACAATCTCTAAAGTTTTCAACAGCGACGTCAAACGATCGTAACAAAATTTCAACGTCTTCGCGTCGACGCCACCACCAGCCTCTGATTTCTGTATAAACATCCTCGGTGCGGTTTGTACGACTGATGGTGCGCGTAACTCGTGCCGTAAAAACTCGACAAATCGGCGCATTATGGCCACGAAATGTTCCGCTCGTCGAATGTTGCCCGGAATAACTTCTTGCACGACGTCCTCGGAAATGACTGGATTTGCCATTAAATCTTCACCTCTTTGCCTTGAAATTGCACCCTGGTTCGCTAACCCGGACACCAATCGCTCGTACTCATCCTGCAACCTTTTTCTATCCGTTTTCTTCACTTCTGTTATGCGCGTGTTTAACGTCGTGATGTTTCTCTGCGCCGCGTCCAACGTCTGCGAACGCAAGTTCACCGACAAAGCTTCTATGCAAACGTTATCGATGTTATGCGCCTCGTCAAAAACGACAATCGCGTTATCCTCGAATTCTCTCGAAACCAACCCGGCAACTTTCGGGTCTAACAAGTATTGATAGTTATACACCACCACGTTCGCTCTCTGTAACGTTTGTCGAGCGAGAAAATACGGGCACCACCTCTTCTCCCGTCCAAACTCTCTCAAATCTTGCAACGTATACACGCCCTTCGGCACTTCCGCTTCTGCCCCAAGCGCTTCTAAATCTTCGTAAAACTCGCACAGATTGCTCTTCCTAATCTTCTCGTTTTCTAAAACCGTTTTTGTTTTCGTTCCTTTTTGATCGCCTTCTTCGGCTTCCTCTTTCGCTTTATCGCGCACCCAACTGGCGGTTAAGTTTCTACACCTCGCGTCCACGCTCTCTCTCGATCCTTCCTCGGAAACTTTCGGATTCACGCACAGATTCTTCCTCGACGACAACCCCAGCGCTAAAATGTGCGTCTCTTCCTCTTTCCCTTTCTCCACGTGCTCCTCGCGATATTTCTGCAAAACTTTCAACTCCGCTAAAACTTTCTCCATCTCAGGCACCGTTCTCGTGCAGTAAATCAGTTTCCCGCACGAGTGTGGGTATTGCAACTGATAACTGGTAATCAACGAGAGTAACGTGATCGTTTTCCCAGTCCCGGTGGGCATTTCTAACGCCCCGTGACCTTTCGCGTCCAACGCGTGTTTCAGTTCGATCATGTATTCGTATTGTTCCTATTATTGTGATGATGTGAGTTGTTGTGAGTAAATTGACGATGATGATGATGATGCGTCGTCGTCGTTTACGTCGTCGTCTGAATCGTGCGCGGATACGGAAAGAAAGAGAAGCGCGACGAAGAAAATGGTAACAGAATAGCAATGTTAAAAAATCTACTCGTTTAAAACGTACCGGGTACAAGTACTCGTACGGGAAGTACACCGTCAATCCTTCCAAGTTGAAAATCATCTTCTTCCTCGTCTTCTTCTTCTTCTTTGTCTTCTTCTTCTTCTTTGTCTTCTTTGTCTTCTTCTTTGTCAAAGAAGAAGTGACGACGGAACAGAAGAACGATTGAAAAAATGAAAAACGAAAAAAAAAAACTCAACTTTCCCTCTCTGCCCCATCAAACAAACAACACATTTTCACGCGCAAAATCTCATCAGACAGATAAAAAAAAGTCAAACATAAAAATGGCCCCAGCAGCAAAGAAAGGATCTAAGAAAGTCCAATCGTTCGTCGTCGATTGCACCCGACCGGTACGTGTTGATTCTTTCGCGCGCATCGTTTTCGCGTCGAAATCCGAGAGAGACGCATTTTTTTTTTGTCTTCTCTCAAGCCCTCCTCCTCCGTCGGAAGGAGGAGAAATGTACGCGCGCGAATCGGAAGATTTCGTATACTCTCGCTCTCGAACCGTTGCGAAACGTAAACTGACATTTAAACTCTCTATTATCATTCTGTATATTACATCTGTTCTGTTTCCACGCACGCACAACGCACAGGTTGACGATGCCATCATGGACATTGCGTCGTTCGAGCAGTTTCTCACGGAACGAATCAAAGTTGGCGGCAAAGCGGGTGCTTTAGGCGACGCCGTCTCGGTGTCCTCGGACAAGAACTCCGTCACCGTCTCCTCCGAATCTGCCATGAGCAAGAGATACTTGAAATACCTCACGAAGAAGTACTTGAAGAAGCACAACGTCAGAGACTGGTTGAGAGTGATTGCCTCGAACAAGGATAGAAACGTGTACGAGTTGAGATACTTCAACATCGCCGAAGGCGGCGACGAAGAAGAATAAGAACAACGGATTGCTTAAACGTATACAATAGGATAATAATTTAGTATATTTTGAACGTCTGGGGTGATTCTCTCTCTTAAAGCGAGATGATGAAACCATATAAACGTGTGCGTTCCGGGGGGGTCACTAGGATCTGAAACCGATTACTATTATACTTTAGCAGAGAAAAGCGTCAAAAAGTCGTTTACGAATGTTTTAATTTACTTTTACACGATGATGATGACAACTTAATATAGTACTAATCATATAACAGTAAGGTAATCACAAAAATAACGAAGAGAGTTACTCGGAGATAGATAACGATACCAACGAGTTTGAAACGTTCTTCGACAGCTCTTGCACTTTCTTATTCTTCAAGAAGACTTCGTTTACAATCGCCGCACTGACGAGAACGATTCCAATCCAGACCGGGAAAAATTCCGGTTTCGACGTGAATACGAAACCGAAAATTTTATTCGCTACGACTCTTTTATAGAATATCTGGCCAATTGGTCCGTGTAAGATGTAAATAGGGAAGGAAATCGCCCCTAAATACGTCAACGGTTTCCAGGACAGAACGCTCGAGATTGAAAATTGGCTCGCCCGAGGACTGCTACTGACCGTTTCGCGGTGAATGTTCATAGTAAACCACGCAAACAGAGGTACGAAAATGCTCCTGGCAATTGCGTCAGACATGGAAACGATCGAGTATCCTCTCCCGACGATCAAACCAATCATCAAGAGTAACGGAATAACCGGTTTCTGAAGAACAGAATCAAAGTTTACTTTCTCGACGCCGTCAATCATCACCAATCGAGCAGAAACCGCACCAATCAACACATCAATTGTCGAAAACAACGGAGAAAACCTAACTGAATTCCAAAACATCCACGACGGGTGCGTTTTTGGCGGCATGGTGCCCTCAAAAAATGCAAAACCAGAGACGTCGTAGCAATACGCAAACTTCACCAAACACGTCAACAAAATCAACTTTACGAACAATCTTTGTAATCCCTTCCGTTTCAATTTCGCAATCGAAGGCAACGCGTACGGTAAAACCACGAACGCAAACGTCAACGCGCTGAGAAACCACGTCGGCGCGTTCCACAACTCCGCGTGCGACGGGAACCACGCCTGCGAGAGCGAAAAAGTCAAACCGGCGTGCAAGGCTGACTTCGCCCATCCGTTGTAAGTCACGTCAGCGATCAAAAACACTGGCATGAACAGAATTTGCGTCGCAAAATACAACGGGTAATACCCCATGACTCTTTGAATGGTGTAGGCAACTTTTGTCGGTAAAAATCTCTTTTCCGTGTGTTCGTACTTGTTCAACTCTGACGCCGTGTACGCGGCGACGTACCCGGACAAGACGAAGAAAGCGCCGACGACGACGTTGACTTGCGATAACATTTTTAATAGCAGAGGGTCTCTCGTCGCGCACGCGATGAAATGACCAATGGCGATGTATCCAATGAGAAAGAATCGCATGGAATCCATCGCAGGTAAACGCGGTTTACTTTCTGTTACTTTTTTTTGTGGTTCTGTGTCCGAAGATGCAGCTGCATTTGTTTTTGATGACATTCTTCCTCGGCGGCGATTTTGTTGTTGCATCGAAGAAGTACTCACATCAAAAAAACTCGTTGAATGTGTTGTTGTGTTAATAGTATGAATGTTGTTGTTGTTGTTGTTGTTGTTATTGGTGGTGTGCAAAGCGGCGGTGGCAGGGTTGAACGAAGTTGAAAAGTTGTAACGCTTTTTCCTCAACCTAACTGTATTAATATTATTGTTGATGAAATTCATCGTCGTCGTCGTCGTCTTTTTTTTTACGACGAAGGAATTCTTCGTTTTCGTTTTCAGCGATGAAGATGAAGACGTGATTCTTCCCATCGTCAACGACGACGACATCATCATCGTTCTCTTTATTTCTGTGAGACTGTTTTCTTTGCGCGTGTGCGTGTGTTGTAATTATCCAAAGGAGAGGAGTTTTTTTTTGGATGAAAATTGACCCTAAATCGATTCATCAGATCTCTTTATAATTATATCTCCCAACCCTAACGCTCACGGGTCTTTAGCAAAGTGGATAATGCGTCCGACTTCTAATCGGAAGGTCGGGAGTTCGATCCTCCCAAGACTCATTTTTTTTGCTCATTGATACATTCAGATCATTGTAGAACGAGACGTTTGAGAGAGAGAACGATGGGTGCGTGTGTGTGTGTGTGTTTCGATGTGAATCATGATTTCATGATTTCATCTTCTACGCGTGCAGCTATTGCTAATAACTCGCCCACTATATTATAAAGAACTCTCTAACACGTTGACGACTTCGTCTTCGATCGCGCTCAAATACTCGCAAATCTCGCTCTGTTTGCGAAATTCGTGCAACTCTTTGAGCTCTTTGATGGAAACTTTGGCGTCGTCTCCGCCTCTGACGAGCCTTCGCTTGTCGTCCGGTATGGACGCGAGAAAGTGTAAGAGCGCTTTACGGTTTCTCTTCTTGTTCTTACTAGCATCGTCATCGTCTGTGTCGTCATTGTCGTCATTGTCGTCCTCCTTCTTCCCCTCGTCATCTTTTTCCATGTTGTGCAGCCTTAACTTTTCGCCCACGCGGTGGAAGAGAGAGGCGACCTTTATCTGCAAATCCAGAAAGCCGCGCAAACGAGTAAACTCTTCTTTGGAAGAAATACTCGTCGAGTAATAATATCGATTCACTTCTCCAAGTTTTCGCAAAGAAATCACCGGTATCGCGTACGCGTCTTCTAAAAACTGCAAAGATTGTTTGCACACCGGCTTCTCCGTGAAATCCCATCGGTGCAAGACGTCACGCGGTATGATTCGAGTGTCTCCGGAGAAGCAGCTTTCGCATACGACGACTCGTAAATACGAACACACTCTCTGCTCCATTTTCGCCTTTTCTATTCGGTTGCCACATAAACACATACACGTCGCGAGGGATGATGATGCTAATGTTGCTGTTGTTGTTGTTGTTGCTATTCGTTTTGTGTTTGTGGTGGCATCTAAAAGTATCGTCTCAATCGAAAGGCCTCTTGGACGAGGCGGCGCTTCAGATAACAAGACGTTGGACATGTCATCGATTAACTCTTCGTCCACATCTGAAGGCGTCGTCGTCATCGTCGTCGTCGCTGTTGTAATCAACGTCGACGATATCGCGTTAAATGAATGCATCACCGCGTCTTTACCAATGTTTACGGTCGTTTTTCCTAAATATAAACTCGCATTCGTCGTCACCGCGACGCCGGAAACGACCGTATCTCCCATAAACTTTGCTCCCGTAGAGACGCCCCTCCCGATTGAAAAGATACCGTTGTGTATGCCATCGAACAGACCGGTTTTGGAAGATTTAATTGTTTGCGTCGTTTTATCATTATTCGTTTTAGTAGCTCTCATCATCATCGTATTTCTCTTATCGTCGTCGTCGTCGTCGTCGTCAATAATACCGTTATTATTATTATTAGTAAGTTGCTTCCCATCTTCCTTCTTCTTCTTCTCGTTAATGTGAGTATTGTTTTCGAAGGACAAACAGACGACGTCTTCGTCAAACTCGTTCATATCTTCTTCTTCGATCAATCCTCCTCTTTGATTATCATCCGTTGTTGTTGTTCTTCTTCTTTCTCGTCGCACGCCGTAGAATTCATCTAAAGCATCTATGACGTGCGTCGAAATCATCGTCTTATTCGTCTTCATTACTGATGTTGAGGAGGAGGAGGAGGAAACGATGACTCCGACGAGGAGGAGTGGTGGTGTTGGTTCATTTTTTTGACGAAAGAAAATTTTTCGTGTTTTTTTGCATGTGCAAGTTTTTTTTCCTTTTCTTCTTCCTTTCTTTACAAACACACCCTTTTGGCGGTCTAAAAATTTAAATTCACCTCTTCTCGGAGAGAGATGCATAGTATCATATATTATTAAAAAGACGAGAAACACCCTTTCCTCGCTTGTTCTTCTCTCTGAGAGTCCTTCTTGAGCGATAATAGTGATGTCGTTCCCAGGCCGAGCGCAGGAGTTGTTCGGTAAAAATGATGCGAGTAGTAAAAAAAATCAAACGAAACGCCTTGATAGCTTTTATTACGAAGAAGGCGATGATGGTGATGACAACAGCAATAAAAACAATGACAACATTAATAACAACGTTAACAACAAAACGAAGAAGAATAAACACAAGTTAGCCGCGCTCTTTTTGGTCGCCTTAACCTTGGAAAACACGGCATCTATGCTCGCCAGAAGGTACGCGGTTGGGATTTTACAGTTGGATTTTTCCAAGAACGTCGTCTTGTGTGTCAACGAGTTCCTCAAACTCTTGTTTTCGCTTGGCATGAAATATCGAAAAACGGACATCAAGAGTTTCACGAGGCTGAAAACACACATTTTCGAGAGGGTGGTGAAAACGGCGACGCCAATGCTGGTACCAGCGTTCGTGTATTTAGTGGTGAATTTAATTTCTTATCCGTCGTTGCAACGCGTGGACGCGTCGGTATTCACGGCGATATCAAATTTGAAGGTATTAGCGACGGCGATATTCGCGCAGATTTTGCTCAATTCGAGAATATCAAACCGTGTGTGGAGAACGTTGACGCAGTTAGTCTTAGGCGTGACTTTAATTTCCTGGGAATCGTCGCCGAACAATCCGGTCATTCACAAGCGCGTACATCAAAATTGGTACGAACACATCAGCGATATGTTTGATTTATCCTACGCTTTCGGTGTATTTTTAGCGCTCGTACAAACGATGTTAAGCGGGTTCGGGTCGGTGTATTTCGAGAAAGTGTTGAAGAAAAGGACAAAAGAAGACGAGGAAGAGAATTTAGGTAAGAAATTAGACGTTGAGTCACCGTCGTCGGCGTCTTTGGCGAAGTCATCATCGCCGTTTTCTTCTTCGACGGAACTCGACGTTTGGGATAGAAACATTCAGCTGGCGTTGTGTTCAATTCTGATATACGTGCCGATATCAATCTACGAGACGAAAGGAAACCTCTTCCAAGGATGGACCTTTCTCGTTATAGTCATAGCAGCGTTGCACGCTCTTGGTGGCATATTAGTCGCACTGTCTGTTTTATATTCCTCCTCGGTAACGAAGACGGTCGCGGTGTGCGCGGCTTTGGTATTAACGACAGTTTTTGGTCACATTTTGTTCTTCGAACCGTTGAACGGTCCGATATTGCTGGGGTGCGCGATGGTCATCATTTCTGTGTGGGCATACAAAGACGACGCGTACGTGGAAGCAAAGCTTAGAAGCGCAGGATTCGTAGTGTAATTTATTTTAGTTTAGTATGCATTGTTATAAACATCTTCTCCTTTTTCTTGTTCTTTTAAATACATTTACTTATATATACACCAGGTACCTTCTTTTCTTAACCGGTGTTTTGCAAGCCACTCGCGATACCTTTGATAGTGATGATGAGCGTATCGTTCACCGCCGATTTGAATGCGTTTGCACTCGGATGCAGCTTCATCATATCTTGCGCCCACGGCAACGATGGATCGTACTTCAACTCGTCGAAAGAACTGTCGTTGCTGGCTTCCATCTCTTCGATTTCACGCTGTTTCTTCAAGTAAGCGCTTTGAATCACATTCAAAGGCGTGATGTAGATCGAACGCATTTGTAACTTATTCTTCAACTGCTGATGTTGCGCCGGACACTGTTGGCCGTCGACTTCAATCTTCGACTCTGGGTTCACCAACAACTCTCTTCGGTCCGCAATTTCCAAAACGTGGTCGATGGTCGTCATCAACTCGTTCCTCAACTCTTTGCCTAACCCATTTCTCAAGCGTTCATCTACCAACGTCTTCTCGTAATACTCGACGACGTTCAAATCAGCTTTGGCTAAAACCATCTCGACTAAATCCATCGTCACTTTAAAAAATGGCCACTTCTTGTGCATTTCTCTCAGTGTGCTCAGTTCGCCTTCCTGCGCTTTGATCTCAGCGAATGCGGCAGACATACCCAACCAAACTGGAAGTTGAAAGCGGCTTTGCGTCCAGGCAAAGATCCAAGGAATCGCTCGCAAGGCCGTAACGCCAGCGTTCGGTTTCCGCTTACTCGGACGCGAACCGATGTTCAAACTTCCCAATTCTGTGCTCGGCGTGCTTTGCGCGAAGTACGGAACGAAATCAGGGTTTTCAAACACAACCGATCGGTACCTTTTGCACGAAGCTTCGCTCATTTTTTTCATCACGACTCTCCATTCTGGTTTTGGACCTTCCGGCGGTTTCAAAGTGTGTTCGAGAACCGCGGCGGTGTATAAATCCAAAGTGTGAAAGCAGTTTTCTCTCTCCCCGAAATCTTGTTCAATAACTTCGCCTTGAATGGTAACGCGAATAGATCCATTCACCGTTCCTCCCGGTTGCGACATGATAGCAATGTGCGCCGGACCACCGCCTCTGCCAACTGTACCGCCTCTGCCGTGAAACAAGGTCAAGTGCACGCCAAATTCCTTGGCAACCTCACCCGCTTTCTCTTGACCTTCATACAAACCCCACGCCGCGGCAAGACGTCCAGCATCTTTACCAGAATCCGAATACCCAATCATAACTTCTTGTTCGTTATTTCTTAACGTTTTCATGTAGCACTCGACGGAGAAGAGTTGTCTCAAAACTCTCGGCGCATCGTTCAAATCGTCCAAACGTTCAAACAAAGGCGCGACTCTCAGCGACGTTTCTAAAGTTCCGCCACACTCTCTTTGTAGCAAAACCACCGCCAAAACGTCCGAAGCACTCGTCGCCATGGAAATGACATACGTTCCTAAACTCCCTGGAACCTTCTTTTGAATGTGCGCAACCATTTTGAACGTGTCGAGAACCTCGCGAACTTCGTCCGAACACTCCAACTGGTGCGGGATCAACGGACGTTTACCTTCAATTTCGCTCTTCAAAAACTCAATTTTCTTCTCTTCGCTCCATTCCTTGTACGAACCCATGCCCAAGTGCGTGGTGATTGCATCCACGGCGTCAGCGTGACGATCGGATTCTTGTCGGATATCGAGCTTGACGAGATTCAGACCGAAGCATTGCACTTGACGAATAACGTCGAGCAAATAGCCATTGGCGACTTGTTCGTCGCCGCATTCCATCAAAGACTCGTAGCAATGCATCAACGGGCCAGATAAATCTTCTTTACAGCGAATGAAACGATCGGAACCATCGTCCAAATCCAACTCGATGGACGGATCAGCGACAACTTTTTGTAATTGTTCCATCGTCTCGTACAATTTGTCTCTTAACTCGCCCAAGAGAACTCTGTACGGTTCGTTTTCCGGAATGGTTTTCCAAAAGTCCGTGTAGTTACGTCCTCTGCGGATTTCAAACACGACCGAGTCTTCTTCGTGTGGTCTGTTGGCGACTATATCGTCGACAACTTTTCGAAAAGATGCCGAGCACCGCCACATGGCAAGATCGAATATGAGTTGTTCGATAGCTTTGAAATATAACGTCGTCGCTTGTAACCTGGCGAGGTAGACGGAATCTCTCGTGCACGTGGCCGTCACGTACGGGTTTCCGTCGCGATCGCCACCCATCCAAGAGCCAAACGTAATGATCGAGCGTTCCAAAGGAAGTCTGTTCAAACCGTGGTTCAATAACGAAGTATCCACCCGTCTCATAAACCGCGGCACCCCGGCAAAGATTGTATTCGTAAAATACGTCAAACCTCTTCGCATTTCATCCTGTGGCGTCGGCGGCGAACGGCGAATTTCGTCCGTTCTCCATGCCGAATGAATGCAGCACCGAATGGACTCCAAAATCTCTTCGCGTTCAAATCGTGAGAGACGAAAACGTTGCAAATTGATCAAATTATTACGGATCTTGCCGTAGTTCTTCAACAAAGATTGTCTCAGCGCTTGCGTCGGGTGTGCGGTTAACACCAAATCGACGTGTTGGTTACATAACGCGTCGTAAATCGCGTTCGGATCCATGCCGCTGGCCACCATACCTTTAATCGCGCCGTTGGTCGTCTTTGCCGGACCTCTCGGAATATCGTCCAATCGCGCGTGTCTCTCCTCCATACTCGTCGCTACGTGTTCAGAGATGTTGTGCAAGTTTAACAAGTTCGAATACGCCGAGGATAACATCAACGTTTCGTCCAACTTCAACGCGTCCAAGGTGTTTTTCAACTTGTCAAAGTCCCCCGAGGAGTGTGACTCGCTAAATGTTTCCGAAATCTTATACACGTCCATTATTTTATTCAACATTTCCTCCCCGGCGGTTTCCTTCACTATGGAAAAGAACATTTCTCTCATGAGCTCGTCGGATTCCGCGACAGCTTCCGCGGTATCGAACGTATTCGTTTCCCCAGTCCCAGACAAATAACTCGATTCGTTGATGAGTTTGGACATGAACTTCCCAGTCTCCGTGTTGATCATGGATTGAGAGAGTCTCCGACCGTGCGGAGGCTTGCTCCCGCTCGGCGGCGCGTTCTCGTCGGTGTTTTTGTTATTGCCGCCGAATAAACCCATGATTATTGATTCGTCTACTCTCTCCTTCTCGAGCTCAAAATTCGCGCCGCTTTATAATATTCCGTAAAGAAGGAACAGTTGGTATATTTAATTTTTTCTACTAAGAGTGTTGTGTAGATCGTAGAAAAAGAGATCTCAATCCGATCTCTTTCAGTTCTCTCTCTCGTTCTCTGGATCGATGATCGAAAGTACTTTTCTCTCGCGCCTTTGTCTTCTTTGTCCTCTTTTCCTTTCCGAAAGACGGAGGAGGAGGGGAGGAGAACGCTTTTTTTTTGACGATGCATGAGCAGATGAGAGATCGCTTTTTCGTAAATTTAGAGATATTTTTCCCCCTGACACCTGATGATGAAAAAACCTTCCTTCACTAATTCCTCCACAACGACAACTTGGAAGGAAGAGATAATGCTCGCTTCAACATCATCAACAACAACAACAACACCATCTATTATTGCACAACATCATCGAGATCAACAACAGAGAGGAAAAGGCTTACAACACACGTACCATCATCAAATATCGAAGAGGAGAGGCGCTGGTATCGCGACGGTCGTTTCGTATTCTTCATCCTCATCATCATCGTTAGCAAAAGTTGTTGGCGGCTTCCGTAACAAAACAAATTCTTCTTCTTCGTCTTCTTTGTTCACCACTGATAATACGAAGCGAGGAGGACGAGAAACGATGACGACTCATGCTACAGGTGGTGACGGTGGTGCCCCTGGGGGAGAGCCTAAGAAGTTATGGGGTGGAGCGTTCAGCGAAAAGATCGATCCGCTCATGGAAAAGTTCAACGAAAGTTTATCCTTTGACCGACGAATGGCGTTGGAAGATATCGAAGGGTCCATCGGATACGCCTCTGCGTTAGCCCGGACTGGGATCATCACCGAAGAAGAGAGAAACGAAATCCACAAAGGTTTAAAGAAAGTCTTGGAGGAGTGGCAGAGCGATGCATTTGTCGCGAAGGAAGGCGACGAGGACATCCACACCGCCAACGAACGACGGTTGTGCGAGGTCATCGACTCAAACATTGGAGGGAAGTTACACACGGGTAGGTCGAGGAACGACCAAGTTGCCACGGACACGAGAATGTGGCTGAGAAAAGAGTTGACGGTGTTGAGAAAGTATTTAAGAACTTTAATTGAAGTTGCGATCGACAGAGCGGAAAAAGAAGTGGATCACGTGATGCCGGGATTTACGCACTTGCAGTCGGCGCAGACGGTTCGATTTTCGCACTGGTTATTGTCGCACGCCGCAGCGTGGCAAAGAGACGACATGCGTTTGAAAGATTTGATGCCGAGAGTTAATACGATGCCGCTGGGAAGTGGTGCATTAGCTGGGAATCCATTTGGTGTCGATCGACAGCTGTTGGCGAAAGATTTGAACTTTGAACGCGTCTGTCCAAACTCCATGGACGCAGTTTCCGATCGCGATTTCGTCATTGAAACTATGTTTTGGGCGAGCATGACACTCATGCACATCTCGAGATGGTCGGAAGATTTGATCGTGTACTCTTCCCAACAGTTTGGCATGATGCAGATGTCTGACGCGTACTCAACCGGAAGTTCCCTCATGCCGCAAAAGAAAAACCCAGACGCGTTGGAATTGTTGAGAGGGAAAGCCGGGAGACAAATCGGAACGCTGACGGGTTTACTGTGCATCTTAAAAGGCACGCCGACTACGTATAACAAAGATTTCCAGGAAGGTTGGTTGGGGATGTTTGAAACCGTGGACACGATGTCTGATTGCTTACAAATAGCCGCCGGATGTTTAGCGACGATGAAGTTGAACCCGGAGAAGATGAAATCGTCTCTCGTCGCGGAAATGTTGGCCACGGATTTAGCTGAATATTTAGTGAGAAAAGGCATGCCGTTTCGCGAAACGCACCACATTTCTGGCGCGGCGGTGAAATTAGCCGTCGATAAAAAAGTCCCGTTAGACCAACTCACCGTGGACGATTTGAAATCCATCTGTGACAAGTTTGAAGATGACGTCGCGGAAATTTGGTCGTACGAAAAGTCCGCGGAGAGCAGAGACACGGAAGGCGGGACCAGTCGCAGGTCAGTTCTCGAACAGTGCGCAAAGTTAAGAGCGTACTTGAAAGAAACCGAGTAGTCACGAACGGCGCCAATGACGACGATGACGAGAGAGTAACGATGGCATCAAACGAAAATACACTCACTCATTAGATGTTTTTGACTCATGAATACACTTACCATATGGGATATTTTTATGCAGAAAAAACAGAAAAACTTCGTCAGAAAAACGCCCGCCAAGCGACTACTTAATTTTTAATAATGTCCAGACCCCTCTTCCTCTTCCTTTTTTTCCTCCTTCCAGTGGCTTTGATAGTACTCCCAGCAGTCGTCGTCGTCGAGGCATCATCGTCCTTCGACGACGCCGTGAACACGCGCTTGCACGACTTGAGAAAGAGAAACCAAGCTTTGAAAGATTCTCTTCGGAGGAAATTGGAGGAAACGTCCACGAAATTGGACGTGGAAGACGCGTTTATCGTCGCTTTGAACAACGCGCACGAAGACGAATCGCTGATAACGAGCGAACGATTAAAAAAGAAAACGAAAGGGAAAGAGTTGGAATTTATCACCGATCACGAGGGGCAAACGTTCGCGTGCGTTTTACCTTCTTCGTCGTCTTCGTCTTTAAAGAAGAAGAAGAAAGGAGAAGAAGGAGAGAAAGAGAACGGAGGGGGAGACAACAAACGAGAAGAAGGAGATGCGGAAGAGGAAGAAAAAGAAGAAGAAGAAGAAGAAGAACCAAACGCTCCATCGATTGCGTCGCTACTGCAGCCGCTCACGAACGCGTGCTTCTATAGATTTGAAGGATGGTGGACGTACGAGTTTTGTTTCAAGAAACACGTTCGACAGTACCACGTAGAAAGTAACGCGAAAGTTTCCGTGGACTACTCTTTAGGTAAATTTAACGAAGCTTTGACTAATAAAACGCGCGACGATGAAAATGAAACGGAAATTAAGAAACGAGAGGCATCGGTGGGTATTCCAGCGACGGCGTTTCACGTGCATCATTTTACAGACGGTACGGAGTGCGACATCGGTTCGTTAGAAACGAGGAAAACGGAGGTACACTTTGTGTGCGCAGAGGACGGACAGAACACAGTTTTGAGCGTCAAAGAGCCGACTACGTGTTCTTATAACTTACAATTCGCGACGCCTTTGCTGTGTTCACACGAAGCGTTTGTTACGAAGGAGAAGAACATCGAGCCAATTCGGTGTTACGCGTACAAAAATGAAAAGGAAGACGAAAGAACGTTTCAAGAAATACTCCTCGACGCTGGTAATTACGACGAAGAGGACATTAATAGCAAAAATAGCGAGCGAGAAAATAGCGACGGCCACGGTAAAAACGACGAGTTGTAATGTAGCAACATGTAGAAGAAAACACTGGTACAGTAATGGGTTTTGTAGTGAAGCTATTATGATTTTCAATTAAAACGAGAGAGAGAAGAGGCTCAAATGGAAAATGTGCCCGGCGCATTCGCGGTGTCCGCATTGCTATCCATCACTCTTCCCTTTAATTGCTTCTTCGGGATTTCTGTGATGACGGCTTGCGTGGTCAAAACCATACCGGCAATAGAGCAAGAGTTTTGGATGCCAGATCTCGTAACTTTCTTCGGGTCGATGACGCCGGTTTCAATCAAGTTGGCGTATTCGCCAGACATGGCGTTGTATCCAATCTCCCACGGTTCTTGCGCCACTCTGGACACGATGACATCACCTTCAACGCCAGCGTTGTTACCGATCCATCTGCATGGCGCGACTAATGCCTTTTGAACGATTTCACAGCCTAATTTCTCCTCCGGGTCCGTGAGAGTTTCCTTGAATTCCTCAATCATCACAGACAAGTGCACCAAAGCGGCGCCGCCTCCCGGAACGATGCCTTCTTCGACAGCCGCAAACGTAGCGTTCTTCGCATCCTCAATGCGCAACTTTTTATCTTCTAATTCAGCCTCAGTCGCCGCACCGACCTTGATGACGGCAACACCCCCAGCCAATTTTGCGATACGCTCCGAGAGCTTTTGCGTGTCGTAAACGGAATCGGTTTCAGAGAGTTCTTGTTTCAATTGCGCGACGCGCAAGTCGATGTCATCTCGAGAAGCAGAATCGGCAATAAAAGTCGTCGTAGTCGCAGCTTGCGTAACTTTACGGGCAAAACCCAACGAATCAATCGTCGCCGTCGCGACGGATAAACCCAAATCCTTCGCCAAGTATTGCGAACCGGTAACGATGGCGATATCTTGGAGTAAAGCCTTGCGTCGCTCGCCAAATCCCGGAGCCTTCATGGTGGTGATGTTCAAAACGCCTCTGAGTTTGTTGACGACCAACGTCGCCAACGCTTCACCGACGACATCCTCTGCGATGAGTAAAACCGGCGGCGAGCCAGCTTCGGTGATTTGCTCCAAAAGCGGTACCAAATCCTTCACTTGCTCAATCTTTTCGTCGGTGATGATAATTCTTGCATTTTCCATTTCAACCAATAACTTTTCGTTATTCGTGACAAACTGCGGCGACCCGTAGCCGCGGTCAATTTCCATACCTTCCTCAATCTCGACGATAGTTTCTAAACCGTTACCATTTTCAATGGACAAGACACCATCCGCACCTACTTTTTCTATCGCGTCGGCAATCATGTCGCCGATTTCGTCATTGTTCCCCGCGGAAATAGAGGCAACCGCCTTGATGTCTTCCTTACCCTTGACGTCGACGGCTAATTCGTTCAATTTCTTCGTCAAAAAGTCAGACGTTTTATCGATCCCTTTCTTAATGTTGACCGGGTTAGCACCCGAAGCGACGGATTGCAAACCAAACATGATCATTTCTCTCGCTAAGATGGAAGCAGTCGTCGTGCCGTCGCCGGCGGAATCGTTGGTACGACCGGCAACTTCTTTAATCAACTGCGCACCGGCATCTTCAACCGGATCTGGAAGCTCGATAAATCTCGCGATAGAAACACCATCGTTGATAACTTGCGGAACGCCGAACTTTTCTTCTAACACGACGTTTCTGCCTCTAGGGCCTAAGGTGATAGCCACCGCGTCGGCCAACTTGTCAATACCAGCTTGCATTTTCTGTCTCGCCGCCATATCAAAGGTTAAATTCTTAGCTTCGGCGCGAACCATCAAGTTCGGTCTTTGACTCGCTCTTCTCGAGGTAGACGACGAGGCCGACGAAGAGAGCGGTTTAGCAACGAGCGCCTGATGATGTTGTTTTGGATGACGATTTGATATAAGGAGAGGGTGTGTTTTTGTTAGTCTTTCGAGGAGAAGATGATAAAAAAGCGCATTATCCAAATTGGGCGAGAGGAAGCAAAAAGCGCGTAATCAGGCACCCGTGTTCACTGCGAGCGAGACCACCGATGCGGTCATACATTGCTCGCTTGTATCTATCAACGCGCACAGAACACGAAATTGAACAGTTTGTGCTTCAAAAATGTTCGCAAAATACAAACTTTGTTCGTTTCGTTATCACCCCGCGATTTTTGTCAAAGGCATCCGACGGCGCCGGCGTGGAAAAATCGAAGCAACCTTCGAATTTTTCGTACGAGACGGGGAAAGTCAGACGCGCGAACGTGAAAAGAGAATTATAAACGCACCGTGCGCATCGTAAAGGAATGTGACATCATATTTATGTGCGATGTATGTATATCAGAATAGACTTATCGGTCTTCTTTGTGACGCAGAACGTCGGAGAGACAAGTAAAGTGGAGTTTTCACTGAGAGAAAGGCGAAAATACCCTGCTTTTTGCCTGGGGTGAAAGAAACCTCAAAAAGAAATTTTTCAGGAGAAGAAGAGTCCCTTTTTGCGACGTGGCAAACATTCATCATTGTTGGCATCATCAAAAGCAGACGACGAAAAAAACGTCTTCTTCTTTCGAAGAAGATGTTGAAAATCTGGCAAAGGGTGTCAGTCGTTATTGTATGATGTTACAACTAACTACAAAAATAAAGGCGTTGTTCGAAGCGGTAAAAACGTTCTCCTCGTACACTCTGCTGTCCTTGTCGTCCTAATCATCCTCGTCTTCATATCCGTCTTCTTCGTTCTAGCGGCGAGTCCGATGACTTTGAGTGTCGTCGTCCTCGTCGGCGGAGGCGGCGACGACGCGGAATAAGAGTTGATCTTCTTTGGTCGTCGTCGTCGTCCTCCTCCTCCTCCTCGTAGCCGCGAGTCGAGAGAGAGATTCGCCTGAAATTCATAACGCTTCGGCCAGACGTTGTTTAAATAGCGTTCGTTACTCAAACTTCTCGCGTTTGGCGCATTCGGTCCTCTGCTGCTGGAATCCTCGTCGTTCTTTGCGGCGGCTTCATTTTCGTCGATACTATCGCTACCACTATTACTGTTTTTACTATCGCTATTTCCTCTATCGATTGATAATACATCCTCCTCTTTAGCATTGTTCTTGAATATAACATCCAACATGGCGTCGATCTTATCTGCGACCGCACCTTTAAACGTCGTGTGTGGACTTGGCGAGAGATACTCGTCCAAGAAATATCCCGCAGAAGCGACGACGCCGGCTAAGATCAACAAACAAAAAGGAAACAAAAACGGTCTGCTCGCCAAGTTCATCGTCGCCGCGAAGAAGAGCAACATCACGACCGAGGCGATTTGGGAACCAGAGACTAAACTTGCGGCGAGATCGGCGTCCAGATTGTTCTTTACCGCTTGTTGGACGACAACAGATGGAACCGGCATGACGCACAGCGCCGCTAACGTACCTCGAGCGATGGGGAACCCGCTCGGTATGAAAACAGACACAACCGCGGCGCACGCTAAACCAGTCGCGTATTTCGCGGCTAAAAATCCAATGCAGTCTCTCGTTTGTTGTCTCCTCAATCCAGCCTCGAACAATACGCCGACGGTGATCAAAACCAACGGATTATTCGCATTCGCTAACGGCTCCGCCAATTTGTGCACCACAGTCGGTAAACTGTGCCCGATGATTTTGGAGACGAAAACAACCGCCAACGCGATAAAAGGCGGGAATTTCAACATGTTCAAAGCCTTCTTCTTTAAAGTCTCTTCCTTTAACGATTCAACTTTCATTCTAGCAGCTTCGGCGCGCAACGTCGCATCTCTCACCGTTGCCGTCAACTCCTCCATGGGTACTATTTTTTCCAACTCGTTCGCTTTCCAAATGCCAGCTTTGACGACGCCGCTTCGAAGTTTACGAACGCCGAAACCGGAAAATTCACCGGATTTAAAATTCCCTACGTACGATCCTCCTTTGGCGTATTTATACACCCCTAATCCATTTTTAACGTTTTGTTGCCACTCGCCTTCGTAGATGGCACCGGACGGATACGTGTAGCACCCCAACCCACTCTTGACGAGCTGCGTCGTGAACGTTGTCTTTGGTCCGGTTTGTTCGTTTTCCTTTTCCAGTTGTTCCTTCCTCTTTGCAATCGAAGAAAGTCCGTTATCTTTGGTCATTCTCGCGTCTTCTTCCTCGGACACGTTCGCGGAACTTCTCTTCGCGTACGTTTCTTTCTTGATTCTTTCTGTGATAAACTCGCCGGAATACATCCCGCCGTCGTCGTGACGAAGCTCAACGTTTTCACTTTTTCTCGTCTTGGAGCGTTCGTAGGAAAACACAACCGCGGAGATGATGAACACGAACACAGAGTTCGGTAAATCGTATAAAGTGGCTAACCGTAAGCCTTCGCTCCCCCAAATTGCTTCTATGAACGGATACGAGTACGTTCCTAGATTCACGCCAGCCATGCTCCCGACGAACAAACCTCTCTCGTTGGACGGTCGTTTAAAATACAAATACAACGCCGAACCCATCGCCGTCAACGAAACGAACGCAGAGCACAAAACGATTGGCAGAAATTTGCTCACAAAATATTGTTGACCATTACCATTATTCACGTGAGGAGTATACATGCTCGCGCTCGTCGAGAGCGTGTGCAACAGAAGCGCCGGTAACGTCACGTTCACGACAAACTTCAACATGACTAAACCGTCTTTTTTGGAAAACAAATCCAATCTTTTCATGGCGAAACCGAGGAACGAGTAGCCGCTGAATACGCACACTCTGCCAATGACGGACATGGCGTCGAACCCCATTAAACTTGCAGAAGGGTCGACACCTGTTGTCAGCATTTTGAGTGATTTTTAATGATTACTTTGATATTACTATTAGTAGTAGTAATTTACACCGGTAAATAGCTTTGAAGGAAGGTTGTTTGAAAAAAAAAGACCAATCAATTTTCAATCAATCAATCAATCAACAGTTTTGTAGAATTTTATTTTCCGCCACACACAACAAAAAAAAACAACAACACAACACAACAGCAATTAAAAAAAAGGATATAGAGAAAAGAAAAGCGGCTTTCGTCTTCTTCTTCTTCTTCTAGAGGATACGCACGTGTTCACACGCAGTTGTTGTACTTTCCTAAAAGAGAACGCGACCGACCGACCGGTGTTCTATTTAGAGTGTTGTTGTTGCGAAAAGAGTAGGTTCGCGTCGGCGTCGTCCAACCTTATAGAAAAGAAAAATGGCTGCTTTTGCGGCGGGAGGAAGAGGAAAAGACAGTCAACCATCAACATCATCAACGACGACAACAACAACGTATCATCATCATCCAAGATGGAACGTGCGCGCCTTCGCGCAACGAGGACGAACGATGGTAACGAGAGAAACAGAGAAGATGAGAGAGAAGATTCGCGAACACAACAACAACAACAAAAAGAACAGAACAGCCGCAGCTGTGGACGACGACGACGGGGTGGTGGTTCCAAGAACACGAAGAAAAGAAGAAGAATTAAGAGGACGACGAAAACGTCGTCATCCGGTCTTGGCCAGCGTTTCGCAAAACAGCAACATCGATACTAACACGGCAAGTACCACCACCACCACCACCACCACCATCGACGCAGACGAAGACGAAGCGCCGTCGACTTCGTCCAAGGACGACGAGGTGCCGGCTTCGATTGGCGAGACGTTGGTCACCATCGCCTTAGACGAAGAAAGTGGGTTGAACGTGATCACAATAATCACCTGGGACCGACAAGGGTTAATGTTAGACATAGGCAACGCTTTGAATAGTTTAGGAGTATCGGTGAGAGAAGTAGTGATGAAAGCCGGGGCGGACGGTTTCGTGGAGAGTAAATTTCTCGTCTCGAGCATGGATATGGGTCCTTTAGCGGAGAAAGAGTGGGATAAAATCAAGGAGCGTTTACGCGTGAGTTGCTTGCGCAGAGGCGTACGAAAACCGTGGCAAGAACGCGAATCAAGATTGAGAGAATTGTTCAACAGAATTGATTCGACGGAAGCCGGATCTATTGGTCAGGACGATTTAGAAAAGTTTGCGCAAAGTTTGAGAATGCCGAGAGCCTTCGTGCACGAGTTTATCTCGGAAGCGTCCTCGAGACAGGACGACGACGAGACCGGGAAAGTGAACTTTGAAGAGTTTGCCGCGTTCGTTAGATCGAAAGAAATAGCCTTAGAAGAAGCGTTTGATAGTTTAGACACGGACGATGAAGGTAAAATTACAGGAAAGAAAATGAAGCAAAGTTTGCGGACGTTAACTTTACGAAGCGGTAGAAACAACACGAGGAAACGCATCGCCAGGAAAGGTATTGAAAACATGTGTCGATACATTAGCGATGATACCGTTTTGAATGCGAACGATTTTCGTGATTTGCTCGTTCTTATTCCATCTGGTCAGCTAGAGACGGTAACGCCGTACTACATGAAAGTTGGTTTAGATATCGGCCCGAGACGGTTACCGATTCCAGATAAACGAAAAGAAGGCGCGCCTTGGGGTCACTTGATCGCCGGAGGTATATCCGGGATAGTCTCTAGAACGGTAAGTTCTCCGTTGAATGTCATCGCAATTCGCATCGCTGCTACATCTGAAGCGACCATTGCGGCAGCGAATGCTGCTGCCGCTGGGACGGTATGTGCCACATCTGTCGCGGCTGGCGCGCAGACGACGATAACGAACGGAGCAACCGCGCACGCGTTCCAAACTTTAGGTTCGGGCTTCACGTCTATTTGGGCCAAGGAAGGATTTCGCGGTTTCTTTAAAGGAAACATGGCAAGCTCCATAGCTTCAGTTCCCGGGAAAGCTATTGATTTTTTCGCGTACGATTTTTATAAGAAACTCTTGACGAAAGGGGGTGATCGAGATCCAGAAAATTGGGAAAGATTTGCCGCCGGCGCTTTAGCCGGGATGACTTCGGATACAATCATGTACCCTCTCGACGTGATTTCCACGCGAATTTCCTTGAATCGAACGCGCGATGCGAGGAACTCGCTGATGCAAATGGTCAACGTCGTCAAAGAGACGGGATTGCGTGGCTGCTACGCCGGTTGGTCGGCGGCTATGATTGGCGTCATTCCGTACGCCGGAATCTCATTCGGCGCGTACGATACGTTCAAATCGCAATACAAGAAAATACAAAAAATAGACGAAGACGAGAGCATTGGATCCGGACCGACGTTGATGTGCGGCTTAATGGCTGGTTGGTTAGCCTCCACGGTATCTTATCCTTTGTATTATTGCACCGTTCGCTTACAAGCGGGACAAGTTCCGTTACTTCCAAACGGGAAGTTACCCAGAGTGGACCAACTCATTGTGAACACCGTTCGAACGTGTGGCTGGAGAGATTTGTTCCGCGGCTATTTGCCATCGTCTCTGAAACTCATGCCACAAGCTGGATTTTCGTTTCTCACCTACGAGTTAGTGCAAGAACAACTCGAAAAACGTTCTAAAGCGCTCTCTCGAAAAATGAATTACGACGATAACGAGGAGGAAAAGAACGACGTCGTCGTCTTTGCCGACGTCGCGGAAAAGAACGACAGCAAGAAGAAGAACTGATTATAATAGACCGAGAGAATTATGAGAATTACTTTAGATACTAATAGCACTAATAAGCGCACACATCAGCAATCGTGTATTTGGAAATACTTTTAATTGTGCGCACATGTCCATCCAAAAAAAAACGAAAGAGGGGGAACGAAAGAAAAAAAACTGTCTGGCGAATAGAAAGGCACATTTTTACTCACGTCCACCGTCACAAAAAAACTCTCTTAAACACATCACCTCAAAACGAGCGAGTGATACGTGGAAGTGAGATAGAGTAAAAGAGATGTCGGACCCGTGGGTGTTCGATAACGAAGCCGATTATCCGCAGAGATGGACGAGAGGGGTACGTTTTCTCCTGCGACGACCAAAAACTCTTTTCCTTCTTCGCTCTCGAATTTTTGTTTTTTCCAATTTGGAATTTTGCGCGCGCGCGCGCTCGGGAATACACTCATCTCATCATCGCACCATCATCGGATAGAATCTAACATCGACGTCTTCTTCTCCTTCTTCTCTATCTTTGTCTCGTTATTTATCACTTTTAACATTCATCGGATCATCATCAGGCGGCTGCGAAAGCGTCCAACGGTGTGAAACGCTCGTCGGCGTTTGATATCGCCGCTTCCATCGAAGTGGCGAAAAGAGAAAACGTGCCGCTCTCGGCGCACGGGAACAAACGCACGACGCGCTCGCAACTGAAACGACAAACGCAACAAATGAGCACTACGAACAACAATAATAACAATAATAATAACGTGTTGAGGAACTCCGAGAACGATTTGAACGTGAAAGCGAACACTTCTTCGAAGACTGCGAGAGTCAATAGTTCCACCTCAGCGGGCGAGGAGGAGGAACGAGGAGGCGCGAGAAAAACAAGGACGACGAATACGAATCTGAACGATAAATTTGAAGACGCGGTGGAAAGCCCGCAAGGCTCTTCGCAAGTGCATCCGAGAGAGAGCAGAGATGATGACGACGCATTTAGTGGGAAAACTATCGACGCGGCCGACCCTTGGGCGGTGCCGGAGACGGAATATGAGCACCATCGACAAAGAAATGCGTCCACATCCGATACGACGAAAAGAACGCATTCACCATCGGTTCGTTCCGCTGGTATTGCATCTGCGCAGCAAAGTTTACACTCGATGCACCAGGTTGAAAATATATCGCCGGCAAAGATACGGAACACGTGGTCGCCGAAAACGAAGACGACGCCGACAAAACAAACTTCCATCGCCGTGCCTCGACCAGTTTCACCATATGCGCACGTTAAAAACAAAGATGGTACGCATCATCACAATAAACAACACCAGCAACAAAACCGTCAATCGACGAAAGTCATCGTCAAAAAGCCACAGCACCACCAGACGATAAATCGAGAGAATATCTCAAACGAGAGTTATTTGGGACCATGGCGAGGCGAAGAAAGAGCTCGTTTATTCGCGTACGAGGCATGCTTACAGTCGTGTTTGGAAGGATCGCTCGGCACCCAAGCTGCGCAGTCTAAAGTAGACATGGCTGTTCGATTTCTTACGGACAGATGTCGCGAGCTTCGCGTTGGATTCGGTTTAGAAACCGTGTTGGTTGGGACGAGACCACAGAACGAGTATTTTCCTTCGCATCAACAAGCGTCGACGTCGAATGATAATATTAACGATTTAGGCGAACACAACGGAAGAAGTGGAGGTGCGAATGTAGCATCAAAAGCTGGTAACGATGTGAGTATGCTTGGCGGTGCTGGTGGTGCAAAATGGGCAGCTTTGAATATTGACGTTTTGGGTGTAGATATCACCGAGCGCGGTTTAAAAAAATATTCCAAAGGTTGGGATCCGCGGATGTCCATGAATACGAACGATCTCCGCGGCCGTAAAGTAAAGATACAAACAACCGGCGGTCCGGGAAGCGCGGATTCTGTCGCGGATTTCATGTTTGAGAATTTGCACGCGAACGGAGGCACCCCCGCGACGCAAAAGCCTTCGAACGAAGACGGGAATAAAAAGTTGAGAAGTTTCAACGAATCAATGTCGATGTCGAAAACGATCGATAAGAGCGGACCTTCTTCTTCCATGGTGTCCAAAATCAAGCGTTTGCCGCTCGGGCCTGGCGATGAAATGCTCGTCGTTGAAGTGTACGTTCGATCTGGTAAAACGGCTAGAGCGCAAGCTTCGCTTGAGGACGTGTGCGAGTGGTGCAGAGCGAACGGCGAAGTTGATTTACCGTTGTACGTAAACGCGACGGTCAAAGATAAAGAAAACGATGGCGCGATGAAAAATATCACGTACAATAAAGGGAGCATAAAATTGAGCGTGAACTTTGAGGTTGCGGTTGGCATCGGCGCGTCATCGGCGCCGCCGGGTTCTGATCCAGGTTTTTTTGGCAAGAATTCGAGTAAAAATGGCGTCCAATTATCCACGTCGGGTGCATACGACATCGCTTTAGCAGCTGCTTTGAGATCCTTACACTTTACGAGGAGACGTTTGCAGTTGCACGGACACTGGGCATGGCTACTGGAGGAGTTACGTTGCAACAATAACGTTTCCGAGTCCTACGCGAGTTTACGATACGTTCAGCACTTGTTAGCGGTTGCGACTCCAACGGCGGATTGCTTGTCTTTAATATGCCAGCACTTGAAGTTACCTCTGCGTAAAGAAGCTGAAGGTACCTTGTCTGGAATGGAATTACAAACTCTGAATGGGCACGTGAGAGGAGGCGTGTTGTCGCTCGTGTGCGTCTGCTTTCAAAATTACAAATCGTTGGACGAATCTGAGTTTCGAGGGATCGTGGATGCAAACTCAACTCCGCACGAAATTCCAGCACCTGCTCTGGATGTTTCATTGGAGTTGTTTAGAATGTTGAAGCGAAACGAGACGAACGACCAAGTATTTGAAATTTTGGCGAGCAACTTATCGAGCGCAGCGCGAACGTGTTACAAGAGGAATAAAGCAGTAATTTTAGGAGACGCGCAAATGCTCGCCATGCAAGATCCTGAGACGAACTCGACTTTATACCAGCTCATCGGTACGTTGTGCCAAAACATTTTGAAAGAGTTGGAAGTTGATCACGTCGTCCAAGACTCGTGCTTGATGCCGATTGGATTTTCCTTACCGTTAGTTTCTTCTGATATTTATTGTGCCGAATTGACATCCACGGTGTCGTACGCTTTGAAGAAAACGCCGCCGAACGCTCCGCCGACGAATGAAGTGCTTGGGTGCATTGATTACTGTTGTGAAGTCGAAAGCGCTTCGTTGCGAGAAGAAGGCGAATCACCGAGCGTTCCAGCAAGATTTGATACCAGAGGTTTGTTTCAATCGCACATCGATCGATGGATCGAATCCGCTCGATTACGCTTAGAAGCCGGATGCTCGAACGCGTTGAACAATAAAGGCATTTCAGAAGCTGCTATGGACGATATTTACGCCGAAATGCATCTCGCTTTGGAAGGTTTTGAGAAAATTGTGACGCGTTGGCCAGATATCGGTTTGCCTTTGGAGGGGATACTCGTCGGCGCGGAGCGGCTGGTGTTGCTTCGCATTTACGAAACGGTCGAGCACTTACAACTCGGTCGTGACTTTAGAGATGCGGTTTCTGAAACGACTGCTCAAATGAATGGCCACAAGAGAAACTCCACAAACTTTAAATCGAGCGCGCGAGGCGGCGTCAGCAAATTCAGTCACAATAACAACACAAAGATGGATAATTTCATGAGCATGGCGAAAGATGCAAAGCGCGCTTTGACGACGTTTGGAAAAGCCACGACGTCGGCAGCAAAGGTTGCAAAACGTACGGTGACGAAAACTACGCAAGATTTGAAACGATTCGCTACGTTTGAGCGTCAACCGCAAGGTTTGCCCTCCGAGCTCGCGGCGGCCTTGAGTGCCGTAAAAGCCATGGAAATGTTTCGTCCAGAGTTGTGTCAACGCCTCTCAAAGTGGGTTGAAGCTGGACACGGTTGCGACGAGGAGTTTGGCAGAAGAATGGTTGAAGTTCTCGGCGAGCTGAGAGCACAGTACGCGGGATACATGCGAAGAGCAGTTGCTGGTGTTGCCGCGAGCGGGCCGTCATTACGTTTGGCGTTGAGAGATGCGAGACCGGATGCGCACATTGACGCGGTATTAGACCCCGTTTTAAAATACGTGGATGACATCTCTTCGATGCTCGCCCGCGCTTTGTCGCACAGAAGAGCGTACGTAGGTGTTCTCAGAGGTTTGTGGGATTCCATGGGGAGTGAAGCGCTGTTATTTTACGAAGAGGATTTGAAGCAACGCTCGAGCTGGACTCGTCGCGTGCTTGCGGCTGGTGCAGTTGAACGCATCGGTGAAATATTTCGCAGCATGATTCGCAACCAGTTGGAACAAGAAGTCAAGGAGAAAGATTTAGAAGCGCCCGCTCCGATTGCAAAACTGAACGAGTTGAACTCCTCGAGTGCGAATGGAGGAAGCATAAACGTATATTAGCTTAATTATGAACATTTTTTATTAATTTCATCGTCGCCAAGTATTTATTCAATGTGTATTTCAATCTTTTCGTTTGATAAAATCTAACGTCGCCGCAGCTCTTTCGCTCAAAGTTGAAGAGGAGACGTTTGCGTCTTTGCTATTCGATCCATCTCTTTCATTCAACTGTCTTCTGAGCTTTTCTGCTTCGTTCTTTGCTTCCTCTAATTCGAATCGGAGGGCTATATCGTCCGCAACACGATCCCCGGTGTTACCTGTCGCGAACTGTTTCCTCTCTAACTTGTTATTCAACGCTCTCGCTTCCAAGCGTTCTTGAGCGCGCACCTGGTTCACGTGGTCCACCGTTTGTCTCACGTACACACCTATCCACAAAATGATAAACGCAAACGCAACGACAAAGTAGCCCGAATCGGGATTTCTATCCGCCACCGTTTTCAAGTGTCCGTGCACGTTCAAAACTTTGTGCAACTTTCTCAATCGTTTCGTCTGTTCGCTCTCATCCTTCGCACCGTTTTGGATGTGTTTTAACAAGGCTGGATTTTCGTTCCTCACTGGGTTTTCTAAATCATCCGCGGATGGAACGATCGTCCCTTTACCCAACACGTTGTTCTTCTTCTGTTGCGCGGAGAGAGCTCCTCCTTGTTGTTCCGCCATCGCTTGTTCCATGCCGGCGAATTGTTTCAGCGTTCTCGCCGCTTCCCCTGCGCCACACAAAGAAGAGAAGAGCAGCACGCATAATACCATCGACGACGAGAGGAGAAGGAAGGAGAAAGAAGAGCGTTTTTTGCGCCTTGCCATCGTCGCTGCCGTTCTCATGATGATGACGATGTCTCTTTTTCTTTTCCCTTCTCTTCTTGTTGTTCTTGTTGTTCTTGTTCTTCTGTTGTTGTTGAGAGGATCTTCTTCTTCTCGTGTAATCCGCAAAACACAGAAAGAGGTGTGCTGAAGAATGATGTTTTCTTCGAATCTTCTTCTGCATGGTAAAAGTTGTTTCTGTGTGAAAGAAACGTCACAAGAACACATAAAAAAATAATATTATGCGGTCGTCGTGTGCTCATCATCATCACTCGTGCAGCAGCACGGTAGCATCATCTACATCTTCTTCATCTTCTCCTTCTTCGCGTGCCGCAAAATCGCACCTGACTGGAAGAAGAAGCCATCATCATCCTTCTCAAAGAAAGAGCATCACATCAGTTAAAATTTTCCAACAAGATAATGGACAGAAAACAATCGACGATGGGATGCCCACAAGAGACGAAGAACAGGAAGCGATTGAAGCGTTAGAGGCTATATTAGAAAAAGACAAGTTTAAAAAGTTGGTGTATGAACCGCAAGGGTATCTGTTACAAACTGTTCAGGAAGGTCAGAGTGGTGAACGAGTCACCATCGAGGTGGGACCGACGGCTGAGAAAAAAAGCCAGAGGAAATTTTTGTTCAAGAAAGTCTTAGCGACGGAGAGCTCCATCATAGCGTACGAAGCGTTGAGACCATTAGGGATTGTATTTGAGGTGGACACGTTTGGATTCTTACGAGTGGTCGATTTTAATCCCACGTCCAAAGCGTACCAACGCGACGCCGTCCAACGTTTACAACCGGCGACGTCGATGTCGCAATCGCCAGCCATCGGCGACGTGTTGAGAGGCTTCACCGCGGTATCCATTAAATACGGGCCGCGAGCGGCTTTACTCGGAGATCTATCTGGAACCAAACGGATGGTAGTCACCTACGGAGTGGATAATCAAACGAGCAGATCGATTTTCAAGGCGTTGGCGAGCGGTACGGTAGCAGACGGACCGATGACGTTAGTGTTGGAAAGAGCGAAGGATCCGAAAGAGAGGACAAACTGGAAGCCCGAAGAGATTCCGACGGAAAACGTACGAAGAGAGGCGGAAAAGAAACAAATATTCGTCGACGATGGATTCTCGACGGCAAATGCAACGTTTGCAGCGTTATCTTCCGCATTTATATTGCTCTTATTAGCCGGCTTTAGTTAAATAGAAAAGAGATTAGATTACTATGTTTTTGTATTTTGTACGATTTCTGCTGCTACTATGTAATTGTTTGTGTGTTGTGAGTTGTTCAAATGTTTATGTTATTAAAAAGTCATCGCTTGCGCTTCATTTCTGATGGTTTCAAACAACGCGGAAGATAAATACCTCTCACCAAAGGATGGAAACACGGTAGCAATTAATTTTCCAGCGTTTTCTTCTCTCCCGGCGAGCTGAATCGCCGCTAACGCGGCGGCGCCGGAGGAAATACCAACCATCAATCCCTCTTTCAAAGCTAAATCTTTTGCGCACTCAATGGCATCGTCCGAGGCGATTTGAATGACCTCGTCGATGATGTCAACATCGAGAACTCCCGGGATAAATCCGGCACCAATGCCTTGAATTTTATGCGGACCTGGAGAACCGCCGGACAGGACTGGAGATTCCGCCGGTTCCACCGCGACGATTTTTATGTTTGGATTTTTCGATTTCAAATAACGCCCGGTGCCGGTAATGGTCCCGCCAGTTCCGACGCCGCAGACTAAGATATCAATCTGACCAGCCGTATCTTCCCAAATCTCCGGACCAGTCGTCTCGAAGTGCACCTGCGGATTTGCCGGGTTCTCAAACTGTTGTAAAATAACTGAATCTTTGCTCTCTTTCGCAATCTCTTCCGCTTTCATCACCGCGCCTTTCATCCCTTTCGCCGGGTCTGTCAACACTAAGTTCGCCCCAAATGCCTTCAACAAGATTCTTCTCTCTAAAGACATCGACGCGGGCATGGTTAAAGTCAAATCGTACCCTTTCGCCGCGGCAATAAATGCCAAGCCGATGCCGGTGTTCCCCGACGTCGGTTCCACGAGTAAAGACTTCCCCGGCGATATCGCCCCTTCTCTTTCGGCAGAGTTTATCATCGCTAATCCAATTCTATCCTTCACCGAACAGCACGGTTCCATGATTTCCAATTTCGCCGCGACTTCTGCTTTCGTTCCTTCGGTTACTTTATTCAAATATACCATCGGCGTGCATCCGACCAACTGCGTGACTGAGTCTGCAATGTTCACTCGAGATTGCGCATTCGTCTGTTTATAATAATTACACGTTTGTTATTTTTATGTGAGCGTGTATGATGATGAATGAGAACAAAAGTTAGCGCGCGGACGCGATGATGGAAGCTCGAGGACGTGCGCGCATACAACGACAGAGAGAAAGAAAGGGAAAGAAGAAAGAGTTGTCGTTCGTCGCGAGGAGAAGTCATTTGTTTTGATCGAAAATGAATTTGTTTTACTCATACTCGAGAAAAAGGGTAAATTGATGATGACGATGATGAATAATAAAACGTACCGTCACGTTGATGCTTTTCTTGCTCCTTTGCTTCGGTGACGCGCGATACTGCTTCTTGAGTAAAGATGATGATGAAGATGAAGAAGAAGTCGATGATGGTCGAGCAATCATCGATCGGGTTGTGGTAGTAGAAAACATATTTTTATTCTACTCGTAATGGAGACAATTCAGTTACGCATCAGCAACAAGAGGTTTTTTGTTGTTCCAAAAACCTTCCTTTCCTTCTTCCCGGGCTTTTTCGTCTCACCAATTTTTTGGTCTTTTTTGGTCCCTGTCTGTCTTTTCAACTCCACAAAAACAACAAACAAAAAACGCACGCACCTCCAAAAGGCATGCAAAGATTTGCTGCGCTCAGAACTTCTACGGCGACTACTACGACTACTACTAAGGCTGTAAAAACATCATCCAGAAGAAGATATTTAAAATCATCTTCTGCTGCTGCTTCTGCGAATACTTTTCAAACTCCTACGAGAAGAGTTTCTCTTCACTTTGCGCGAAGAAAGTCATCATCACGCGTCAAAACGCCATCAACGTCATCAACGACAACGAAGACACATACTAAAAAAATCATCGTCGCGATGGCTTCTTCTTCTTCTCCGTCTTCTCAAACACCAACGGCTGAGTTTATCGAAAACTTCAACCGAGACTATTTGCAAAGACACAAATCTTACGAGGATAACTTTTGGGAGACGAAAATGGATTTAAAGGGTAACTCCGTGGAGAACTTGAACACGTCGTTCAACGCGTTAGAGACATTCTTGGGTGACCAGAAAACGTTAGAGAAAGTGAGAGAGTTGTTGAAACGAACCGACGGAAGCGTCTCCGAGGAACAGAAAATTGTTTTGAACCAAATCGAAAAGACTTTGAAGTGTTACATCGTCGAATCGGACGATGCGAAAGCATTGAGAGAATCTATGATGAAGAAAGAAGGTACTTTACAAAAATCCAGAAACAACTTGAAGACGCAATACACGGACAAAGACGGTAAGGTTGTCGACACGACGCCGACGGTCATTCGAACCAAAATGCGTTCGGATCCAGAGGAAAGCGTTCGGAAATCGTGTTGGGAAATGTTGAGGAAAAACGGTCCGTTCTTATTGGATAACGGTTTCTGCGACATCATCAAAGAACGCAACCGCTTCGCTCGCGAGCTCGGCTTTGAAGACTTTTACGACTTGAAAGTAACCAACGCCGAAGGGTTCTCGAAGAAAAAATGTTTCGAAATGCTCGATGGTTTAGAGCAAGCGACGAAGCCTTTGCTAGACAAAGCCTTGGAAATGTTGAAAAAGGAAAAGGGGGAGGACGCGACCAAACCGTGGAACACCGGGTTCGCGCTGAGCGGTGAGTTGACGAAACTTACCGATCCGTACTACCCTTTCGAATACGCGCCCGAGGTGTGGGGTCGATCCTTTTCGAAAATGAACATTAAATATAAAGGCGCGACGATGCGTTTGGATCTGTGTGACAGAAAGGGTAAATATCCGAACGGATTTTGCCACTGGCCGACTGCGCCGTACAAGACACAAGACGGTACGTTTATTCCGTCCGAAACGAACTTTACCTCTTTGGCGACGCCGGATGAAATCGGGTCCGGAAACACCGCGTTGACGACGTTGATGCACGAAGGTGGTCACGCCGCGCACTTTTCCAACATTGTCCAAGGATCTCCTTTGTTTTCTCAAGAACGCGCGCCGTTCTCCGTTGCATTGGCGGAAACGCAATCGATGTTTCTCGATGCTCTCTGCGAAGATGCGAGCTGGCAAGCGCGCTATGCGAAGAACCGCAAAGGTGAGACGATTCCGTGGGAATTAATCGAACGCTCGATTAAAGAGAGACACCCGTATAAAGTTTTTCAATTGCGTGGTATGATTGCGGTGCCTTACTTTGAGAAAGCGTTGTACGAAATGGACGAGAAAGACTTAACTCCAGAAAACGTTTTGAAAGTCGCGGACGAAGTCGAAATGAAAATCCAAGGCGGTTTAGCCGGACGTCCGTTGATGTCCGTGCCGCACATTCTCGCCGACGAGTCGAGTTGCTATTACCACGGCTATGTCTTCGCGGAAATGGCCGTGCACCAAACTCGTGAATACTTTTTCAAAACCGGGGATGGTACTATCGTCGATAATCCTCGCGTCGGGAAGGAGTTAATCGAGAACTATTGGGTGCACGGAAGCGGAAACCCGGGCTTTCTTGGATTGGTGAACAACCTCACCGGAAGTCCTTTGAAACACGACGCGTGGGTGAAAGAGTTGGGCGTGGAAGTTGAGGACATGTTGAAGGAGGAAAAAGCGGAATACGAGAAAGCGTTAGCGTCGGCTTCGTCCTCGAGTAAGGATGAAATCGATTTGGAAATGCGCGCTATCTTTGTCCACGGGGACGACGTGATTTCCGATTCGAACGATTCTAGTTTCACGGATGCGTGCGAGAAATTCAGAGGTTGGATCTATCAAGAGTGGCCAAAGACGAAAACCATGGCTTAATATTTCTACAATACTATTAGAGTACATTTGACATCATCTATCATATGGTAACTCCCGCTTTGGTTCTCTCGAGTCGAAACGCCGACGCCCCGGAAATTTACCTCCTCCTCCTCCTCCACCACTACTACCACCGCGTTCGTTATTATATCCGTGCTGCGATCTTCGATCTCGATCTCTACCGCGGCGCGCATCTCTTCTACGGTCCAAATCTTCTCTGTTCTTCCTAAACTGATCCGCCTTCTCTTCTCTTTTTCTCTTTTGCGCCTCGCGCGCTTCGATAAATTGTTTCGGGACCCCTGTTTCTTCGTCCAAGTTTGTTACTAACTGCCAAAGCTCTGACATGAACGTCTCCGTGTTTTCCTTCTCTAAAAATGGGAGCAGCTGTTCGTAAAACTTAGTCCCGTCCACGGCTTCGCCCGTTTCGCTGCACTCGTCGAACATGTTCACGATTAAGCCGTTCAAAACCTCGTCTTCGAACGATAACATAGTCGTCACTTTGGTTTCCGTCCATTGCGCTAATTCTTCTTTCCCTTCTTTTTTTATTTTCGCAAAGTTTACTTTCTTCTTCAAGATTATTGGGAGACTGACGATCGAGGACTTGTTCTTTCTGCTGATACCACCTTCCCCTGCTCTCGAAAACGCGGGCATTCTTGATATCCTCTCTTTGTTCTTATATAAGTGGATGGAGTTATTTATTTATTATGGCGTTGAATGATGATGATGAGAGTTTGTTTCTCATCAGCTTCAGTTATTGATGCATGAATGAAAAATAATTTATTGAAAACAGAAAAACAGAAGCACTTCTCCGCAGAACAAAAAGGGAAGCAAACACAATCAATCGAGAAAGAGAGAGAGGGAGAGAAAGAAAAAGAAAAAGAAAAGTAAGAATAAGAATAGAGTAAGAATAAGAGTGATAATGCCTGTGCGAATACGTCTCGCTCGTTTCGGGCAGAAGAACAGACCTTTTTATAGGATATTCGTGGCCGATTCCAGAGCGCCAAGGGATGGGAAACATTTGGAAGTGGTCGGACATTACGACCCGATCCCGTCCAAGGACTCGCACAAACACGTTGGTTTAAACATAGATAGGATTAAATATTGGTTATCAGTAGGAGCGCAGCCATCGGATACGGTGAGGCGGATATTGTCGCAGGCTAAGATTATCCCAAAGGCTCCGACGAGAGGGAGCGCCGCAACCGCGTTAGAAAAATAAAAAGAAGAAGAACAAAGAGCTTGTACTATTATTAATTACATACGAAGTTTGTGTGTAGTATGCGCTTGTACCTCCTAACTAATCGAACTGACGCGCACAAAACGAGCCGACGCGCTAACATGTAGTCTGCTCACACCTTTCGTCTTTTCCTCAATTTCGTACTCGCACGCTAACTTTTGCTTCGCTGC